>Ga0116193_1000040_pt1 | contig 128984 bp, 101 predicted proteins | sample AD_UKC115_MetaG_FD_89892 | JGI IMG/M metagenome (GOLD analysis project Ga0116193, IMG submission 89892) | Active sludge microbial communities of municipal wastewater-treating anaerobic digesters from Hong Kong - AD_UKC115_MetaG | ecosystem: Engineered > Bioreactor > Anaerobic > Digestate...
ACCATAATTGCATACCCCATCTAAATCCGCATCTCCTATCTTGCTCAAATATCGCCCCATACTTAAATCAAATGTCTCCATATCAGGCATAGGCACTTCTATCGGCAACTCATCTATCATACCTAATAGCATATTTATTGTCGTCTCCTCTCCTACTGTCATCAAGCCTGATACCACACCCTCAAACTTCTTACGGTCCAACAACAAAAATACTACCGGCTGAACCGCCTGTATATTATCTGCATATAACCTTGCTGACTCTGCATTATGCCGATACACTTTCTTAACACAACAGTGAATACTATACCCTTTGTCCCTCAAAACCTCATCTAATAGCCATGCCTGAACTACATCTATCATCCCATTCTCGTCTAAATCTAACTCACTCGTATTCCCTAATCTAAAACTCTCATACAGCCATGCCAAATCCTCCTCAAAATGGCTCTCTCCCAATATATCATCACATTCCTCATCACAAACCTCAATAAAACATGGGTCAAATAACCCTTCCCCTTCTATGACTCCTTCTCCTTCTATGACTTCTTCAGGAGAAACGGCCTGACTCATTGCCAGTTCTTGTTGTGCAAAAACAAATGCAGGCAAGAATAATAAAGTATAAAGAACATACTTATTCATAAACTAAATATATTACTCATAATTTCTTAAGTGATAGTTTAATTATATTCAATTATATCCTTTAAATTTCTTGTTATTCTATAAGAATTAAATTAATTGAATAGAAGATTTATTTGTTCGAACTAGATTTGTGTTCATATTTATTTTCTTCATTAGCCTTTCACCTTGTCTTTTTGACTCTACTAAAATGAAAAAGGTTGAGCCACTACCGCTCATCCCTACATACGGGAAACCCATTTTTTTTATTTTCAATTTTAACTCACGCAGTTCTGGAGCAATAACAAAGGCAGGAATCTCCAACTGATTATATATTACTTTTCCCCAATCTTGTTTCATCAGCGCTGATATTGCCATTTTAAATGTTAAACTATACTCATCTTGTTTTTTGTGGTGCGGACGAGAAACCAAGGATGGATGTTGATAAACCTTCGCTGTTGAGAGTGCTATTGCAGGATGAACAAGCACAATCCACATATCGGGCATATAAGGTAGTGTTGATAGCCTCTCTCCTTTACTGGATACAGATTGAGTTCCTCCTCTAATAAAGTAAGGGACATCAGAACCCAACTCCACCGCTATATTTTGCAATGTGGACTCATTCCAACCCAACTCCCACAATATATTTAAGGCATGTAAAGTTCCCGCAGCATTACTTGAACCACCACCTAAACCAGCACATACAGGAATATTCTTTAAGATTTGGACTCGAATGCCCTTTTTTATTTTTGTTATTTCTTTTACCTTATTTATTGTTTTATACACAATATTACTGCCATCAACCGGCAGTGAAGGCTTATTTGTAATGATTTCAACACCTTCTGAAATCTCATCAAAAATTAGGGTATCGCTCAATGTTATTGTCTGGAAAATTGATTCAATCGCATGGAAACCGTCTGGATATTTTCCTACCACATCAAGGTAGAGGTTTATTTTTGCATAAGTTTTTATTTTTAGTGGAGAAGTCATAGAAAAAGTAATTAATTATAATCTTTTTGAGAAAAGAATAGAGATTATCAAGTAAATTCCAAGAATACCTGCCAGAGCAAAACCAATGGTCCCCAAATTTTTTGTTGCGGAAGAGGTAGTTACTAAAACACTTGACCCGACTATTAGGGCTGCTGTGATTAAACTAATAGAAATCCGGTTACTAGATTTATCAATTATGTTAGCTAATTGTTCAAGATATTCATGATGGACATGAATTTTCAATTCGCCCGAACGCATTTGAGAAGTTATATTTCTTAGATTATCTGGGAATTCAATAAAGAATCTCCAGAGAGAATTAAACTGTTGGGTAAGTTCCCTTCTAATGTTAGGTAGTTCATATCTTGATAATATGAACCGTTCTAAATAAGGCTGAATGATAGAGACGAAATCAATTTCGGGGTCTAATTCTCTTCCTACACTTTCAATTGTTGCCAGCGCTTTTAGCAATAAGGTAAAACGGGATTCCAATTCCAGTCCGTAATTTCGCAAGATGTCAATAGCCCGTTCTATTCCTTTTCCAACCTGTCCCTGACTTATAATTAAATAAGATTCAAAGGTAATAAAATCAGAGAGTTCGCGTTCCAGTGCCTTAACATCTTTGAAATCGGGGCGTGAACAGAGTGCCAGAACTGCCTGAGTGCATTCATAAACATTTTGTTGGAAAATTGCCATAAGTAGATTCGTCATTAACATTACATCCTGCGAATCTAAACTTCCAGCCATTCCCAGGTCAAGGAAAGCAATTTGATTGTTGTAGGTTATAAAAATATTTCCGGGGTGTGGGTCTGCATGGAATAGACGGTCTTCGCAAATCATTTTACATAAAATCTCACACCCTAACTGTGCTATTGTTTTTCGGTCACAATTCCGTGCTTCATATTGGTCATACTGGTCAATTCTAACACCATCTACCCAATCCATGGTCAGAACCTCTGGTGTTGAATAAGACTTAAAAACTCTTGGAATAAAAACATTTTTCTGATTCAGCATGTTTTTTCTGAAAAGTTGAATAGACCTTGCCTCAATCGAAAAGTTGAGTTCTCTTTTTATTGACCTTGCAAACTCGTTCACGATTCCCACAGGCTTCAAAAATGAGATTTCTGGTCGCTCTTCTAACCATGTAGCGATTGTTCTCATAAGTTCAATATCGGAAGAAATAATTCGGTCAATTCCTGCCCTTTTTACTTTGACTGCGACAGGTGTTCCATTGGGTAGTATGGCTTTATGAACCTGACTTAATGAACCTGCTGCTACTGGTTCAAGGTCAAATTGTGCAAAAGCGGACTCTATAGGTTTTTTTAAGGCATCTTCAACTACTTTAGCAATCTCTTCAAAAGGCAGAGGAGCAACATGGTCCTGGAGAAGACTTAATTCCCTGGCTATTGATGGCCCGACAATGTCAGAACGCGTACTTAAAACCTGACCCATCTTAATAAATGTAGGACCAAGTTCTGTTAGTGCTCGCCTTAACCGTTCTCCCCAAGTTATGTCAATTACTGGAAAACCTTCTTTAATCTGTCTATATAATGACCAGGGCAGTCGCTGAAGCAATCCCAAACGCGAAAGGATATCGTAAAATCCGTATTTTGTAAAAACCTGAAAAATTTCAAATAATCTTATAGTATTGGTTGCCTGTTTCTGCCAGAAGGAATAAATGACAAAACTCCTTTCAATAATCTTTCAATTGTTTTTTAATATTGTATTAACAAATAAAGCATGATTTAAAGACTAATTAGCAAAAAATTCTATCTTTCCAGTGTTAGGTTTTAAAGGAATAGAGACAACATTCTCTGCAAGTTTGACACTTTTCAGGGGTTTTTCATCAATGACAATTTTAGCAAGATTTAATTTTTCCGGCTTATAGATGTATAGTGTTCCCGGGAGATTAACAGAATCTTTAAGCAAAATTTCCATCTTCTTCTTTTCACTATCCCACTTTGTAGAACTTATAATTTCCATTCCACATAAGGTAGAAGTTTTTACCCCGATAATAGATGGTTTTTCCGCTTTTGCAACTATTCCTATGAATTTTTGTTTAGAATTATTCTGGATAGTTTCATTATCAGTGATAAACTTTTCACTGTTAAAATCCCAGAGCATTACATCAGGATTGATACTTTTTAATAAAACAGGAGATAAGGGTTGAGCATCTTTTGAGATATATACAACTGAATTACTAAAACTATCAAGATTAGAATAACTACGAAGGTGCCAGATACTGGGCTCTCTCTTCTCTGAATCAAGAGGAACAAAAACAGTTTTAGTGCTTCTGGCAAATTGTGCCATTTTGTTTGCAATATCAAGATTCTTGAACTCGCCTGACCAAACTAATGGTCCCGGAAATGATTGAAGCAATGTGCTTGTAAAAAAGTTTTCTGTATTCAATATCTGATTGTTTACTTTTACGGGACCAACTATGCCATTAAAACTTGCCATTGCCCCTATGATTGTGCAAAATTGTAATAAATCCTGTTCTGAATTTATAAGATGGTCAGAATACATAGAATAAATAGGAATATTCTGGAAGAAATTTGCAAGTTCTTTCATTCCGATATATAGTGCTTCAATGCGAGTAGTGTTCAGTTTCTCTAATACTTCATCTGGGGCTTCAATATTGCAGACCAAAAAATCGGGATTCCATGAAATAAGTTTTCCCCAGCGTTTTTTTGCTATATTTAATCCTTCTGGCGTGTTAAATTTTGAGAACGCATATTCATTAGATACAGGGATAGAATTTTCATCTCCAGCAGGCACAACCCATGGATTAATAGTTAAACCGACCTTTGTTGCACCATGATTTTTTAGTTGGTCAAGAACAGGCTTCATCTCTCTTGATAAAGATTTACTATTTCCTCTTAAAGAACCCTTAGGTTGTTCCCATCCATCGGGGATAAGAATGGCATTTAATCCTACATTACTTGTATATTTCGCAACCCTTAAAAGGCTATCTAAAGACATTTTATTTGGGTCAACGGCAAGCCATCCCCGAATGGGTTTTTCAATAGATACTTTTGAAGGAGATGGACAAAGATTGGAAAGCACCCATGTAGAGGTGGTCAGCAGGTTGTAGGCATCATTGCTAAAATAGACAAATACAGGGTCGCTTTCAATGGTATCGCCGGGATTTAACATTATGGCAGGAGAATATTCACATTCCACAGCACCTGTCCAATTATCTCCTTCACCTGAAACTGAAATCTTTGATTGTGCTTTTCCTTGTGGGCAGGCTGCAAATATTATTTTTTGCCCCTTTGTAGTAGTAATAATTTCTAAAATTTGTGATTCTTCATCAGAAACATAAATCCAATTTCCACCAATATTTGCAACAGGCCTTAAAATTTTCTCATTAGGAAGTCTTGTAATCAAACTTGCAACAGGTGGAAACACTATAGGTTTAATCTTTGCTATAGATACTGGATTGGTTCCTTTATTTGTTATTAAAGTTGAAAAGAGAACGAAACTATATTGTTTAAAACTTGTTGCACGCTGCTGTATGAGTAGGTCATTTTTTAACGGATATGTTGCAATAAAATGGATTGCTGGTCCGAAGACAGTGTTAACAGAGACTCTGTCTGTTATAGCATTTCCAAAAGATTCTGCTATGAATTCTTCTCCTGACTTTAATTGAAAGGAGGGTCCATAACCCTCAATAACTGTATTCTCAACATAATTATCTGGTGTGGTATAAAAAATATGCCAATCTCCGTTCATTTCATCGAAATCTATACCCATGTCTTCCCTGGAAAATGTGTAACGATGTCTTAAAACCCATGGAGAGGAACGAGGTAAAGGAATTTCCTCATCAACCTTCTTTTTCGTAGCAGACCAACTATCAATCGAAATTAAGAAAATAATGAGCAATAAAAAAACAAAAGAAAAAGTATACTTCCATCTTCTATTCATGTAAAATACTCCAATTATAGATTTGCTTGTATTAATATATACGATTGACAACGATAAACATTAACAACTCTCTAACGGGATTACTTATTCCCCGTTATTAAAATGAATGAGTAGAATTGTGGTAAAATAAGGATTAATTTTTAATAATCTAACAATTTTGTAATTATATGGCATTTATAAAGTTTACATTAAATAATAAAACAATGTCAATTTTATGCAGGCAACTTGCGTCTGCTTATGAAGGTGGCATACCTATCACACAGGCACTTCAAATCGTAGGAGATGGTTTTCCTTCACGCAAGGTTAAAATGATTCTATACCGCTGTGCTGATGACCTTATTCAAGGCAAGACACTTAGTGAAGCATTGAGTCGAAGGGAAGTTTTTCCTGATTTGTTCGTTCAATTAATATCCGCAGGAGAACGCTCTGGAAAGTTAGATGTAATTCTAAGAGACCTGAGTTCTTATTATGAAGATTTATGGAAAATGAAGCGTTCAGCAATTGTGTCGCTAACATATCCAACTATCCAACTTGTATTAGGCTGGTTTTTGGGCACTTTTGCATTGGGTATTGTTAGGCAAATAAGTTTTGAGAAACAGTTTTCATTAGGCGCATACTTCTCCTCTTACATATCTTTTCAAATAAGTATATGTATTATTTTCGCAATTATCGTGTTCATCTTAATTATTTCAAAAAATACAAAATTTTTCCAGACATTTATATATGGGATTATCAGGCATGTATGGCCATTTAGTTTCATTATTCATAGATTTTCTTTAGCACGCTTTTTTAAGTCGCTCGCCTTACTATATGCAAGTGGAATACCCATTACAGAAGCACTTTTAAAATCTTCTGAAATTCTACCTTTTCCCAGTTATAAGCGGGATATTTCTACGGTTGTTAGTCTTATTCGGAATGGGAGCAACCTTGAAAAATCATTCAAAACCCTCTCGTGGGTAGGACGAATGGGACAAGAGATGGTTGCTATCGGTGAGCAATCGGGTAAATTAGACGAAGCACTTCAAAAAGTGGCAGAATATTTTCTACTCGACGCACAGCAATCGCTTCAGGTCACTACTAAAATTTTGAACATATTAATCTTACTCATAGTTGGAGCAGTTATAGGTTTTATTGTAATAAGTTTCTATGCCAATCTTTATGGTAATATGTTTAACCAATTAGGAATTTAAGTAGAAATAAAATGGTGTATTGTTATGGATGAAATGATATATAAAGAAGATAAACAATCAGAAGAGCCACACGACTGGACAAAGTATATCTGGGGTGGAATTGTTGGTTTATTTATTTTAATGGTGATTTTTATCTGGCTTGCTGGACAGGTAAAACCTAAAACCTCTTATGTCCGCGTGAAGCATATACTTATTAAATTTAATCCCAATGATGCAGCAGACCGTCAGCGTGCCTTACAACTTGCAACCGAGTTAAAGGAAAGAATTATGCAAGGGGAATCGTTTGAGAAACTTGCTAAGGAATATTCTAATGACCCAGCAAGTGCACGACGTGGTGGCGATTTGGGCTATTACGGGAAAAATGAGTTTGAACCTAATTTTGAAGAATATGTCTGGTCTGCACCAATAGGACAGTTGAGTGATATTATAGAGACTAAATATGGTTTTCATCTTGTCATTGTTACGGATAGATACTTGACCGATGTAGACCGTTATGAATTAGAACTGGATGAAAAAGCACGAAAAAGTGCGCAGAAAGATAAATAAATTTAGGTCTCCCTCCTTAGATATTTATTCAAAATTATAATTTACAAAATAGATAAAGGATTAAAAAAATGTTAGAAAAATTTATTATGGCACCGCCAGACCCCATTTTAGGGCTTACAGAAGCCTTCCTAAAAGACAAGAACACAAACAAAATCAATTTAGGGGTAGGAGTATACAAAGACAATGCTAATAAAACTCCCATCTTTAATGCCGTCAAGAAAGCAGAAAAAATCTTGTTAGAAAAGGAACAGTCAAAAGCATATCTTCCCATATCTGGCTTGGCTGAATTTTGTGAAAAGACACAGGAATTAGTGCTTGGCAATAAGAATATATGTATAAGTGAAGGAAGAGTCGCTACTGTTCAAACTGTAGGTGGCACTTCTGCTTTAAGAATCTTTGCAGACTTAATTCGGACAAATCTTGGCGGCAGAAAAGTATGGTTAAGCAACCCTACCTGGGAAAATCATAGCAAGATTTTCCAATCAGCGAATTTAGAGACTGAAATATATCCTTACTACAATTCAGAAACTCATAGTCTTGATTGGGATAAGATGTTAGCAAAAGTAGACATCATTCCTGAAGGGGATATTTTATTGCTTCATGGCTGTTGTCATAATCCCACTGGAATTGATTTGGATATACAGCAATGGGAAACATTAGCAGAGATTATTAAAAGAAGAAAGATATTACCATTAATTGACTTTGCATATCAAGGATTAGGTGACGGTTTAGAACAAGACACAACTGGTATTCGTGAAGTTGTAGAAAAAGTTCCCGAAGTATTTATATGCAGTTCTTATTCAAAGAATTTCGGATTATACAATGAACGCTGCGGTGCCTTAATATCTGTTTGTGGTGATAAAGAGACTTGTAAAAAGGTATTGAGCCAGATAAAGGTAACTATCAGAACAAACTTTTCCAATCCACCTGCTCATGGTGCAAATGTAGTGCATACTATTTTAAGTTCAGATTACCTTCGCAAAGAATGGGAACAAGAGGTCAAAAATATGTGTGCAAGAATTAAAGATATGCGAAAATTGTTTGTGAAAAAATTGAAGGAGAAGGGAGTTTCTCAAGATTTCAGTTTTATAGAAAAACAAAAAGGTATGTTTTCTTTTTCAGGGTTAACTAAGGAGCAGGTCCTTCGTTTAAGAGAAGAATTTTCAATATATATAGTCAATTCCGGAAGGATTAATGTCGCGGGAATAACTACTGACAATATAAATTATCTGGTAGAGGCTATCAGCAAAGTTCTTTAACTCTGATTTTTATGAGACATTGCGGGCAAGGATGTATATATAAATACATATAAAGTGAATTAAACTCCCACCCAACACGAATATGTGCCAGATGACATGATGGAAAGGCAATCGGTCCATTAGATAGAAGAGCGTTCCACCTGTATATATAATACCGCCAATAAGCATAAGCCATATAGCACCCATGGGAATCATTTGTAGTGTTGGTCTTATGGCTATAATCGCAATCCAGCCCATAAGGATATATATCGCCGTCGCAAGACGATTCCATTTTCCAAGGAAAAAAAACTTAAATATAAAACCTAAAAGGGTCAATGTCCATAATGCACCAAAAAGAGACCAGCCCCATGGTCCACGCATGTAAACAAGTAAAAATGGTGTATAAGTGCCTGCAATAAGAACATAGATAGAACAATGGTCCATCAATTGAAAGAAACTTTTAACCTTGCCTGGAGGGAAAGAGTGATACAATGTCGAACTTAAATAGAGCAAGATTAACGCAATACCAAAAACGAGGACACCAGCAAGGGTAAAAGGGTCTCCTTTCTGTGCTGCTAATATTACCATAACCACAAATCCCGCTATACTCAGACCTGCCCCAAGTCCATGAGTAAGTGCGTGGAATATCTCTTCAACAGTCGTATATACTTTTTTCATTATATTTACCCATAATATTCGATAATAATTAAGTTAAGGAATTAAATTATGCAAGTTATTATCCAACCAACTACTAATCAAGCAATTAATCTTGTTGCTTATATTATTGCAGAAAACCTAATAAGAAAGCCACATCTGGTTTTAGGACTTGCAACAGGCAGAACAATGGTTCCTCTTTATAATCGGTTAGTCGAAATGCACAAGAAAGAGAATCTGGACTTTTCACTTGCCGTCACTTTTAATTTAGATGAGTATATTGGAATACCGCCAGAACATCCCGGCTCATATCATTATTTTATGTATCACAATTTGTTCAAACACATAAACATTGATTTACGGAATACAAATATTCCCAATGGAATGGCTAGGGACATTTCAAAAGAGTGTAGAGAATATGAGGAAAAGATAAAAGATTTTGGTGGAATTGATTTACGACTATTGAGTATTGGAATATCTGGACATATTGGATTTAATGAGCCATTGTCTTCAATGTTTTCGCGAACTCGGGAAAAGGCTCTATCCCCTGTTACCTTAGAACAAAATAAACACTTATTTTCTAATCCTGCAGAAATGCCAAAAAGGGCTATTACTATGGGTGTAGGAACTATTCTTGAAGCAAGTAAATGTATTGTCCTCGTAACAGGCAGACATAAAAGTAAGATATTAGCAAAATCAGTGGAAGGTCCTTTCTCAGCAATGATTTCTGCAACATCTTTACAATTACACCCTGATTGTATATTCGTTGCTGATGAAGAAGCCGCTTCCGAGTTAACTCAGAAGGAATATTACCAATGGATTTTTGAGAATGAACCAGAATGGGAGTTTTATCGTAAAAAAATGACAGGTAGATAATAAACCGAAAATCTATTCTATTATTTAATATTATGGTCTAGTTTCTTTTGAAGTTTATTTTTCCAATATGCCTTTAATTTATCCCTTTGTTTCCATCTGCGGTGGAACCAAAGCCACTGCTCCGGATGTTGTCGGATTATGTTTTCAATTGCATTCTGGCAAATTTGTGTATTTTTTAATATATCCTCTTTCAAATTTCCAGTATGCACTAATTCAAGTGGGGGAAATATTTCGAGGACAAGTGTCCCATCATTGTTTCTCGTCATAGATACAGGATGAACAGGGACTTTGGTTCGAGCATAAATATAAGCAGGACCGATAGTAGACCAACAGGGCTTGTCAAAGAATAAAGTAGGTGCTCCATTATCTCTTGGGGATTGGTCTATAAGCATTCCTACAAACCATCCTTCTTTCAATAATTTTATAATCTGATTTGCTGACTGGTCTTTAGGTATTGTTTTAATTTTTGCTGCTGTGCGAATGCTATCAATCACATTATTTAATTGAGGGTCATCAAATTCGCGGACAATTTCTGCTACTGGATAGCCATAGGAAGACATTAAAGAAGCCATCATTTCCCAATTACCAAGATGAGCACTAATAAACAAGGCGCCCTGCTTATTTATTTTGTAGTTTTCTATATATTCAACACCTTTGTAAGAGGCAACTTTCTCATATTTTTCCTCTGCTAAACGAGGCAAATGAGGGAATTCAAATGCCACAAAAAACATGTTTTTGGCAGCGTTCCATAATATTTTTTTCTTTTCCTTCTTACTGAGGGTATCTCCGAAGGCATAATCAATATGTTTGTATCCATCTTTTCTAATCCGTGGGACAAGGTAAAACGCCAAAAAAGCAAAAAATGTAGCCACTTTACGCAAAATGGATAACGGCATCCGTTGAAATATTTTTAAGACAAATATTGAAAAATTGCCAACTATTTTTCTTCTTGTTTTTTTACTGAACATAATTAAATTTCTAATGTAAGTTTAGAATTATTTTGAGGAACAAAACATTTAAATTTTGAATTTATATTTTCCTTCATCCAGTCTAATGCAGGTGGGTCTCCATGAACAAGGATAACATTTTTTGGATTTAATTGTTCTATCAGTTCTAACAATGCACTTCTATATGCATGACCACTAAAATGAAAGCGTTGTATATTCTGAAGTTTAATTTTTACTGGTTCTGCATCTAACTGAAATTGTAGTTCATCACCTTCTTTTGAATTGAGCAGTTTATAACCAAGAGTATCAGAATCTACATAGCCAACGAAAAAGATACCATGACGCTTCGATTTTACCATTTCTTGCGCAATTAATGCGGAAGGGGTATTTTCTACCATCATGCCCGATGTGGCAATTACGATGGCGGGATTTGTTAATAACTGTTTTATCTCTTCAGGATGCCATACATTTACTAATTTACGAAAACAATTTAAAGGTCTCAATTGGTTTCTTGTATCTAAATATTCTCGGAATTGCTCATAAATCTCATAAATGGCTCTTCCTAAACCTGAAATATAAATGGGCACTCTTGCCAGAAGCCCCTCTTCTTGAAAACGCGCAAGCATATTCGCAATTTCCTGTGTCCTGCCGAGTGCAAAGGTCGGAAGTAGGACTACACCCTCTTGTTCAATAACCTGATTAATAAACTTTACAAGTCGTAATGATTCTTCATAATAGGAATTTACCTGATTTTCATCAACGGCGCCCTGTGTGCTTTCAACAATGATTGTATCTACTTTATCTAAACCATCCATGGATTGATAAGGTCCTAATAATTCCTGATTACCTGCAGAAATATCTCCTGTGTATAAGATTTTGTAATTATCCATTTCAAGTAAAATGCTTCCACTACCCAACACATGTCCCGCTGAATTAAATGAGGCTCGAAACACATTTTTATTACTAACCTCAAAAGGGGTATTAAAAAGGTATGCTCGTGTAATTTCCATCAAATTTTCGACATCCTCGTGCTGATAGAGGGGGTATTCAAAAATACCTCGTTCTCTCCTCAGCGTATTCATTACAACCACGCTATTGTGAAGCATTCGCTCTATAATTCGTAGAGTCGGCATAGTCGCATGAACCTTAAAATGGGGAAATAACTTTGTTAGATATGGAAGAGAACCGCAATGGTCTACATGTCCGTGTGTAATCAAAACAGCATCAGGAAAGGAATTCATCAATTCCAGATTAGGGAGAGATTCAAATCCTTCCTTTTTAGGGTGAATTCCACAATCTAAAAGAATATGTTCATTTGTATATGATATTTGAAAACAACTTGCCCCTATTTCTCCACCTCCTCCTAAAATAGAAAGATTAATACTTCTGTCTATGCTCATACTTATATTTTACTTTCTGTTTTTTTACAAAAAACCAACATTGCAATAAACTAAACAAATAAATAATAATTCACAACTATTTAATATTTTAGTATAATAAATTATATTTTACCACCATAATAATAAAGGAAAGTGTATGGGTTTAGAAAAAAACCGATTAATGGAGATGTTCAAGGATAATGTCCAATGGCAAGAATGGGGACCCTATTTGCCTGAGCGGCAATGGGGAACAGTTCGTGAATGCTTATCTTATCCTAAAAATGTGTGGTTATATACAACATTTGAGACTGCTAAAATACATAACTACCTACTTGGAGATGATGGAATCTTTGGGTGGTGCCATAGTTCAGGGAGATTGTGTTTTGCATTAAGTTTTTGGAACGGAATTGACCCATTCTTGAAAGAGCGATTCTTTGGATTAAGTGCACTTGAAGGAAATCATGCTGAGGATGTAAAGGAATATTACTTTTATTTAGATGCTGTTCCAAGTTACGCTTATGCAAAAGCATTGTATCGTTATCCGTGTGAATTATTTCCTTATGAAAGATTATTATCCGAAAATCAATCAAGAAGTTGCTTTGACCCAGAATTTGAATTGTTAGATACGGGAATCTTTAATGATTCGCGATATTTTGATATCGAAGTTGAATATGCCAAAGGAAACGCTAAAGATATAGCCATACAGATAACTGCCTGGAATAGGAGTAAAGAGACAAAACCTTTACATATTATTCCTCAATTCTGGTTTCGCAATACCTGGCAATGGTCATCATTGCTTGGAAAGATAGAACGCAAGCCCCAAATATATTGTGCAGGTTCCAACCATATTGTTCTCATGGACAACCAATTAGGGGAATATCGTTTAGAGATAGGCGAAGGTTCGAGTGAGATAGTTCCACAACTGCTTTTTACTGAAAATGAATCAGATTTAGTAGATTCACAGGGAAAAGAAAAATCAATTAAATGGCGACGCGATGCATTCGCCCAGCATATTATCTACAACAATTCTGAATTTATTTCGCCAGAGGATAAAGGGACTCGTGTCGCTGCCTGGTATTCTTTTGATATTCCACCAGAATCAAATGTTTCACTACAACTGAGACTATTTTCTGTTCAAGAAACCCCACCTGAACCCATTGGGGAAAGATGTAGTGAACTTTTTGAAGAACGGAAAAAGGAAGCCGATGAGTTTTATAGGGAAATTTTGCCCGAATCATTAAGCCCAATTCAGAAAAAAATTTTGAGACAGGCTTATGCCGGACTTCTCTGGTCAAAAATGTATTATAAACTACCTGTGAAAGAATGGCTTAATGTAGCGAAAAATACAAATGGCTTAACCAACCATACAAGTTTTGAAAATTGGAAACATTTGAACGCAGATGATATTCTGTCTATTCCTGACAAGTGGGAATATCCCTGGTTTGCTGCATGGGATATCCCTTTCCAACTAATAGGCATGTTTCGTATTGACCCTCTATTTACATTAAAACAGATAAAACTTTTTATTTCGCCGAGGTATCAAAGTCCTACCGGACAAATCCCTTCCTCAGAATGGAACTTTTCTTCTGTAAATCCTCCTGTAATGGCTTGGGGAATAAATAAGATTACTCAATACATAGAAAAATCAAAGTCAGATATACCAAAAGAAGATTATTATAAAATATTTTTGATTGAATCCTTCTATGGCTTATATGCAAATCTAACATGGTGGGCAAATCAAAAGGATAAGGATGGAAGAACCCTATTTAATAAGGGACTGATAGGTCTTGATAATTTTGCACTTACTGAAAAAAATTCAGATGGTATAAGATTAATTGAAGAATCACAAGCCATTTTTTGGACACCATTTCTGGTCGGAAATCTACTCGAATTAGCATGTAAAACAGCCATTATATTTCCAAGTTTTGAAGAAATTGCTATTCGACTTTTAGATTATTTTTTGAAATCAATAGATTTACTACAAAGTAAAGAACCATATTCCTTCTGGGATGAAACAGACTCTTTCTTTTATCCAGTATTAAACATAGAAGGAGGAAAAAATAAAATTCCCATCCGTTCATTTTCAGGGCTTGTGCCACTTTTTGGCATTGTTCATCTGCCTATATATGCACTTCCTAAACTTGCAAAAGAAGTTGAAAAATTAATACAGTCAAAGGCACTTACAACTCCTTTTTTTAAAAAATTTTCCGAATCACAAACAGGAAAAGAATACATTTCCCTATCATGCGTTACAGAAGAACAAAGGGATTCATTGCTAAAATACGCTTTGAATGAATCCGAATTTTTGTCTTCTTATGGTTTGCGTTCCCTATCACGATATCACCGAGAAAAACCAATATATATCCATTCATCACGCCAACATATCGAGATAAAATATTGCCCAGGAGAACTGGAGTCAAAGATGTTTGGAGGCAATACTAATTGGTTCGGTCCTATCTGGTTTCCACTAAATTATTTATTCATTGATAGTATTGAAAAATGGGAAATTGCATACCCAGAATTCAAATTTACCAGTTCAGACTATATCAAGAACTTTTCATTTAATAAAATTGCACAAGAAATTAGGAAGCGATTACAAAACTTATTTATTCCGGACACACATGGCTACATCCCTGCTTTAGGTTCCCTTTCAAATTTAAGAGACGACCCCCATTGGAAAGACTATTATCTATTTTTTGAATATTTCAACGGCGACACAGGCGAAGGTATAGGTGCAAGCCATCAAACTGGCTGGACCTCTCTAATTACAGAAATTATTCACGAACTAACCACCTGTCAATAAGAAGAAATTCTAAAAAACTAATGGTGCTTGTTTAAAATAAGCCGCCTGATAATAGAAAAGTAAAGGGATAGAAATTATAGAATATTATAGTGATATCTTTCAGTAAAACTGGGACTATCTAGCAAGTCAATTTGAACCAATTTTAGTGGTTCAAAAAAATAAATAAGGACATAAACAAAAATATATCAACACAAATAAGCACTGGTTATTCGTGAATATTTTTTTAAAAAAGACTTTTTGGACAACCCCAGTTTTATGATACTTACGAGAGGAACCCCACTTTGTTATTTCGAACCCCTTTATCATTTCACTCCCCCTTTCTGTCATTTCGAGTGAAGCGAGAAATCTTTCTTTCCCTTAATCTTCATTCTATAAAATAAGAACTATTTTATATACCTTACTATTTATACCGTGCACTTATTTGAACATACTTTACGAACTTGCGTTTTTCAATTCTGAAGGATTTTTCATATTGGCAAGGGCGTCTTCGTAGGAAATGAGGTTTTGTAGATATAACTCTTTTAAGCATCTATCAAATGTCACCATACCGTCTTTGAAGCCTGTTTCTAATACGCTGTAAATCTGGTAATTTTTCCCTTCACGAATTAAATTAGAAATGGCATTGTTTGCTCGTAATATTTCATAACTGAGTATTCGTCCTTCGCCATCCTTGCGGGGTAGAAGTCGTTGTGAAATCACAGCCAGTAAAACCATAGACAATTGGAATCGTATTTGTTGCTGTTGTCCCGCAGGGAATACATCTATAATACGGTCAATGGTCTGAATGGCGTCGTTGGTGTGTAGTGTTGCAAAGACGAGATGCCCCGTTTCAGATGCAGTTAATGTTGCCTGAATTGTTTCAAGGTCTCGCATTTCACCTACAAGAATAACATCTGGGGATTGCCTTAACACATACTTCAAAGCACGGACAAAATTTTGAGTATCTCCACCAACTTCTCGCTGGTCAACAATACTTTTTTTATGAGTATGGACATACTCGATAGGGTCTTCAATCGTGATAATGTGGCACGCTCGCTGATTGTTGACTATATCAATAAGTGAAGCAAGGGTAGTCGTTTTCCCGCTCCCTGTAGGTCCTGTTACGAGGACTAAACCCTGTCTCGCAAATGCTAATTCTCTGACACTTTCAGGAAGACCCAATTCACTTAATGATGGAATCTTCTCAGGAATGGGACGCAAAGCAGCTGTTATGCACTGCTTTTGGTAATAGACATTTACACGAAACCGATGTTTTCTGCCTACTGCAAGAGAGAAGTCTAATTCTTTCTCTCTTTTGAATTGTTCTTTTTGTTCTTTGGTAAGAAAACTAAAAATCATTTTTTCTGTCATTTCCGGGGTGAGTGTGTCTGAACGGGTTCTATATAACTGTCCATCCACTCTCAATATAGGAGGGGCACCTGCACTGAGAATAAGGTCTGATGCCTTCTCTTGAATAACGAGGTCAAATAAATCTTGAATGTCCATACCCAAAACTCCACATTTTCAATTAATATAAACGAAGCACTACTTTTATCTAAAAATATAAGGAATTATTATTGTCTACTTCAAATAGTTATAGTTGAGTAGAAGTTTTAGTCATTTTGTTCTTCTCTACTCTCATATTTGGATATAAATGAGGATGCATATCTAGATACTTCGCTATTTCAGTTCCTATATCTGTAAAAATTGTTTGCTCTTTCAAATCATTTTCAATCATAACTCTAATTTTTGATGAGCCCAATAATTTCTCAAAATGACTGTTAAATCGGAAATGTTCTGGATAATGTTTTTTAAATAAATGCAAAAGTTCAATACCCAGATTAAATGGTCGAACAATATGCGGGTCTTTTACTTTTATATGCAATCCTTTACACTGTTGATTCATATATTTAGGCTCCACTGCTTTACCCGGTATAGAAGTTGGGACAAATGAACATGGTGTTATTTCAAATCCTTTTTTAGCATCTTCTGAGATGTTAGAAATTATCAGAGCAGGGTTACACCAAGGTGCTCCTATAATTTGAAAAGGTTCTTCTGTTCCACGCCCTTCACTTATATTCGTTCCTTCAAATAAACAAGTGCCAACATAACACAAGGCAGATTCAAAAGTGGGAATGTTCGGAGATGGAGGTATCCACTGCAAATCCAAATCAGAGAAAAGCAAATCAGAAAACCAACCATCCATTTTTATTACGACCAAATCTAATGACTTCATTTCTGGAACTGTATTTTTTAAAAATAAAGCGGCTTCACCGATAGTCAAACCATGTCGCACAGGAACCATTCCCCAACACACTTCATCTAATAGCACCTTTTCTGGAAATGTCCCCTCGATTATTTCACCTCCTAACGGATTGGGTCTGTCCAGAATCATAAGCCTTTTTTTATATTTACTGCATGTCCTCATTAGTTGAGATAGTGAATAGATATAGGTGTAGTAGCGACTGCCAATGTCCTGTATATCAGCAACTACCCAATCTACTGCTGCTAATATTTTCTGCCAGTGAATATCTGTTTGTTTTAAAAATATGTCAATTAGTTGAATGTTTTTCCATTGCTTTTGTTGTTCTGCACGACCTGCTTCCTCGTCTAACTTTAAGCCGTGCTCTGCAGAAAAAATGCATTTTAGTTTTACCTCTTTTGATGATGATAAAATTTCTAATGTATTCCTACCTTCAACATTTATTGCTGAAACATTTGTAAACAAAGCGATCGAGGCATTATTTAATGGTTTAAAATTGTCACGCATTAAAACATCAATACCACAATGAACATTTATCTTTTGCGGTTGTATCAATAAAGCCACAGAATTGAAAAATGTCTTTCTCAATTTTCGATTGTCTCTTTTAACACGACTTGGATGACAGGAGTTGCTTAACAGAATAGCATAATAACCTGTCTTCCTATCCCACCATAGACATGTCCCTGTAAAACCTGTATGTCCCAGAGCAGAACGGAATGGGAGTTGTCCTTCAATGCTTTCCCAGAACGGGTCTGTTTTCCATCCTAACACCTGCCAGGGATAATTAGGAATTACTTTGCATGTTGACATCTCTTCTATAACATCTTTTTCAAGAAGCGTTCCAGAAATTAAGCCTCTACAAAAACGCGATAAATCTTCAGCAGTTGAAAACAAGCCTGCATGTCCTGCTACACCTCCAAGTGCATACGCATTCTCGTCATGCACTTCTCCTCTAATTATTCTATTCCTCCAACTGCATTTTTCTGTGGGTGCACACTTGTTCTTATATTCTTCAGGAACACGAAAAAGAGTTGTATTCATGCTCAATGGCAAAAAAATATTTCTTCTGCAATATTGGTCAAGGTCAATTCCAGAAATTATTTCAACAATGTATCCAAGAATCATAAACCCAAAATCAGAATATAAATGGTTTGTGCCTGGTTCAAACAATAGTTGCGTTTTAGATAGATTGATAATAATATCTTCAAGAGAATAAATTTCTCTATACCATTCATATCCAATCAATCCTGAACTGTGGGATAATAGGTGTCTAATAGTGAAATTGCGAAAAAGAGGGACAGGGATATAGTTATAAACAGGGTCATCTAATTTCAGTTTGCCCTGTTGATACAGAAGTAAAATCGCCGTTGTTGTGGCAATAACTTTTGTTAAAGATGCAAGGTCAAAAATAATGTCATTTTGCATATCTTCTTCTACTGGGATTAATGCACATTTTCCAACTGAGCCAATAAATAATCTTTCATTATTTTTTCCCAGATAGGCAACTGCACCCGGAGCCGAATTTTGAATAGCATCAGATAAACATCTTTCAAGTGCTTTTTTATTTTCTGGTTTAAACATAAATAGCCTCGTTTACAAGCATAATAAACAAAGATGGCCTACAATCTATTCAATTGTAGGCCATTTGAGGTAACTACTTCGTGATGATTATACACATCACATTTTAAACTACTTTTTCTTCGCAGCGGGCTTCTTTGCAGCCGGTTTCTTTGCTGCGGGTTTCTTTGCAGCGGGTTTCTTTGCAGCGGCCATGTTTTTTCTCCTGTGATTTTATGTTAAGAGGAAATATAGACTCAATGACTACAGGTCGTTGAACTTTCCTCTTCATAACTATTCAACTGTTACCTACTTGATAATGAACAAAAATATATTTAAAACGCAAATTTTTTTTTAACATTTTTTGAAATAATATTTTAGCCTCAATTTATGAGGGTTTCAGAGCAACTACTTATTTAATATTCTTAAGCGCAAATATTTTTAAATAAAATAATTAAATAAATGTCAGATTGGAATATTACTACATATTTAAAACAATAAAAATTTATTTGGCGAGAAAAACAATATATTTGAAAAAAATAAATGGTTAAAAAATACTTGCTCTTTTAAAAACGACAAAGGGGTATTAGTTAAAATAAGAAACAGTGAATATCTTTGAAAGGTAATCGTTGATACAATTTTTAAAATGACATTGATTCTAATTATTGTTTGTCGTAAAAGTAACAGATATTACTATCATATAGAGAAAAGTTTATTAAATAACAAGAAGTCGGGTAACTTCAAAATAACAAAAAAAGAAGCATCATAAATGAAAAAAGATTTTTTATTATAAGAAACCTTTTGCAAGCGTCTTTCCCAATCGAGTGGCTAATGCCATGATAGTTAATTGTGGATTAACGCCAAGTGATGTTGGAATTGAACTGCCATCACATACAAAAATATTATCAGTGCCAAATACTTTATGGTAGGGGTTGCACACGCCTTTATCAGGTGAGTCAGCCATACGACAGGTCCCTAATGGATGAAATGCCATACATTCAAAATCAGAAGGCTTATGCTTCTCTTTAATAAATTTATACAGGTCGTCTTTTGTCATAATAATATTGGGCTGTTTAGTAGACATGATAAAAATGCGTTTGGGATTTTCTTCAAGTGCTAATTCAACCAAAAAGGTGAACGCCTTTTTAAGACGAAAAACATCGGTGTCTGTTAAATGATATGAAAAAATGGGTGTATTTTTTATTGAAAATTTCAGTGAACCTTCATTACTGTCTTTTATCATAAAACCAAAAGTGGCTATGTTCTTGTAATTTTTCCAGTAATGAGTTAGTTCCTCTCCTGAAAAAGGAAAAACAGTAGGTCCTAAATCTGGTGGCATGGCTATCCCTTCGAAGGCAATGCCTTCTTCTTCCAGAACAGGGCTATAGCAACCCTGTGGTATACCTATCCATGAAGAAATATTATCATCCAATTCAATAGACACCTTACTCGCAGGATGAATAGTCAGGTGTGCACCTAAATTGGGATTGTCAACTGCAATACCACTTCTTTTTAATAACAAAGGGGATAGCAATGTTCCACAAGCAATAATAATCTTTCCACCTTTTAACTCAACTTTATCAATGACCTTACGATTCACTGGATTTAAAACATCTATTAATACCCCATTTCCAATAGTTCTATTTGAAAGCAATACCCGATTTGCCCTCGCATTATAAAATAAGAACAGACCTGAACGAATCCCTTCGGGAATATATGTCAGTTCCATACTTTTTTTAGCACCAGAGGTGCAACCATAACAGCACATTCCACAGCCCTGACAATTATGAGCGTTTCTTCGCAGAGGATAGCATGGTAAACCTTTGTTCGTAAAAATTTTTCGTATAAAGGCACTGGACCTGTTCATTACATTCCAATCCGCTTCCTCAACATGTATCTCTTGTTCTACTTTGTCAAAACATTTTTGAAAATCATCAGAATTCAATTCAAGCAGTCCTAATTTTTCTTCCCATTGTTGCAGAACTTTTTTGGGGGTGTGAAAACAGGTGCCTGAATTGATAACAGTTGTTCCTCCAACACAGCGACCTAATGGAATAGAAATCATAGGTTTACCAATTGTTCCGGTAACACCACCATCACGATAAAGTTTTAGTAAAGACCGAAATGCAGAGCTTTGATATGGAAATGGAAGCGCCCCTTCTTCTACAAGGGCAACCTTCGCACCTTTTTCTGCAAGTTCTTTAGCAACAACAGCGCCACCTGCACCACTGCCGACAACAATAAAATCGAATATCTGTCCTGTAATATTTGAATTCTTATTGGCAGCCAGATTGATTACATTGGATTGATTATAAATTTCAAATAATTCTTCATTCATGTTCGGTCTGATTCATTCTTAAACAATGATGTTCTTCCCTCGCTTCCAAAATTGCCTGATAATTTGTATTCGCCATTGTTTGAGGGAGTTGGAGGGCACTTCCTAATATTAAAATTCGTATTCCTAAAAGCATCGAATTACGCCAGGTCCATTTTGAATGTGCCCACGAGTCGAGCCATTTCTTACGGACGGATAATGGAGAACGATACAGGATGGAAAAGAAACTATATGGTGGTGGAACTAAAGACAAAAGTAGAATACCTAATGGTATAGATAATCTGTAGATTTTGGGTAAGGATAGTAATGTTTCCTTAAACTCATTCCAGAAATCATCGGCAGACACTTCATTTGTCCAGAACGAGTTATCATCAAACAAAGTTATTAATATTGCATAACTATTTTTCTTGATAAATTGTTCCATTATTTACTCATTGTATATAGAGAGACACCTTATCCCATGGTTTTCTCTGAACCCATTCAAAAGCACCTTTCTGAAGAGATACAAAATGCTTCTCATTATTGTTTGTTAAGTCATGAAGTATTAATTTAATAGTCGCCATTTTCGTGTTATAACAATATAGCATGCTTCCGTCGGTATCTTCATATTGAACACCTACTACTGTTGGCATATCTGCCTCAATTGAAATAGAAAAAATGAAATCACAAGTTTTCCCCTTTATTTCCCAGAATAGAGGAATATATCGGGACTTTGTAGATAAGATGCTCTTGATAGAATTAAGGATATATTCTTTTCCATCGTAATATAAAAATAGTGTAGTAAGTTGCGGTGAAACCATTTTTTTTCCAATCCGAGCACAGGCACTTAAAACATCTATTATAATTGGAACAGATTCACCTGTCTCTTCATCAGAAAATATACAACTATGAGCCCACGCCCAGGAATGTCCCTGCTTTAAACCTGCCAGATGTCCTTGCATCCCTAACGCATTTTGAACACTAATTATATCTTCATTTACTTTTATATTTCCGTTGAAGAGCATCTTTTCGTGGACTGTAACCGTATAATTTTTAACAATTCCCAATCTCCATAACGACCGGGGAATAAAGTTAAATGATGATTGAGGAAAAATTGGAGTTAAATTTAAACCCCAGGAAAGTTGATTATCTCTCTTACATAGATTTCCTTTGCAAGTAATGAAATCAACAAAATTTTCACCAATAGAAATGCTATTGGCATTTTCAGATGCCCCATACTTACACTGTTCAATAGGAAAGGTCTCTTTTATCGCTATGTTTTGAACATTTTCTCCTTCTTCTTTTTTTTGAGTTTCCCTGCGTGTAAAAATTCCCCAGACCTCTATGACTGATTTTGCCTCATTTTTAAGCAGTGTATAACGAAACCAAAAAGACCATGCTTCATCTTGTGGATTTAATTTCCAATACCAGACTTCATACGCTTTTTCATGACAATCAGGTAATAGAAAAGATGTGTTTGTTATCTTATATGGAAATTCCATAAGGCTTATAAATTGGGTTGTGGAGCCTCTTCTTTTGCTAATTTTTGCAACTTGAATTTTAAGAAAAGAACATAAGCACAAATAACAAGGTCAAGTATCCCTCCGACAAGATAACCAAATATAAAGGCATGTGAGAAAAATAAATAGAGATACCCTATTGAAGAGATAAATTTAGAAGTGATATGGATATTTATCAGTGTCTTATTATCAGGGTCCCTTGATGATTTATAAGCAATGTATGCTAATACAAACATAAGAGAAGCAACCAGAGGTAGCCAGAAGAAATCCGTATTCTTCTCAGGTAATGGTTGCAATATCTTAAAGAAAATAGGCAGAAAATTAAGAATATAATTTACTCCATCAGGGATAAAGAAAAAGAATAAAGCACCAATAAGATATGCAAGTGCAAGTAGTTCCATAGAATGCTTAAACAAAGAATTAACTGATGAATCTTTTTTAGCCGTGTTTTCTTCCATATTTGTTTCCTTTATGTATGAGTAAAAAATTATAGATATAAGGATATTACCAAAAAAAGGAAACAATTACAAAGAAAATGTCTATGCAAAATTTCTAAAAAATTAATTTAACAAATACAAAAGAATAGTAAGGACTCTATCTTTGGTTCTATGAATTTCAAATGTCCCAACAACATATCTTGTATTTCTATATTTTTTCCAACCTACTCTGTTTGAATTTCTTAAAATATTTTATTATAGTTATTAAATTATGATTTTAGGTTTATTTATTGTTTATAATTCTTAAAACTATAACTCGGTGAAAGGGTAGTTAAATGAAAAAAACTGTTTTGGTGAGTAGTATATTTTTGTTTTTGTTACTAACTCTGATTACATCAGTAGCAATTGCTGAATTGCAAAGTGTATCCGTAGGTGGGGAATTAAGAATCAGAGGGAGGTGGTATATCAATACATTTGGACCCGTAGATGAACGGATTCCAGCCGCATTTGTTCAAAAGAGGCCTGTCGGTGGGACTAAAATTACATCAAAGTATAAATGGGATGATGAAGGCCCAGATTGGACAAGGTATGAAACATCTGTCTTATTAAATTTCAAGGCAGATTTCACAGATAATGTAACTGCATTTATAGAATTTTATGACTGGCATATCTGGGGAGAAGATTTTCGTTCGCGTGATTATGCAACCGGCACAGACATTAGGGCAGATTCTAAAGATGATGTAGAGATAGAACAGGCATATATAGAGATGCGAGAGTTATTCGGTGCACCATTGAGTTTGAGGGTAGGACGGCAGGACTTGATTATGGGCAAAGGCTGGTTGGTGACCAATATGTTGACCCCTTCACAATATTCATCTCACGACGCAATTCGATTGACCTACAAACAGGACGACTGGACAGTTGACGCATTTGCTTCCAAATTAAGCGAGCGCTATCAGATTGAAGAAGATGGGGATATAGATTTTTATGGTGTTTACGGGACTTATTCTGGATGGAAGCCTTTAAGCATTTCTGCATACTGGTATTTTTTGAGAGATGGTTTAAGCCCTCATGATACCACAGGAAACCCCGTAGTAGAATTTTACGAAGATATTTTGAATCGTGATGATTATGGTGTTACAAAATTACATACGGTTGGTATTCGTGCCTTTGGTATGTCTTCAGGATTTGATTACGATTTAGAGTTGGCTTATCAATTTGGTGAGGCAGATTCGTTGGGTGCGAGATTTAAGCCTATTGGCATGATTTATGGCGATGACGACGCAAACTGGGGTGATTTGGGTGCTGAACTTACATTAGGTTATACCTTCAGTGATGTAAAATGGTCTCCGCGTATTTATACTTTGGGTGTATTTTTCCAGGGTCATGACAATCGTAGTATCAATTTCTGGGATTGGCTAAATCCGTTCTACGAGCCTGAAGCAAGCCATTCCTTTAATCGTCTCTTTTCTGATAAAAACTATTTGCCTACGGTCAATGACAATGGCTGGATGTCTAATTACTGGCAGGTGCAATTAGGATTTGAATTGAAACCCACAGATAAGATACTGGTTCATGTGCACGGTGCGTATGATGGAATCGTTTCCCCATTTGACCAGCCAAAATCTTTCGAAGTGTTTGGTAGAAGATTTTACGCAGCCCCATTTTTGAGTTTCTGGACAGATGAAGGAGAAAACGATATCGGTTGGGAAATTGCAGCATTTATTAGATACAACTATTCCAAAGATTTGTGGTTTCAGTTATATGGCAATTACCTGTTTGTGGGAGACGGTTTGGCAAAAGGTTCCTATATCCAGGCAAACGGAACAGACTTTGCTGGTGGAACGGATAATGATAATGCTGGCTATATCTTCTGGATGACAGTATTGAAATTTTAATTAATACACATCATTAAGATTTATATAAAAATAGGCCCTGTTGTAAAACGGGGTCTATTTTTTTGTTTGATATTGAAATATAGTAGAACTAATGTTTATTTTTGAAACAAATACTGATGAGAGGGTATCTTAAAATCATGGTTTTAATTGGCATGGTAGTTGCTAAATTTTATATAAAATAAAAATTATATAGAAAAAGGAGTAAACTATGAGATTCGATAGAGTAACAATTCCATTACAAGATGCCTTTTCTGAAGCCCTCGATTTGGCTACGAACAAAGGACATCCTGAACTTACTTCATTACATTTATTATCAACTTTAATCACGAAAGAGAACTCAGCAGTTGTTCCAATACTGCAAAGAATTGGTATTTCAAAGGGACAGGTGCAAAATTCCATTGTGCGGGAGTTAGACAAACTCCCCAGAGTTTCAGGTCTTCATAATCCAAATATTTCCAATGAACTTCAGCAATTGTTAGAAGTTTCGTGGAACTTTGCCCAGACATTAAAAGACCAATATCTTAGTTCAGAGCATGTGTTAGTAGGGATGGTGCGTGATAAAAATAACCATGCAGGAAAAGTGCTCAGAGAATTAGGTGTAAAAGAAGATACAATCCTTACAGCACTTAAAGAGGTTCGAGGAAATCAGCGAGTTGATGACCCCAATGCAGAAACAACTTATGATGCACTTGAACGGTTTAGTAGAGATTTAACTCAATTAGCCCGTGCTGGAAAATTAGACCCTGTAATCGGCAGAGATGAGGAGATTAGACGGGTTATACAGGTGCTATCCAGAAGAACCAAGAATAACCCTGTTCTTATTGGTGAACCTGGCGTAGGTAAAACAGCCATTGTAGAGGGTCTGGCTCAACGAATTGTTTCTGGTGATGTGCCTGAAAACCTTAAAAATAAACGAATCGCTGCATTAGATTTATCTTCGCTTATTGCAGGTAGTAAATTTAGAGGCGAATTTGAAGAACGACTCAAAGCAGTCCTTTCTGCCATTCAAGAATCGCAAGGTAATATTATTCTATTTATTGACGAAATGCACACACTAATTGGTGCAGGTGCAGCGGAAGGTGCAATTGATGCTTCTAATATGTTGAAACCTGCTCTGGCTCGTGGTGAACTGCACTGTATTGGTGCAACTACCCTTGACGAATATCGTAAGTATGTTGAAAAAGACCCTGCACTTGAACGCAGGTTCCAGCCGATTATGGTTGATGAGCCAGATGTAGAAGATACCATCGCGATACTGCGTGGATTGAAGGAAAAATATGAAGTCCACCATGGTGTCCGTATTCGCGATGATGCTATTGTAGCCGCTGCTTATTTGAGCCATAGATACATCACAGACCGATTTCTCCCTGATAAAGCCATTGATTTGATAGATGAAGCAGCGTCTCGTTTGCGGATTGAGATTGATAGTATGCCGTATGAAATTGATATGCTTGATAGAAGAATTCGCCAGTTAGAAATTGAACATCTTGCCCTAAAAAAGGAAACAGAGAAATCCGGTATAGAGAGACGCGAAGAAATTGAGAAAGAAATCGCCGAATTAAAAGAGGAATTGAATGCTAAAAAAGCAAAATGGCAAACAGAAAGGGCAGTTATTAATCAATTCAGAGAAGTTAAAACCAGAATTGAAGAAGCGAAAAGAGAAGCAGAAATAGCACAACGCCAGGGTAATTTAGATAAAGCCTCTGAAATCATTTATGGTCAACTAAACAAACTTAACCAGGAGTTGGAGGAGAAGAAGAAGGAGTTAGAGGAGATACAAAAATCAGGGAGTTTTCTAAGTGAGGAAGTAACTGAGGAACATATTTCAAAAATCGTATCAAGTTGGACAGGTATACCTGTGGACCGTTTGTTAGAGGGAGAAATGCAGAGATTAGTAAATATGGAAGAAAGACTGGCGAAACGAGTTGTAGGACAAAGAGAAGGAATTCGTGCTGTTTCCGATGCAGTGCGTAGAGCCCGTGCAGGCTTAAAAGACCCAAATCGTCCTATTGGTTCGTTTATATTCCTTGGACCTACCGGTGTAGGAAAGACAGAATTGGCACGAGCGTTAGCAGAACTATTGTTTGACCATGAAAACGCTATGATTCGTATTGATATGTCTGAATACATGGAGAAGCACTCTGTGGCTCGGCTTATTGGTGCTCCTCCCGGCTATGTCGGTTATGAGGAAGGTGGACAACTTACTGAGGCAGTTCGTAGAAAACCTTACAGTGTTGTGCTGCTGGACGAAATTGAAAAGGCACATCCTGAAGTATTCAATATACTACTACAATTATTAGATGATGGTCGCTTGACCGATGGTAAAGGACGGACTGTGGATTTCCGTAATACCATTATTATTATGACATCAAACTTAGGAAGCGAGGTATTCCAGAGAACTGATTTGAGTTATGAGAAACAGGTTGAATATGTGACTAACATCTTACATTCTCATTTCCCTCCAGAGTTTCTAAACCGTGTTGACGACATAATATTATTCCATCTATTGTCAAAAGAAGAAATTAAGCAGATTGTAGATTTACAGTTGGTTCAGGTTTCGCGTAGATTAGCAGAACGCCAGATAACAATTTCTATAAGTGAGAAGGCTAAAAATGTTCTTGCTGAGGAAGGTTATGACCCTGTCTATGGTGCAAGACCATTGAAACGGCTAATCCAGCGGAAAGTAGTAGATGCTCTGGCAATGCAGATTCTATCTCAGGGGATTGAAGAAGGCAGTCATGTATATATTGATGTAGACAAAAAGAATGAACTCACATTCAAGGTAGATAAAGAAGCCCAGAAGGTATAAGTCCTGCATAATTTATATAAAAATGTAAGCCCCTTGTCCTGTGAATAAGGATAAAGGGCTTTCTATTTTTAAGATGGTTTATGAGCAAAACTGAAGGAAAACTTTATAATAATTAGGAAAAGGATAAAGGTAATTACAGAGATTACTAATCCCCACCATAAACCTGTGTATTGATATTCAAAATCAATCTGGTGCTCCCCTTCACTAAGTTCCACACCTCGAAAGGCAATATTTACAGGAACAATTTCCTTCACAGCACCATCTACACTTACAGTCCAGCCGGGGTAATAAGTATCTGCTAATACAAGGATACCCGGCTTTGTCTTTTGCACTTTGACCCGCACATGAGTTGAGGAAATGTCTTCGACTGTTGCCGGAAGTTTAGGTATAGGTTTTGTTTCGGGTATAGGTGCATTTTCTACCAGGTCGGGAAGTGCAGAATTTAATAAATCGGGCTCAATCTTACCCATATTCTTTCCATTGTAAATTACATACGCACGCGAGGTCTCTTCCTCCACCTTAAAAATTGCCATTCCAGATGAAAATATGTCTACTAATTTCATTTTAGGCCTTATTTTGAAAAACGAATCGGATATATTCTCAGAGTCAGGGGTAGATATAAAAAGGAAGTTAGAGCTGCCAGTTCTAAGCCATAGTTGCGGGTCTTCCAATGCTCTTTTCATAAACATATAATATCTTTCAGTGCATTTTTCAGGGGGTATAACCATCAAGGTCAAACCCGAAGGTGGAAAAAAACTATTTTGTAAATTCTCTAAACCTGTAAATCGAGTCCCGTGTGCTTTTAATTTAGCAACGGCTTCAGGATTTGGTTTTAATAGTTCTGAAGGAACAGTGTTCCGATAGGGTAGATACAAAATTGCAACCGAAAACAAGAAAAGTATTGTTATTATATAGCCTGCATTTCTTGGTGATGGAGAAAAAAGGCTTACAAAAAAATAAATAATAGTCAAAATGAGAAATACCAACGCTATCCAAAACTCTCTCCAGAAAGATTCTGTACCTAAAAAATTAGCACCCTTACCAATGGCTGTTAACAAAAATAAAATTGTCCAGAATAAAAGTGCAATGAACAGCAGTCTTTTAACACATATACGACATTCATCTGGCGAGAACAAATTCCAGAACTCAACCGATAAGCCAATTATAAAACCGATGGAAAGGATTAATAGCCAGCCTACATGTATTAACGAAAAATTATTCAAATATGGCAAATGCAAGTTAACACAAATGAGCAAGCATAAGGCAAAAAAGAGGATGACGCTTGCGGCAAGAAGGGATTCAATTTTTCCACGGATTTCCTGCTTTATAAGGGAACGGGCACTAATCCATAAAGGAAAAAGTAGAACACAGCATATCCCCGGTGAACATAGGAGAATTAAAGAAAGTAAATGAGAATGGTCAGGCGATATTCCCGCTGGTATAAATAGACCGATTAAGGCTTTAAATGACATTTTTGTAGGGGACGCTGATTCTAAAACTGGAGCCCTATAACGAGCCCATTCAAAATAAGGAAGTATTTGAAATGCAATTAATCCGAGTGCAACTATCCACGCTAATAGCAGAAATGAGATAGATGATATAAGAGTAGCCCTTTCCGGTCTGACAAGCCAATATAAAAAGAGTATATATACCAGAGTAAAAATAAAAATAATAACAATTGTTTCAATATCACCACCGAGAGCCATCAAGGCAATTATAGGGCTGAGTAAAACCCAATAACGAAAGGAGCGGTAAAAAACAAGATTAAGTATTAGAAGATAAAAAGGAAAGCAAGCAATTACATCTGTTATCGGGTGTATTGGTGTATAGAATAAAGGTCCTGTGAACTGAAAAAGTATAGCAATAAATAATCCCGTTGACGGAAGCAAACCATAGAACAGTGCAAGCAAATAAGTGCCTATGCCAGCAATTACCATTTTCAACCAGATACTCGAATATATGGCTGTCAGAGGTGGGAAAATATAAAAAGGTATACTGAATATTGAAAAGAATCGCGTTTTCCATCGTGCAAGAGCAGGTGTGCCACCACCCAAAGTATTGTCCCATAAAATAGAAGACATGTTTTTTACTTCTGACATGTATAGATAATTGGATAAATATATCGAGCCATCAGTAATTGAATCTATGTTCTGGCTCACATCTGGGTCAGGAATGAATTTTCCATCCACCCAGATTGGGTTGTTATATAATGCAGGATAACTTCCAGGTAGTTGACTCTGCGAAAAATCAATTACCAGAACTGTTGCAGGAAATAACAACAGGAAAAGGCAAACTAATAGATGGTCTCTACGCAAATTTTTTGTCGAATTATTATTCATAATTTCTATTTTTTATATATTGTAAATACTCTATATTTTACAATAATAAAATCTTTAATTATTATTTTAATTTTTGGGATATACAATATTCCACACTTTATCATGCTTTCTTTGGAGGTGTATGGATACTCATGCCATAATAATCTTCGCTTGCTTCCATAAGTGCCTCAGATAGGGTAGGGTGTGTGAATATTGTTTCTACCAGTTCTTCTACTGTGCTCTCTAATGTCATTGCAACACTTGCCGTCGCAATAATCTCGCCTGCTTCCGGTCCCAATATGTGGACACCTAATATTTCATCTGTTCGATTATCTCCGATAATCTTTACCATTCCTTCTGGTTCGCCTAAGGTATGCGCCCTGCCATTGCCCGCAAATAAGAAGCGACCTACTTTGTAGGGAGCCCCTTGTTCTTTGACTTTCGATTCATTTTTTCCAACACTCGCAAGTTCGGGAAAAGTAAATGTGCAGGCAGGAAGAACATTATAATTAATTCGTTTGTTTCCACCGGTTGCATTTATTGCCGCAACGATACCCTCATTAGAGGCACCATGTGCAAGCCATGTTCGGTCTATAACATCTCCAATTGCATATATGCCAGGAATACCCGTCTCCATTTTTTCGTTTACGCCAATTCCTCCCCGTTTATTTATTTTTAGTGCACTGCGTAGAGGCTCCTTTATATATTCTGAATTGCAACGCATACCGACGCATACCAGAACCATGTCAACTTCTATCTGTGATGTTTTATTGCCTTCTATAGAAAGAGTCACACTATTTTTGTTTACTTTCGCTTCTTTTAATTTACTACCTGTGTAAATCTGGATACCTTCTTTCTTAAATATGGATTCAAGTCGCTTTGTCAATTCTTCGTCCTCTTTTGGTAGTATATGTGGCAACATCTCAATCAAGTGAACCTCGGCTCCAAAGGTATTCCAGATACAGGCAAATTCACAACCAATCGCACCTGCTCCAATAATACCAATCCGCCCCGGAATTTTCGCTAATTCTAACGCCTGCGAACTGTCAATGACCCGTTCCTTGTCAAAAGGCAGGATTGGTAATTCAACTGGTCTTCCACCTGTTGCAATAATAATATTTTTTGTCGTGATTTTTTTGCCATCTACATTTACTTCATTGGGCTGGTTTATTTCTGCTTCACCTTTAATCCATTCAATATTATAAGACTTAAAAAGACGCTCAATCCCGCCTGTATTAAGTGCTATAACCTTGTCTTTCCGTTGTTTCAGTTGTTGCAGGTCTAATTGTGGATTTTCTATCTTAATCCCAAATTCACTACCTTTCTTTATTTTGCGAAACAGATTTGCAGTATTAATTAAGGTTTTTGTCGGGATGCAGCCAATATTTAAGCAGACACCACCAAGATATTTCTTTTCAACCACGACTGTTTTTGCACCACGCTGTGCAGAACGAATGGCTGAAACATATCCACCCGGACCCGCACCTATCACTACAACATCAAAATCTGCCATTATTGTTCTCCTTTTATATCAAAGTTATTGCATGAAATTTGCCGCTTCTAATATTTCACGGAATCTACCCATAAATTGACCGCCTAATGCACCATCAATAACGCGATGGTCGCAGGACATCGTTACCTTCATTATTGGTCGAATAAAGATACCACCGTTGATTACAACGGGACGGTCCTTCATCTGTCCCACAGCAAGTATAGCACTGTCGGGTTGGTTAATGATTGCAGTAAAATGGTCAACGCCATAAGGACCTAAGTTGGACACGGTAAATGTATTCCCTGTGTAGTCATCAGGTAGTAATTTATTATTTTGTGCTTTGGTAACGAGTCCCTTTGCTGCTTTAGCAAGTCCTTCCAATGATAGTTCCTGAGCCTTTTTGATTACAGGGACAATCAGTCCTTGCGGCAATGCAACCGCTACACCCAGATTAATATCAGGCATTTGAATAATACAATCTCCACCCCATTGAACATTTACTAGCGGAAATTCTCGTAGTGTCTTCACTGCTGCATATAGAACAATATCGTTATAGGAAACCTTGAAAGGCAGTTTCTCGCGTAATGACTTTGCATTTGTCATATCAATCTCAACAGTTATGTAATAATGCGGTGCAATATGTATGCTATGGCTCATCCGTTCTGCAATAATTTTACGCATAGGCGTAAGTGGAATTTTCTGGACGGTTCCGGGTAAGGAAGCAGGAGTCGGAGAAGGTTCTTTCTTCGGAGATGATTTAGCAAGTTCTATATCCTCTTTTGTTATTTTACCTTGTGGTCCCGTGCCTTGAACATATCTCAAATCAATCCCTTCTTGCTCTGCTAATTTTCGTGCTACAGGTGTTGCTTTTGGTTGTGCCTTTACGGCATTTTCAACATCAGAGGACATAATTCTGCCTCCGACACCTTTCCCCTGAATTGTTTCTAACGGGATATTATATTCTTCCGCTAATTTCTTTGCGCGTGGCGATGCTATCATTTCCCCTGATACACCTGTGGCTACTGGGGCTTCATTTACAGGTGTAGGAGTTATGTATATTTCTGATGATTGAACAGTTTGCGTCTCAACTTCTGGTTTCTCCTTAGTTGCAGGTTGTGTGCCCTGTGTATACTCAGGTGGAATAACTTCACCTTTGTCTCCAATAAGAGCAACTACGGTTAAGACCGGAATTTCTATCCCAGCCTCAACTAATATCTTTAATAATGTTCCACTTGCAGGTGATTCAAACTCTATCTCTGCCTTATCTGTCTGGACTGTAAATAAGGGTTCACCTTCTTTCACCTCGTCGCCTTCTTTCTTTAACCACTGAACAATTGTCGCTTCTTCTACGGTTTGTCCTAATTTGGGCATTTTTACTTCAAGCATTAGGATATTCCTTATTTTTTATTCAAGATTTAGCCATTTCATATCTTGTAATTTTTCAATTGCTTTTTTTACCTGTGTATATAATGGACTTGTTGTTTCTATTTTACAGATAGTCTTCATGACCTCATCCACTCCATACTTTGTTCTAATCTCTTTCAACTTTTGACTAGATTCATCATCTCCATCATAATATATGGCGGCTGCTATACCTAATGCGATATGCTCGGGTTCTATCCCTGCCCTGAGGCAATAGGTCGCTGAACCTATCAATCTTTCACCGGGACTTAATTTGCGAATAGGGTCGCGTGCGACACGCTCTATCTGGTCTCCCAAATAGCGATTGTTATATCGAATTAACAGGTCGTCAATATAATCTATAAGTTCCTTGTAGGGCAACCCATCTAACTTATTTATTGCCTTTGCACTTTCTATTCCTGCATTTTTTGATATTTGACGAATTTCCTTATCTTCAACGCTTTCCCAGATATAGGTATAACCTTTAAGTCTGCCAAGATAAGCACAAACAGCATGGGTTAAGTTATGAATATATAATTTGCGGTGAACATAGCCAGAAAAGGGACTGCATAATTTTAAGCCTTTAATTTGTGGAATGTCCCCTTTGAAAGCGTCTTTATCCACAGGTAGTTCGCAATATTCTTCTACCCTAACTAATAGAGGGTGCTCCTGCTTATCTTTGTTTTTCATGATAGGGACCATTCTACCAATAGATGCTTCAACCAGTCCTATATTCTTCTCAAAAAGTTTTACTAAATTTTGCGGTAGGTGTGAAACAATTTCCTTATAAAATGTTTGCCTCGGTTCTGGCAGGTTCTCACAAATTATGATATTCAGAGGCGTTATGATTGGCTTTTGTAGACGATTGGCTATCCCCTCTGCAAGCATTGAGGCAACCTCGGGAACACCTTTGGCGCCTACGGCAGTTGCTACAATATCTGCTTCTTCAATAGATTTCACTACCTTATCGCGGTCAGAAAGTAGGACTCCACTTATATCTTCTACTGTAATTGTGTATTCTTTTTCACCAATAATTGTTATTGGATAACTTTTTCTACTATTTATCGCTTCAACGACTTCAGGTATAACATCCACAAATAGGGTATGGTAGCCACTTTCAAAAAAAAGTTGCCCTAAAAAGCCTCTACCAATATTTCCCGCACCAAATTGCATTGCTAATTTCATTAGTATATCCTTAACGCATATTCAATAAAACTGCTATATATCGGTTGGATTTGTTATTATATCATAGTTATAATTTATGATGTATTCTGTGGTGAATGTCTGTCTAATGTGTATAATGATAAAGAAAAGGTTAAATTTTTTACAAGTTTGAGGAGATAAACAGTATGGAAAAGATTGGATTTGGGATTATTGGTTGTGGAAACATTGGTCCTGTTCACGCAGCAGCAATTAATGCTGCTCCACATGCAAAATTAATTGCCGTTTCTGATGTAGTAGAAAGAAATGTCTTAAAATTAGCAAATCAATACAATGTAGAACCATATACCGATTATAGAAAAATGCTGGAAAGGAAGGATATTCAAGCAGTAAGTATTTGTGTTCCCAGTGGACTACGGGCAGAGATTGCTGAAGATTGTGCAAAGGCAGGGAAGCATATCCTTTCTGAAAAGCCACTGGAAGTCACTACCAAAAGGATTGACCGTATTATTAATGCTGCTGACAAGGCAGGTGTCCTTTTAGGATGTATTTTCCAAAGTCGTTTTGCCGAAGGCTCTAAATTGGTCAAGCAAGCCATAGAACAAAACCGCTTCGGCAAATTAGTCCTCGGCGACGCTTATATAAAATGGTTCCGTTCTAAGGAATATTATGCCAGTGCGTCATGGAGAGGAACATGGAAATTAGATGGCGGCGGTGCTTTAATGAATCAGGGAATTCATCAAATAGATTTGTTACTCTGGTTTATGGGACCGGTGAAAAGGGTGTTTGGACAGACACAATGTATAGTCCATGAAGGATTGGAAGTAGAGGATTTGGCAACGGCTACTCTCGAATTCCAGAATGGCGCTTATGGCGTTATCGAAGGTAGCACTGCTATCTGGCCCGGACATCCTGCTCGCGTTGAAGTTCATGGCTCAGAGGGTAGCACAGTGCTTGAAGATGGCAAACTCGTATTTTGGAAATTTATGAAAAACAAGCCCATTGATGTAAAGGTTGAAAAATTAATGTCTCAGGAAACTGAATTAGGTTCTGGTGCAAGCGACCCCTTATCCGCCTTAAAAATTGAAGGGCATCGTCGCCAGATTGAAGATTTCGCACAGGCAATTCTGAAAGGTCGTAAACCTATGGTAGATGGCAGAGAAGGAAGAAACGCTGTTGAACTCATTGAGACCATTTACAAATCTGCTCGACTTGGAAAACCTATTAATATGTAAATTCCCCTTTTGCTAAACTTACAAAAAGATTTAGAAATAATATTTTAATATGTTTCATTTTAATATTATATTGTCCAATTTCTGTTATGTCCTAGTCCTATTGGCATGCTTTTATCCTACCTTTGCAGACGCTAACAGTTCACAATCCTTAAATGAAAAAATCCTTGTTCAGGTTGGTACTGAAAGAATTACTGAGGCTGACTACCAATCCTATCTCCAGTATCGTCTGTTAGAATTAAAAAAAAGTGATTATCTATTGTCTCCACAAGATATCCAGAGTTTCCAGAGAAAGGTTCTCGATGAAATCGTTGAACAAACAATGATTTTTCTACTCGCTATGCATGAAAACATAACATATTCAGATGAAGAGTTTAAGAAAGTCTATGATGAAGGTATAAACATATTAGGTGGTGATAAAGAATATCAACGCTGGTTAAAATCACTCAATTTAACTGACGATTATATTAAGGAACAGATAAAGAAAAAAATCATAGTAGAAAATTATATGAAAAAAATTGAGCAAACCGTTTCTGTTTCTGATAAAGAAATTAATGAAGCATATCAAAAACTTGTCAATTCAGGTGCAGCAAAAAGGACTGCTGATACTTATGATTTTGCAAATATTCTAATCCTCGATTTTGCAGGTAGTCCTGATATAGAGAAAAAGGTATATAAAATTTATCAAAGCATTCAACAAGGAGAGGACTTTTTCCTTCTAGCAAAGCAATATTCGCAGGACCCATTTTCAACGAAACAAAACAATATTTACTACGAGATGTCCTTAAAACAGGTTTTACCCGAAGTAAAACATTATTTAGTTATGCTTCCTGTCGGAAGTGTATCCCAGCCATTTAGAACCCGAAATGGATGGAACATTATAAAGATTTTGGCAAAGAATACTGCTGGTGGAACAATCCCTTTCAATAAGATGGAAAAAGGTCTAAAAAATAAACTCATTAATGACAAAGTGAGAGACATAATAAAGCAAGAATTAAAAAAATTACAAGATGAGATAACAGTTACTTATTATTATAAGAATTAAAACCACGGGAACTTGCTATGTCAAAAAAAGATGTGCTAATTCTGGGTGGAGGTATGATAGTCCATGACCAGATTTTACCCAGTTTATATCATTTGCAAAGAATAGGGAAAATTGGGAATATCTCTATTTGTGCCCGACATTCAACTCCCTTAAAAGCCCTAAAAGAAAACCCAATTCTAAATGAATCCTTTCCAGGGCAGACCTTTAATCCATTTCCATCGTTTGATACACCAGAAACCGAGTATTATCCAGATTTATATAAAGAAGTGGCTCAGTCTTTATCGCCGAGGCAATGTGTTTTTGTCGCTTTACCTGACCACCTGCACTATCCAGCAATTATGGAAGCACTCAACGCAGACCAGCATGTAATCTGTGTCAAGCCCCTTGTTCAAACATATAGCCAATTAATTGAGGTCGAAAAATTATCAAAGCAGAAACAACTTTTTGTTGGCGTAGAATATCACAAGCGGTTCGATATCCGTGCACTATTAGCGAGGAAAAACTATCGCAAAGGGTTATATGGCGAGTTTGTTATAGGCGAGGCAAAGATGATTGAACCGTATTATTATCGGCATAGCAACTTCCAGAACTGGTTTACCTGCGATACAACTGACCCTTTTACCTATGTGGGCTGTCATTATGTAGACCTTGTAAGTTTCATTACAGGATTAAAACCTACGGCTGTATCTGTGGTGGGTATAAAGAAGCCATTCCCTAATGGTAAGGTCGGGTATCTATGGTCGCATGGCAGAGTAACTTACGAAAATGGAGGGATTTTGTCCGTTATAAATGGTCTGGGCTATCCTGACATGGGCGGAGGAAGCAATCAGCAAGGTTTAGAAATGTATTTTGAAAATCCTGATTGCACAGCAACCCTTCGGCATGACGACCAGTTCCGCGGCGTTTCTTATTGTATAAATGAAAAATTATCACAACCCAGAAAAAAGTTTTATACCATAAATACAGATTATTTCCAATTAGTTCCGTGGAATGGTCCGGGTTTTAGACCTGTTGGATATGGGTATACTTCTATTGAGGAATTGCTAAACTGTGTCCTGAAAATTGACAGGATTGAAGACAGGGGAAAGCGGTTAGAAGAGATTAAAAATATAGATGAACTTGGAATCATTGCTACACCGAATAATTCATACTATAACGAACTTATCAATGAATTAGCCCGTAAATCTATTCAAGAAAATGGCAAACCATATTCTATTGAATAAGACTGGTCTATCATTTTATTATTATTCTGAAAACTGAAAAATATATTATTTTGATGTGGATTGTTCCTTAGCAATAGAAGAAGGTATTTTAATTTCTGAATTTACAGTTTCTCTTCGTGCTAAACCGGGTAGATTCATCAACTCTTTCAGTTCTTCAAAATGCGATTCATAGATATTGCGTGGTGTTTGTTTGTATTTTACGCATAATGATACGGCTTTCCCAAGAACCTCTCCCATCATACCGCCTGTATTCATTACACGCACTGAGCCGAGTGCCTCGTGTGTAACGCTTATACACCTGCCTGCCATGAACAGATTTTCAATGTTGCGTGAATACAAACAGCGGTAAGGGATTGGATAGCCATTGATTTTATCTTCCAGACGGTCGCAAACAGATTTGGCAATAAACGGCTCACTTATATAAGGGCGAATATATTTTTCATCAGGATAATGAAGGTCAATGTCCCAGGTTGCAGCAACACAGGCATCGGGATAGATTTTCTTCTCCAATATATCATTCTTAGTCAGGATAATATCACCTAACAATTGTCGTGATTCGCGCGGACCCACAATGTACGCAACCCATTCAAGTTCTGCGTTTATATGTTTATCCTTGCCCTCGCCATTTTTCATTGCGTTAAATGCCCCAAACACAGCACGAAGATTCCAATCACGGGTATATTCCAAATCTTGTATTGGATGTCTATTGAAGCCACTTTCCCAGAACCATTCTCCAATATATTTAGAAGGATAAGGGAAATCATTGATTTCTAGAGGCAAAGCCCATGGAGTTTCTGGAAATGGACGCGGTCCATCAGCATTATACCAACGCCACATATTACTCGAACCTAAATGGTCATTCTCCTGAACTGTATAATCAGCACCAGCAAGAACTCCGATGTAGGCATGTCCCGTGCAATCAGCAAAATAATCCGCAGCAAATCGTTTTCTTTCACCTGTTCGAGTATTAAACGCTACAACAGCAGTAATTATATTACTTTGTGTCTCAACTTTATAAGCATGGTGATTCAAAAATAATGAGATATTTTTCTCTGCTTTTACAATTGTTTCACGCTTTGCATCGTTAAACTCTTCTTTTTTACCCGGAGACTGTTGGGGTTTATCAATAAGTTCTTCAACAATTTCGCCTAAATGTGAAAATAATCCCAATTTTGTTTTCCCCTTAGGCCAGACACGAATTTCCGAACTGCCATTTCCACCCAAAACAGGTCTATCTTGAATCAGTGCGACCGTGCAGCCCATCCTTGCTGCTGAAATTGCAGAACACATTCCTGCATAACCACCGCCAATAACTACAAGGTCATAATGTCCTGCGTCTGCTGGTTGTAATCCTTTCCCTGCAAGTTCGAGCCGCCAGTCAGCGTTGGGTGTTGAATCGTTTAAAGGGGTATAGTTTGTGTCATTAGTAAATATAATTGAATCGCAGCGACCGTCAAAGCCAGTTAAATCATGTAGGGATACCATTGCCTTCTTGCCTGTTATTTCTATCTGACTACCTTTTTGCCAGAACCAATCCGCACTTGTTGTCCCAAATAACTCGGGTAATGGCTTTCCATCAATGATAAGTTGAAATTTGCCAGGTGAGCCTTCTGCACCCCATCGTGCTACCCAATCTTTAGTCCTGACAAAAACGGAATATACACCATCCTCAGAAAAATGAACCGCAGTTGTTGCATCTTCGACAGGTCTACCCAAACCATGTGCTAACAGATATGGTGAACCCATGATTTCAATGAACTGTGTGTCCAATTCCCAGCCACCATAATTCTCAAAACTTTCGGCTTCTACCAGAATAGTTTCCGCATTGATTGTATGCCCTGAAAGTAGAATTCCTGCAAACATAACCGATAGAAAGAAAAAAGTAAACATTATATTTTTATTTCGGAACAGGGCAAAATTCATGATTTCATTTTCCTTTAATTTAATTTCCTTTTAACAAAAATCATTCTATATTATAAAAAATTATTATACTCGTTTTAACATAATTATACCCCTCACTTAGTATATCTCTATTAATGAAAAAACAGTATCGGCATTCGCATAAGAAATGCCGATACTGTCAACATTTGCATTGAAGATATTAAGAAGATGTTAGAATACCTACAAAAATTGCGGTTGGTTTATTTGTAGGGGCAGGTTCACATTCGCCATATCGCTGGAATTGCACATGACCATCCATGAATAGGATATTTGCACCGCCGGGTATATGATTATAGGCAGATGGGACAGTTGATAACTGGTCAAACATAATCCAAACACTGCTTTGAGCCTTTGCTGACGCACCCGGATTATTTATATCTGTTATCAAGAATCTTTCAATTCCTTCACGGAGACGATATACGGTAGTGCTGCCTCCATTCCCATAACCTGGATTAACAGAAATATCCTTGTCAACTGCCGGATATATACCAGGAGGAGGTTCTACTCCGGTAAGGATGCCACCTATCTCACCTAATAAGTAATTCATTACCTCTGCAAGTTGACAAGGGATTTCTGTGCTCATATCAACCTCAAAATCTAACAAAGTTGAAAGCACTGAGAGTATAGGATAATTACTCATCGGAGCGACAGGGTCCGTGCATTCATCTAAATCAAGAATCCAGCCCAAGTAAGCATAACTTTCATCAATTACACGAGCACATCTTCCACCGTGCCTATGTGCATAACCGACACACCATTCATCACCACGACCAGGAAAATCTTCCTCTTCAAAATGAGCCTTCTCAATTTCATCTGCTAATTCTGCATCTGATGGACAGAAAATTATCATAGGGTCAGTAAGGTATTCAGGATACAGACAGAATACATTGGGTCCAACATCAAGAACTCCGCGAAATTCTCCATTAATATCATTATAACCCCCGCATTGAAGGGGAGGGAATCTTTCACCCTTTGACTCATTAGAATACATCTTAAATACAAGTCCCCATTGTTTGAGGTTGTTCTGACAACTGGAGCGTCTCGCTGCTTCACGAGCACGAGCAAGTGCAGGCAATAATATTGCCGCAAGAATGCCAATGATGGCAATAACAACAAGAAGCTCAATGAGCGTAAATCCTTTTTTCTTCATAGCATAATTCCTTATCTTGTTGTTTGATTAAATTTCCTAAATTACTTCACAACATTATGAAGTAATCGTTTACATTACTCTTATAATTATATTGCAATTAATTATCTATATCAAGTTAGAATATTAAGTAAATATAGTAATACTTAGTTTTTATATATTCTAATAGAATAAAGTATTAATAAAATATGTATTTACATAAATATTGCTAATATTTCAGAAATACTATCATTCTTAACCTCTAAAACATTAGAGAAACTTTTAAGACTTTGTGATAGACAATACAATGTCTTTCTTTGGTAGGGGTGTCAGGGGACGGTAGGTTGTAGGAACTGTTATAATAAGTATCAATCAATAAGATTAAGTGTAGTAAAATTTATGTTATAAAAGCAAATAGAAGGAAAGGATAGAAAGATGAAAAAAAGCAAAATGTTAAAAATCACAAATATTGTTCTTCTGCTGTTGTTTGTAAATCAAGCGTTGGCAGGTTTGTTCAATGATTTTATTTCGAGGGGATTGTTTGAGTTATTACATGAATTTGGAGGGATTGTGCTAATTATCACAGTGTTGATACATCTAATTTTGAATTGGGGCTGGATTCGCTCTACATTTTTTAAAAGGGCTTTAATTGATTAATTGCATGAGACAATTGCAGAATATTGTGTTTGATTGATTAAGACAACTTCAAAGTATTGTGTTTTATTCTTTGCGGACTTTGCATCTTCTTAGTGCCATGGTAGTCAATTCATCAACAATCAACATTATAAACCGTTGTTCAAAGGCTTTTTCGTTATATGTGTAAATGCCTGTCTGGCAAGTCTGGCGACTTGGCGGTATAATTCTTTGATTAATCCTGATTCTTGATATAGCCTTTCTTCTATTGGTTATTATGGAAATAGAGAATAAAAATCCCCCCTTTGTGAAGGGGTGGCAGGCGTAGGCATAACAAAAATTCCCCTTCCGCGAAAGGGTGGCAGGCGTAACCTGACGGGGTAGTCTCTGTATATCTCTAAGATAAGAGAACACCCCGTCCCTGACGGGACACCCCTCTCCGATAGGGGAATTTTAAAACTGCAAAAGGTAGCATTAGCCATTCATTGCATTTCGTAGGGGCGTATTGCGATACGACCCCATAGACAGTGCTACAGAGGCGGAGGTATCGTTTTTGAAGCGTATCGCATTATGCCCCCATAGACGGTGCTATATAAACATTGTTTGCTTGTGGAGGCATCGTGTTTTTGGGCGCATACACTATGGATGTATCGTTTTTGAGGTGTATGCAATACACCCATACATTCAAGACTTTTAGATAGACACAAAAACTATCTAATGTAGACAATCTGAAACTTTTAAAGACACAGACAGGAATGGGTATGCGACAGTAAGAATATAAAATAGATGTTGTTTATTTTCCCTGATAGACTTTGCGTTTTGCATGGCGACATGTTGTTGGATTCATCATTCCTGCAAATGGTATATTCAAAACAATTGCATTTTGTAGGGGTGTATCACCATACGCCCCCAATAGACGGTGCTATGGAGATATTGTCTGTTTGCAGAGGTATCGTTTTATAGTGGCGTATTGCCATAAAACCCTACTATTCTAAAAACTATTTAAACATCCACCTACAATAGCATGAAATATCAATGTTATGATAGGTTTCTTACACAGAACACGGTATAGATTTATATATAAAAGTGGTTATTTCAATTTTGAAGTTTCTCTAAACTGGACAGGACTTCGATTTTCAGGATATTTAGGTAGGAATTTATCATAAGTTTCGCGAATAATCTTCAAATCTTCTTCTACATCCCCTGTGGGCATAACTGCTACACCAGAGTTTCCTACTCGTTTTGTTTTATAATCCCAAAACGCCAAAACAATAGGCACCTTTGCCTGGTAGGCGATATGATAAAAACCACTTTTCCAATGGTCAGAATATTTTCTTGTTCCTTCTGGCACAACGGCAAGAACTGCATTTGCATTATCGTTAAAAAGTTCTACTGCTTGTTCAACAAAACGATGGGGTGTTGAACGGTCTACTGGGATTCCGCCAATCTTCTTCAAAAACCAGCCAAAAACACCTTTGAATAAAGTATCTTTTCCCAACCAATTTCCTCGTATTCTTAAACCAAAACTGCATAGAATCCCAATGACTCCATCCCAGTTAGATGTATGAGGAGCAAAAATAGCAACATATTTTGGATATGGAGGTGAAGGCCCTTGTAATTTCCAACCTAATAACCATAGTATCAAATGAGCACCTTTTGCAACTAAAATATTTGTTTTTCCTGCGCGTGCTTTTATCATAAATATTTCCTCTTTTGAATAACTGATAGTTTAATGTCTAACAGTTATATTATAAACAATCTATTCCCACCTAATTCAAAACAATTTTAAATAATACGCAATTTATCTAATAATAAATTTGATTGGTCTACATCTAATATCAACCAAACAATTTTAGGAAGGGCTATTGATTTTTTGTGATATATGACATTACATTCCCAACAAATGATATATTTTATTTCCTCTCCCATATTTAGATTGTCCAGGTATTTATTTACCCTCCCTTTCTGCATATATAATTGCATATTATAAAGATATATGGAAATATGATTTGATAAATATAGGTTATATATTATATACTAATACACTGTATATGTATTTATTATATTTAAATAAGGAACAATCATAATGAAAAAAGATGAGAAGAACATTAACATCGTTAAGCGACTCAATCGTATTGAAGGTCAGGTGCGTGGACTTCGGCAGATGTTAGAAAAGGAGCGTCCCTGTTACGATGTATTAAAGCAGGTGGCAGCAGTTCGAGGGGCTCTTCAATCGTTAGGGCAAGTCATTTTACAAAACCATTTAGACGAATGTCTTGCCTCTTTTGGGCAGGAGACAAAAAAGGCAAAGGAATTTAAGGAAAATATAATCAAACTGTTCTCAAAAATTTGTTCTAATAGCTAATAACAATAACTAATCATAGAAGGAAATATAAAATGACACAGAAACGAGTTATTATAGTAGGTGGGGTAGCAGGGGGCATGAGTTGTGCTACCCGATTGAAAAGGTTAAACGACAATTTAGAAGTAACTGTATTTGAAAAGGGAAGCGATGTTTCTTATGCTAATTGTGGCATGCCATATCATATTGGAGGAATTATCCCTGACCGTTCATCGCTGCTTGTGCAAACAAGACAAGGACTACAAGCGAGGTATGGGCTCGATATTCGCACTCATCATGAGGTAGTGGCAATTAATCGTGATAAGAAAGAGGTAACTGTTAAGAATTTAGCAAATGATTCAACATTAACTTTTGCTTATGATGTTCTTGTCCTTGCTACGGGTTCAGTCCCTATTATTCCCCCGATTCCGGGAGTAGATAGTTCAAAGGTGTTTGTATTAAATCATTTAAGCGATATGGATAAAATTATCGAGGAATTGCCAAACAGTAAGCATGCATGCGTGATTGGTGCTGGATTTATAGGTTTAGAGTTGGCAGAAAACTTGAAACATCGTGGACTGGAAGTATCTCTCGTGGAGATGCAAGACCATGTAATGCCGCGTATGGACGGGGAGATGACAATTCCTGTTTTACAGGAACTTTCGCTGAACAAGGTAAATGTTTACTTGCAGGAGACAGCCCAGAAGATTGAAGGTGGAAAGGTTATTTTAAAAAGTGGCAAGATAGTAAATAGTGATTTTGTTTGTTTATGTGCAGGTGTTCGTCCCAATAGTGGTCTGGCAAAGGAGGCAGGATTAGAAATATCTAACTCAGGGCATATTCGAGTAAACGAGTTCATGCAGACCAGCGACCTACATATTTATGCAGTTGGGGATGTGGTTGAAGTTTACGATGTAGTTACCGGTGGGCGAACAGCAGTTGCATTGGCTGGACCTGCCAATCGTCAGGGGCGTGTAGCCGCAGACCACATTTGTGGAAGGAATACATCATTTGGCGGTGTTCAAGGGACAGGAATTGTGAAGGTATTCAATGTTGTCGTAGCGCAGACAGGTATTATGGAAAGTCAGGCAAAGGCGATGAACATTCCTTATCGTAAGGCTTATGTTCATCCCATGCAACATCCTCGCTACTATCCCGGTGCACAACCTGTAAGCGTGAAGGTCTTGTTCAACAATGAAGGTAGAATTTTAGGTGCACAGGTAGTAGGTTCAGATGGCGTTGAGAGTATGATTAACACCCTGGCAATGGCAATTCGTCATAAGCATACAGTTTACGATTTAGAAGATGAAGAACTTGCTTACTCTCCACAATGGGGTGGTGCTAAACATGGGATTAATATGGTCGGCTATGTTGCTTCAAATATCCTGCGTGGTGATGTTGAAGTGATAGAGCCAGAGGACATTCCCAAAGATGCTTTTATATTAGATGTGCGTGAGCCAGAAGAGGCAGAATCAGGTGCTATCCCTGGTTCAACGATTATTCCTTTAGACCAATTACGAAATCGCGTTCAAGAAATACCGCATGACAAACTTATTGTAACCTATTGTGCTGTTGGTTTGCGTGGTTACATTGCATATCGTTTTTTGAAACAGCAGGGATTTAATGTTCGAAATTTAAATGGTGGATTTAAAACATGGAGTTGGTTTCATAAAAAACATATGGTCATTACCACTCCACCTTCGGAAAATGTTGGAACGCTAACGGCTGCATTGTCAAAGGATTCTGCTGTTAATCCTAATCGTCACCGTTTAGATGTTTCAGGTATGCAGTGCCCTGGTCCTATACTCAAAGTCAAGCAAGTAATGGAAAAGATTCAGCCTGGCGATTTGCTGGAAGTGTATGCGACCGATGTTGGTTTTACCTGTGATGTGCCTGCGTGGTGTTCGAGGATGGGACATAAAATATTAGAAATACGACCAGAAGGAAATGGGTATCTTGTGGAGATTGTCAAGGGTGGTTCCCAGACTGAAACGAAGTCAGAATCTCAGTCTTCTTCTTGTGAATTGCCTAAAAGTAAGGCAGCAACCCTTATATGCTTTTCCAATGATTTTGACCGAGTTATGGCAGGATTTGTTATAGCCAATGGCGCTGCCGCTATGGGATATAAAACAACTATATTTTTTACCTTCTGGGGACTTAATGTATTGCGGAAAGAAGAGCCGGTAGTAGTAAAGAAAAACTTTTTCGAAAAAATGTTTGGATTTATGATGCCTCATGGTGTAAATAAATTAAAAATATCCAAAATGAATATGGGTGGAATTGGAACACAAATGATGAAGCATATAATGAAAGAGAAAAATGTAATGACTCTGCCTGAACTCATACAAACTGCTAAAGATTCCGGTGTGCAATTGGTTGCCTGTTCTATGTCTATGGATGTGATGGGAATCAAAAAGGAAGAACTTATAGATGGTGTAATAATTGGTGGCGTTGGCTATTATCTGGGTGAAGCGGGTAATGCAAATGTGAATTTATTTATTTAATTGGATTATATTAAACATAATGGATGCATTTGAACTTAAACAAAAATTACACAAAAAGATAGGAAATTACAATTACAAACGATATGCTATTGTGGCATGTCATGTGCTCTGGCGTGAGATTGCATATTATTCATCACTTTCGCCTCATGTATACGACTATTTCCTTTTAGAGCAGGGATTGCATGATGTACCTCAATGTCTCAGTGAACGCCTACAAAAAAAGACTAATGAATTGGATGGTCTGGGCTATGACGCAATACTTATAGGTTATGGTTTGTGTAGCAATGGAACATTAAACATAACATCAAAGTATACGCCATTGGTTTTTCTTAAAGCCCACGATTGTATTACATTTTTTCTAGGTAGCAGAAAGCGTTATCGTGAGATATTCAATCAATTTCCAGGTATGTTCTGGTTTACACCGGGCTGGATAGAAGATAGTGTTATGCCTGGTCCTGACCGTGAAAAAGCACTTCGTGAACTGCTGAGAGAAACTTATGGCGATGAGAATATTGATTATCTGGTAGAATCATTGGAAACATGGAAACGAGAATATCATCATGCCGGTTATGTTGATTTAGGTGTAGGAAATCGTGAATGGGCAAAAAAATATGCACAGAGGTCTGCGAAATATTTAGGCTGGGATTATCATGAATTTGATGGAGACGCAACCTTGATTAATCAATGGCTATTAGGGGACTTGGAAAATTCAGATGATTTCTTGATACTCACGCCCGGTAAAAAATTAAAACCTACCTACAACGATGAAATTGCAACAATAGAGTAAAGTCATTTTAATATGGATATACCACATGGAACAAAAACCTAAGGAGATATTATTCAAGGCTTTGAGAGGGAAGAAGACAGAACGACCCGCATGAGTCCCATTTGTCAGCGTTCATGTAGGATATTTGATAGGTATACCAGCACGGGAATATTTACTTTCATCATGCCAAATTACCTCTAGAATTAAGAAGGTAATTGAATAATGAGCAAATTATAGATATATAAAGAGTGAAATTAGGACAAAAAATTATGAAAAAACAAAAAGGATTCCCTTTTCCCTCAAATATGCACATATTCGTTTAAAGTTTATCTCTATCACCATCGCAATTAGAACATTCCAAAGGCGTTTCAACCTTCAAATCCACAATCTGCCATTCTACATCTTCTATTTAAATAGACTTATTGTTCTCCGATATATAATTTATTTGGATAGAACTGTATCAGTTATTTTAAAAATTTTTTAACAGGTTGGTCTCACTTTTTTGTAGAAGAAGGATTGGATGAAGGTGCTTTTTTAGATAATTATGGAACCTCTTTTATTTCAACAGCCAGCCAGGAAGATACAGATTATTTTTACATGTCTACTACCATTGAATTTTAACTTTACAGAATAGTTGAATATTAAAATTTATCTGTAATTATTACTTCCTCATAAGAGAGTTGTCCCCCACGAGGCCAGGGAGGTTTAATCCCTTTACCTACGGCTATCATCATTGAAATAACATAGTCAGATGGAAGATTGATTAACTTTCCCACTGCCTCAAAATCAAACCCGTCCATAGGAGAAGTATCATAGCCCATTGCCTTTGCAGTTAACATAATAGTTTGTGCAGCAATACCACAAGAACGCATACATTCATCTCGCTGAACAACTTCTCTACCACGATAATACTGGTCTATAGCAGACACCATATAATCCTGTGTCTCCTTCGGCGCATTCTGCCAATATCTTTTTGGATTTTTCTCCCAGGCTTTCATATCCGCACACAGGATTATCAAAAGTGAAGCGTCTGTCATTTGTGCCTGTCCCCAGCCTGCTTCACGAATTTGTTTTCGCAGTTTAGGGTCTCGAACCAATACGAACCGCCAATGTTGAATATTATAAGCAGTAGGCGATAGCAAAACTGCTGACATCAATTTGTGGATTTCTTCCTCTGTCATTTTGTAATTTGGGTCAAAGTGCCTGATGGCTCTTCTCGATTCAACGGCTTCCAGAACTTCCATATCCCAACTCCTTTTATTAAAAGCTTAATCTTTTATATATAAGTCTATAAAATATTTAACATGCTTAACAAGACAAAATATACTTTTATTTCATTTTACTTAATCTCTAAATAATTAATTTAATTGACACAAAAAGTAATAGAAACATATTGCTTATGATTCCAAAAACTGAAATGATTGTGATATGTTTGAGATAATAGCAAAATCAAGGATATTTTTGATACTAATTGTCAGGGGGAAATAGGTCATAGGAATTGTTATAATGAGTATCAATCTATAAAATTAAGTGTAGTAAAATTTATATTATAGAAGTGAAAACGGAGCGAGGTATGTCATTAATAAAGTATCATCCCAATACCAAAACGACGGTTCATATATGGAAATTAATTCGGGAATCCAAAGAGAATATTGAATCGTTAGTGAAACGGTTTAATCTTAGCAAGACAACTATATCAAAATGGAAGCATAGAGAAAATCTGACAGACAAGTTCTTGGAGAAACACAAATGAGTGATGAAACGCATAATATTCACGATTTTGATATTGCATTAATTTGCGAATATTTTTCCAGTATGGAACGTCAAGGTCCAGGAAGCCAGGAAGCAACAATAAAAGCATTAAGTTTTATTGATAATCTACACGAAAATTCAAAGATTGCTGACCTTGGTTGCGGTACTGGAGGTCAAACTATAGTTTTGGCTCAAAACTCTCCAGGAAATATTACTGCCATTGATTTATTCCCTGGTTTTATTGACAAACTAAATAACAATGTGCAGAAATTGAATCTTCAAAACAGGGTTAAAGGTGTTATTGGTTCAATGGATAAACTTGATTTTCAATTAAATGAATTAGACCTTATTTGGAGTGAAGGAGCAATATATAATATTGGTTTTGAAAAGGGCATGAATTATTGGAATAAATTTTTAAAAAAAGGTGGCTATGTGGCTGTTACTGAAGCATCATGGTTTACGGAAGAACGACCTAAAGAAATATTTGATTTCTGGAATGAAGCATATCCTGAAATAGACACTATTCCAAATAAAATTTCTCAAATGCAAAAAGCCGGCTATGTCGTTATGGCTACATTCATCTTACCTGAAATTTGCTGGATTGACAATTTTTTTGTTCCTGAAATAACAGCACGGAAAATATTTTTGGATAAATACAAAGGTAATAAATCTGCTGAAGAATTTGTAAAATACGAAAAGCATGGTTCTGAACTTTATAATAAGTATAAAGAATATTATGGGTATGTATTTTATATTGGAAAGAAAATATAGAAGCCCCGCCGGCATCTGTGCTAGCGGCTAATGTAGCGGAATTAACGGCATATAACAGTGTTTATCCGCAGATGTTCACTTTGTTTACTGCCTTGCGTTCAGCCAGGTCACATACATTCGTGCGCCTCACTCCGGCACATTGGTTCGGCACTACAAACTGCGCTTTGCTTATTCGACCTCACTCAATAAAAGGGGTATATTTTATTCTGAAGGGAGGATTTTTATAAATACTTTGCGGGTGCGGGGTCCGTCAAATTCGCAGAAGAATATGGATTGCCAGGTGCCAAGAACTAGTGTCCCATCTTTTATAATAACCTGAATAGAAGAACCCATCAAAGATGCTTTTACATGAGCAGGCGAGTTGCCTTCTGCATGTTGATAATTTCCATGCCAGGGTATTAGTTTATCTAAAACCTGCTCTAAATCATGAAGAACATCAGGGTCAGCATTTTCATTAATGGTAATTCCAGCAGTAGTATGAGGCACATAGACACAAACAATTCCATTTTGAACATTTGATTCTTGAATTGCTTCGCTCACATAAGAATCTAAATTTACAAATTCTGTCCTTTTTGAGGTGGTGATAGTAAAGGTTTTCATGTTTCTAATACTCCATAGACTTTAGGTTTCGCAGACCGAGATTCATAGGGACAGCGACTGCAATTCCAGTAAGCACGGTTATAAAAGTAATTACAATGGCTAATGCAACCCAGAAGTAGCCCGGGCTTGTGAAATGTTCAAGCACACGCCATTGTAGAATTAAGGTTTGTGCTGCAACAATAAGTGCAATATAGAAAATGCTTAGTAACAGATTCAATGTGCCACCTAAGCCCGAAACAATCCTTGCTGGATTATCCTCTTCAAAAGTTGGATATAGTGCACCTAAACCGACTGCAAGCCCAGAAAGCCCTAATGTCATTAATACAACGCTAAAAACCGTCAGGAAGTAATAGAGATATGCCAATTGAAGCATGTATCCTGATAGAACAGCAAGGGTCACAGTGAAGGGTGCGGAGGTTATAACACTCAACCAGAACTTTTGCCAAATTAATTGACGAAGTGTAATGGGTGCTAACCCGATAACCCAGAATCGCCGTCCTTCTAAACTAATCAGGGGAAAGATAAAACGACTGGTCAGGGTTGCGAGGATTAGACTTAATGAAGCAATGTTCATACACGCAATAAAACTGCGCCACATTTCTTGCTCAAAATATTTTGTCGTATTCCGCAAGTTTGCTATGTAAATTGCCATAATACCGAAGAAGATAATGAATTGCGACCATTGTGTTGCGTCTCGCCAGAATAAGCGAAAGTCCTTGACCACTAATGGTCTGTAAGGAGAAGGGATAAAACCTAAAAATGTGTCTAATCTACCCAATATGCCTCTGTTAGGTAACTTAATTCGTCTCTGTCCGCTCCCTTGAAGTCCTGAAAAACCGGGATAAAATATCCATCGAGACAGGATAGAACCAAGAAAAGTGAAAAATAAGGCGTTGGAGATTAAAAGCATGAACCAAAATATTACATCTAAAAATTGTCCCTCTTTGGATTTTAGCACACCTTCTGAAAACCAGTAAGGTGGGAATAAAGGCGATTGAACACGGGAAGTTGCACCTAAAAATACAGGGAGAATCGTATCCTCACTGATTTTTGTGCCCCGCAACATAGTGGTAATATACCAGAATAAGAAGGCAACTGCTAAAAAGCCAAATAGAACCATTGTTCTAAGTCTTATTTTGGGGAATATAAGAACCAAAAATTGTGTGATAATATTTCCCCATGCTGCTGGGACAATAATAAATGGAATAAAGTATAAAATAGCGGAGATGTAAAAGAATATAGGTGCTTTTAAACTTAATCCATAAGCGAGAATCAGGGGGACACCTAAAAAGGCTACGGACCAGGAACTGAAGGCGACGCACTCAATAAAACGGACAAGAAATAAGCGATGAAAGGGTATGGGCGTTTGGACAAGGAAATGGATTTCTTCTGCTTTATATAAAGTAAAGAACGCAATCAAAATATTGGAAAAAATGAGGAACAAGAAAACAGCACCCATAAGTATCATAAACATACGCGACATAAGAAGTTCGCCGAAATTTACTTCAATTCCTGCCCTTGACCCAAATCGTAACAGCCAGTCAAATCCTGTATAGAGGCCCAAAAGGATACCCAGCCAAATAGATACAGCAGAAACTGTAATTACAGTAATCTTTAATTTTGACTCTTTACGAATACTTAATATCTGATGCTTCAGAATATTCCGTTTTGCTTCTAATATAGTGGCGATTTGGTTCATAATACTTCATTTTTCATCTGTTTCTCTGGTTATTTCTAAAAATACATCTTCAAGATTAGTTGAGGTATTAGAGAGCGATTTGATTTCACTAACAGAGCCGAAGGCACATAGTTTGCCCTGATGAATGATTCCTATAACATCCGCAATTTCTTCTGCAATACTCAATGTATGGGTGGACATGAATACAGTAAGTCCGTCCTTTCTTGTTTTTTCTTTCAAATAATTTTTTACAAGTCGAATATTTTTTGGGTCAAGTCCTACCCAGGGTTCATCCACGATAACAATGTCGGGCTTGTGTAGAAAACAGGCGGCAAAAGAGAGTTTTTGCCGCATTCCGTGACTGTAATCTTCAATAAGTTGGTCAATAATGGAATTAAGACCGAAAAAAGTAACCATCTCTTCGGTGCGTTCTTTAAATTCCTTCTCAGAAATCTGGTAAAGCCCTGCTATGAACTTTAAGAATTCTCTGCCTGTCAGTTTGTCATAAAGAAAAGGATTATCTGGAACATAACCTATACATTGTTTGGCTTTAACAGGCTCTTGTTGAATGTCTATACCTTTTATAAATGCTCTACCTTCCGTAGGACGAATAAGCCCTGTTAACATTTTAATTGTCGTTGTTTTACCTGCACCGTTTGGACCCAAAAAACAAAAAAATGTCCCCTTATCAACTTCAAGATTGAGGTTGTTAACTGCTATATTTTCTCCAAACTTCTTAGTCAAATTTTCCGTCTTTATCATAAAAACTCCATTTCTATGCCTTTACAAATCTCTTACCCGAAAATTGTTTGACCAATCCTTTTATTTCCATTAAAGTCAGGGTAGAAAGAGCCTCTGATACAGGTATCTGACACGAGATAGCGACTTCATCTACATACGAACCTTCGGGATTCAAAATAGATAATATTTTCTGTTCTAACGGATTATTTGTGCATAGTGGAAGATTCATTATATTCTGCTCATGTTCAGATTCTTTTGGCTTGTGCGTTTCCAGAGGTCTAGATACAGAAACATTATTATAATCTTTATTATCCGCAGATGTAGAAATTGGGATTTCTTGCTTCATGTTTTCACGAACATATTGAGGAATTTCCTCTATAACATCTGATATTTTTCCCACTAATTTGGCACCCTGTTTAATTAACCAATGTGGACCTTCGCTGTTGAATGAGCCAATGGGTCCGGGGACTGCAAACACAATTTTACCCTGGTCGGCAGCGTGTTGGGCTGTTATCATAGCACCACTATTACACATTGCCTCTGTAACCATTGTGCCAAGGGAAAAACCGCTAATAAAACGATTTCTCGCAGGGAAATTATTCCCCATCGGTTTTGTCTGCATACTAAATGTAGAAATGACTGCTCCCTGAGTCTGGATTCTTTCATACAACTCCTTGTTTTCTCTCGGATAGATAACATCAATACCACAACCTAAAAATGCTATAGTCCTTCCACCGCTATCCAGTGCCGCTTTATGTGCAATAGCATCTATACCTAAGGCAAGTCCACTAACCACAGTAAATCCAGCAATTGCAAGACCCTGTGCAAAAAAATTCGTTACCTTACTGCCGTAAGGGGTATATTTCCTTGTCCCTACAACAGAAATGGAATACTGGTCGCATTCAAGCAAAGTGCCTTTGTAGTATAGAACTAATGGCGGGTCATATATCTCTGCTAATGATACAGGATAGCCAGCGTCGTCTAATGTAATGATTTTTACACCATGCTTTTCAATTAGCCTCTCTTCCTCATCTACATCAACCACTTCACGATAGTGTGTAATTCTATGGGCTAAAATCTTGCCAACCACTTCTGCTATCGCCTTTTCGGAAGCAGTAAGGACCTCTAATGGTGAACCAAACCGAGAAACTAATTTTATAAAATTTGCTGAACCAATCCCCGGAATCAAGAACAGTGTTAGCCATTGTCTTTTTTGTTCTTGCATACTTAATTTCCCATCTATTTGTTTGTCAAATCTTTATAACATGCGTTCCGATACCATACCTCGCCTCCATGGTCCTGTAATTGTAAATATCCCCTCGGAGGTAGTTGTGCTAAAGGTGTATCAAACTTCCCAATAGGCATGGTCATTAACGATATATCCACATCCAATACCTTCCAACCGTTCATGAATACAATCACATTACTTCCCCGACAGATAATATCATAAGAGTTCCATTCACCGGGAGAAAAACTCATATTAAACATTGGCGTGGCTACATCATACAAAGAGCCACAGGAATTTTTATTTGGTGACTCTCCATAATCTTCTAAAACTTGTATCTCAAAACCTTTCTGAACAGGGTCCTTCAAATCTGAACGGAAAAAGACACCACTATTTGCCTTATGTGTTACTTTAAATTCAATATGTAATTCAAAATCGGAGACCTCTGAACCTAAATAAGCAATATAACCGCCTCTGGAACCAGGTATATGAAATGTATTATCAGGCAAAAATTCAAAGCCTGCCTTTTTATCATTAGAGGTTACATTTTCCCATTTTGGTTGATATTCAGGAGAGAACAGATTTATCCATCCCTCTCCGTGAGGTGTAGGAGTACACTTTCCTATCGGAACTCGTTTCTGAACTTCAACAGTATTTTTTATAGAACATGAAAAAGAAAACATTGCCAAAATTAAAACAATTACCATCAATACTTGCAGAGGAAATATACCTCGCTTTTGGGTTAAATGTTTTTTCATCGTCATTCTCCTTATCGTAAAATTTTTTGTTTGCTAATTTTTATAAATCATGCTATTCATTTATAATTCACAAATAGATAAAAGTATAATGATAAGTTAAGCATATTTCAATTTGAACAGATAAGGAAACAGACTATGAAAGGAGTAGTTTTAGCAGGAGGATTAGGCACAAGGCTTTTACCTTTAACTCGTGTTACTAATAAACACTTGCTACCTGTTTTTAACAAACCCATGATTTTTTATCCAATTCAGACACTTGTGGATGCAGGAATTAAGGATATAATGATAGTCACAGGTGGAAATAATGCAGGTGATTTTTTACGCTTGCTTGGAAATGGAGAGGATTTTGGCTTACGACAATTGCACTATACTTATCAAAAAACAGAAGGTGGTATTGCACATGCCCTTGCCCTTGCTGAGCCATTTGTAGGAAAAGACAAAGTAGTGGTTATCCTTGGCGATAACTTTACACAGGATAGCATAAAAAAGGCGGTTGATGATTTTGCAAAACAACCGTCTGGTGCAAAAATATTTTTGAAGGAAGTGCCAAATCCCCGGGAGTTTGGTGTAGCGGTCATTGATAACGGCAAAGTAAAGGAGATTATAGAGAAGCCAAAAGAACCCCCGACCAACTATGCAGTTATTGGTATATATTTGTATGATTCTGATGTATTTGACATCTGCAAGACACTTAAACCCAGTGCACGCGGAGAGTTAGAAATTACAGATGTAAACAATGAATATATTAGACGAGGGACAATGACTTATGAATTTTTAGAAGGATGGTGGGCAGATTGTGGGAGTTTCGAGGCATTATTACGCTCAAATATTCTTGTTGCAAAAGAACACGGCTTCAATATTTAATAATTTATTTGTCTATATAAAACCAATATAAATATTTAGTTTAACAATAATTTATTGAAATTTTATACATAATATTGTATTATTTAATAAAGAGTAGATTTGTTAGCCCAAAAATCATGGCTAATTTTTTATAAATAAACATTATGGATTAACATTTAATTAAACTTATTAAAAGGATATTATTATGGAAAAGGGGTCTGATATAGATTCTTTGTTAAATCGGTTTGTGTCAAATCAGCATAATGATTTAATAAAAGAATTTGAGGAAAAAGTTCGGGAAAACCCGGAGGATATGAAAGCACATGCTGTACTTGGAGACGCCTATATAATGGTAGATCGTTATAATGATGCGGTAGTAGAACTTAAAAAGGCCATTAATATTGACCCCAATAACGAACATACCCGTATTATTTTGGGGATTGCTTATTCTTTTTTAAATCTTTATGATGAGGCAATAAAAGAATTTAGGGAAGCCATTCGTATCAATCCAAATAATTCACAGGCATACGCAGAGATAGGAAGAGTTTATACTTTAATGGAGCATTATGACGATTCAATAAAAGCATATAAAGAATCCATTAGACTTGAACCAAAAAATGCTTCGGCACATAGTGGATTTGGAGATGCTTTATATGCCTCGGGTAATTATAATGAGGCTATAAAAGAACTTAAAGAATCTATTTGTATTGACCCCAAAAATGCAGATACACATATTAGACTTGGAATTATTTATTCTTTTTTAAATCGTTATGATGAGGCAATAAAAGAATTTAGGGAAGCTATCTCTATCAATCCAAATCGTTCACAGGCATATACAGGGTTGGGGACAGCCTATGTTTTAATTGGGCGTTATGACGATGCTATAAAAGAATTACAGGAAGCAGTTCGTATTAACCCAAAAGATACAATAGCACAAAATCTTTTACAAGTGCTTTATAATAATAAAGGCGGTAAAAGATAAAAGGAAGATATATTAGATATTTGCCAGATTCTTAAAAACATTGATTAAATATTAGCAAACAATTGGTGTAAAAATATCAGGATTAGAATAAAACAAAGGCAATAATCGTTAAATAAATTAGATACTAAAACTTATACATTTTGGAAAAACATAACGAATTCTGATTTTATAGGCTATATAAAACATACTTATAAAGTTAATTAAAGTCAATCCAAAAAACAAGGAAAAATACAATGGAAAAAATTGTAGTTGCTGCTGTTATTGTTCTGTTATTATTTTGTTCGGCTATGGCGTATGCTGATGGTCCTAAAAAGTATATTTGTAAATACTGTGGTAGACAAGCATCAAGTGCTGCTTCTCTTACTTCGTCAGCGTGTCCGAGACATCCCAACGGTCCCGGCAAAGGAAGACATGCACCCTATGAAGGTAGTGAAAAGAGTGAATATATATGTAAATATTGTGGTAAGAAATTTTCTTCCATAGCAAGTATGACTGCAAATCTCTGTCCACGCCACCCCAATGGTGTTGGTAAAGGCAGACATGAACCTATGCTTTAATCATCATTCTTTTTCAAAGTGTAATCTCAATTTTAAATTTTTCAGTTATTTGTTATAAAATTAAATACTATAATAAGAGTGTTTTGCCCGGGTGGCGGAAATGGCAGACGCGCCAGACTAAGGATCTGGTCCCAGAAATGGGATAGGAGTTCAATTCTCCTCCCGGGCACCATAGTACACCCATTAAAAAGTAATGTAAATAGACCGTTTCTGTTCGCTAAAAGATTTAGGAAAGGCCATCGGACATTGAGATATACCTTTTGGTAGATAATATTGGGTCTATTACCTTTTATGACCGCTTTTCTCTCATGTATATTTGCATTGTGTCGCTTTTTCATTGTAAAATTTACATAAAATTAAAATAGTGGCGGCATGGCGGCATGGCCAAGTGGTAAGGCAGAGGCCTGCAAAGCCTTTATCCCCCGGTTCGAATCCGGGTGCCGCCTCCAATATTTTTCGTGGGCGAGTGGTGGAATAGGAATACACGACGGACTTAAAATCCGTTGGCTGTAAAGCCATGCGGGTTCGATTCCCGCCTCGCCCACTTTTTATTTTCTACTCCCTTCAAATATAATTTATCCCACAGTATTTTTTAATAAAACAAAAAACTATCACCATTATAGGAAAGGCTATGCCTGATGACTGTTTGTTTTTTCAATACAATGAGTAGAAGATTAGAACCCTTTGTTCCTATTGAACCTCTAAAAGTTAAAATGTATACATGTGGACCCACTGTATATAACTATGCACATATAGGTAATTTTCGGGCATATATCTTTGAAGATTTACTAAAAAAATACCTAAAGTTCCGCGATTATGATGTTTTCCATGTAATGAATATTACCGATGTTGAAGATAAATTAATCCGAACCTGTCGAGAAACAGGCAAGTCCCTTAAAGAAATTACAGATTTTTATATAGATGCCTTTTTTAAGGACCTCGATACACTTCAGATAGAGAGGGCAAATGTTTATCCACGAGCCACTGAACATATCCCTGAAATGGTGGAGATGATAAAAAAATTAAAAAGCCAAGGCTATACTTATGAGCATAACGGAAGTATATATTTCCGATTAAGTTCCTTTCCCGAATATGGAAAATTGAGCCATATAGATATGGAAGGGTTGAAAGTTGGGGCAAGTGGCAGGGTAGATACAGATGAATATTCTATGGAAGATGCCCGCGATTTTGCTCTCTGGAAAGCGTGGGATGAGGAAGACGGTAATGTCTACTGGGAAACAGAATTAGGTAAGGGTAGACCAGGCTGGCATATTGAATGTTCAGCAATGAGCATGAAATATCTTGGTGAAACTTTTGATATCCACTGCGGCGGCATTGATAACATGTTCCCCCATCATGAAAACGAGATTGCCCAATCTGAATGTGCAACAGGAAAACCATTTGTAAAATATTGGCTACATTGTGCACATCTGGTGGTAGATGGGAAGAAAATGTCAAAATCATTAGGGAACTTTTTTACATTAAGAGACCTGTTAGAACGCGGATTAGACCCACTTGCTATTCGTTGGGTCCTTATGGCGACTCACTACCGTCAGCCCAACAACTTTACATTAGAAACAGTAGAATCTGCAAGCAATAGCCTGCGTAGAATTCGGGATTTCCGATTACGACTAAATGAAATAAAAGGAATGGGAGATGATTTGGTAGAGGAATGCTCTCGCTGTGAAAACTCTTTTATTGACTCGCTTGATGATGACCTAAATATTTCCTCTGCCTTAGCCGCAATTTTCGATTTTATACGCGATGTGAACAAAAAAATTGATAATAAGCAGGTTAGTGAAAAAGGTGCCCTTAACGCTATTCAACTATTAAACAAATTAAATCAAGTAACAGGATTATTTAATCCCAATTTTGAAGAAGGAGTGCCCCATGAAGTTTTGGACAAGGTAATGCAAAGACAACAAGCCCGCCGTGAAAAGAAATTTACATTAGCCGACGAAATTCGTGACCAATTACTTGAACAGGGTTGGGTAATAGAAGACACACCCCACGGTCCCCGCATAAAAAGAAAATAGTATAATATCCTTATTTAGCAATTTTATGGGAACTTTAATCGGTATATAGGTGTTTAACTTTATAAAAGGTAAAGAAAAGAATGCGTTCCTTAGAGGATTGGGAATTGATTGCATTAGTTAAACAAGGAAATTATGAAGCGTTCGATTGCCTAGTAGAACGGTATAAAAATCCTATCTTTACCCTGTGTTTATACATAACAAGGAATGCACAAAGTGCAGAAGATTTAGTCCAGGAGACTTTTATCCGCTTATTTAGAAGTTTAAACCGAGTGAAACCGCAGGCTCAATTTAAAACATTCATATTTGGAATTGCTCGAAATCTTGCACTAAATCAGATTCGCAATGAACAGCGGAAAAGGAATTTTCTTTCTCGACTTCTTTACAAATTGAATTATGACCATAAGAATCAATCGGTTAATAATCCAGAAATTGGAGTTATAAACGAAAGTAAGGAACTTGTTTCAGTTGTTCAAGAATGCATGCTTGAATTATCTCCCGAACATCGAGAAATCTTGTTCCTTAGAGAAACACAAGGATTTGATTATGAAAGTATTGCTGAAACTCTCGGTTGTCGAGTAGGGACAGTTCGAAGTCGTTTGGCACGGGCAAGAGCACAATTAAGGAAAAAAATCCTTGAAAAAGGAGTGGTAATAAAATGAAACATTTAACAGATAAACAAATTTCCGAACTACTTGATGGGTTCATTACGCTTAGTAATAAGCAACGGAAGCACTTGAAAACCTGTTCCGAGTGCACAAAAAAATTAGAAGAATGGCAAAATATATCACGGTGTGTCCAGAACCTCCCTCCAGTTTATTCTCCAGAAGAGGTCTCTTTAAGGATAAATCATGAGATAAAACAGACTGAGAATAACTATTCTCAACCAATATTAGCACCATTTAAGAAATGGAATTATAAACTTATTACTGTCTCAGTTATGTGTTTGCTACTTGTTGTGGTTGGAATTCCATTTATATATAACTACTATTCTCAGACAAGTAAGATAACAAATACCAATATTTCACAAACAACTGCCGAAACAAATCAAATAGCAAGTAATAATATTGATATCTCTAATCAAGAAGAAGAGATTCTTACGGATAAGGATATTTTCATGAAGATGAGTGAGGAATACATAAATACAGAACCAGCAAAAGAAGAATTGTATTCAATTACAATTTCTGATTTAGTATTGTCTCTTGCAGAAGAAACAGACATGTTTAATACATCAATGTAAATATAAAAAATAGTATAAATTTTGGAGATTTTTTTATGAAAAAAAATATAGTTTTTATTGTGGCTTTTGTCGCGTTTGTTCTTACGGTTGGAACATCAGAAGCACAGCCTCCATCACCAGGAGGATATGGGCATGGAGGTCCACCGTCTACAGGAGGAGTTCCCCCTGAACAGCCTTCGCCACCTTTCGGAGAAGAAGGAAAACCTTTACCACCAGGAGGACTAGAACCTATTCCGCCAATGGAAGGTATTTTGCCTGCACATGAAGTATTAGAACAGATTATGTTGGCACGAATTGCAGAACAATTAAATCTTAATGATGAACAGACTATTCTGTTAATTCGCAAATTCAATGAGCAGAAAAAACTATTCAATGAAAAAAACAAACAAAGAAACGAGATAATAAATGATATTAAAAAATTATTACAGGGCAAAGCAGATGAAAATGCTCAAGTATTAGAAGAAAAATTTAATCTATTAATTAAAACAGATACAGAAATCACAGAATTAAAATATAAATGGGTAGACAATTTAGCAATGGACTTGCCTCTGAATTCAAAAATTCAATTATACCTATTCTTTTCGGATTTTGAAAATGAAATACGCAAGTTCCTTCGGAAAACTTATGAATGGAAACAAAATAGACATCCAAACGAAAAAACGGGTCTAATCCCTCCTGACCAGCGCCGGGGAAAGAGTCAAAAACCTATAAATGACCCTAATACAGGTAACGAATAATTCTACTTAAATACTTTACATCTGGAAACTTAGAATATAGTCTACTTAACCGCAGCCCTGATTAAAGTTTTGTCATCAACCTTGCAAATTGGCGTTGTGTGTAATCTCATACTATTTTTCCAGTAATCAGTTTAGAATCCTTAATAAAGACCCTTCCCAAAACTTTTAGTAAACGACAATGTTTGTAAACAAATAGAAATTTATTGACTTATTCTCACATTTTCCCCTATCTGGAGAACCTTTTCTTTATCAAAATTATTAATCTCTAATAATTTTTTTATAGGGGTACCAGTTTTCTTTGATATTGTATATAAAGAATCACCTTTCTGCACAGTATAAGTATTTATTTGTGTTTGTTCTTCTTTTTTGTTTTCCATAGAGGCAGTAGATATTTGTCCTGCTTTTTTAGTATCTACAATCACTTTTTGTTTTTCATTTGGATATATTTTTAATGTTTGTCCAATTTTTAACTGGGCTGATTTATCCATATTATTCCATTGCGTTATTTCATATACAGAAACATTATTTTTTCTGGCAATTAGCCACAAATTATCGCCGGGTTGGACCTGATAAATAATACAATCTGATTGTTGAACAGATTTTAATGTTTGATTCGTTTGTTCCTCTACTTGTCGAGTAGCAGGTTTGGTCTGACTAGTTGACTGTTGTTTCGGACTTGTCGTTGCAGCCATTGCTTTTGGCTCAGTTGAGGATAAAGTCCCTGATAGCGGAACCAAAAGTTTTGTCCCAACCTTTAATGATTCAGAATTTATACTCGGATTTTTTTGAGTAATCATTGCTATATTTGTATTGTATTTCTTTGAGATAGACCACAATGATTCACCAGGCTGGACTATATGTTCAACCACATTTAAAGATTCTGAAGGTGCGGAAATATTTGATTTATTCTCCTTGTCCTGATGTAAACTTACTCTATTTTGAGGTAAAACCTCTTTTGTTGATTGAACACTTTCTTGTTTCGTCAAATTTTGAGATAAAACAATTTTCTGACCAACTCGCAGCGGAGAGTCTTCTTTAAGACTGTTTGATTCTAAAATACTTTTTAATGACACATTATTTTCTCTTGCTATTTTAGAAAGAGTATCTCCTTGTTTTACTACATATACTTTCTCTGTTGTTTTACTCTTATTCTCAGTTTCTACCTTTGCCTCCTCTATCTTTTTAGATTCTGGATTATAAAGATATAATTTTTGACCTATTTTAAGGACTCCATCTTCTTTTATATTATTCCATCTTTTTAAGTCATCTAATTTAATTTTATTCAACAAGGCAATTTTGCTGAGGGTATCTCCTTTTTGAACCTCATATATTTTTTCTATATGATTTTCGGAAAAATTAGTTTTCTCTCTTGAGGTAGAGGAAGCAACAGCAATAGGCTCTGATTTTTTCTCTACTCCAATTGTTTCCTTTCCTACAATCAGTTTTTGCCCAATATGCAATATAGATTTTGCAGAAAGATTGTTCATCTCCATGATTTTTTCGGGTCTAGTTGAAAAATTTTTGGCTATAGCACTTATAGTATCGCCAGAGTTAACTGTATAATAAATATTTTTTATATTAAGTGTTTTACTCTCACCATCTTTTTGTTCTGTAACTGAACTGACGGCATTTCTCTGTCCCTGTGTGGGTTTAAGAGCAATTTTATCATTGATTTTCAATCTTTGATTCCCATTAATTCCATTCCAATTTGCTAAATTTTCTACTTCAACATTGTATTGTTTGGCTATCGAGAACAAAGTATCCCCCTTTTTTACAATATGGTAATCTTTTGACCGCTGCTTTTCTTTATTCTTTTCCTCTTCTTTATTCTCATTCTTTGCAAAGGTGATAGAACCCATTTTTACCGCTGGGACTTGAATCGTTTTACCAATCTTCACAGATTTGACAGAATTTAATCCGTTAATTTTCAAAAGTTCTTCAACGGTAATGCCATGTTCTCTTGCTATATGGTAGGCACTTTCACCTTTTTTGACAGTATACGCTATAAATTCAACCTGTTTAATAGATGGATTATTTAAAACCTCTGCTAATCTCATGCCATCTCCAGCAGGCAACATTAACTTACAGCCTTGTGGAGGGGTTACCTCTCGCACTAAAAATGGATTCCATGAAGAAAGGGTGCCAGGCTGATAGCCCATAGCCTCATCTAATATATCCAGTGCATACATTCCCTGAACCTCAATTTCATCCCATTTTATCGGGGCATAAGGAGAAGGAGAAAAACCATACGACACAGGGTCATTGCAAATAAGTATATATGCAAGAAAACGAGGATAATACTTCTTTGTTTCATCCTTAATGCGGTAACATGCTGGAGCCGTTTCTATAAGTGTCCAAAAATTTCTATCCCCGCCATTGGCTTCTACTGCACGAAGCAATCCTCCTTCGCCCATATTGTAGGCGCTAATCGCAAGTTCCCAACTCCCATTAAAAAAGTCATGTAATCTCTGCATATAATTAATTGCTGAAGATGTAGCGGCAATCCAATTATATCTCTCATCTATATATGAATCTATCCGTAGATTATAATGTTCGCCTGTCGAACGAATGAACTGCCACATGCCCGCTGCACCTGCGGAAGAATATGCCTTTAATTTATACATACTTTCTATCATTGCTACCCAGCATAGTTCCTGAGGTAAACCTGCTTGTTTCAAGCATTCCCTTATGTAAGGATTGTAATAGCCGCTACGGTCTAAACCTTCCTGAAAACGGTCAGGATATCTGTTTTGAGCATCTTCAATTTCACAAAGGACTCGCTCTGGAACTGGAAAAGGAAAGTTTATTGAATTATATGGAGAAGCACCCTTTAAGCCCTCAATTATTTTATATGTATTCATAGGTTTGAGATTTATCTTCTTTTCGGAATCTGGAACTATATCTTGCTCCCAGAATTTATTTAATTCATGGAATATTGCAGGGACAATACCACCACTAATTAATGTTCTACGAGCCGTTAAGTACTTTTCCTCTGCGGTTTTTCTATCGCCTTTTTGGAGGGATTTTTCTGCCTCTTTAAAATATTCTCCTGCAACTCGCATCGCTTGAACAGGTGGAATAGTAGCAAGGGGCGGTAATTCTTGCGATGGGATTTCTGGCGGTGGCACTGGCTTGAATTGCATAGTTTGTAATCTATGACCTTTTGCACACCCCGTAAGTAAATTTGCACTAAAAACAAATATAATGGCTATTGCAGAAAGGAAAATTATATGACTAATATTGTTGTTATTTTTCATACCACTGTTGTTTACTTATTTTACGATTAAACTGTTATAAAATTATAATATAACACAACTAATAGAGTAACAAAAAATAATAATACAATTAGTAGTTGTTTTTCTAATTTTTATATCCGAGTTTCCTTCCATTTAATTATCTCTACCACTTCCACTATTTATTTTTTACAGAAAGTATAATTATGTAAATTTATCTTCATTTATTCTTAAAATATTAATTTTTATTCTCTATTTTTAAACTGAGTAGTTTTTAGCATTGCAGTATTTTCAATAGGCAAATTAAGTAAGAATAGAGGAACATTCTTTAAGTTTGGCACATAATTTTCTGTTGACCATCTTTTTAATCCGAGTCTTACTTGTTTACCAGCAACACCATCTACAGGTAAACCCATTTCTACTTGTAATTTTTTTACTGCTCCCTGGGTATCTTCATCAAACTTATCTGAATTGTTATCTTTTGATAACCAACCTCCACGCTGAAGTAAAGTTTTTAATTTTACCACATCTTCACCTGAAGAACCGATAGTTAAAGATTTTATTTTTGAATCATCTTTCCATGGGATAACTGCAAGGTTTGTAAATATGGAGCGAAATTGGTCTTTTGTAATCTCTATTAACTTTTGTGGACCCAAAAAGCATACGACTGTGTTTTCTTTTTCCTGGATAAGGGCACACCAGAATTCCTTATCTTTTCCTTTGAGATAGACCATTGATGGTAAGCCAATAGTTAAAAGTTGTGAAACGGTTGTTTGCAATATTTCCGCTGATAACCCATTTTCATTAAAAAAATTGACTAATCCCTGAGGCGAATTTTCATTGAGTTGACCCTTAACTTGTGCCATATTCCAAATTCTCAACAGAAGTAAGGCACTTTCAATACGACTTTTTTCAGCATCTACCTGTAAACCATCAATTGCTTGGGAATCTATATTTGTTTGTGTTGGTGCTTTTTCAAAAAATCTATTCCATAAGTTCTCGACAATTTTAGTCATTAATTCTGGGTTAATATTAACATCCTTGTTCTTTTCAATTGCTTCTACTTGAGAGGTTAAAACACTATTTGTATCCGTGCTTTTTGAATCCGGGATAAATATATTGTTAAATTTCCTTAACTCTCGTGCCATTTCATCAATTGGTATAAACCATAATCGAAGTGTAATTAGAATTATTGCTAATCCAATGATTAAAGCCGGACCCGGAATAATTTTTTTCCAGTTTCTTGCTTTTTTAGGTGTAACCTGTGATTCGCGTATTTGACCTTCTAATTCTTTTATCGCTTTTTTGATAATATAATGGTCAATTACTCGTTTTTCCTGCGTATAGCCAACTAAAAGTGACCTATCACATATAGAGTTTATAAGTCGAGGGATACCCTTACTATGTTTATAAATAAGTTTTAATGCTTTTGGCGTGAACTGGACCCTTTTTTTACCACCTGCAATATGGATACGATATGCAATATATTGTTTGGTCTCTTGTTCATCAAGGGGATTTAAGTGATAGCGTGCAGTTATCCTCTGATTTAATTGTCGTAATTCATGGAGTTTTAGACGGTCTAATAATTCTGGCTGACCAATAAGGACAATCTGTAAAAGTTTTTCCTTTTCTGTTTCCAAATTGGATAACAATCGAATTTGTTCTAAAACAGATGGGGTCAGATTTTGTGCCTCATCAATGACCAAAACACAATTTTTCTGCTGATGCGATTTGGATAGAAGAAATTCATTAAGTTGGTCCGTTAAATCAAGGAGTGTATCTGCTTGAGTTTGCACTCCAAATTCTGTGAGAATCCTTTTTAATAATTCAATAGGATTTAAACATGGATTGAAAATAAAGGCAATTTCAGTATCAGGGTCAAGTTGAGACAGTAAGGCTCTACAAATAGTAGTTTTCCCTGTGCCGATTTCCCCTGTTACCATGACGAACCCCATCTTATTTTTTATTCCGAACAACAAGTGAGCAAAAGCCTCTTTATGTTTATCACTCAAAAAGAGGTATTTAGGGTCAGGGGTTAAATTAAACGGTTTTTCTTTCAATCCATAGAAAGATTCATACATATTAAAATATCTACACTTCCATTGTAATTTTCTTTTCTTATTTTACCTATTTTTACTATCAAATAAAAAATTAATGACATACTTTAATAAACGCAACTATAATAAATAAACTTTAATTAAATAGAATTAAACTTTAAATAGCAATTTTTTGTTCAACTGCGTTTGTTTTTAGAATATTGCTTTTAGAATTATAATTGATATAATATACTCACAATGCTTATATTTTCTCTTTGGTCAAAGTGGCTAAGAGGAGTTGTGTTTAAAATAAATATGAACAGCTTTGGAGGTTATAACTATGAATGATGGTAAATTGACGCGGCGGGCATTTCTCGCTGCAACAACAACATTTGCATTAGTAGGAACTGCTTTTGCAAAGAAGCATGAAGTAAATAAAGCCCGTGTTGTGCCAAGAAAGGTCTCTCCCAATGAGAAACTTAATGTAGTTGGTATAGGTGTAGGTGGACAGGGAAAAAGCGATATTATGAACTTCAAAAGTGAAAATATTATTGCTCTTTGCGATGTAGACGATAAGAGGGCAGAAGAGACTTTTTATTTACTTTCCAATGCAAAAAGATATAAAGATTATAGAAAAATGTTAGAAGAAATGGAGAAGGAAATCGATGCAGTAGTTATTTCTACCCCTGACCATATCCACGCTCCTGCGGCTTATATGGCAATGATGATGGGTAAGCATGTCCGTGTGCAGAAGCCTCTAACGCATACAATTGCCGAAGCCCGCTTTTTAACAAAAATTGCGAAAGAGACAGGCGTAATTACACAGATGGGTAATCAGGGTCATGCTGGAGATGGTGTTCGTGAGTTATGTGAAATGATATGGGCTGGTGCTATTGGTGATGTTAAAGAGGCGCATATCTGGACAGACCGTCCAATCTGGCCTCAAGGTATTAAAGAGCCTTTGCCTAAGATGGATGTGCCACCTACTATTGATTGGAAGTTGTGGATAGGACCGGCACCGATGCGTCCTTTTAATCCAAATTATGCTCCGTTCAAGTGGAGAGGTTGGTGGGATTTTGGCTGTGGTGCAATTGGCGATATGGCTTGCCATATTATGGACCCAGCATTTTGGTCATTAAAATTGTATGAGGCACCTACCTACACAGTTGAGGTTATTCAGCAAGAGGGCATGAACGAACAAACTGCCCCTAAGAAATCTATTATTAAATATCAATTTCCTGCGCGTGGAAGTATGCCGCCTGTGGATGTTTACTGGTATGATGGTAAATTACTTCCTCCGCGTCCAGCAGATATTCCAGCAGACGAAAAATTAGGCGATGGAGATAATGGTTCATTGTTTATAGGAACTAATGGTTATCTTACAACTGGTTGTTATGGTGGTGAGTCAAGGTTAGTTCCAGCAGCGAAGATGAAAGATTATAAGAGACCTGACCCGACTATCCCTCGCATCCCAGAGGAAAATCCATTCAAGAATTGGATAGAAAGCATCAAGTCAAATCAGAAGGCTTGCTCCGACTTTGAGTATGCGGGACCTCTGACGGAAGTTGCTAATATGGGTAATGTAGCGCTTCATGCAGGAGAGAAGATTGAGTTTGATGTGGCGTCTATGAAAATTACAAATGTGAAGAAAGCCAATAAATACCTTACAAAAGAGTATCGTAAAGGATGGAAACTTCCATTATAGTTAGATAATAATTTCTAATTTTGGTTTAAACTTAAAAAGCCCTGTAAGACTAATCTTGCAGGGCTTTTTTAATGCCTGTTTTTTTCTATCAATTGTGTAAATCTTTATTCTTTTTGAAGATTTCCCTGCCATAACTAAACATCCTGGACCTGGAATATCACTATCCACCCAGAGAAAAAATTTATAGTCTTTCAAAGGAATGTAGTGGTAAATTATACCTTCAACTGTCTTTGAAGAAAGACTGTTTATTTTTTTTAATACCTCGTCTATAATCTTTTTCTGTCTATCTAATGAAATACCCAATTTATACAATGCTTCATATAAAGTCCATAAAAATTGAGAGCATAACGAATTGTCAATAGTAAAGTTCAATGACAACTTTTTTTTCAACATTATGTTTACTTTTTGTGCCTTTTCATTTTGGGTTTCAAAATCAACACAAACCTTAGATATGAAACTTAGTGCCAATACCATCCATGTGGTAGTATGGCTTATTGAAAGAGAAATTGTGTTTACTGCAGAATGAGTGGATTTTTTTAACCACAAAACCTCCTTCTTCTTAATAGAGTCATAAAAGTCTACATTTACATTTAGAAATTGCATAATTTGAAAAATCAAAAATCTGCCTAATAATAATTCTATCCTTCGTTTCTTAGAACGACACTTATTGACATATTCAAAAAAATCATGCGAAAAAAAATCACAATCAGTCAATAATAGTATCAATTCTTCTTCCGTAAAAATATTGATTGGGACAAATAGTAGTGCAGTATCTTCATGAGTTAAGTCGAATGGCATATTTTCTATTTTTTTCTCTCGTATAAATGGAAAACCCTTCCAGAAGGTAATACATGTTGTTTATAAATATAATTTTGCTTAAATTCTGGTTCAACTGCTATTTCACGGTCGCTTGGAAAGCGTGGCTCTTTGCTCCCTGAGGCAGAACCGAACATAATATAATCGGGCTTTCTGGAAAGAACATATTTCCCATCTCCTTTCTCATGTCCAGCAAAACCTTTCCCCAATGTTTTAACCTCTCTATGGGCAATATGCACATCATTGAGTCCAAGCATATCAATAGTTTTCAAACGAGAATAGTAAGCCACACTACCAGCCGTATTAGTAGCAAGTAGTGAGTTAGGAGGAACATTTTCACGCAGCCATAAACCTACTTCTGTTCCGCGTTCTGCAACTTTATCTGTAATAATTCTGTTATAAAGAGATGGGTCATTTTTTAATTGCCAGGTATTAAAGCATATCAGGATAAGAGCGAACAAAAGACCTTTTGAAATAGATATTCCGGGAATGGTTATAATAAAAGCACTTATTACAACCAGTAGAGGTGCTATCGGTGTAAAAAACCGATGTGCAGGCATACAATCTCCACCTACTACAATTACATATAGAACATTCAAAAAAACGGTAAGGCTCATACCAAGAATAATTAATCCCTTATTTCCAAGCGATTTTAAGGAGAATATCTGCATTAACAAAAAAGGGACCCAGATAAGAGAAGTATATGTTAGAAAGTCTTTAGTGTAAATAAGTCCTCTTTTAATTTGTTCAATTGAAGAGCCTACCTTTACATAAAAAGTGTTTGGTAATAGCCAACCATAATAGTAATAACGCCAGATAAAATAAGGGACAAAAAGAATAGAGAAGCCTAAAATAATAAGGATAGGAATAGCCCATTTTTTTTCTTTATAACAATAGATTACGGCACAAAAAACAAGCACAGGTAGAATAATTCCTGCGTCTGGACGCGACATTGTTGCAAGTGCTGATAAAATGCCGACAAAAAAATATCCTATCTTTGATTTTGAATTGCGTGATATTAGTGTACCAAACAAAAGAAAAGTCAAAAATATTAGAAAGGCTGTCATGGATGTTTCCATACCACTCATTGCCCACGCCGTAAAAGTGCCAAATGTGCCCATCAAAAGAACCGATATTAACGATACAAGCCAATGTGTTCCAGATATTATTTTATGGATTTGAGAGGCTAAAAATATGGTAAGAAATGTGAATGAAATTCCAAGGACCTTTGAGGCTAAAAGTAAATCCAGACCTAACTTTTTTAATCCTGCGAGAAGTATTACCCAGAGGAAGCAAGTATAACCTTCTACATATTCACCTTCGTTATAAACAATGCCTTTTCCTTCTGCAAAATTCTCAGCATAACGAAAAGTAATAAATGAGTCATCTAAGGTCCATGGTTGCAGATAATAATTATATATCGCAACAATTACTAATGAAATACCCAAAGAGATAAGAATTATCAATTCCTTCCATTGATTTTTCTGTGGGTCTTGAAAAGTATTTTTTACCAGCGATATAAATCTCATGATTTAACCCGATTCAATCTTATTGTCCAGTATATACTATATCCGAAATAATAAACGACATATATCAGTGATAAGCAGATATAAATTTGATGATTGGGGTATGTGCAAAGAGAAACAACAATTAACAATGACCAGATAAACACAAGAAATAAATTTATTGAGCGATATTGTTCTACCCTACTTGGATACAAATATCGGATGGGTATAAAGACTAATATTGTCAGGATTAAAATTATCAAAAAATTTATCTCTTCTGGTAAACCTAATAGAAAAATATAAAGGACAACGATATTCCAATAAGAAGGAAAGCCCTTGAACCAGTGATTATCAGTTTTTGCCTCTTTTTGACAAAACTGATAAGCAGAGGAGAGTGTTATCAAAATTGCTGAAATTAAATTAAGATTTTGTGGAACGCTATGCGTTTCATATAAAAAACTTGCAGGAACAATTACATAAGTAAAGTAATCCACGATATTATCTAACAATGCACCGTCAAAATTCGGAAGCACCTTCCGCACCTTAAAAGCCCGCGCCAGAATGCCATCAATAGAATCAATAAACACAGTCACCGCCATCCAAACAAAGGCTAACAACCATTCATGGCGACCAATAGCAATAATTGCCAGAAAACCAAATACAGCACCTAATGCCGTAAATAGATGTATTGCCCATGCTAAAATGTATCTAATGTAAGAAAAATTATTTGTTTCTGACATGTCTTAAATTATTACAAGTTTAATTTATTTCTGTGTTCAATTCATTTCTATTACTATTTAAAGATTTTAACTTTTTGTTCATCAAATTAAAAATCAATAGTTCAAAGAAAATAACAATAAGCACAATTATAGCCACAAATTTATATGAAAAAGTTACTCCATATTTTTCTACCAGAAATCCAAAAATAATACTTCCAACCACACCTCCCAATCCGACAAGCCCTTCATTGATAGAAGCCCTTCTATGACGAAGTTCTGGGTGATGAACACTATAATAAGTGCTAGCAAAAAATGTTATTCCATGATTAGCACCTATCATAGCAAATGACAGACATATTAAAATAATACTTTTTGTTCCTGACAGTGCCAAAAAAGTAAGTGCACATATTCCCTGAGACATAATCAATATGGAAATACGATGTTTCCAGAAGTATGTCCAAGCGAATAGTAAAAATATGCTTGCCGTGGCAAATGCCATTGCCGCAGATGGCCAGGAAAATTTTGTAGCAGGATTTATTTGTAAAATAGAACTTGTAGCATTTTCAAATAAGAAACGAAGTTCTCCCTCAGAAACCATCTTTTTTAAGTGTTCGGCATAAGTAGAACGAGGAATAACTGCTAATAGGTTTGCAAGGAAAACACCAATCCAATAAGGATATAAATATAATCCATTCACTTTTTCTTCAATATTGTCAACTGCTGTTTCCTGAGATAAGTCTTCATCTAAATTAACATGATTTTCTTTATCTTTAATAAATAACAGTAAAATAAATGAAAGTATACTGATTAAAAATACCAGTATATAAGGAGCTCTATAATCCAGGTCGTAAAGTGGACCGGCAAAGAGTGGTCCTAATGTAAACCCTAAACTCCATGAAATATTAAAAAAAGCGAGATGTCGTTGTCTTTTATGTTCATCTACTTCTGTTCCTACCCATGCGTAAAAAGCGGGCCATGATAGAGCCATAGCAATAAAGGAAATTGCTGAAAATAAGTAAAAAGTTATCTTATAAGGAAAAAAAGGATATAAAGAATAAGAAAAGGCAAAAATAATTACACCCCATCGAGCCCATATCAAAATCTTTTTTGTTTTTCCTACAATCCTCGCCATGAACAGACAGGCAATCGTGTAAGTCGCCATTTGCATAGCAAAGACTTTCCCTGAAAGTGCAGTATTACCCCCAGGGACATGTTCAAGAATTAAAAAAGGCACAGCCACCATCCCTACCATTATTGAAAAGTCTATTGAAAAACCTACAATGCACAATAATACAAAGGGAATAACACCTTTCCGCGACATAAATACTCCTTTTTTCGCTATTAAAGAAGGGGTTGAAGAGAGAAATTAAGGGATTATCGTTGATACAATACGATTACTGCAACTTTATAATTTTTTAGAACTTATCCGACTGTTTTATGGAAACTCTTAATTTGAAAGCCTTTATCTTGAATAAATTGTTTTAATTCCTCTTCATATCCTTGTCGAATAAGAATGTGTATAGCATCAGAAAACATGGTAGCGTCTTGCATAAAATCCATTTTTAATAATTAACACATAGTCTCAGTTAGTCAGTCAATTCTAGATTCATAGTGAACACATCCTTACAAAAAAATGAAATAGACCTATAAACTCTTTTATTTTTCATTTTTTACCGATATATAATTTTTTTTGTTTGATTATATATTAAGAAAGACTAACATTACTCATTTTGGTTTTAATTTTCATAAAGTTTTTTAGAATATTGGATTTATAAAATTAGACACAAATTGGATACTATATAATAAAGATAAGGCTAAAAGATAAGATATAATAATTTGGAGGGAGTAGTGAAATAAAGATTTCTATTTTCTTATTTCAACAAGACCGAAAGTCATCGTTGCTTCGGCTACTACCTGGTTTTCTACAGAGGCAACTACTTTTGCCTTAAACAAGTCGTTTTTGTAGTAGAGCATTTCGGCTTCTACAACAAGTTGGTCACCGGGAACGACTAGCCGTCTTAACGAAGCCTTTTCTAATCCAGTAAAATATGCTTGATAAAAAGGTGGTTCTCCATTTTCACGGAATATGAGCACGGATGAAACCTGTGCCATGGCTTCAAGGATTAACACGCTAGGCATTACAGGAACATCGGGCCAATGTCCCTGGAAAAACGGTTCATTCACAGTTACATTTTTTATACCCACTACCTTTTTCATAGAGGTAAATTCGATAATTCTGTCTACAAGGAGAAAAGGATAGCGATGAGGTAGAATTCTCAATATTTTATTAACATCAAGGACAGGGAGTTGTCTATGGGCGGTAGGTCTCGGGTCAGGAATGGCATAAATTCCATAACCGTTTAAGTATACCTTTTTAATCTGTTTTGTGAACATTACATTTTTTTCATGTCCAGATTTTACACCGATAATGTGCCCAATAATAGGTCTTCCTAACAGGTAGGTATCTCCAAGTAAATCGAGGATTTTATGTCGAACGAATTCATCAGGGAAACGAAGTCCATCGTTTAATATCTCTTCATCTCCAATTACCACTGCACTTTCTAAACTTCCTCCCATAATTAAACCCTGTTCTTTGAGCATTTTTACTTCTTTTAAGAAGCAAAAAGTGCGTGCAGGAGCAATTTGCGACATAAAGGTATCTTCATTAACAGGGAAACTTGCATATTGTGTTCCGATAGCCACATGGTCGTATGCAATAGTCATTGTTACCCGCAACTCGTCTGCAGGTAGGACATTTAATGTTATATCATCCTGGCGATAGTAAACAGGTTTATCTACAACAAGAGCCCGTTTGGGTTCCTCTTGTTCAGTAATACCTGCACGAAGCAGACAGTTCATTATAGGCAGGGCACTGCCATCTCCATTGGGTATTTCTTCGTTATCCAGTTCAATATACAGGTTATCAATACCAAGTCCTGCCATTGCAGCTAAACCATGCTCAACAGTTCTTACCTTTGCATTCCCAATGCCTATTGTTGTTCCGCGGGAAACATCAATAACATGGTCAATATCAGCAGGAATGGCAGGTTTCCCGGCCAAATCATTGCGGATAAAAATAATTCCTGTATCGGGAGGAGCAGGTTTGAATGTAACGGTGGTTAAACTACCCGAATGTAATCCTACTCCGGAGAATGATACTTCATTGTCTATGGTCCTTTGATTTTTCATATAGCATTATTCTCTATTTTTTGTATTCGTGTTTCAAGTTCTTTAACTCGCTTTAATAATTCTGGAACATATTGTTGAGCAATCAAGATTCTTCTTGCTCGCGAATGCTCTACTGCGGGAAAACCGGATACAACCGCAGCATTTTCTACTGATTTTGTAACACCGGACCATGCACCAATTTTAGCGCCATCACCGACAGTTATATGTCCATTAATTCCTGCACCTGCACCTATACAAACACAGTTGCCAATGGTAGCACTTCCAGCAATTCCAGCAGTGGCTGCAATAGCACAGTTATCACCTATTTTAACATTATGTCCTATTTGAACTAAATTATCAATCTTTGTTCCTGTCCCAATTTTTGTTTCTCCAAAAGTGGCTCGGTCAATGCAGGTATTGCTCCCAACTTCCACCTCGTCACCAATAATGACCCGTCCTATCTGAGGAACTTTAAGCCATCTTTTCCCATCAAATACAAAACCGAAACCATCAGTCCCTATACACACGCCAGAATGAATTATACACTTTGAGCCAATTATTGTTGCTTCACGAATAGTTACATTTGGAAATATAAATGTATCTTCTCCAATCTGGCAATTTTCACCTATATAAACATGGGGAAAAATAACAGTATTTTTGCCAATTTTTGCATTATCTCCAATAAAAACATAGGGTCCAATGGCAACATTTTGGTCCAATTGAACATTTTCCCCAATTACAGCCGTGTGATGAATCCCTTTATTAACAAAAGGCTGAGGTAATTCAAAATGTTTTAATACTTGAAGAAAAGCAACTTCAGGGTCAGGAACTATAATACATGTAAGTCTGTCGGGAATTGGCACAGTTGGCTCATTGGCTATTAGAACAGCAGAGGCACATGTATTTGATAAAAATGGCTCGTATTTTTTATCTCGTAGAAAGATTAGGTCTCCTTCCTGTGCGTCTTCAATACTATTCACTCCCTTGATTAAAACACTTCCACTCCCCTTAATAATAGTTCCACTTACCCATTCGGCTATTTGCGTTGCATTTGTCAGCATTTGTCTACACGCATTCAAGTTTATTAAATTTAATGATACTGATGTTAGTTCTTTTGTTTTGTAATACCACTTGCACCTGAATTTGAATTTAGATAAGTCAAAACTTTTGAAGTAATATCCATTGTCGGACTATGGAATAACAGACTACTTTTTAAGGATTTCCCCGCATTAAAAACGAGATGATAATTATCCGATGTCGCAATCACATTAATTGCATTTTGAATATCATCTAAGCACTCACGGATAATTCGTTCTTCTTTACTATCAATTGTTTTTTGGCGTTTTTCCAATTCTGCTCTATAAGTCGCTGCCTCTTGCTCTATCTTCATTTTCAAATCAAGTTTTTCATCATCGCTCAAAGTCGCTTTACCTGATTCAAGTTTTTTACGGTCTTCTTCAATACGACTCATCAAACTATCGAGTTCTTTTTGTTGACTGTCTACTTCTTTTTGAAGTTCTTCATATTTCTCTTTTCTTTTATTATACTCTCTCATCACAAGGTCTACATCTACAACTGCAATCCGATAGGAAGTCCCTGTGTTCGGGCTTTTTGGCGTATCCTGAGCAGTGATAGATTGAGTAAGCAAGAAAAAATAACTAAAAATAAGCGTTGAAACAAAAAAATATCTCCCTTTCACAAATAATACCTTTCTATTTAGGGGTTTTATTTAATAACAAAATTAAAAGATATAACGCATTATATCACAAATTTATTTTAAATTTCACTAAATTATATATCTAACAAACAACATTTTACCTTTTTCAAGAAGGTGAATTAAAGAGAATCTACTAATTAATAAGAGAATTTGGTCTAAATAAAAGGAAATTTCAAAATATAAGGGCTTATTGAAAAAATAATAAAAAGATAACTTCTTTGCATTTTGAAAAAAATATTGTTATACTGATATTGTCTTGGGCAAAATTGGGCAAAACATAGCTTTGGTAATAAAAAATTAAAAAGATATAGCAGGAGGAGAATTAAGATGCAGTTTGACCTTGTTACTGTAGGCGTCGTTTGTGCGGATGTAATGGTGAAACCCGTTGATAATTTTCCCGCTAAAGGCACACTTTCTTTAGTCCCTCAATTGGAAATTAATCTAGGGGGACTTGCTGGAGTGACCGCAGCAGTTTTTAGCAAATTAGGGGGGAAAGCCGGCTTTATCGGACAATTAGGAGAGGACCGTTTTGGCGATTTTATTTTGAGTGCGTTGACCTCTGCCAATGTAAATGTCGAAGGAGTTAAGCGGACAAAAGAATATCATTCTTCAGCGACAGTTGTTCTTATAACTTCTAATGGCGAGAGAACATTTCTACACCATGTAGGGACAAATGCAAATGTTAGCGAATCAGATTTGGACATGAATATAATTTCTTTTGCAAAAATTCTTCACTGGGGAGGCAGTTCTGTTACTCCACGATTAGATGGTGAACCTATAGGAAAGGTTTTTAAGCAAGTCCAATCCATGGGTATCAAAACCTCTATAGATACTTGCTATGATGGAAAGGGGATTTGGCTACCACATATTGAACCTGCCCTAAAATATACAAATATCATCTTCTCAAGTTTAGAAGAAGCACAGCACTATACGGGGAAAAAAGAACCAGAAGATATTGCAGATTTCTATTTAGGCTATGGCACAGAAATAGCCGTTATAAAATTAGGAGAACAGGGTGTTTTAGTAAAAAGTAGAGATGAGACAATACGGTTGCCGGCATATTCAGTCCCAGTGGTAGATACTACTGGTGCCGGTGATGCCGCATGTGGAGGTTTCTTGTTTGGATATGTGTCGAATTATCCATTAAAAAAATGTGCCCAGATGGCAAATGCTGTCGGTGCTTTAACGGTGCAAGTGATGGGAGGGAGTAATGGTGTCCAATCTCTGCAACAAGTATTGAAGTTTATTGAAGAACATGGAGACAAATCATGAAAAATTTATATTTGCTTTTCTCAATTCTGGTAGCGTTTCATTTTATATGTTTTACTCCTTCATATAGTGAAGAACAAAAGAAACCCGATGCAGTAACGCAGCCACCACAAAAGATAGAGCAAACACAAAAAGAGAAAGAGAATAGTAAAGATATTCAAAAGGAGGTTGAACAGACATCCTCTACCAACAAAGAAACATCAAAAAAGAAAATTCCTGTATTCTGGTTTTTACTACCAGAAGAATAATTACATAAATAACGGTTAGGGAAACAATAGGTGAACATATACATCAATTTAATTCAACCAAAATATAGAAAAGTGGTAGTATTTTTAAGCCTTTTTATCCTAATAGTTTTTGTAGTATGTTGGTATTCTTCTGCTGAAAATGTGAGCAATAAAGAGGAGAAAACTACAAATAAGGATATAGTTGAAGAGGAGGCTGTAGAGGTTCAAAATGATTCTACCACTGAATCCAATCAAAAGGTGAAGAAAAATTTTAATAATTCATCAAAAAATGAAGCCCAAACCAGGCAAGAAACCCCGGGAACTATTGGTTCAACAGTCCGCCGATATCCAGTAATGGAAGGGGTTCGCGCACCAGTTACGGGAAAACCATCTGCAAGTCCTATGGTAGATTTGAAACCCCGTTCCCTTAGAGACGCTTTTAGTCAACCATTGGAATTAGGTTCCGAGGCAGAAGGTTTTGTTCCACCGGATTGGAAACAGCCCTTTAAAGATGTGAAAGCCGATAAAATGCAGAGAGATATGCAAACAGGTAAAACAGTTATGGAGGGACATGTTCACCTACGACTAGGAGAACTGCTTTTTGAATCTGACCAATTCTCTTATAATGAAGATGCAGAAGAGGTAGAAGCCGCAGGGAATGTACGGATTACACAAAAAGATGCACTTTTACAAGCAAATAAATTTGTCTATCAAACACCACCAGAAGAAGAAATTGCAATATCTTCTCCTTTTATTTTGAAGCCCGCGTTAAGTGAGGAGGAATTGGCACAAAAACGACTTAGAGCAGGTAGAATCTATGCAGAGTATCTTTCTATTAAAGACCCCTATCGCGATTTCTATGCTGAACAACTCCAGTATGACTTTCTGAAAAAGGCAGGAGAAATGAAAGGTGCAAAAGGGCTAATAGGTCCATTCTATTTTTATGCAAACGATTTGCAAATTCATGGGGAGAACTCTTTTACAGCGGAAGATGTCTGGCTAACCACCTGTGACCATGACCCACCTCATTATAGAGTTAAAGTAAAGAAACTAACAGTGGAAGAAAGTAAATTTAAGGAAGCAGAATATCTCCGTTTACAGATAGGAAAGGTAACAACACCGTTATTCCTACCTTTTTGGGGTGGAGAGGGTTTTATGGGAGGATTTGATTATGATGTAGGTAGAGAATCTGAAATTGGCTCATATCTGAATGTTGGTTATTTGAGACAGATTACAGATAATATTCAAGCAGGTCCGCGCATAATGATTACAGAAAAGGAAGGAGTGGGATTCGGTGGCGATGCCTATTATGATTATATGGACGACCCAACCTCATTTTTTTATAGGACAAAGGGTGAAGTCCATGGCTTGTATACAACAGATGAGCGCGGATATATCCATTTAAAGAACAGATTTGAACCCAGTGATGATTTGACACTTCTGGCACAGGTGGAGAATTGGAGTGATAAAGACTTTTACAAGGACTTCTTCTACAAGTCATATCGAGACAGAACAGAGCCGCGCTCTTTTGTGAATGTGACCTATCGTCAACCTAACTATATCGCAACCGCTACTACGAGCGTGAATACACATGGCTGGGTTCATACAACTGAGAAATTGCCCGAAGCCACTTTCCATTGGTTAGAGCAGCCATTTGTATCAAATGTATATATGTCTTTTGACACGATAAATGGCTATAGCCGTCGTGAGCCTTACGATTATGAAGCCTTCCGAACAGTGAATATATTACGACTCACTTATGATTTGAAGCCGTTAGGTCCTATTAAAATTACTCCCTTTGCTGAAAGTCAATTAACCTGGTATTCTGAACGAACAAATGGAGATGAAGGTATCGGAGGTTTGTCCGAAAAACTTGGGTTAACACTACAATCACGGCTAATTCGTGTGTATGACGGTTTTCTTGGTTTTTCAGCAATAAAACATGTGGTGTTCCCTTCCTTGACCTTATCCTATCGAACTCCCTCTTCATATAACATCGAAGACCGATATTATTTCGACCCGTTAGATACTGTTACAGGGCAGACACGACTAGAAACAAAGTTAGACAATGTGTTTTATGGGAAAGATGCAGAAACACAGGAAGTCTGGCAAATTGCAAGATTAAGTCTTTACCAGGGAAATGATTTCTGGAACGAGTATCATAAATCAGACGACTATGAAATTGAAATAGATGTGAGACCGCGTAAATGGTATGGAATGCAATTGGTTGCAGAAAAACATGTATCTGATGAGATTCATTTATATGAGCAGGTTCGGGAATTGGGTGGATTAAAAGGGGTGTCTGAGTATATTGAAGATTGGATGGATGATTGGCTCTGGGAAAAAGAGGGCTTCTACTCTTATTGGGGCAACATGGATTTAATCTGGGGTGATTATGAACGCATTTTAGGAACATTGTATTTCGACAATACCCTTATAAACGGAAAGACAAATGGTAGAATCGGATTCATGCTTGCAGAAACAGAAAATAAAGTTATTAATCGTGATATTTTATACGGTTTAGGCTATCGCTTAAATGAGAACTGGTCTATTGCGTTTGAACATATCTACGATTTAGAAAATGACCGCTTACGCCGGCAGACCTATGAAATTCGCAGAAATTTACATTGCTGGGATATTGGACTCCGCTGGACGGAGCGCGAAAGTGGAACAGATATAAATATAGAATTCAGTCTATCAGCCTTTCCGGGAACTCGTGTCCGTTTCTAATTTAATGGAATTTATAATTTAGAGATATGTTATTGTAATGCTTTCTGTCGGTTATGGTTTCCGTAATTTCCCCAGGTTAGGTATTCAAGTGTTTGTATCACCGTAAGGCTTGACAAGGACTCCAAAATAGAGGAAAAGCAACCCACCAATTAATAATAGAATAGATATTGTAAAGGCGATATAAGATTCAATCCCATGGGTTGAAAAAATCGAAACAAGGAATAATGCTATCGCAATTAATACCCCACAAACCCCAACTACATTGTAAGGAGAAAAATAAACCTTAGCCTCAAAAATTTCTTTATCCTCATCTAATTTTCCAATAGGATTTTCAATCTTCTCGAAAAACTTTCCAATCTTATTCCGTTCTTCAATAGAGGCAGGAAACATAAATGTCAATAGTCCCATGAATAGGTAAGTTGTAGCAGTGGTAGAGAGAAACATGGCTATCTCCATTTTCATAGCAAGTTCCCAGAAAATCCATTCTTTTTTATCAGCAATCCAAGCGATACCAAAGGGCAAAGTAAAAGAAGGTGATACTAACTGGATATATAGCAGAAACAGACCTAATAGTGTGCCTATGCAAAAGCCCCAGACAGCACTTCGTGCTGTATATCGTTTTGACACCATTCCCAGCATCATTGGTATGGCTACAGGGCCTGTAGCAACACCAAACAATGTAACCATAACCCGAAACAGGTCTTCTGCTTTACCTTGTGTTAGCAGGAAGGCTACAAGTAATGCAAGGACACCAACCAATACAGTGCTTACCCTGGCTACAAATACAAGTTCTTTATCTCTTGCTGAAGGACGAATCAGTCTACGATAGACATCCTCAGTAATAACACTGGCACACACATTGAAATCACTGCTAAGTGTGGACATTGTTGCCGAAAACATAGCCGCGATAAGGAGTCCCAGCATACCCGCAGGTAATAACATGGAACAAAGCACAGGATAAATATCACCGGCATCTTGTAATCCAGGTGCAATAATTTTTCCGGCAAAAGCGGGGAAAAACATAAGTGGTGGGCCTATAATATATAGTAGAATAACTGTCAAGCCAACCTTCCGCACCTCCTTTTCATCTCTTACACAGTAGTATCGTTGAATTAATGACCAGTTGATACTGCTCCATGAAAAGGCGTATAGAATGATAAGCGGTAATACATAACCCCACGGGAACTCCTCATTTGTTAAACGGAAAAAGCCCTCAGGTGAACTTTCAAAGATTTGTCTCAAGCCTCCTGCGTGATATATGGATAGAGGCAATATCACCAATAGTCCTGCACCTAACACAATGAATTGAATAAAATCAGTAATAGTAACTGCCCACAGTCCACCCAGAAATGTGCAAAATAGGATAATACCACCAACTAATAAAATGGAATATACTATTGGCAAATTGGTTATTATGGATACAAACTTTCCAGTAGCAAATAGTTTCATACTATCATCTACAATCTTTACAGGCACTCCCTGCCAGGCAAAGATTTGCCGCAGCAAACCATTATATCGTCCTTCTACAAATTCAACCGGACTATTCACACGAAGCCGTCGCCAGCGCCAACCGAATAAGTATGCACTATAAATTGTTGCAGGAACAGCCACCCATAGCAAGGTAATACCTACCCAACCATAGCGGTAGCATAATGACGGGTAAAACACAAATGCAGCAACACTGAAACTTGTCATCCAGAATGAAACGCCACTTAACCACCAAGGAATTCGATTTCCTCCCTTGAAATAGTCCTTCAACTGTTGGATATAACGATATGAATATACGCTTACCCCTACCATAAGTGCAAAGTAAAAAGAAATCAATGCCCAATCAGAAAACGCCAGTGTCTTAATTGTAATGTTCACTACGATTTCCTCCTCCATAAATATTATTTAGTCTGCACTATTACTTAAAACAACCTAACGAACGAAGATATTTAATCGAATTTTCAATGGCTTCCTTAGTCTGGGCTTCAGTAAGTTCTACACCTTTGACACCTTCAAACTCGATAGTGATTGGTCCGTTGTAATGATGTTCCTTTAAAATCTTCAATATTTCCGGAAAATTTACCTTCCCCTGCCCTAATGCCGGGAAATTCCATGCATCAATTTCGCCTGTGTGGTCTTTAAATTCTACTGTGGCTACATAAGAAATAGACTTTCTCAGTTCAGTCACAGCGTCAGTATTTTGATTATAAAAGGTAATATTACCCGTATCGAAATTTACACGGACACGAGGATGATTAATATCTTTCATAGTCTCCAACTGCACATCGCCATTAGTCCCAAGGTCAGGATGTGTTTCCAATACAATAGTCACATTATACTTCTCCGCAACATCACCAGCACGACGCAACCGCTCATAAACTACTTCTTTAGGTGTTTCCTGCCGCTTGGCAGATAAAAATAAAAAATGGACATCCATCTGCGAACAGATTTTAAACTGGTCCTCCAACTGTTGAACACAACTATCTTGTGTTAAGTCTGCCTCACCCCGCATTACCAGCACTTTTAAATTATGTTCGTTCAATTTCTTCATTATCTCTGTTACCTGGTCGGCTGGCGGAACAGAAATAAATATATATTTGACCCCAATACTTGGCAGGTGCGTCCATGCCGATTCTTCATATTTCCCATAACTTGACAGACGCACACCTATCGGCGGACAAAATTCTTCTTCACCCATTACAGAAAAACTTACGAAAATTAAAAGAATAAGAATTACTATCTGTTTCCTATACATATCCTTAAACCCTTGTATTTGAAATTCAATCGTTTAAGTATTGCCAAAAAATAATAAGAAAAGAAGCAGAGTAAAATCAAAAGAAAAATATGCTTCTTATTCTCCATCACTGTTGTCCGCTAAAATATTTGAATGAATATTATTAGTTTTTGTAATAAACAATACATAAGATTTTACGATGTAAGACATTGTCTAAAAAGTTAATATTATGGGGTCATACCTCAAACACAACATATAAGAATATAAAAAATACTCCTCACCTTGCAAAGGGGAGGTGTCACATTAACGACGGAGGGGTCAGTTTCCCCTCAAACACACCTATAACTACGCCACCACAGCAAGAAGGAAAATTGAATATCTGTGTTATACCCCTATAATGACTCCCCCTTTTGCGAAGGGGGAGAGTCTAATTATTCACGCCTTGTTTTTATGAAATCCTCTTATCAAGGGATGGAAAATTTCCCTCTTTTGTGAAAAGTTGTGGGCAAAGCATAACAAAAAATCCCCTTTTGTTAAGGGGTGGCAGGCGTAGCCTGACGGGGTAGTCTCTGGAAAACTATATGATAAGAGAACACCGCAAGTCCATAAGAGTTCAATGTCTATTCTTGTTGTATCTGTGAATCTATAAGAGATAGGAACACCCCGTCCCTGCGGGACACCCCTCTCCAAGAAGGGAATTTTTAAATCACAAGGATTCTAGTATATGGTTCAATTAATAACCACAGCGAATAGGCTATTCAACATGATTAGGCTCGTAGTGGCGTATCGCCTACGCCCTCGTAGACGACACTACGGAGGTATCATTTGTTTTCGAAGGTATCGGGTTTTGGGGGCGTACCGCAATACGCCCCTACCTGTCAGGACTTTTGGATAAACACAAAAACTATCAGATGTAGACAAGTTGTAAGTTTTAAAGGCACAGATAGGAATGTTTATGCTACAAGAAGAATATAAAACAAATAAGGTGTTTTTCATCTTTGCGTATTTGGTGATGTTTTATTTCTTTGTGTTAAAGGTTTTATCAGATAGGTATATTGTAAAAGGTTGTATCAGCAACAGTTATTTGAAATAGCCATTACTCAAATGTTCTATCTGTCTTATTTGTCCTATTTGTCATATAAAGCACATTTTCTCTCAAACTCTTATAAGTCTAAATCGAACACACAAGCAGAACCATTTTTTCTACATGTCTCTCATAGGAAAATTGATTTAATGGGGATTTTTAGAGGACTCTATCTAGGTAGAGTTGTTTGAGTAGTTCCGCTTTCTGGCGAACCCCTTTCTGAAGAATCTCATTAGCGTGAGGACAACCAGGATTTTTTCGTAATGCTGTTTGTGCTGATTCTAATTCTTGGTCTATGACGGACACAAATTTCATTTGGTAGGAGGAATATCCCTTACTGTTCTGGAATAGTGGTGATAATGCAGAGCCCAACAATTCAATCTCATGCCATACATTTTTTTCTGTTTCTTTTTCTGTGGTAGTTTTCGTTATTTGCGTTGGCATTTCTGCATGGATATTCTGCTTTCCTATAAAATTGTTCTGGACAGAAGGATTGTAGCCGACAACAAATAGGAAATATCCAAGAGTTAACCAGACCAAAACACACAAAACTACAAGCACAGGTGAATGTCTTTTTACAGGAATTGAGGTTTGTTCGTTCTGCTTCTTTTGTTCTCTGGCTCTTTTTAGAATTTGTAATGTTAACTCTTGTGGAGGTTCAATAGTGGGTGTAGAATTAAAAAATCTTAATGAAGAACAAATACTCTCTACCTCAGCAGAGCATTGTGGACATTGGGTTAGATGTCGTGCAATTCCAGAGAAGATAGGACCTCTTCCGTCTACCAGAGCCTCTGCATAAGTTATTAATTGTGTTCGTGTCGGATGTTTTAATAGCATAAGAACTATATACCTACTTAACAAAAGACAACATTACCATCTTATTTAATATCTATACTTGCGCCAAAGTTTCCAAAAAAAAAAGAATTACTGCCCTTTAAAATAGTCACGAAATTGCTCTAAATATGGTCTCAAGGATTTTTCTGCTCGAAAGACCCGAGTCTTAGCCGTGCCTACGGGTATATCCAGAATATTTGCAATTTCTTCATACGGTAAATCTAAAAAACGGCGTAATACGAAGGCTTCTCTTTCGTGTTCAGGTATCTTTTTCAAAGCCTCATTTATTGCCTCAGAAATCTCGTTTCGTTTTGTCTCTTGCCAAACATTCAAACGGGGGTCTGCATGGTGTTCAATAGGATTCCAGTCATGATTATTGTCATTTGAACTGTCCCCAGAATGCCACCATTGTGATAAACTAAAGAAACGAGGTCTCCGATTTTGCCTAATCCATTCATTTGATATAGTTCGACTTGCAATAGAAAACAAATAAGTGCTAAATTTTCCAGTAGGCTGGTAGCGTGTAGCATTTGAAACAAGTGCCATAAACACTTCCTGAGTCAGTTCTTCTGCGATGTGCCAATTATGCACCATGCGAAACACATAGTTAAAAATACTTCGTTCATATCTACGTACTAATTCACCAAACGCATCTTCATTCCCCTCTCCAAAAACGAGCATTAAATCTTCATCTGCCCATTCCGATAATGGGACAGACTTCTCCCTTATCCGAAGCACTGATTTTTGCGCCGGAGTGGTTTTCTTAAAAGGCACGATGTTCTCTTTTTTTGCGTTCATTGTTCTTCTACTTTTTAAATATGAATAATAGAATATAACTTATTATAACAATTAAATACAACCTTTTCTATTAGAAATTAAACAAATCACATTTTATTTTATTTGTTTGTTAATGTATCTCATTACCTTACAACGAAAAACTTAGGTTATATATTTAGACACGAAAACAAGGTTGTAAATAAGATTTATTCGTTGTATAATAAAAGGTCTTAAAATAACTTTACAAACAAAGCGGAAAATTGTTACAAGTTGACTGAGGAGGTCTTTTGCATGTATGTAGGAAGAATTATTTCGATAGCGCAAACGGAAGACGGCAGGCTTTGTGCCATGTATCGTGTGTCCAGTCGTTCCTTTCCGAACCGTCAAGCGGTGTTAGGGAACAACAAGGTTACAATCATTCCAACAGCAGGCTATGAAGAAGACATTCAAAAGAATCCTTATATTTCTTACAACTGCTTAAAAACTGTTCTGGACGGTGAAGTGGCTGTGTTAAGTAATGGCAGTCATACCGACCCTATTGCAGAAAAAATTATTTATGGGATGCCTACAAGAGATGCTATTGCTTTAACTTTAATGACACTGGATTTTGAAAAAGATGATTATGCAACTCCGCGTATCGCAGCGGTTATTGATAAAGCGGAGAGCTCAGGCTGGTTGGGTATTGTCCGTTCTGATGGATTAGAAGTATGTCGTATGGACTTGAAACCCGGACGATTTTTTTATGTGGCTACCTACGAGGAGAATTTTATTAGTCCATGCCATAGTGGCGTTTTCCCTGCTAATACTGCTGATGAAGCATCTGCATTTATCCTCGGCGGTGGCGTCTTTTCAGAACGAACTTATCCCATCACCGCGGTCAGTGCTATGGCAACCGAGGAAGGTTTCGACATTTCCATTCAAAACAGTCCCGCATTTGTAAAATAATTAAGAACTTTTTTTACCGAATTAGTATGATTCTGTATAAGGTATAGACCATGACAGACTATAACCAGTATGTGAGCCCATTTGTTGAAAGATTTGCTACAAAACAAATGCTTGAAATATGGAGTCCACAAAAGAAATTTTCAACCTGGCGTAGGTGTTGGTTAGCACTTGCGGAGGCAGAAAAGGAATTAGGACTGGATATTACTGATGAACAGATTGAGGAATTGAGAAATCATCTTGACGATATTGATTTTGAGAAAGCACGCAAATATGAGGAACAAACAAGACATGATGTTATGGCACATATACTTACTCTTGGAGATGTCGCACCCAAGGCAAAACCCATTATTCATCTGGGGGCAACAAGTTGTTTCGTCACTGACAATACTGACTTGATTTTATCCCGTGAAGCACTTATTCTGGTCAAGAAAAAAATTATTGCTGTTCTGAAAAAGTTAAAAGATTTTTCACTTAAATATAAAGATTTGCCTACCTTAGGATACACACATTTTCAACCTGCACAACTTGTAACCGTAGGCAAACGAGCGTGTATGTGGGCACAAGACCTCGTTATGGACCTGGAACAAATAGATTACTTATTTTCCCAAATAAAGTGTAGAGGTATAAAAGGTGCTACAGGGACACAAGCCTCGTTCCTTACACTTTTCAATGGAGACCACGAAAAGGTAAAGCAATTAGACAAACTGGTTGCAAAAAAAATTCATTTCTCTGAATCCTTCCCTATTACAGGTCAAACATATACCCGCAAAATAGATACACAAATTCTCCAAATTCTGGCAGGAATTGGCGAATCTGTCCATAAATTTGCAACAGATATTCGTTTACTTCAACACGAGAAAGAAATGGAAGAGCCTTTTGAAAAAACGCAGGTAGGCAGTTCTGCCATGCCTTATAAACGCAATCCTATGCGTGCAGAACGAGCATGTTCACTGGCACGGTTTATCATGGGTATCCCTATGTATAGTGAATTTACAACGGCTGTGCAATGGATGGAACGAACCCTGGACGACTCTGCAATACGCAGAATTATTATTCCAGAAGCCTTCCTGGCTACTGACGGCATACTGAATATATATCTAAACATTATGGAAAATCCTGTTGTATATTCACAGGTCATTGCAAAGCATGTGCGAGAGGAATTACCGTTCATGGCAACAGAAACACTGCTTATGGCAGGTGTAAAAAAAGGTGGAGATAGACAGAAACTTCATGAAATCATTCGCAAACATGCACAAGCGGCGGGAGAACAAGTGAAAATGGAAGGGAAAGGAAATGATTTACTGGAACGACTTGCCAATGACCCAGAATTCCCATTAAATGAGGAAGAAATAAACACATGCCTTGATGAAAAAAAATTTATAGGTAGAGCGCCACAACAGGTAGAAGAATTTATCGAAAAAGTAATTGACCCTATTTTAAGAAGATACGCTGATGCAGAAGAAATTTCCTCATCTATTTCAGTTTGAAAAATAATCTTCTATCCGACTCTTTCCACATATATTTTCTCCTCAATTTATGCGGTTCTTGCATACTTTTCCACAACTTATCCACAGGCAATTTCACAGGCAGGGTGAGTATAACGAAGTCATATTAAGTTATTATTTATCGGTAAGATATGGAATATTTCTTAATAATTTACATAATGGCTAATAATTTAATGTTTGACAAACTACCAATTTATCCACATTTTCTAAACATGTATAAGGGAATACCATTGAAAGTGTGAGATATTTACCCTTATTTTACTACATAACCTACAAAATTCGTTCCCTATATTTAACTACATAACAATTTTAATTGTAGTGATTTTTTTTGGATTGGACTGGATTTTTATTGTAATTTTAGGAGAAATTTCCAATTTTTGGATAACCACTTCTTCTAAATTTACCTCAAATATTTCTTTCAATTTTTCATCAAACTCGATGGTTGTCTCAATGGATTCCAGAGATGGATTATATACCCTCAAAATATACCCCTGTTTATCTTCTGCAAGTTTAAGTGCAGACATAGTAATAATATCAGGTTGAATTTTTATAAACGACTTAGATACTGGCTGATTCCCCTTCGATGGACCTGACTGAACAGGTATCAGGGGTGTATGGACTCGTTCCGTCTCCTGTATTACACACCCCTGAACTGTTCCGCCTGAATGGGAATATATCCATAAGTTAAATTCATGTTCCCCAGGAGACTGTGATAGAACCATTTCTGGATGTGTTTCCCACTGTTTGGATACTGTCGCTAAATGAACCTCATAAGAACGAAGTAAAGTGACATATATTGTTTTTGTTGAATCTCGGGAGACTTCATATTCTTTTAAGCCATCGTTAATTATAGTCAGACCACCCCAGGTATCCGACATATCAACAAAACGATTTTGTGGAAAAGTTGCAGACTTTGTGTTTTTCCATAGATTGTCCGGTCCCGGAACAATTTCGCGTTCTACAACATCAAAAGCAGATTCAGCACGGACAATATTTGTATCAAGATTACTCGGAAATGCTATTCGCAAACGATGGTCGCGAGCATTGTTCACAAGTTTTAATTTCATTTCAAGAGAGCGGGCTTGATTTCTCAATGTAATAAACATCTGAACAGGGATAGACACCTGCCGTAGGCTTCGCCTTGAATTATTCCCCACACCATCCAATCTGTCATTTATATCTTCATTGGTAGAAACCATTTGCGCCGGAATAACCATTTCATACTCTATTTTGTAGGTTGCAGACAAAGGTCCATCTTCTACGAGAGCAATTTTTTTGGGAAATGGACGGCTATCAAGAATCTGGTCATCCGCAGGGGGAATATGCATCCATGCATGCCCTGCTTCTCCATCATCTACCAGGTATCCTAAACCACAGTATATTTTTTCGGAGGCTTTATGGAAAATATCGAAAGTCCCATCATCTCGAATCGCAACCCGTATATGTTGATTTTCCAGAACACGGTCACCTGTAATTAGTGTCCCAGACAAAAATGGTTTGCCAGATTTTACACGATAAGAAGTATAACCTAATGGCGGCACTTTGGAAGTATTGAACGATGTCTGGAAACGGTGAACCTTTAATGTATGTTTCGCATCTTCGAGATGACTTACCACAACATTTGTCCGCTCCTGAGAATGAATCTGAACAGGTATTTCCTCGCCTGTGTCTACATTTTCAAGGCAAAATTCATTTGCAGAAATACTTTCAGGTATGTCAATAACCGTGCGAATCGTTTCCTCTCTCTCCTGAGGCAGAGGATTATACACTGTGATTAAAACAGTATTATTCGCTTCCATTGAAAAGTTGATATTCTTCTGGCAATATGCTAAAGCCCTGCGTAATACGCTACGGGATATTTCACGCACCTGTCGTAAACGGTGCATAGTATCTTGTTCAATAATGTCTACTCCTGAACCTGAAATAGTATCGTGAGCATGACAGCGTAACAATTCTTTCCATGCAAGGTCTAGTATAGTTTTTGGATATTCCATTCCAAGATGTGCACTCAAAACAGACATAGGCTCTGCTAATCGTTGTAATTCACATTCCGCATAAAAATTTGACTGCTTCACACGCGTTCGACTTGAAAGAACATCGCTATACAAATGGTAAACTCTCGGCATAGGCTTGGGTGTACGCCGTTCACCGCGTAATGTTGGAAGTTCTAACTGATTCGCTTCTTTTAGAACCTGCTCTACATATTCCTGATAATTGGCATGCTCTACGAAATGATTTCCAAGAATCTGTTGAGTTTCGCGAACCAAACAAACCTCCAATTCATCAGGAACACTACTGTCATGTCCCATCATAAAAGCGATATGGCTTGTTTTAGTGACTTCATATTCCTTTTCAAACAACTTTTTAACTCGTTCTTTTAGTTCCTTTTCATTAAACTTTTTCTCAGGTTGCAAAAGTAGAAAATGTTCATATTGTGCATTCCTATCTGCAAGACGGAAGGGTGTACCTCCTTTTTCCCATGCCCAGGTTCGTTCATCTGGTCCCATTTCATAGACAACAGGGCGATATACCTGATGGTAAAAGTTATATCTTGCCTGATTACTCATCTGACTTCCCAGAATCTTTGTTCCATCTACACCTTCCCACCAGAATTCATTGGACACTTCATCATGGCTGACCCCATGATAAAACAGTGCTATATGTATCCCAAACCCATAATATATCTGTGGCAATTGAGAAATTTGACCATACGAAAACGGGGTATACCCTACCTTCATAACCTTGCCAAATTCACGAGCAACACAATGACCGTAGAGCAGGTTTCGTATGATAGATTCGCTTCCTACCTGGAAACATTCAGGACAGGTATACCATGGACCTATCAACAATCTACCTGATTTGACCTGCTCCTCAATTCGAGCCCGTTCACCCGGAAAAACCTCTAAATAATCCTCAACCGGAACCACCTGACTATCCAGAACAAATGATTTATAGTCACTATGTTTTTCAAGAATATTGAGTAGTCGTTGAAAAAACTCTATCAACTGCATTCGTGTCTCTTGAAAGGAGTAAAGCCATTCCCGGTCCCAATGAGTATTGGAAATAAAATGAACATGCTTCTTATCTTTTTCTTTTTTCATTGACACTCTCCTCAAATAATCTTTTATATATTTTACTTCGTAGATATTTATATAAAAATTAGGAACTGTTTTAACCATCTCTTCAAATAGGATACCGTATAAAATACTAAACCAGCATAGATATTTCAAGCCAAAACCCATTATAGCATAGTTTTAAATCTATTTGTGTCCAATTACATAATTGACGCCCATTACTGTCCGATAAAAATATGGACATTTCTTCAATAATTTTAACAATAATATTTCTATCCAAGAGTCTTTTTACAAAATAATGAGGGAATGCCAATTCACTAACAGGTATATATAGAAAAAGATGAAAGCCAATGTAGAGGTTAGATTTATCAAACACTCAAATAACCACTATCTAATATCCCATAACCCAAATTTTTATGCACGATGAATCGTGCCCCTATAATAACACGAAAATATAAATTTGTGATAGGTTATATATATCACATATTGCCCTTAAGGTAGTTCATTCTCGATAGGAATAAAAAATATAAATCAAATAGATATTTATACTACATGAAAATAGATATTGTATTGTTTATCTCAATCATTAAAGACTTTTCTCAAATCTTTTAGCGAACAACAGTAAATTGACACCATAAATATTTATTTAAGACATCCTTAAATCTATTGAGGATATTGATAGTTTCATCGAAGAAACAAGGATTTCAAATAATTCTTTAAAGAGGCTAATATTCCTTTTTAATTTCCTATGCCGGGGTTTGGGTCAAAAAGGTCCCGTTTGTTTTTCGCGGTTCTGAATTCTTCGGCAGAAGGAGAAGCAGGTTTACTATATCGTATTGTAGGCCAGATTTTTGAATAGTGAGTGTTGAGTTCTATAAAATCCTTCCATTCGTCAGGCACTTCGTCAATGGAGTAAATAGCACGGGTAGGACATTCATCTGCACATACAGCGCAGTCAATACATTCATCGGGGTCTATAACTAGCATGTTTACCCCCTCATGAAAACAGGCTACTGGACAGACCTCAACACAACTGGTATATTTACAATTAATGCAAGGCTCACAGACCACAAACGCCATACTTTTCCTTTCTGAAATGTGCGGAACAACAATAGAGAATGCCATTATAAAGCATTCAAAACCTACTATTTTACTCCGTGTTTTGGTCTCTCATTTCACGGAATTTCCAATATTTTGGATAGTTTTTAGCATTGGATAAATCGTCTAATTCGCGAAGCAGGTCTTGTTGGTGTTTTGATAAGCGAATAGGGATTTCAACAACTACACTATAATAAAGGTCACCTCTTCCACGGCTGTTAAGTCGAGGCATACCCAGTCCTCTCTTCCTTAACAAATCGCCTGATTGTGTTCCTTCTGGAATAGTTAAATCAATTATGCCGTCAATAAGTGTCGGTGCTTTAATAACTGTGCCTAATGTGGCTTGGGAAAGGGTTACTGGGACTTCACAAAATAGATTGTCCCCCTTTCGTTCGAACAAGGGATGTTTTCTAATTTGAAGGTGGACATATAGGTCTCCTGGAGGACCGCCATTAATACCTACTTCTCCTTCACCAGAAGAACGCAAAGTTGTGCCTTCATCAACCCCTGCCGGGATATTAATTTCCGTTTCTCTCGTTGCAGTGACTCTACCCTCACCATTGCAACGCATACATGGACGGGAAGTATATTTACCTGCACCTTTGCAGCGAGGACAGGTCTGGGTAACACTGAAGAAACCATGAGAAACTCGAACCTGGCCTGTTCCACCGCATTGAGGACAGGTTTCAGGTCTCGCACCTGGTGCAGAACCTGTCCCCTGGCATTCGCTACATCTATCTTTACAAAGATAGCGGACTTTCTTCTTTGTGCCGGTGGCGGCTTCTTTTAATGTAATGGTAAGGGTAGTTTCAATATCATTCCCGCGTTGAGTTGTGCTGTGTCTACCAGCATTTCGAGTGCCTGAACCAAAAATCATGTCAAATAAATCATCAAAGGGTGATTCAAAACCTTCGCCTGCCTGTCCGCGTGTTGAAAAACCTCCCGTAAATCCGCCACTACCCATATCGAAGGGCTGACCATCTACCGTGCCATAACGGTCATATTGTGCCCTTTTTTCCGGGTTTTTCAAAACATCATACGCTGCGTTAATTTCCTTTAACTTTTCTTCGGCTTCTTTGTTCCCACCTGTTTTATCAGGATGGTATTTATGTGCCAATTTTAAGTAAGCGCGACGAATCTCTTCCTGTGTTGCATTTTTAGGTACACCTAAAATTTCATATAAATCCTTACCACGAACCATATTCACCACTCGTTAAAATGTATTTTTGTTATATATATCAGCATATTAGAAGTCTGTGCCTTTCCCCCTTATAGCATAACGACTTCTTACATATCGCTAATTATACACCAATTGTTGACCATTATACATCAACGACGCGTTGGCCACCTTCTTCATTAGAAGAGTTATCCTCGCTACCTGATGGTGTCTCCGTTGTTTGTTCTGTAGACGGACCCGCCGTCGCTCCCTGAGTTGCTGAACGATACATTGCTTCAGAGAGTTTATGAGTAGCAGAAGTGACTTTATTCATTGCAGACTCAATTTCTTCAATTTTGTCACCTGATAGAGCCTTTCTCAATTCTTCTAAGGCAGATTCTACATCTGCTTTGTCACTTGCAGAAACTTTGTCCCCATATTCTTTCAAAAGTTTTTCACTGCTGTAAAGAAGTGAATCTGCATTGTTTCTTGTCTCAATTTCTTTACGCCGTTTCTTATCTTCGTCTGAATGTTGTTCTGCTTCTCTAATCATTTTCTTAATTTCTTCTTCATTAAGCCCGCTGGAACTTTCGATTCGGACTTTTTGTTCTTTACCTGTGGCAAGGTCTTTTGCAGATACATGTAAGATGCCATTTGCATCAATGTCAAAGGCAACTTCAATTTGAGGTACACCACGCGGTGCGGGTGGAATACCTACCAAATCGAAACGAGCCAGAGTCCGATTATCTCTAGCCATTTCTCGTTCACCTTGAAGCACATGAATTGTTACGGCTGTCTGATTATCCGCAGCGGTGGTGAAAATCTGCCGTTTAGTCACAGGGATAGTAGTATTGCGTTCAATTAATTTTGTGCAAACACCACCTAGAGTTTCAATACCTAATGAAAGTGGAGTGACATCGAGCAATAAGACATCTTTTACTTCACCTGCAAGTACCCCTGCTTGAATGGCAGCACCAACTGCAACCACTTCATCTGGGTTCACGCCACGGTGTGGTTCTCTCTCAAACAGTTCCTGGACAAGGCGAATCACTGCGGGCATTCGTGTCATTCCACCGACAAGAATAACCTCATTAATATCACTGGTCTTCAAACCTGCATCCTCTAATGCCTGGAGACATGGTCCTTTGGCTCTTTGTAACAAATCATCGCAGAGTTGCTCTAATTTTGCTCGCGTCAGGGTATAATTCAAATGTTTTGGACCTGAAACATCAGCAGTGATAAAGGGCAAATTAATATCTGTGCTCATTGTAGTAGATAGTTCACACTTTGCCTTTTCTGCGGCTTCTTTTAGCCTTTGCAAAGCCATGGGGTCTTTACGAAGGTCTATACCCTGGTCTTTCAAGAACTCACTTGCTAACCAGTCTATAACGCGCTGGTCGAAGTCATCTCCGCCTAAATGTGTATCACCATTGGTGCTTAATACCTCGAAACTATCATCTCCAATTGCGAGTATGGAAATATCAAAAGTGCCACCACCTAAATCGAAGACGGCTATCTTTTCATTTTTACTTTTATTTAATCCGTAAGCCAATGCAGCGGCGGTAGGCTCGTTGATGATACGAAGCACTTCGAGTCCAGCAATCCTACCTGCGTCTTTAGTCGCTTGTCTTTGAGAATCGTTAAAATATGCCGGAACTGTGATAACTGCTTGCGTGACCTTTGTACCTAAATAGGTTTCAGCAGTCTCTTTCATTTTTTGAAGTATCATCGCAGAGATTTCAGGGGGTCTATAAATTTTACCCATGATTTCTATCTGACAGTCTCCATTCGTTGCTTCTGTGACTTTATAGGGAACACGCTTAATCTCTTCGCTAACTTCATGATACCGACGACCCATAAACCGTTTGATTGAAAATACTGTGTTCTGGGGATTGGTAATAGCTTGCCGTTTAGCAATGGCACCTACCAATCGTTCTCCATCTTTTGTAAAAGCAACAACAGATGGCGTCGTACGACTGCCTTCTGCATTAGCAATCACTACTGGCTCTCCACCTTCCATTACTGCAACACATGAATTTGTTGTTCCTAAATCAATTCCAATTACTTTTGCCATAGGTTATTCAACCTCCTTTTATTAAAATCTGTTTAATTTTGAAACACTCAAACTACACTTATGAACTGACGGAATTATCATTGTTTCTATTGTTAACAATTCCGTCATCTGAGGACTTACTCACTACAACCTTTGCAGGCCGTAGTATCCGCTTTCCTAAACGATAGCCTTTTTCATATTCCTGGACTACCGTTCCTTCTGGCAGTTCAGACTCCATTTGGGCTAATGCCTCATGCACATTTGGGTCGAACTGTTGTCCTACTGAATCTATAGGTAGCAAACCGCGTGCCATGAGAGCATCTTTCAATTGAGAAAAGACCATTCTGATACCAGAGATAAAGGCATCGTTCGGGTCCGGAGCATGTTGCAATGCCCTCTCAAAATTATCTAATACAGGGAGCAGGTCTTTTATCAAGTGTTCTGTGGCTGTTTCGTGAAATTCTTTTCTTTCGCGTGCAGTTCGCTTCCGGTAATTATCATACTCGGCACATACCCGCAAATAGCGGTCTTTTAATTCTTCTAATTCCTTTGTTTTTTCTTCAAGTATTTTCAAAACATCCTTCAGAGAGTTTGATTCTGAAACAGTTTCTCCCTCTATCAATTCCTGTTGGGAAGGAAGAAATTTTGAAGCATGCCTTATAATTTCAGAATCAGACATTGTGCTCTCTTTTTCTTCTTCTAATTTTTTTTCTAATTCTGATTCATTCTTTTCCATATACAGAAAACCCCTTTCTTTATATATTCGCATAATACATACATTATATTAAATTATATTCCTTACCGCCACAGGCGGGACAATATCTTACCTACCATATTAGCCGTATAATCCACCAGAGCGGAGAACTGTTCATAAGGCATTCGCTTTGGTCCCAGTATACCAATAAAGCCTGCAGGTTCTTTCTGGTCATCTATTTTATAAGGAGAGGCAATAATCCCGAACTCGCTAATGTCCTCCGTAGTTGTTTCCGGACCAATTAATACAGTCCTTTGGGGATTTTCTAATTTAGCAATGGAATCGCGCAGCACTTTAATCAATGGAGTGGGATTCTCCATAATTCCTAATATGTTCCTTACTTTTGTAGGTTCTTGAAATTCAGGCTGGTCGAACAGGTTATTAGTCCCTTCTAAAAACATTTGACTTGTAGGCGGTTCTATTCGAGTCAAAATTTTCAAAGTGAGTTCAGCAAGTTTACGCTGTTCATCAAAATTTTTTTTCAAGTTCTCCTTTGCGACAGAGTAAATATTCTCAATAGATACATTAAATAAAATATCATTTAGAAAATGATTTAAAGATTCTAGCATTTGTGTTGAAACTGCTTCATCTAAAACAATAGAGGAAGTGTGGACACAACCAAAACTGTCCACAATTAATAGTGCTACATGTCGCTCCAAAAGAGGGACTAATTCAATCCTGCGAATCACAGCCGTATTTTCAGCGGGCAATTCTGCCAATCCTGCCTGATGGCTTATTAATGCCAATAAATAGCCTGTCCGTTTAAGTACCTGGTCCGCGGTGTCTATTTTCTTCATTAACTCTTGTTTTATCCGTTCTCGCTCTGCCAGACTGAGTTCCTGCACCTTCATCAAATAAGCAACATAATATTTATAGCCTAAATCTGTGGGTACCCTTCCAGAACTCGTATGCACCTGCGCTAGAAAACCCATTTCCTCCAAATCCGCCATAACATTACGAATGGTAGCAGGACTCAAATTTAAACCGAGCCTCTTTGCCACAGTTCGAGAACCCACAGGTTCAGCAGTAGTTATATAAATATGAACTACTGCTTCTAAAATAGTTTTTTCTCTTTCATCTATCACAGGAAATTGTGTATTCATAACATAAAACCTTTTAGCACTCATTAAGATAGAATGCTAACAAAATAGTCTACCATATATTTTAACGCCTGTCAAATAAATTCGTTACCAACAAAACTAATACCTATCTTTCTTAATTATTTGTCAGAAAATAGTAGAATTAAAAGAATCCTTAAAGATAGTTTTATCTCGATGAAACCAGTCTATTACAGTCGCAAAAGGACTATTGTCATTTAATATTCTCCGTTTATTGCTAAAATTATAACAATGTAGATATTTGTTAAATGTTTCTATCAGTTGACTATAAGTGTTAAAGTGATGTTATATTAATTTCTCTTCATATTCTGGCATTAAAGCGTTTTGCTATTCCATTTGTCAGAGTCGTAGAGGATGAGTTAGATGATATTCTATTCACTTTGTCCGATACCTCTTGTCGAATACATGCTAACCTTATATCTTCTTCTTATCCTACAAAAACGGCTCATAAATTCTTTATTATTATTTTGTTAATTAATATTGTGTGTAAATTTTATAAATAGAACTGTATCAACGGAACAATACTTAATCTATGTTATATCTATCTTCTTTTTTGCTTCTATAATATAAATTTTACTATGCTTAATCTTACAGATTAACACCCATTATAATGACTTTTATAATCTACTGCATACTGCTCACTGATACTTATAATATTTCAAGATTAAGGAAATCATTTGAAAATGAGTGTTTGTCCAAATTGTAATATTTTATTAAAGTTTTAGAAAGTGAAGTTAAAATTGGAAATAAAATAAAAGGAGAAGATTGTATGAGTTTCCAGATGTATGTGCCAACAAGAATTTTATTTGGTGCAGGACAACTTAATAATTTGAGTGCCCAAAAAATGCCCGGGGAAAAGGCACTACTTGTAATATCAAATGGGAAGTCTGTCAGAGAGAACGGTGCTCTGGCAAGGACGGAAGAACAACTTAAAAAAGCAGGAGTAGAATTTGTTCTGTTTGATAAAATTCAGGCGAACCCATTAAAGAGCACAGTAATGGAAGGTGCCGCTGTTGCAAGAAAAAACAATTGCGATTTTATAGTGGCATTGGGCGGTGGAAGTGTAATGGACGCCTGTAAAGCAATTGCTATGATGACAACCAATGATGGCGATTTGTGGGACTATGTAGAAGGTGGAACAGGCAAAAATCTACCGCTCAAAAATCTGCCTATACCCCTAATTTGCATTACCACGACTGCTGGCACAGGTAGTGAAGTAGACCCATGGGGCGTTATAACCAAAGAGGAAACAAAAGAAAAGATTGGTGTTGGTGGACACGACTCTTTGTATCCAGTTTTGGCAATTGTTGACCCTGAACTTATGAAATCTGTACCTCCTAAATTTACTGCCTATCAAGGTTTTGACGCACTGTTTCATAGCACAGAATGCTATATTTCTGCCTATCACAATCTTATGAGCGATATGTATGCCTTAACGGCGATTGAGAATGTTGGAAAATATCTGCCAAGGGCTGTAAAAAATGGAAATGATATGGAAGCCCGTGAAGGTATAGCTTTTGCCAATACGCTTTCAGGTGTCGTAATGACTCTCAGTCTTACTACTGCTGAACATTCACTCGAACATGCAATGTCTGCTTACCATCAAGAGTTGCCACATGGAGCAGGCTTGATTATTTTATCTAAGGCATTTTATGAATTCTTTATAGAAAAACATGCCTGCGATGACCGTTTTATTCGTATGGCACAAGCACTGGGAATGAAAGATGCACAAAAACCAGAGGATTTTATTATCATGTTAGTAAAACTTCAAGAAGATTGTGGCGTTGCTGACTTAAAAATGTCAGATTACGGAATACAACCTTCCGAATTTGATACATTGGCAAAAAATGCTCGCGAAACAATGGGAGGTTTATTCGCGGGTAACCCATGCGAAATGACTCATGAAGACTGTGTAGAAATTTATAGAAAATCTTATAAATAATTACTATAATACCTAAATGAAATGGTTGTCAATATTTTGAAACAATATATAATAGATTTGGAATAAGATGGGACATTACCAGTAGAATAATTTATTTATTGGAATAGTTAAAATGAAAATTTGTTATTGTAATTGTGATGGAATTAAAAGGGGCTATAGAGGATTGCTTTTTGAATCTCCTGATAAGTTTAAACAGATGATTTGTTCAGAGGTAAAATGTAAATTGAGAGATGAACCTCAAAGGAAAAATATGTTAGATATATTGGATAATCTAAAAAATGATGTTAATTTTGAATCTTCAAAATGCCTTAAAACAGATTATCAATTACTGTTAGATAATGTTGAATCGCAAAATTTCCGCATAGGTGAAGCAATCGCAGAAGTTGTATTAGAAGATAAGTTTAAGTGCAGATTTTATTGGAACGAGATTCGTGATGCAAGAAATCAAAAGGGGAATAAAACAGGTGCGGACCTGGTCGGTTTCATTCAATATACTAAGGAAAATGATAATGAAATCCTATTTTTATTTGGAGAGGTAAAAACTTCTTCAGAAAAAAAATCACCACCACAAGTAATGACACAGAAAAATAAAGGTATGGCTGACCAATTGAAGGATTTGCATTTAAATAACGGGAAAAGATTAAATCTTATATGTTATTTGCAAAGTAAAATTGATATTCATGAAAAATTTAAACAAGATTTTAAAAAGGCGGTATATTCATATTATAAACCTGACGATAATTACCAACTTTTTGGAGTGCTTGTTCGGGACACACAAGAAAATGAAAATGATTTAAAATCCGTTTATGAAAATCTAAAAAATACTATTCCAAAATCAACGGGTTTGAATCTTGTGGCTATATATGTTCCGATAAAAAAGGCGCAATGGCAAGATATTATAAATGAGAAAATGCAATGAGTATGGAAAATAAATATAAGTATTTAGAAGACGACTTTGGTGATATCTTAGGCAAAATATCTAAACATATTCAAAAAGCCAAGATATCACAACGCTTTGACGCAATTAATCTAAGTGAAGAAGAAAATGAATTTCTAATTAAAGCAAAAGAAATTTGTGAAATACAAATTAATTCTTTGTGGCACCAAAGAAGTTCAAATGAATTTCTTTCTTATTGTCTTTCATATTTTGATATTTCAAGTTATTTTGACTATGAAATTAGAAATGAAAATGATATATTAGAAATATTTAAGATAATCATTTTTGGATACCTAAGTGAACACTCTCATTTCGTAAGAAATTTTGTTATATCTAAAATAAATATAGATACAGTACCAGTTCCTGATAAATGGAATTTAAGATTACTATATTCTATTTTTAAATCAGTTTTATACTTAATTAAAAAAGATAACTGGAAAGATATTTCCAATGTGGTTGATTCTATAAATAATTTACGTTCAGAGCAGAGAAAATTTGAACATAATTATTTAAACCAAGTTAGAGAAGAAAGTCAGTCTTATGGAGTAACAGAACTTGTATCGTTATATCATTTTGCAAAGGTTGTAGATATCCTGGCTTCATATCTACTGGAAGGAAATCCTAATGATGCAGAAAATAAGATAGAGTATCATTTCAGAGTTGCGTCAGAATTTGCTGAGATTTCACAAAATATTTCTTTATTCCTGCTCTATAAATACTTTAAAGAATTTGCGATAAAACTTATTCGTAATACCATCTGGTATAATTTAAAAGGTGTAAATCATTTAGTTAGTATGTTTAATAAATTTACAACAAAAAAAGAGTCGGGGGGAATTTTTGAACTACTTTATCCACAAAAGCACTCATTGAGGGAAGGATTGCTTAATCCTGATAAACGTTCTATTGTGATAACCTTACCAACTTCAAGTGGAAAAACACTTATAGCAGAATATAAAATTTTGCAAGCATTAAATAATTTTAAACAAAGAGGAGGCTGGGTAGCTTATCTTGTTCCTACTAAGTCATTGATAAACCAGGTCTATTCACGATTAAAACAAGATTTTGAATCTTTAGATTTAAAAGTTGAAAAGGCAAGTGGTTCTATTGAAATTGATGGCTTCGAAGTTGGGCTGGTAGAAAACAAAGGAGATAATACAAATTTTGATGTGCTGGTGACTACTTATGAAAAAATGAATTTACTGGTAAGACAAGGATTAGGGACGACAGATAAAAGACAACTTGTTTTATCAATAGTAGATGAAGCACATAATATTGGAGATTCTTCTCGCGGTTTAAATCTTGAAATGCTTTTATCCACTATTAAAAACGATTGTTCTGAGGTAAATTTTCTCTTATTAACTCCCGATATTCCAAACTCCGAAGAGATTACAGAATGGCTAGGGGGAGAGAGAGGAAAAGTAATAAATTTAGAATTAGATTGGTGGCAACCTAATGAAAGAATTATCGGTGCATTATTATTACATGGTAGAGGGAGAAATTATGACATTACATTAAAAACCCTAAATACTACTAAAGGCTCCTTTGTAATTGGTGAAGATATTCCAATTGTAAATATAGAAAATGCGAATGAAAATAAGTCCCAATTAAATTCTAAAATAAAAATTTCTCAGTTAGTAACAAGTAAAATATTAAATGAGAACTTTCCTATAATTGTTCTTGCCGCAGAAATTGGCGAAACTTTCAAAATTGCAGAATATCTATTTGAAAATTGCCAAGAATCTTTTGAAAGCGATGATGAAGTAGAATTAATAAGAAGATTTGTTCGAGCTGAATTAGGTGATGATTTTCCACTTGCTAAATATTTAGGAAAAAGAATTGCTATTCATCATTCGGCTATACCAGATGAAATAAGACAACTTATTGAAATATTAATGGAGAAAGGGAAATTAAAGGTATTAGTTGCAACCACAACAATAGCACAAGGTATCAATTTTCCTGTTTCTACTGTAATTATGGGTTCCTATATTTATCCATTTTGTGGACCAATGCCAACCAGGGATTTTTGGAACATGGCGGGTAGGGTAGGTCGAGTAGGACAAGAATCGATTGGCTTGGTGGGTATCTCCTGTAGAAACGAAAAAGATATTCGGGAGACCGCAGAATATGTTCAAAAAGCTACCAAAGTTTTGCTATCCCAATTAGAAGACATCGTTAACGATTTAGAACAAAACAGTAACGCAGAATTCTCATCCTTATTATTTAGGGATGAACGATGGTCTGCTATCCTGCAATATGTTTCCCATTTAAAAACACAAATTACCGACTTGCAAGAATTTATAAATAAATTAGAACAAAAGCTTTCAGATACGCTTGGTTATCGTCAAATATCAAATGATAAAAGAAAATTATTATTTAGAAAATTAGAAGAGTATGCAAAAAGTTTATCATTACAATATGCCAAATGGACTGATTCAACAGGCTTTTCTACAATATCTGTAGAACAAATGATTAGGAATCTTAATAAAACTAATTTATCAATTGAGCAATGGAAAAAGGAGCAGTTGTTTTCTGAACAAAATCAAACACTTAAAAACCTTGTAGGAATAATGCTAAATACCTATGAAATTAAAAAGCCTTTGGAAGAAATTAAAATAGGTAATACAAGCTTGGATAGAAATAGTTTATCTCGACTTATTATTTATTGGGTAAATGGATATAAAATTCCAGAAATTGCAAAAAAGTTGTTTGTAAGAGAAGAAGATTCAAAGGCTATTGAACTAACTAGTAAAGCATTATATAAGACTATCACTACATTTGCTAGTTGGGGTATTTCTGCAATTCAAAAAATGCCTGCAAGCGGGATAGATTGGGAAAAAATGACTGAACAAGAAAAGAAAAATTTATTAAATATTCCTGCATATATTTATTATGGTGTAAATACTGATGAATCTGTTCTTATGCGAAAAGCAAATGTCCCTCGCAGCATTGCTAAAGAAGTAGGCGAAAAATATAGACAAAAATTTAAAGATTTTTATAAACATACAACAAGTGAAGTATTAAATTGCTTAAAACAACGGAGTTTCTGGACCAAAATTGTTCCGGAAAATTCTCCACTTAATGAAGATGAGTATTTTGCTATATGGAAAAAATTAAATTATTTAGAATAAATGATGTTACTAAAAATCCTTTTAAGAATGGACAATAATCACCTAAATTAAATGGTTGTCAATATTTTGAAACAATATATAATAGATTTGTCACAGCAAGGGTTATAGGTGACACATTATTACATATTTTTTTGCCGATTGTGCTAAGGGGAGGAGACAGTGACAAAAGGGTGAATTTTTTCAAAACGCTTTGGTCCTATTCCTGAAACATTTAATAAGTCTTCTACTCTCTGGAAAGGCTGTATCTCACGATAAGAAATTATTGCCTGTGCTAATACAGGCCCTATTCCAGGCAAACTTTCTAATTCCTGTTGGGTTGCATGGTTGATGTCAATTAGACCATCAGTAGTGGATTTCCCCTTTGTGTCTGGAAAAGGAGGTGTAGGCACTGTCTTGCTATCTGAGCTCTTAGGTAAAGTTCTATCTGGATTGTTGTAATAACCTCCTTCGTATATAACCGAGCCTGTGGGTTGGGATACTCCATGAGCATAAAGTCGTTGTCCATCAAACTCTACCTTCTGCTGCTCAGGAATAACTACCGTTGTGCCATCAAGTAATACCGCAGCGATGTTCAAATATTGAAGTTCAGCATTATCCAAAGCACCACCAGCCATATCTATAAGTTCTTGCAGACGCGTTCCTTCTACTACCCAATATAGACCCGGCTTTTGAACTGCTCCTCGAATACCTACCCCAATCTTATGAAACTTCTCTCCTTCTTGAGAAAAATCTGCTAATTTCTCAGTGTCAGACAAACTTAAAGGTGGAGAAGGAGAGACTTCATTAGTAACTCCGTTTGTCTCCTTTGTTTTCCCCACAGGTGTAATCTTCTGCAACGGTGCCGAAGGAAAACTGATTTCTTGTGATGATTCGCTTTTATTGTCCAGTAGTATTTCCTGTCCAGCAGAGGAATACTTTGTTTCATAATAATAAATACCAACCCCACCACATGCACTAACCAAAATGACTATTCCCGCAAGAATATACCTTCCGTAATACCACTCCACATCACTTAAAACAATACGCATTTACCTATCCCTTATTTATGATTGTGATTTACATACGCAAATCATTCTAACTATAAAAAGATTTTGCAGTCAAGTTATGTATCTGCCCAATATAGAAGACATAGATTACTTCTTTTATTCTTCTTTTTGCTCATTGAATTCAAACAATTGGGGAGCATTGAACTTTACTGAAAATTCCTTGATTCTATTTTCCGCTAATCTTATATAATCTTTATTTATTTCATAGCCAGCGTAATGTCGGTTTGTCTTTATTGCGGCGATAGCAGTTTGACCACTACCTATAAATGGGTCTAACACCACTTCCCCGTCAAAGGTATAAAGTTGAATCAATCTATATGGTAATTCAACGGGAAAAGGTGCAGGATGTCCAATCTTTGTGGCAGGTTCTGCCGCAAATGTCCATACACTTTTCGTGAATTCAAGAAATTCCTCTTTTGAGATTGTGCTTTTTCTACCAAGGTTTTCCCTCGAAAACATTCCTTTAGAAAAAACTAAAATATACTCATGAATATCTCTTAATGTTGGATTTTTGGCGGAAAGCCAACTCCCCCACGCAGTAGAAGGACTACCACTTAATGCTTTATTCCAGATAATTTCGCCTCTCATCAAAAATCCTAAATCAAGCATATCTTCGACAATAAAAGCATGAAGGGGAACATAAGGTTTTCTCCCGAGGTTAGCGATATTTATGCAAGCCCTTCCACCGGTGACAAGAACCCTCTTAACTTCACTCCATACCCTTTTCAAAAATGCTCTATATTCATTTAAGGTGAGATTTTCGTCATATTCCTTTCCCACATTATACGGAGGCGAAGTAACCATTAGGTGAACACTATTGTCTGGCAACTCTTCCATCTTTTCACTGGATTTGTAAAAGATTTTATCCAAATACTGAGGAGGTATTAAATTCTCTTTATACTCCACGACTTCTTCTTTTGGCAATTCCTCGTATAGCCTACTTGAATAAAAAGCAGTGGAATCATGATTGATTCTTCCCGGAGAACCAAAGGCACTTGTTCTTGTCCCGTTCTTTTTCCAATTGTTTTCATTCACTCTTCACTCCACAGTTCAACCCACATTTTATGTTACTGAAATCTATGTGCTATTTCTAAATTTATATAAAACCAGGATATCTATTACTACAATGTATATATCATTATATTGAATATACATAATTCAGATTAAATTACAGATATTTTTCCTCCTTGTTATCCTGTCTATAATATAAAACATTTGTTTAATTGATTGGATTGAAGCATGGTCTTTTATAGTGGATAGACATTATTTTTGAAAATAAACCTCTGATTACAATATGTAATAATCTTATAGACTGATTTATTCTTTATGAAACGGTAAGAGTCAGTGAAATCTTCAGGGCAGATGGGATTTTAGTTTCAAAATCAAGGTATAGAACACATCCGATACAAATATTCTTTGACCCAGCATTATCCATAGATGACCAGATATTGTTAAAGGGCTACTTTAATTCAGTTCTTGAATATTTTAGAGAAAAGACGGATAGCGAATTTATGACAACCTATAAATATTCAAACAGTGAATATACGAGGAAATATTTGGGACTTACACAAGCGAAGGAATTGATAGGGACCTTCTCTATTTTGACTTCGAAAGAAAACGAACATATCAAATTAAAAAAACTAATTGAGAACAATGAAATTGAGGGTATAACCTCTTTTGTTAAATCTTTTAATAAATTATTGAAGTTATTGATATGGAGTTAACAAGTGTGTAGTTATAATAAGATAGTTAAATCTTTTTAGTGGATTTTTATGCTTTGTTTTTCTCTTCTTTGAGCAGAGTGATGAGTTGTTCAAATCTGGGTGCATTGCTGGGGTCAGCAGAGATTAGCATCTCGTGAGCATTTAATATGAAATCTATCAGCCGTTCTTGAGTTGTAGGCATCGTGATAGGCTGTAATTCAGCAGGTAAAGACTCAGACTCAAACAAAAAATGGATAAAAATGTCGGCAAGGCCTAACTCACTAAATTCTTTAAGCAAAGGGCGAGCAATATTTTGTAAAGCAATTTGTGGAGAACCCTTTTCTTCAGAGGCTAAACATAGTTGATGTAGCACGCCCAAAAAAGTGCTTTCTAATTGGGTGCATTCGGAAAAGTCAAGGACCCAACGCTCTACTTGCTTGTTTTCTTCTTTGAGTTTTTGTAGAAAGTCGTATAAACTGTAAGCCTCTCTCCATGTTCCTGTGCCAGTGATTTTGAGATAGCAGGTATTCTTTTGAATACCATATAGCACATCTCTGGTTGAAAGACTTATACTTAAAGGAGCAGATTCTTGTAAAGGATAATATATTATTTGTGGATTCTCCTGCCCTTTTAATGCAAACCAGATGAGTGTCATATCATCCCTTTGAAGTCTTTGTTCTATCCATTTAGATAGTTTCTCGTCCAATTGGTGAACCATTTCTGCTGGATTTCCTGTATCCTGTTCTAACAGTTCCATAAGATTTTGTTGCGTAAATTGTTCATTCTCACTGTCTTGTAAATTTAATATTCCATCTGTGTAAAAGATGAAAGTGTCGTTCCAGTCCCAGGAATAGGTCATTGATGTAAATTTTGCACCGGACACAATACCTAAAGCAGGTGCAGGAATGCGTATAACTTCTACCATATTACTATGATTATGTCGCCATAGAACAGTTGGATGACCTGCATTGCAAATTTCTATCGTTTGATTTTGCAAATCAATAATTGCATAACAGAGGGATATGAATATTTCATAACCGAACGGTCCAGAAACTAATTTCTCATTTAAATTTTTAAGAAGAATTTTAGGTGAAACAATTTTAACTTCTCCGCTATCCTCACTATATTTTGGCTGAAATGCATAGTTGAGGAAGGTTGTTACGAGTGCTGAGCCAATTCCATGCCCAGAAGTATCAGCGATGTATATACCAATATGATTTTCGTCTAATTGGAAAATATCCATTAAATCACCTCCAATTCGATTTAACGGATGAAAATAAACTGATGCGGATATGTTTTGATGCCTTGGAATATTTTTGGGGAGCAGGGTTCTTTGTATTCGTTCCGCTTTTTGTAAATCTTGCTGAAATACTTCTGTCTGTGCTTGAACCAATTGATAAGCCAATTCCAATTCTGCAATTCTGTTCTCTAATTCTGCATTCTTTTTTTGGATTTCTTTTGTTAATTGTTCATTATATTCCTTGATTCTTTTATGTTCTACGGCGCGATTTATTTGGTGAAGGAACATCTCCCATGAGTCAATCGGCTTCAATACAAAATCGTATGCTCCAAAATAGACTGCCTTTACCACATCCTCTATTTTTGTTGTTCCAGAAAGAACAATCTCAACCAGGTAAGGTTTGTTTTCGTTTATCCACAGCATTAACTCAAAGCCATTCAGTCTCCCCTTTAAGTAAAGGTCAACAAGCACAAGGTCAAAATCGGATTCTTTTAATATTTGAACGGCTTTTTCCGCAGATATGCATACCTGGACTTCATACCCCTGCTTTGTGAGAATCTTATCCATCAGTGTTAAAATAGATAGTTCATCATCTACTATAAGTATAGATGGTTTCATAACCTTTATCTTTTGATAACTATTTTTAAGTTTTTATATTTTAATTATACACAATTCTAATTTTATCTGATGTCTATTTCATGATAACATAATTTTTATTTATTTGTATTTATTTATGTATTATAAAATTTGAAAAAATATTAACTTAAAGGATAAAAGTTTAAATAATGATTTGATATAATAAAAAATTGAGATTTTGTCAATATTTATCTTGACTTTTTAATTGCTCTCTTGTAAAAATAAGAGTATAGTTATTTGTAAACAATTTAGATTAAATAAGGAATTCACAGAAAAGAGAATAAATAATGTATAATTGAATGATTAAACATATCTGGAGAATATGTATATGTATCGTATTTTGAGATTCTTTTTATTAACATTGTTGATAGGTATTAGTTTTTCTGCATTTGCCCAATCTTCTGTTAGTGCAGATTCGCAAACAGTTGCCCGACTATTAAGCACCTATCAAGGTTCGGGAACGACAGAATTACCTGTTATTAACAAGAACGACAGGGGATTTGTTCGTTTTCTTTTAGCCCCGGAAGGTGGGTATTTCTCAACACCTACGACAGGTCAAAAGTCTTTTGATGCCTCGGCAGTAATAAAGGAATATATTCAGAACTATATAAAGGCATTTGCAGTTGAGAGTGATAAGACAGAATTTAATGTTGAATCAATCATAGAAAAAGATGATTATCAGATTATTCGTTTAACTCAGAAATATTCATCTTTATCTGTTTTTGGTTCCGGGATTACGGCACAATTAACTAATGATGGGAAAATCCTTGCTCTTGCTTGTGAGATATTGAGAGATGATACAGGGCTAAAGTCGCTGGATATTTCTCAACCGCTTCCAATAGATGAAACAGCCGCAACTGATTTTGCTATTCAATTTATTTTGAAACAAGATAATACTATAAATAAGCAAAATATCGAAACAATTGAAAATCCTTACCTCGCGATATATGACCCTAATATGTTGAAGATTTCGGAGTCTCCTGGAATAGTTTATGTCATTTCAATTGCAGTTAAAAATACAGATAAGAAATATAGAGTTCTTGTAGACGGTCTTACAGGGGAAGTACGATTAAATTATCGCCTTCATTATGAAGTCATTAATCGTGAGATTTACGATGCCAACAATTCTTACATTATTAAAGAAACACCTACACGAAAAGAAGGCGATAGAGAAACGGGTATTGTAGATGTGGATAATGCCTATGATTATTTAGGCGATTCGTATAATTTCTTTGCGACAAATCACGGTAGAGATAGTTATGATAATAAGGGCGCTACACTAATGGCAATAGTCCGTTTACCTATACAGAACGCATATTGGGACACATCAACAGAAGCCTTCTGGTTAGGGACAGGATTTGCTGTTGATGATGTAGTAGGCCATGAATATACCCACTCGGTAACTGATGATATTGCGGGGTTAGTTTATTTTGGTGAACCCGGTGCGATTAGTGAGAGTTTGAGTGATATATGGGGCGAGTTCATTGATTTGACAAATGGTAAAGGTCTTGACACCGCCGCAGTCCGCTGGCAGATAGGAGAAGACCTTCCAGCAGGAACCTCCTGGGAAGGTGGCTCTGCGATAAGAAACATGAAAGACCCAACAATTTATAATTTGCCTGACCGCTATAATAGTCCACTGTTTATAAAAACCTCATCATTGACCGTTGCGGATAATGGAGGTGTCCATACGAACTGCGGAGTAGGGGATAAATTGGCATATCTGCTTACAGATGGGGATACCTTCAATGGGGAGAAAGTAAATGGGTTTGGTATCATTCGCACTGCAAAATTGTTTTATGGCGCAGTGGAACTATTACCTCCGGTAGCCGATTATGCCATGCTGGCATTAGCCTTAAATGCGTCTGCTCTGGGACAGGGTTTATCTATTGAGGACAGATTTAATTTAAGTCGTGCATTGAGGGCAGTGGAAATTTTACCCGAAGAAATGGAGGAGATGGGTGCGCGTGATTTTCGAGCCACTTCTATATTAATGGAGGATGATGTGCCTGCCATACTACTATCATGGGTTCCACCTGCTGAAGCAGATTATAGCCAGGTAATGTTAGTAAGAAAAACCGGTGGTTATCCAGAAAACACTCTGGACGGAGACCAGATATTTGTAGGGAAAGGTTCGTATTATTTAGATTTAAATGTGTCCCCGGGCATCGAGTATTTCTATTCACTATTAGTAGATATGGATGAATTTCCGCCAATAGAAATGTATGACAGTGCCATAGCAGGTGAATATGCACCTCCAGTTCTGACTCAGGAATTTACTTCTGTTGACCCCCGTGAACCTATAGCAAATGAAATTATATACAGTCAGATTTATTTTATTCCAACCGGTCATCCTGTCAATCTGCTGGGCGAGAATAAATATTCAGGTGGATATTACAATTATGAAGCAGTGTTTACCCCAGAGGTGTTTTCATTCCCAGTAGATAGACAGGATACAACTGGCACTGCTTATTCTATACCCCTTTCTACAGATGGACTCGTAAGTTTCGATTTGACCGATGTCCAGTTCCCATTCTTTGGCAAAAAGTATGCAACTTTATATTTAAGTGCAAATGGATATATCTCTTTTATCCCTGTAGGATTAGAAAATCCCAAAAACTTCCCATCCCTTGCCAGTCATTTTGCTGTTCCACGAATTTCTTTCTTGTTTAGTGATTTAGCACCTGATTCAGCAGGAGAAGTCTGGACAAGGAAATTAGAAGACCGATTTGTTGTTACTTTTGAAAATGTTCCCAAAAATGCAGTAGGTGGAATTACAAATCCGTTGTCAGGAGCAAATCCAGGTTCTTCTGTGCAGGTAGAACTTTTCTTCAGCGGGCATATTCGTATCACCTATCTACAATTAGACCCGAATTACTGTATCGTAGGGCTTTCGGATGGTAAAGGTGTTCCTATAGACCCGGCTCAATTATATTCAGGAGAGTTCCCTTATTCTCTTGATAGATATACAGATTTTCCACAACTTTCATCTACACCAACTCGATTGAGTTTTGAGCCTTCACCTCTATATACAGTATTGCCAGACCAGTATATTAGTTTTGAAGTTGCATCAGTGTTTTCTGGTTCTACTGTTCCGCGGCTATCCGCTTCCTGGCTGCGCGAGGATACACCGCCATTTGCAGACATGAAAAATGGTAAAGGTAAGTTCTCATGGACACCCACACGAGAAGATGAAGGCACACACTATTTAAGGGTTCTGGCAAGATTAGGGGAAGAATATGCTTATCAAGATATTCCTATAATAGTAAATCCAGTATCCGTGCTACCACAAGTAAAGAATCTGCGTATTTCATCTCAATCACCAGCAGAAGATACAACTGCCTCCCGGATTGTCACAGCAGGTAGACCACTGGTGGCAAGTTATGATTATATTCATCCTTTAATGGTGGATAATCCAACTCAATATGCAGAGGGATTAAGTATACTTTATTGGTTCCGCAATCATGAGGTTATACCTGTTTTGACAAACTATAAATCTGTTCCATCCAATGTAACCAAAGGTGGAGATATCTGGTATTTCCGAATAATCCCTATCACAATAAGTGGTCTCATAGGTGAAGAGGCAGTTTCTCCAATTATATATGTAGTCGGACAACCTGAAATTACAAGCATATATCCTAATAAGGGCAAATCTACTGGCGGTGAATCTGTCCGAATTCGCGGACGCTTCTTTACCGGAATTTTGAGCATAAAATTGGCTGGAATTCCTGTCCCTGATTATCGGGCAATAAGCGAAACAGAAATTGAGATAACAACTCCTCAGTGCTTACCGGGAATGGTAGATCTATACATCCAGACCGTAGGCGGCTCTTCACATTTATCTCAGGCATTTGAGTTCTACGAAGAGCCCGAACCTCAGCCTGAACCTGAACCTGAGAAAAGGCATTTTATTATCTCCTGCGGTAATAACCAATCATCTAATAGCCATCATTTTCTGGGCGACGGGATAATCATATCCCTGTTCCTTGTCTATTTGGCTTTGCGAAAAGAGAAAAGTAGTTCAATTTCATAATCAAAAAGATATTTATTGCTTGAAGGTATTTTCGCTATTGGAAAAAGTAAATCTTTTTATTCTTGTTTACTTTATTCTTTTGTGTTTAATCAATAGTATTGCAAATGCAGAAGAAGTTCCTGATGGACAAATCGCATATCTTAGCGGCGAGGATGTTGATACTTTACATGTGCATATTCTTGACCTTCAATCAAAAACAGAGAAAACGATAAGTAAAGCAAGTCATCATGGAGCACCCGTTTGGTCTCCAGATGGTAAAAGTATCGCCTTCTCCGCAAAAACCGATAAAGGGCTCAGTATCTTCATTCATAATTATGAAACAGACGAATGTCATGCCCTTAATCATCAATATTCCTGGAATGACAACCCATCATGGTCGGCAAACGGTAAGTGTATCGCATACACCTCCTGCGAAAAGGGACTTGTAGACCAAAAAGTTGCTGTGTATGAATTAGAAAACAACAAAGAAGAATTCTGGGGAGGTGAGAAAGTCTCATCTATCTTAACACCTGTCTGGTTCCCAAAGTTGGACATACTAAACGCAATGAATGCAACTGTTTCTCAGGTTACCTATACAGAGGGGTTTGATATACATAAATTTTTTGATGAGGGCTATTCTACGGGAGTGTTAATCGGTGTAGCTGTTTTCCCTCTGGAAAGTAAACGACTGACAACAGAGTTGGTCATATTCAGCAAATCTCAGGCAACACCGTTGCCAAAAGAATTGATGCTTGAATCTACACGATTTGAAGAATTGAACCCACAAGTATCGCCAAAAGGTTCAAGTTTGGTTTTTGAAACAAATGAATCAGGCGACCGTGAAATATATTACCTTGGGAGAAAAGGCATATCTAATATTTCTAATCATCATTCTGCGGATTGGAATCCTGTCTGGTCACCCAGTGGAGAATGGGTTGCCTTTGAATCATTTAGACATGGGCGTAGAGGTATTTATCGCGTATTCCCTGAAACTGCTCGTGTATTCCCCTTTGTGGTAAGTGCAGATTTTGATTGTTGGAATCCTACATGGTCCCCAAATAGCGAGTGGATATGCTTCGTCTCTAATCAAACAGGAACTCCTCAACTCTACTTAAAAAATATTACAGGAGAAAAAATAATTCCCTTAACAAATTCAGCGGTCAATCTAGCACCCAATTGGAGACCCAAAGCCAAATGATGTTTCGTGCAAAAAAAATATGCTTCTTTTACATTTGCGTCATATATGTTCTGGTATCTTATTTCTCTGCTTATGCACGGCTTGAAGATAGAACATTAGGAATTATCAAAATCCCCAACGAGGGTTGCCCTGTAATATTAGCACCGGGACAAACCTTCAAAGTCACATCAGAACAGAAAGGGGAACTGTTTCTCATTGATAATGAGAATCAAATCCTATCTTTAACTGCTCAATGGGAAAGTCTTACTTCCAATTTATGGGAAGCACTTGTAACATTAATAGGCAAAGGGATAAAAGAAGGTCCTTACTCGCTCCAAATCATTACGGAAACCAAGACAAAAGACATTAATCCCCGTTCTGTATGGGTTCAAAATTCATTCAAAGAATTTTATACTTTTGCACATATAAGCGACATACATATCCGTAGTAATGACCCTGATGACGAACAGACCTCAACTTTTCAGGAAATAATCGAAAAATTAAATCGGTGTGATGCTCATTTTATATTAATAACGGGCGATTTGACTCATGACGCTACAATGGAACAATGGGGAATGTTCCTCAAAATTCTGAACCAGTGCAAAAAACCTACATTTGTCTGTGCTGGAAACCATGACCGCAACAAAGATAATTATGAAAATATGTTTCATACCTCCACTTATGCGTTTAGATATGGGAAAGATGGCTATATAGTCTATGACACTAAGGAATATCGAGTCGCAGATAGTCGGGGTGAACAGGACACTTTACTATATCGCTATAGTAGAGAATTAAAATCAAGTCGCTGGATGTTCGGAATTACACACCGATACGAATTTACAATGGGCATACGGGCTCAAATAATACTCTTTGTAGATGACCCGATAGATTTTATTCTATATGGACATACCCACCGTGAAAATACAAAAGAAGAATCTATACTGCCTTGGGGAAAGACACATGTTTATGTTGTGCCTGCTGGAAAAGATGGCTACTATCGAATCTATGATGTTGGCGAAGGTGGCATATTACCGCGCCCAATACAGAATATTAAAGACCACAACTAAAACTTTTAAGTTTAGTTTATTCTCTTATAATGGAAATGAAGGTCTTCTGAGTGATATAATATTATAAATTCTTGTTATTCAATAAAATTTTGAATGGTTATTACCTTTCCTGATTCTTCCAAAAATATAAACATCATTTCGTTATTGTTAGGGATTTTTTATGCTTGAAACACTTATAAGACCCAAAAGTATAGCCGTTATTGGGGCATCAAGAAACCCGGGCAAGGTAGGATACTCTATCCTTGCAAACTTAATCTCTTCAAGTTTTGAGGGAAAGATTATCCCAGTAAATCCTCAGGCTGAAGAAATACTAGGTTTGAAATGCTATAAGACTCCAAAAGATGCAGAGATTCCTGTTGATTTAAGTATTATCGTAGTTCCCAGCAAATTTGTGAAATCTGCAATTGAAGAGTCGGCTCTGGCAGGAGCGAAGTCGGTCTGTGTGATTACTGCTGGTTTTAAAGAAATAGGACCCGAAGGGGCACTTCTGGAAAAGGAAATTGCAAATTATTGCAAAGAACATCGGATAAGACTTTTAGGACCTAATTGTCTTGGAATTATTAACACAGAAAATAAGATGAACGCCTCATTTGCAACACAGATGCCACGGCGAGGCTCTATATCCGTTATTTCCCAATCAGGTGCATTGTGCACCGCAATTCTGGATTGGTCAGTGGGACGCGGTATCGGACTTGCAAAATTAATTAGTATTGGGAACAAAGCGGATATATCTGAAATTGATTTGCTACAGATGTTAGGTGAAGATGAACAGACAAAGGTTATTGCATGTTATCTTGAAAATATTGTTCATGGAGAAGAGTTTATTAAGATAGCAGAACAAGTAGCGTCGGTGAAGCCTGTGGTGATATTAAAGGTAGGAACTACACAAGCGGGAAGCAAAGCAGCGTCATCTCATACAGGTAGTCTTGCAGGTGAAGATATTGCTTATGGTGCTGCTTTTCGCAGGGCAGGGATAATTCGTGCCGAAACTTTTGAATCATTATTTGACTATGCTTCTGCTTTTGCCATGCAACCTTTGCCTAAAGATGACCGGGTTGCAGTAATAACTAATGCAGGTGGCCCTGGTATTATGGCAGCGGATGCCATCGAAAATTCTGGTTTACAAGTGAAGCCCCTGCAAAGTTCCGTTTCTTCCGCACTTAAACAAAAATTGCCTCCTGCTGCAAGCGTATCAAATCCTATTGATGTTTTAGGAGATGCTGACCCCGAACGATATGCTATGGCTCTTAATGCTGCGTTAGATGACGAGACTATTGATGCCGTGATTGTCATACTTACACCTCAGGCAATGACCCGACCTGCTGAAACTGCACGCGCAATTATCAAAAATCTACGGGGAAACAAGCCTGTTCTTACTGCATTTATGGGTGGTGCAGATGTCATGCCAGCAAGAGAAGAATTGGTTACTGCAAATCTACCCGATTATCCATCTCCGGAACGTGCAGTATATGCTTTGAAATCTATGTGTGACTATTCTGCATGGCGTCGCAGACCTCCACGCGTAGTAGTGCGATTCCCTGTGAATCGGCGGAGGATAGAACGAATTATACGCAGACAAATCCGTGAGGAAAGAACATTCATTAATGAAGTAGACGCCAAAGAGATTTTACAGGCTTACGATTTCAATATCCCACTAGGGGCATTAGCACATACAGACGAAGAAGCAGTAACCATCGCAGACCGCATCGGTTATCCCGTTGCAGCAAAGATTGTCTCACCGGATATTATTCATAAATCTGATATTGGCGGTGTTCGTTTAGGCTTGTCTAATCCTTCTCAAATACGAGATGCCTTTGACCTGATGGTCCTTCGCGTAACTCGCAAGATACCGCAGGCAAAAATACAGGGAGTATATGTTGAGAAGATGGCAAAACAAGGGAGAGAGGTCATTTTAGGTATGCACAGAGACCCACAGTTCGGACCTATGCTCATGTTCGGACTGGGCGGCATATTTGTTGAAGTAATGAAAGATGTAAGTTTCTATCTGGCACCTATTACAGAAGAAGAGGCTCTACAAATGCTGATAGGAACACGTTCATATAGTTTGTTAAAAGGGACACGAGGTCAATCCGCAGTAGATGTGCATGCTATTGCGCAGGCTCTACAAAAAATGAGTCAATTAGCAACAGAATTCCCACAAATTCATGAAATAGATATTAACCCTTTTATTGTAGGCGAAGTAGGAACACCCCCTACGGTAGCTGACGCAAGAATGATATTAGGAGGTATAAATAAAAGTCATGAGCACTAATCCAGAAAAAAAACCGTCTTTTGACACAAATTGGAAAGAAAAATATTCTGACATGGTGGTAACACCGGAAGAAGCCGTTCTACATATTCAGCCAGGCTTTCGCGTCTTTATCGGCACAGGCTGTGCCCAACCTCAACGATTGGTAAGTGCATTAGTTGCAAGACATGCTGATTTAGCAGATATTGAAATTGTTCACTTATTAACATTAGGGGATGCCCCTTATGCTCAAAAAGACCTCATCAACCATTTCACAGTGAACAGTTTTTTTATTGAACAAAATGTGCGACATATCATTCAGGAAGGACTGGGCGGTTATACACCTATCTTCTTGTCTGATATTCCCCGTCTGTTTGAGACAGGACAATTGCCGTTAGATGCGGTGCTAGTTCAGGTATCCCCGCCAGATGAAGATGGATTGTGTAGTCTGGGAATATCTGTTGATATAGTAAAAAGTGCTGCAGAAAATTCTCGATTGGTTATTGCAGAAGTCAATCCACAAATGCCCAGAACAATGGGTGATTGCTTTATCCATGCACACGATATTGATTATCTAGTTCCAATAGATGAGCCACTTATTGAATTCCCATTAGCAGAACCTACTGATGTTACTCGCGAAATTGCACAATATATCGCAGGCTTGATTGAAGACGGTGCCACTTTAGAAATAGGTATTGGTCGAATTCCACAGGCTGTTCTCGAATTTTTGAGTGATAAGAAAGATTTAGGAATTCATACAGAGATGCTGACAGATTCTATAATTGAACCTATTGAAAAGGGACTTATCACTGGCAATCGAAAAACATTAGACCGTGGAAAGATTGTCGCAAGTTTTGCGATGGGAACAGAAAAACTTTATAAATATTTAGACAACAATCCAAATTTTGCATTTTATCCTACAGAATATGTGAACGACCCATTCATAATTTCGCAACAGAATAAAATGGTTGCTATCAATGTAGCATTGGAAGTAGATTTAACTGGTCAGGTCTGTGCAGATTCATTGGGGTCAAAGTTTTACTCTGGAATCGGTGGTCAGGTAGATTTCAATCGAGGTGCGGCTCGTTCTAAGGGCGGTAAAGCAATTATCGCCTTACCATCCACTGCTCATGGGGACGAAATTTCACGAATTGTCTGCCACTTAAGCACAGGTGCAGGTGTCGTTACAACTCGTGGCGATGTGCACTATGTCATTACTGAATATGGCACAGCATATTTGCATGGAAAAAATGTGCAGGAACGGGCACTGGCTCTTATAAGTATTGCAAATCCAAAGTTTCGTGAAAAACTTTTAATGGAAGCCATTGAGGCAAAATATATCCGAGCGGAACTCGCAGACTTTAAAAATAAAATTGTCATAGGACCGAGAGATATTCGCACAACCTATATCTGTGATGATGGAACGACTATAACCATTCGTGCAATTCATCCAACCGATGAACCACGAATACGCGAACTGTTCTATTCATTATCTCAGGAATCACTATATAAACGGTTCATGAGCCGATTGAAATGGGTGCCGCGCAAACAAGTGCAAGAATTCGTGTATATTGACCACCGAAATGAAGTATCTATCGTGGCTACTGTCCCTGAATCAGATGGAGAAGAAATTATTGCTATGGGTGGATATTACTTAAACCCCAAAACAAATCGTGCAGAGGTTGCTTTCGTGGTGCATGATGAATGGCAAAATCGGGGCATAGGCTCATTCTTATTCCGTCATCTCATAAATATTGCACGCAGAAACGGTATCGCCGGGTTCACTGCTGAAGTTCTGCGTGAAAATAAACCGATGCAAACAGTGTTTGAACGAAGTGGACTGAAGGTAGAATCTCAACTCCACGAAGGCGTATATAGTTATATCATGAACTTTGAATAGTAAATTAGAATCTAAAATAGTATATACTATTTTAATCTAATTAAAAATAACAAGTTCTTTAGTTAAGGAACCATTCATGATACATCCATCTATTATTGAATATGTAGGCTCAACACCTCCCGACAGGTTAGATTCTGGTTTTTTAGGATATTTGTGTAATCTGGCAGAAGTCTCAAAAGTTTCACCACAAGTTGCTGCAAGTATCGTTCAAGAACTGATAGACCAGCGAAGTTATCTAAAAATGATTGCAAGTGAAAACTATTGTTCATTGTCTACCCAATTCGCCATGGCAAATCTATTAACAGATAAATATGCAGAAGGGATTCCCTATCAGCGGTTTTATGAGGGTTGTAAGAATGTAGATGCAATTGAATCTATTGCATGTGAACAGGCAAAGAAGTTATTCAATGCAGAACATGCGTATGTCCAGCCACATAGTGGAGCAGATGCTAACCTCGTTGCATACTGGGCAATATTATCCGCAAAGGTTGAAACCCCCGCACTCGAAAAACTAAATGTAAAAGACCCATCAAAACTTACTCAGGAGCAATGGAATCAAATAAGGGAAAGCATGGGGAATCAGCGACTACTCGGTATGGACTACTACTCTGGTGGTCATCTTACGCATGGATACCGAAGAAACATCTCTGGGAAAATGTTCGATTCTTATTCCTATACAGTTAATAGAGATACAGGACTTATAGATTACGCAGAAATAGAAAAACTTGCCGAAGAAATTAAACCTCTTATTCTTCTTGCAGGTTATAGCGCCTATCCACGGAAAATTAACTTTGCCACCATGCGTGAAATTGCAGATAAAATAGGTGCTGTGCTTATGGTGGATATGGCACACTTTGCAGGACTGGTCGCCGGAAAGATATTTAAGGGCGAATATGACCCCGTAGCGTATGCACACATCGTAACTTCCACAACCCATAAAACTCTACGCGGTCCCCGTGGCGGAATTATCCTTTGTAAAAAAGAATTTGCTGAATTTGTAGACAAAGGCTGTCCATTAGTATTGGGTGGACCCTTACCCCATGTAATTTCTGCCAAAGCAATTGCTCTTACAGAGGCAAGCCGTCCTGAATTTTCCGATTATGCACGGCAAATTGTTCGCAATGCACAATTGCTTGCAGAAAATTTGAAAAATGAGGGACTCTCTGTCGTCACTGGCGGAACAGATAATCACCTCATACTATTAAATGTCCAGGAAAGCCATGGATTAACAGGTAGACAGGCAGCAGGCGCTTTGCGGAGTTGTGGTGTTACACTCAATTTTAACTCACTGCCATTCGACCCAAATGGACCTCTAATTACAAGCGGACTCAGATTAGGCACACCCGCAATTACCTCTTTAGGTATGAGCAACACTGAAATGGAGGAAATCGCCTCCATCATTAAAGAAGTCCTGGACGCAACAAAACCAGAAATCTTAACCGAAGGAGCCAATGCAGGTAAACCTTCAAAAAAGAACTTCACAATTGATACTCCTATCCAAAAGAAACAAAAAGCAAGAGTGCTCGAATTGCTCCAAAAATTCCCCCTATATCCAAATATAGAACTTGAACTTATTAAAAAATATTTTCTTCTAACTCCATCAGAATAGCCGATAATGAATTTTAACAAAAAAATTAAAAACTAAAATCTTTTTTAAAGGGAAAACTATAGTGGAAGAAATTATAAAAGCAACAAATATAACATGGCATCATGGGGACATCAAACGCGAAGACCGAGAAAAGGCGAATGGACATCAAGGGGCTGTAATATGGTTTACAGGCTTATCCGCCTCAGGAAAATCTACACTGGCTCACGCCCTAGAAAATGCCCTATTTGAAAAGGGATATAAAACCTATGTCCTCGATGGTGACAACATTCGGCATGGTCTGAATAAAGATTTGGGATTTTCACCACAAGACCGAGAGGAAAATATTCGTCGTATTGGAGAGGTTGCTAAACTATTCGCAGATGCAGGTATAATTGTGCTCACAGCATTCATTTCCCCATATTGTAGCGACCGTGAAAAGGCACGAAAACTGAATCCCCGAAATTTTATTGAAGTCTATGTAAAATGTGATTTAGATGTTTGCGAACAACGAGACCCCAAGGGACTATATAAAAAAGCCAAAGCAGGAGAAATATCCGAGTTCACGGGAATATCCGCTCCCTATGAAGAACCCGAAAATCCAGAATTAGTTATTGACACAGGCAAATATTCTATTGAAGAATCCGTCAACCAATTGATTACATACCTAAAATCACAAAATATTATCCCTGCATAAACACCTTCTACTATTTCAATAATAATATCAGAAAAGGAATAATCCTCAACATATCGCAGTCTCGACGGCTGTTGAGTCTTCACTGCTAAAACAAAAAACAAATAAGACAGAAGTAAATCTATATCAATAATTTAATTTTTGGAGATTGTCATTTTTTTTCAATTATACCTATGACTAACCCATTTGCATTATAGAAAGGTTTCCCATATTTTAACTCACAAATGTCTTTCAAATTCGTTTCTACCCATTCGTTGTCTTTAGATATTCGTTTAAAACAATATTGCTTATCAAATTTTAATTTGCCTTCTCTTAGAAACCTATCTAACTCCTGATTCCAGCCGATAGGCAATGTTATTACTATTTTACCGCCGGGAGAAAGTAGGGTTTCCAAATTCTCAATAGCCTTGAAGATTTTCTCAGGTTCTCTTGGATTTTCATCCCAACCCACATGCTCAAGTGTGTAAATACTAACGATTAAATCATATTTTTTTGATGACCGAAAATTGACAACATCCTCATTGATTACACCTTCTGCTTTCTCATACTTATCTACAACATCATGCTCAATATGAAAGTAATGTGATAGGACATTACCCACTTCAAGGATTCTATCTTATCCTATATCTTTCATTATATCTTGTATAATAGGAATTTCTATTGTTCTCTCATTTTTCCACGGGTTGTTATATCGGTGATAGAAATTAGGGTAAGATTTACCTTGAAATGTAAAACTCTTTTTCGATTTAAGTTTTATATAGTAATGATACCCCAAAAATGATGTAACATTTTTTTTGAATACTCTGAATACAACATAAATTATGTGAGAAAAACCTTTTTCCTTAGAGACCCTTACTACTCTATCAAAAAAGCCACTTATCTTTTTCAAGATATTATTTTGCTTCACCTTTAATGTCCCCACTTTCTTGGTTTAAAAGAACATATATATTTACGCCACAAAAAGGAACGAATAAATTTAGTAAAATCTTATATTCTGATTATTTTCTACTATTAACTGTTCTGTGTATATAGTTCAATTTGCAACTGTTCGACACAAACTCCTTCGCATGTATTGCGAAACACACTTTCAGTCAAAACGACTATTTGCAAATTGCTATTATCTGTTATCTCTCTTTCGGAAATTTTCGGAATTTCAAATAAGGAACAAACTTCATTATAACCCTTATCCAAAACATCCGTCTTATCTGCGTTTTCTAATAATAGTTTTCCATCACGCTGGTAAACTTTCCATATTATAAATGTTTCCGTATCATAAGAATAAGCATAAACACGCATAGAGGCTATGTATCTCTCTGCTCGCAGTTATTCCATGCAATTAATCAGTTAAAGCCCTTTTAAAAAATGTAGAGCGAACCCAGTCCCAATTCAAAATTAGATGTATCAACGCTGTGATAATTAGCACAATCCCTCCAAATTCATGTAAAACCTCAAACAATCCCCTCGAAATAAAATCATTGAACAAACCTGACAACGCTTGATTTACAAACAACAGCAGAAGAACAACATTTGTGATTTTTAACATTGTGCTTTTTTTCATCTTTCTATCCTTTCCTTCCGTTTGCATTTACAACAACATACTTTTTATGTCATTTATCGTTTCTATCGAATTAAACCCCACCACTCCCCTCAGAGTTCCATAAATAAGAACATTTAACAAAAAAATGGACAATATCTTTTGAATTACTTTTAATTATAATTCAATTGTGTTTAAGTTTGATATAGGTATGAGAATAAGAATAAGATAATTTGTTGCAAATGTAAAATTATTTATTTTAATTTATCGAAAGTGTTCAGGAGGTAAAAGTGGATACTGTAATAAAATGTATTGAGGAACTCAGGATAAAATTAGATAAGCACAGGAAAAGTGGATTAAAAGAGTATTCAACGCGAACAATTTTTGTTGACCCACTACTTAAGTCTCTCGGTTGGGATGTAACAGACCCAGATGAAGTCGAAATTGAATATCCAACCATTGATGGAAAGTCCGTTGATTATGCAACAAAAATAAATCGCAAGCCGGTTCTATTCATAGAAGCGAAACAATTAAATGACCCACTTACAGATGTTAAGTCTATTACCCAGGTTGTTGGTTATGCCGCTAATGCTGGTGTTGAATGGTGCATTCTAACTAATGGCATTACATACAAAATTTATCACAGCACAGAAAAGATGGAGGCTCCTGATAAATTGCTTTTTGAAATTTCTATTGACCTAAAAGAAACAGAGGATATGACCATTCAACAAGTTGCAGAACGATTTGCACGATTTTCACGGGACGCAATGGCTAAAGGTTTGCTTAATGAGATTGGCGAACAAATCTTTACTACGGGAAAGATAAGAAAGGCTTTAAATAAACTCTTTATGAACCCTCCGAATAAACTTGTCAAACTTATACGCGAAGCCACTGGCGATGATACTATCAAACCAACGCAAGTTAAGGATGCTCTTAAAAGACTCTGGGCACAAACACCAGAAGTTGAGGTCTCATCAGAAATAATTTCAGAAGCACCTGCCCATGCTGCGAGGACTAAAACAAAATATAGAGAATATAATGAGGAGAATCATATAAAAGGAAAACCGCAAGAAGTAATAGAATTATTTAAGACAATTGACAAGTTTTGTAGAGAACTCGACCCAACAGTCCAGAAGAAATATCTTTCTGTGTATATAAGTTATACGCACAAGGGTAACATTTTTTGTTCCGTTCATCTTCAGAAAACTGGACTTCGTGTTTGTTTAAGATTAAATTATTCAGAATTAGAAAATCCACCATCATATATTCGAGATGTTTCAAATATTGGTCATTGGGGAGTCGGTAATATAGAACTTATTATTGATAGTATCCAAAGATTTCAAGATGTCAAAGGTTTAATACAAAAATCATTTGAACAAGGCAGAATAAAATGAATTTTCCGATAGAATATATATATAGGTTTTCAATGATAATCATGAATATAAATGAGCAATAAGTCTGCTGCATTAAGAGGTAAAAATAAATATGCTAGATGTCAAGGGGCAGTAGGTTGTAGAAATTGTTATAATAAGTATCAATCTATAAGATTAGTAAAAATCAAGATAAAGTTTTGTAGAGATGGATGTTTAGTGTTTGGGGTTGGTAGAGGGAGTTGAGTTTGGGTGTGGGAAGTGGTATAATATATGCTCTGCTTTTGTAGCAGAATATTTTTTTGTCGAAAGGAGTTTTTTCGATTTATGGGTTATAAGTATACTGAACTTAATGCAAAAGTGGAAGAAATGGCGAATGAGGCGTTGACGCAGGATTTGAAGAAGGAGTTGAATTCTTACCTGACGGAGCCTGATGTTGACCGATTTCTTCAAGAGGGTATGATGCGGTTTCAAGAGGGTGAGGTGGTGAAGGGTCAGATAGTCTCTATATTGGATGACCGTGTGCTGGTGGATATTGGCTATAAGAGTGAAGGGGTTGTCCGAATAACGGATTTTCCTGACCGCTCTGAATTGAAGGAGGGTGTAACATTTGATTTTTATATTGATGTCCCGGAGAATGAGGAAGGCATGCCCATTTTGTCTAAGAGCAAAGCCGACCGAATTAAGAACTGGGAGTATGTTCAGAAGGTGTTTGAGGAGAACGGCGATATTGAAGGGACAGTTGTCCGCAAGGTTAAAGGTGGCTTGAAGGTTGATATTGGCGTAGATGCGTTCATGCCTGGCAGTCAGATTAGCACGAGACCTATTGCTGACCTTGATGATTTTGTTGGGAAGCGTCTGGAAATGCGTATTTTGAGTTTGAACCAGAAGCGGCGGAATGTTGTGGTCAGCCATCGCAAAGTTTTAGAGGAGCGCAGGGAAGAGGAAAGGAAGCAACTGTTAGAGGTTATTCAAGTTGGTGCCGTTGTTCAAGGCGAAGTAAAGAATATTACTGATTTTGGTGCATTTATTGATTTGGGTGGTTTAGATGGTTTGTTGCATGTGTCTGATTTGACCTGGGGCAGGCCGAAGAATCCGCACCAGATGTTGAAGATTGGTCAGAAGTTAGAGGTAATGGTTCTCACTTATGACCCTGAAACGCATCGTGTAAGTCTTGGTTTGAAACAAAAGACAGAAAACCCATGGCTAACCGCAGTTGAGAAGTATCCTGTGGGTTCTATCGTTTCTGGGACGGTTGTCAGTCTGGCGGATTATGGTGCATTTGTCCAGATGGAAGATGGACTTGAAGGAATGATACATATCAGCGAGATGAGTTGGACACGGCGTGTGCGGCATCCGTCTGAAATATTGAATGTTGGCGATGAAGTGCATGTAATGGTGCTGCATGTAGACCCAGATGAACAGAAAATATCTCTGGGCTTGAAGCAGACACAGCCCAATCCGTGGAAATTGATGGCAGAGAAATATCCAGTTGGCTCTGTGGTCAAGGGACATGTTCGTACCATCATGGATTATGGTGCATTTGTTGAAATTGAAGAAGGTATTGATGGACTGTTGCATGTGGGCGATATTTCCTGGACAAAGAAGATAACCAATCCTGCTGAGGTTCTGAAAAAGGACCAGGAGATTGAGATTAAGATATTGAGTATTGACCCTGAAATGGAGAAGATTAGCGTTGGGCTTAAACAATTAGAGCCTGACCCATGGCAGGAATTGGTCGAGGAAATGCCAATTGGTAAACATGTAGAGGTTGAGATAACTAAACTGGTCAGTTTTGGTGCCTTTGCTAAATTAGAAAATGGAATAGAAGGGCTTATACATTTAAGCGAAATGTCATTAGAAAAAGTTCAGCGACCAGAAGATATTCTTCATGTCGGTCAAAAGGTTATGGCAAAAATCATTAGTATAAGTCCAGTAGAACGGAAGGTTGGTTTAAGCATTCGTGAATACCAGAAGGACCTCGAAGGCGAGATTATGCAGACACATGCTTCCACTGGTGAACAGGTAGATGTGGGTTCTTTGCTAAAAGATGTTCTGCCATTAAACCTTCTTCAGCAAGGAGAATCAATAGATAAAGTTGCCGAGAAATTAATACACGATGTCGGTGAGACTTCTTCTGAAGCCGTTTCAGAAGAGGAAAAACCTGCGGAGTTAAGTTCAGCCGTTGTGGAAGAAACACCAGAAACTTCTGTGGATACTTCGGTAGGAGAGAATCCCGAGGTGGGTGTAGGTGATGCGCCGGATTCTGCGGCGCCAGAGGATGAACAACCTCCCTCTGTTGAATAATCGCCCTTAAAAAGTGGAATATGAAACAACAGCGCTGCAGAAAAGTTAAGCTGCGGCGCTTTGATTTTAAAAGGGCTCAAAATTCCCGATTCAAAATAAAATGCACTTTTTTAATGTTATAAATAACTAACCTTTGTGAAAAGGAGATTTTAATATGATTACAACAAAAAAGCATGAATTAGCAGGTGCAAAAATGAAGGGAGCAGATATGGTCCTTCAAGTGCTTGCGGATGAAGGGGTGAAGACCATCTTTGGTTATAGTGGAGGTGCTATATTGCCTGCGTATGACGCTATTTTCCGCTGGAATCGCACGCATAAAGAGCACCCTATAAGGCTTATTGTCCCTGCAAACGAGCAAGGAGCAGGTTTTATGGCTTCTGGTTATGCACGTGCTACCGGCGATGTCGGCGTGTTTATGGTTACCTCCGGTCCAGGTGCTACTAATGCAACTACACCAATTCGAGATGCCATGGCAGACTCTATTCCTCTGGTGATGATTAGCGGTCAAGTAGCACGACCTGCCGTGGGAACAGACGCTTTTCAGGAAGCACCTGTTTTTAACTTAATGTCTTCCTGTGCTAAACATGTATTCCTGGTTAAAGAGCCAGAGAAACTGGAAGAAATTATTCGAACTGCTTTTTATATTGCACGAACAGGCAGACCCGGTCCAGTTGTTATAGATTTACCAAAAGATGTTCAGAGTTACGATGGAATTTTCAAGGGAAAAGGTCTATTGCCTCTACATGGCTATCAGTCTCGTATGCAGAAGATTAAAGATAACGAGATTACACCTGACGAAGCGAAAGAATTCTTTACTTTATTAAGAGCATCAAAAAAACCATTATTATATGTAGGTGGAGGTGTCATTGCAAGCAATGCTTCTACTGTATTACAGGAATTTGCCCGTCATTTCCATATCCCCGTTGTAACGACACTTATGGGTATTGGAGTAATGGATACACATGACCCACTTTACTTGCACATGTTAGGCATGCACGGAACACCTTACGCAAACTACGCAGTGATGGATTGTGATTTTCTCATTGCAGTGGGTGCTCGTTTTGATGACCGTGTGGCAGGTTTAGCCAGTGAATTTGCTGAGAACGCAAAGATTGCTCACGTTGATATAGACCCTGCTGAGATTGGAAAGGTTAAATCAGTTGTCTGGGCACATGTTGGCGATGCAGGAAAGGCACTAAAAACCTTGCTCCAGTATGGAAAAAACATCACATTCCGTCATGACGCATGGATTAAACATATTCAAAAATTGAAACAGGAATATCCGCTGAACTATGACCGTAATGCACAAAAGATACAACCTCCCGAAGTGATAGAAGCGTTGAACGATATTGTTAAAGGAGAAGCCATATTCACCACAGGTGTTGGACAACACCAGATGTTCGTAGCACAATATCTACATGTGAAATATCCACGCACATTTATCACTTCCGGCAGTATGGGAACAATGGGCTTCGGTCTACCTGCTGCTATTGGAGCACAATTAGCCAGACCAGATAAAATCGTCATTGATATTGATGGGGATGGGAGTATACGCATGAATTTCGGTGAAATGGAAACATGCACAAATTACGATATACCTGTGAAAATCCTGTTGTTAAACAATCATGGAGACGGAATGGTCTATCAGTGGCAGGAATTGTATTTTGAAGGACGCTTCTCTGGTTCCGACAAATCACTGCATAAAAAAGATTTTGTCAAATCCGCTGAGGCAGATGGATATAAATTTGCAAAACGCGTGACCAATCGTGAAGACCTTCGAAAGACCCTTGAAGAATTTATTAAATTTGACAAAGGTCCCGCTTTCCTTGAAGTAGTTGTGGATAAGAAAGCACTCGTATTTCCTATGGTCGGACCAGGTCTCGGCTACAAAGATATGATGACAGGTCCGTTTATAAAATCCCGTGAAGTTCCGAAAGTTGAGGAAGAACATATTAGTCCATCAGACGCATTTGCAGAGTCATTTTAAAATTCTGAGAAAAAATATTGGGACAGAGATAAAATATAAAAATGTCCTGTCCCATATTTTATTTTTATTGCACTACTTATGCTAAAAGTTAGACTTTTCTTAATTTTTGTAATAGACAATAAATAATATTTTACAGCGTAGTCGCTAAAATCAATACACTCTGTCACTTTGCAGTAAAAAGTTTTGGCAGACGGGCATGGTTCAGTTATAACAAAAAATCTGCTTTGAATATCAGTTCCTTGCTTTGTAGTAAAAATTTTTGCCAGACAGGAATTGTTTGGCTATTAGAAAAATTGGGTTTGAACATCAGTTTCGTGCTTTGCAGTTTAAAAACTCCCCTCTTGTAGAGGGGTGTCTCGCAGAGACGGGGTGTTCCTAATTCTTAGAAATTCACAGATACCACAATAACAGGCATTGTGCTCGCCTACACCTGCGGTGTTCTCTTATCATTTAGATTTCCAGAGACTACCCCGTCAGGCTACGCCTACCACCCCTTCGCGGAAGGGGAATTTTAGTTTTCTCTGATGTAGCATAGACATTCCTGTCTGTGTCTTTAAAACTTGCAGTTTGTCTACATCTGATAGTTTTTGAGTCTATATAAAAGTCATGAAAAAGTATGGGCATATCGAACATTATGTATTTTCTTCTTACTTTTTAATTATTTAGATGTCGGTAATTCTTCAGGTGTTTCGAAGGTAACCTCTCGTTGGGTTGGTTTTCGGACAAAGGATAAATCACATTTTTCAGAATCGCAATACAAGTCTTGCTGCTCGGTCGTTGTTATTTTGTCGAATTGAATGGGTTGTAAGCGTGAGATTGCTTTCTCGTATATTTCCTTCGTAATTTCTTGATAAGGTGCCTGTGGATAGTTATGTTCTTCCAGGGGTAAGAAACTGATAGATTTCAAACGGGTTTCGTATAGTTCAAGGATATAAGGTATATCCCTTGCCTCTTCAGGTTTGAATGTAATGGTAGCACTTACCTGATTATCTGCCCAGTAGTATTGCATTTGAGCGACATTTTCCACCTGTTCCCAGATGGATACATCGCGTTTTGAACGGGAAAAGTGAGGTTGATGGACAGGGAAGTAAACTATCAATGTTTTATCGCCATACACCGATTCTTCGATACGATACCCTGCTCTGCGTATAGGTTCGACAAGGGGACTAGTTCTGTCTATGCGTATGGTG
>Ga0116193_1000042_pt1 | contig 123591 bp, 109 predicted proteins | sample AD_UKC115_MetaG_FD_89892 | JGI IMG/M metagenome (GOLD analysis project Ga0116193, IMG submission 89892) | Active sludge microbial communities of municipal wastewater-treating anaerobic digesters from Hong Kong - AD_UKC115_MetaG | ecosystem: Engineered > Bioreactor > Anaerobic > Digestate...
GATAACCCTTTTATCAAATAAAACACGACTGACTTTTCTTTGAATGATGCGAAGCGCCAAACCCTCCACGATAGCCGTTTTACCTACACCCGGTTCACCAATGAGAATTGGATTATTCTTTTTCCGGCGTGAAAGAATTTGAGAGACTCTTTCTATTTCAACATTACGACCTACAATTGGATCCAGTGATCCTAATTCGGCAAGACGGGTAATGTCACGACCAAAATTATCTAATACTGGGGTTTTACTTTTTGTTGTAGAGCCGGGTTTATTTCTTTGCGGTGAAATAAAACTTTTTTTCTCTTCATCAAAGTCATCTTCATTTTCTTCTGAGAACTCATTTTGAATTTCATTGTTTTTGACCATGCCTAAATCATTCCGGAAAATATCATAATCAATATCAAACTGGTTTAAAATTTGAGTGGCGATATTATCTTTATTTTTTAAAATGGAAAGCATCAAATGTTCCGTTTCTACTAACTGACTTTTTAATGCTTTTTGTTCCAATACAGAAACCCTGATTACTTTTTCTGCTTGTTTGGTGAGCGGAAGGCTATTGATGTTTGCAATATTTTTATCTGTCTTATCTTTAATGGCAATTTCAATTTCTTTCCGCAATTCATATAAATCCACATTCAGTTGTTTCAAGATTTTTATAGCCGTATTATCTCCCTCACGTATAAGGCCGAGTAACAGATGCTCGGTGCCAATAAAATCATTTCCGAGCCTTAAAGCTTCTTCCCGGGAAAAGGAAATGATTTCTTTAACTTGTGGTGAAAAATTATTATCCATTTATCTATTTTTAAAATATGTTTATACAATAATAACGAATAAATTTGATGCAATGACTTATACAGTTTTGCACAAATGTTAAATAAAAAATGACCAATTATGGAATTCAAAATTGATACCAGAGAAAAATTTACGACAATCACGCTGCTAAATGAAATCTTATCTGACAATATTACAGGGTTGTTAGATGAAAAATGTAGAGAAATTCTTGCCGGAGACATCAAAAATGTGATCTTAAACTTTGCAAAAATTCAAGAGATGGATTTGCCCAATGCTCAAAAACTTATTGAATTGAGAATGCTTTTCTTTGAGCAAAATGCCTCTTTTGTTATTTGTGAATTACAAAAAGAAATACAGCAATTCCTTGATCAAAATGATCTACTGGAAACATTAAATATTACACCTACGGAAAGTGAAGCTTGGGATATTGTACAAATGGAAGAAATAGAAAGAGAGTATTTAGATGATGATTTTCCGGGTTAAAAATTATTTCAATGCATTCAATACTTCATACATTTTTTGGGTAATCTTTCCCTGATGGCTATCGTAGTTATTTACAATGAATGCAAAAATATAGGTACGACCATTTGAGGAATGTATATAACCTGTGAATGCTTTTACGCTATTTATCGTTCCGCTTTTCATTTTAATTTGATTGAATTCCGGTAAGGCTTTATAGAAAGCCGGATACCAAGATTGAGACTTTGCATATTGAAGTGCCTTGACCAGAGATGCTGCAGTGATACGATTTTGCGGTGATAAGCCACTTCCATCAAAAATATTTAATGCGGATTTTTCTATGCCTTTTCTTTCCCAAAAATTTTGCAGCGTAATGACCCCTTTTTCAGTTGAGAAGGATTGATTTTCTTTTTCAGCCATTTTTTGCAAAAATGCTTCTCCATATAAATTAATACTTTTTTGAAGAAAAAAATAAATGAGACTATCTAATGAAGGCGATTTATACGTGTAAATGGTCTTTAAATTTGAGTCACTTTTTTTGTCAATTATCTTACTATTTGAATCAATGAAATTTATGTTATTACTCAAATATTTTTTGAGGTCATATTTGAAATAGGCCTCCGGGTTTTTTACAGAACCATGTACAACAAAATCATTTTTATCAACGGGGATCGTTCCTTTTATTAAGAAATTTGAAGAATGAAAAGGAAGATAAATGTACGATTGATCCCCGCTTCCTGCTTCGGCTGAGATTACATGATTATCAAATTTTAAAAAAAATGAAGGATCATTATTAACAGAAAGAATGGTTACCGGCTCACCCATTTTTTTCCCGGAACGAAGATGCAGGTCATAGGTATTTTCGCGCCAATTTAAACCTGAAGAAGCAGCTCCATAATAATTGCCCAAATCTTCCCAAATCCAGGCTCCCGGTATTTCAGGAGTAGCTGCTTCTACAACAATATTGCCACGGATAACCCGGATTCCTAAGTCATGTAAATGATCTGCAAGTTGAGTGAAAATTTGTTTGGGAGAAGTACCGGGATATAAGTTGCTACCAAGTGACGGGTCCCCGCTTCCGCGAATAATGATATCACCATTGAGTGTATCTCTACTCATGGTTCCGGTGTAGTCAAAATCTGTTTTATAGGTGTAGTCTTTCCCAAACAACTCAAAGGCAGCAATTGCTGTAAGAATTTTCTGGGTACTTCCCGGAGCAAGACCCATTTCATCATTTAGTTTATACACCGTCTCGCCTGATGCGGCATTCATCACATAAAATCCGGTTACGGCATGTTTTAATAATGGGTCTGCCAAGAAATTTTCCATGGCTTTATTGAGCTTTAAATTGGTTTCCTGTGAAAAGGATGATGAGCAAAAACACAAAAAAATAAATATTGCAGTTACTTTTTTCTTCATACTAAAGAATGATATCATTGAAAGCAATATTACATTGGATTTGATAAAATTGGTTCTACAAAATACTTAAATATTTTATGAGCGGGCTTTATCTTGCATTAAATTTTCTGATATCAGTATGGAAAAGATAAATGCGTCGATTATTACCATTGGTGATGAATTGTTAATTGGACAAGTTGTTGATACCAATAGCGCCTGGATAGGAAAGAGGTTGCTGGAAAACGGTATATGGGTTTCTCATAAATTTTCTGTGGGAGATCAATATGAAGATATTTGGCATACATTGGATATTGCTGCAAAAGAATCACAAGTCATCATTATTACTGGTGGTTTAGGGCCAACAGCAGATGATATTACAAAGCCATTATTGTGTTCGTATTTTGAGGGAAAGATGATTGAGGATAAAGATACTTTGGATCATATTACACATCTTTTCCAACATGTTTTTAAAAGGTCCATGCCCTTATTGGAAAGTAACCGGCGTCAGGCTGAGGTTCCTGATGTATGTACCGTTTTGAAAAATGAAATAGGTACTGCTCCGGGGATGTTATTTGAAAAGAATGGGAAATATTTTTTCAGTTTACCAGGAGTGCCTTATGAAATGCAAATCCTGATGCAAAACCAGGTTTTGCCTTTTTTGCAAATTCATTTTAAGCTGCCGCCAATTGCCTATCGCACTTTATTGACATTTGGGATTGGAGAGTCATTGCTTGCTGAGAAAATTAAAGATTTTGAAGCATCATTACCTCATGAAATAAAATTGGCCTACCTGCCAAATTTCGGAATGCTCAGACTGAGATTAACGGCTCAGGGTGTATCAACGGAAATTTTGGAAAGCGCTTTTGATAAATTAAAAGAATTAACAAAAGAGTGGTTAGTAGTACCATCGGATATAACGATGCAGGAAGTGGTTGCTCATTTATTTTTCCAAAATAAAAAAACCCTCGCTACTGCGGAGAGTTGTACCGGAGGTTATATTGCACATTTGCTAACGGCAATACCCAACGCTTCGGAATTTTTCAAAGGAAGTACGGTTGCTTATTCAAATTATATTAAAAGTAAAGTACTCAATGTAAAAAGTGAAACATTAGAAAAAGTGGGTGCCGTGAGTGAAGAAACCGTTAGAGAAATGGTTTCAGGCACATTAGCTATTATGAATACGGATTATGCCCTGGCTGTATCAGGAATTATGGGGCCGGGTGGGGGTACAAAAGAAAAGCCGATAGGCACGGTATGGATTGCGGTAGGAAATAATGATAAAATTGTTTCAAAGATCATCCATGTCCGTTTTGACAGGGAAAGGAATATTCATTTAACCGCTATACAGGCGCTAAATTTTTTGCGTGAGTTTATACTTGAAAAACTTTAGTCTGCAAGTATTATCTTTGGCGCAGGTTTAATTTTGATAAACAAATAAAATACTATTACTAAAAATAAATTGTATGGCGATTATTGACCTTGTAATGCCTAAAATGGGCGAAAGTATCATGGAAGCAACTATATTAAAGTGGCATAAAAAAGTGGGCGATCCCATTGCATTGGATGAAACTTTACTTGAAATTGCAACAGACAAAGTGGATAGTGAAGTCCCCAGCGCTGTTTCAGGAAAAATCGCTGAAATATTATTCAAGGAAAATGATGTAGTTCCTGTTGGTACTGTCATTGCAAAAGTGGAAACAAATGCCGGGAATCAGGTTGATGTGGCTCCTGTCGTACAGGCTCCACCCGCACCACAAACGGAAATGATTCAGGAAACACCCCCTTATGTTCCAAATATAACTCCTGCTGAAACACAGGTTCAATCTACAAATGTTATCGGAGCAAACCGGTTTTACTCACCTCTTGTTTTAAATATTGCACAAAGTGAAGGAATTCCCTTTAGTGATCTTGAAAAAATCCCGGGCACAGGTAATGATGGACGTGTAACTAAAAAAGATATATTGGCTTATATCGCTCAGGGTAAAAATATTACCACACCTGTAAGTGTGCCCACACCGGTAGAAAAAATCAGTGAGCCAACAGTTCCAACATCGGAAAAAGAAGAAAGCCTGCAACTTCAAAAAAATATTCCGGGTAATGTGGAAATAATTGAAATGGATCGCATGCGGAAGATGATTGCCAAACATATGGTGGATAGCAAACATACCAGCCCTCATGTTACCAGTTTTGCAGAAGCTGATGTCACCAATATGGTCATTTGGCGTGATAAAGTGAAGAAAGAATTTGAAAAAAGAGAAGGAACAAAAATCACTTTCACTCCATTATTTATTGACTGCATTACACGCGTCATAAAAAAATTCCCCATGATCAACAGTTCATTGGTGAATGATCAGATCATCATAAAAAAAGATATTAATATCGGTATGGCTACTGCTTTACCCAGTGGTAATTTGATCGTACCGGTGATACACAATGCAGACTACTTAAACTTAGTCGGATTAAGTAAAAAAGTAAATTCCCTTGCAGATAATGCCCGCAATAATAAACTCCGCCCGGATGATACTCAGAATGGTACTTTCACTTTAACAAACGTGGGAACATTCGGTAGTTTAATGGGGACGCCGATTATCAATCAACCGCAAGTGGCTATATTAGCCGTAGGCGCTATTAAAAAGAGACCTGTTGTTATCGAAACAGAATTAGGCGATACCATTGGTATTCGCCACATGATGTATCTTTCATTAAGTTACGATCATCGTATTGTAGACGGTAGTTTAGGCGCTTCATTCCTTACAGCTGTAGCAAAAGAATTTGAAAAATGGGATATCAATTTAAATTGGTAATATCCCTTAAATCAAATAATACAAAGAATAACAAAAGAATTTCAAAAATTATAACTGCCCCTCATTTTGAGGTAGTAAGCTGAAATGTTTATTTTAGTGCATGTTGTTGTGCATCAGGTAATGGGATCATTCTCTTTTCATCCGGTGGAGAAAATAATGGATTTTTAAGAAAAGAAGAATCTGTAAGCGTATATAAAAATGCTTTGATTTGGCCTATTTCGAAATTTGATAATGGTATTCCGTTTTCTAATAAGGAATCCGTAGTTACTGAATGGATTACGCCACTGCGATAATGCTCCAGAACTGCATCCAGGTATCCAAATCTTCCATCGTGAGCATACGGGAAAGTTTGTTGAACATTTCTTAAAGAAGGCACTCGAAATTTTAATGAGTCAACCCGCTTATGTGTAATGCGCATACGACCGTAATCTTTTAAATAATCATCTACGGATAGGCCGGTATTGCGGTAGCTGAAGTCAGTAAAAAAAGGAGGAGCATGGCAGCTGATACATTTTTTTTGAAAAATTTCATAACCCAATTTTTGGGGTAAATTAAAACTATCTTTTCCCTGCATTACCCTATCGTACTTGCTATCAGCGCTTATGAGCATCAGTAAGAACTGACTAAGAGCTTTTGTGACAAGTTGTGTATTGATTTCCTTTTTACCAAATGCATCGGCGAACATTCTTTTATATGTGGTGTCTTTTCTTATTTTATATAAAACGGAATCAATATTTTCACCCATTTCATGCGGATCGGTTAAGGGAGCCAGGGGCTGTAAGTCCAAATGATTGATACCCCCATCCCACATAAAATCATTTTGCCATGCCAGATTGAATAATCCCGGCGCATTACGAAATGTAAATGAATTGCTGAAGCCATGACTCAATGCATGATCATAAGTGGCAAATGCCGCAAACTGTTGATGACAGCTTGCACAGGAAAAATTGCCATCTTTACTTAATCTGCCATCATAGAATAATTTCCTGCCTAAAATAAAGCCTTCCTCAGTCAGCGGGTTTTGCTTAAAATCATACAAAGGAGCAGGCCATCCTTTGGGAATAACAAATTGTAATGGATGTGTTTTTGGGTATTGATTATTAACCCAACTAATAAATGCCAGAAATACGGAAAGGATGATAAATATAATGCTTGTTTTTTTCATGATTAATTCTCCGGAACTGAGAACATGGTTGAATAATTATCGGCATATTTCATAGCTAAATTACCCGGCTCATGACAAAAATAATTTTCCTGCAAAGGAAGTTTGTACCGGCTATTAAACCAATGATTGATATCGGCAAGGATCTGAATAGTATCACAGCCTTTCTTGAACTCTAAAAGAACGGTCCTGGCTGTATTTTCACCCTGCCGAAATCCTCCAATATGCAGACTAAAGGCATGCCTTGGTGCCTTAATGAGTGTAGAATTGCCTTCTAACTTAGCCATTATATACCCGGAATTCCATACCCAAAACATGCCTTTAGCCGGATCTAATACGCCTTCTTGAACGCCTTGTACATTTTTTATACTATCTATGCCTATCATAAAACGGATATTGGTAACTTCCTTTAATGAGGAAGTCAACAGGATTGTTTGAGAAGCACGATCAGCCTGATCAACTAAAAAATATTGATCAGAAAATTCCTCTTTTAAATTATTTTTTTTATCCTCAAGGACAATATTTGAAATATAATAACGACATGAAGAGATAGAAAAATTTTCTCCCAGAGTATTGGTATAAATTTTATTGAGTTGCAATGTATCATTCCCAATCCTATTCAGGAATTGTAAAGTAAATATTTTCGGATCTTTTACCTGGCAAAATAAATGATTTGCTATTGTTATATAGAACAGTAGCAGGTAAAGATTTTTGAATATTCTTTTTAGCGTCATTTCATCCAATATATTCTAAAACAATATTACTGTGTTAATGAAATCTGTATTTCAATCCCTGCGCGGGTATTTGTAACTGGCGCTGAGGTAGAGATATAAGGAATGATTTTTTGTTGATCAAAATAAAATTTCAAACTTACACGGTTATTTAAAATATAATTAATGGATGGTTGAATACTAATCACTTTTTGTCCTCCGGTACTATAGGCATTTGCCTGATCCAGCCTGCTGTTACTTTGAGTATCATCACGCATACTTACATCCAGGCTGATTCCCAGGTCATTTTGAAGTTCTTTCCCTTTAGTAAAAGGCAACTTGAATGGTAAAACGATCCCGCGCTTACGGAAACTTCCTCCAAAACTCCATTCTGTACTTCTCACTTCACTAAGTTGAAAGTCAATAAGGCTGAGGCTCAACTGCCGGCTTTTCTTATATTCAAAATGAAAATTGGTCTGATTTGCAGTTGTAACATCAAATCCAATTAAAGGAGCAAATGCTTCCTGAATAGTAAGGTTTGGTATTAGGAAAAAAGGTACATAGTTACCCGAAATGGTATCAATGAAAGCGGGCGCTCCATAGTGAAATGGATCATAAAAGAGCAAAGCACTTGCAAAACTATTCATACTCAGGTTTGCATTATAGCCATGTGTAATGGTAATATTACTAAACATGTCTGACAATGCCGGAATGTTTGTGAGCCCGGTATAGGTAAGCCGCCAGTTTGGAATGGCTTTAATGCCACTAAAAGGATTTGATTTAATATTAGGATTGGATTCATCAATCAGGGAAATGCTATTTGGGTCTTTACCGGTATAAGCTGATAAAAACGCAGGGATCAATACATCTTGCGCATATCTTCCATAGCCCGTTGCAAAACCATCTGCCGTAAATTTCTCATTATCCGGAAGCGCCTGCCAGTAGGGGTTTTGGATAGCAAGTCTTTTTGAAATAATCAGTCTGTTATCCTGAAAAGTTTTAAATGTTTCTGAAATTTCATTAGGATTTGTTTTGGTAAATAAGGTACCAAAACTTACATAAGAAACATTGAAACCACCTCCAGCTAATGGGCTAAGATGTTGGAATTGATTACCTGTGCCGGTCGTGTCTTTGAATAATTCAGAATAATTTTTTGAAAAACTTTTATCCAGGTTCAAATCTATTACTAATTCTTTCAAAGGTTCCAGTTGCGCTGTAACACTCAGGCGTTGATCGAAGTTTTGTGTAAACAATAAATTAAAAGTAGAATCTCTGGTAATCACACCCTGTCTTGCTTTCAGGTTTAACCAGGCCGTATCTGGTTGTTTACCGAAAACATAACCTAGCCCCGGCTGCATGCTTTTAAAGTTTTGGCCAATAATTTGGGTACTGTCATTATAACCCGGTATCCGGCTATTATAATTTTCACTGTAATTCACGGACACCCGTTTTACCATTGTAGCTAAATGCACGCCGGCTTTCACAAGACCGTTTACAGAACCAGCTTCTTTATTTTTCCGTGCTGCTATCCTGGCCTGTCTTTTCAGGTTACGCCATTTGGAAAGAGCCAATCTTTTTTCTTTTCCTTTTAAACCTTTTATGACTTCAGCCCTGGTAGGAATGGTTATGGTAGAATCATTACCATCCTGATCTTTCACTGTGAGTTCATCTGGCTGATCATTTTGATTCTGTGTATTGATATTTCTTAAAAATTTAGATTTATTATAAAGCCGGTTAAAATCAAATTCACTATTCAAAGAATTTTGCTGGCTGTTTTCAAGGGTATTACCAAGACTAATAGCAATAAGGCTTGCTGCAATCCAGTTGTATGTAGTGGTATAGCTATACCTTGCCGATATCCAGTCAGTAATGGGTAATTTACTAAAAGGAAAACTATAACTGATCGTAGCTTTCTGTTGATATAGGGTGTTTCTGCCACCGGCAAGGAAATTCTTTAATACGGTATCTTTTTTAGCCTTCGTATCTAATTTACCATAAGGTTCATCAACCCGGGCAAAATTAATTGCACTAAAATCCAGGTTGAGTGAGCGGGTGAGATCCCACCTTAAATTGTAATAACGGTCAAAGGTGAAAAATTTATCATAAGATGTATCTACCTGTTCTACCGTTTTGTCTGTAATATTTACAATACGCGGAACATATTCTCCATATTGACGATTAATATCTGTACGGAAACTAATCAGGGATGGGATATAATTGAAATTGAAATCTTTAACGGGATTTAGCCAGGCAGATTTATTTTTAATGAGTTTTTTAAATGGAGAAATGAATTTTGAATTGCCGGAATAAGTATACCCCAGTCCTCCGCGGTATTTCTTTAAAGCATTATCCTGTATGATGGGATTTGTTTGTGAAAAACCTGTATAAGAAAAGCTGAAATCAAAGTTGCTCAGGCTCCAGAGTTTTGGCTTTTTTCCATTTATGCCAAAACGCATGTTGGTAAAATTCAACGTTTTGATGGTCGTTTGATCCAGTGCTACATTTTTTATGGAATCTTTGTCATCACCTGCATTGGCAAGTTTGTATTTATATTTTACATCCAGATCGTATGGATCATACTCCGGTGTAAGTATTGTTTTATTATATCCTGCATAAACGGGAATAGAGGCATGTAAACCTTTAGGTAATAATTTTGCCAGGTCTATATTTAAGGCAGCATCAAACTGTACGAGGTCATTTTTAGCCCTTTCATTAATTTTTTGTTCAATGCCTCCAAAACCACTGGTATAGGTATTTGCGGAAACAGAAAGGGTTCCCAGGTCTGCCAGTTGCATATCCACTCTTCCAAGAGCAGCCCATCCTCCATGCTCATCTATTTGAGAAAGCCTTAATTCGTCTACCCAAACTTCAGTACTTAAAGGCGTACTTGCTCCTGTAGTGGCATTTTCTATTCCAATGAGATAACCTTGTACTTCTCCAAGATTAGGGTTTCCCATTACGGAGAAAGTCTTATTACCAATTACTTCACGGAAAATTTTGTTCACTGGAGCACCGCTGTTATTTCTGTTTAATTTTAACTGAACCAAATCATTTAAAGCAAAGTCAAGATTATTTTCTGTGGGCCATATTTCTTCGGCTGTGGCTGCACTGTTAAATGGTGTAATGGTAAGAGGAATTCTTATTTCGTAATAGTTATTTAAAAAGTCTTGCCCTATACGAATGACTGCTTCTAATTCTCCATTATTAATGGTTCTTTGCCCAATAACGGATTCTGCATGAATGAACATAGACATTTGACCATAAGAGCGTATATCTAAGTTTAATGTTTTAAAAACAGCTCTTGCATCTCCATTATTCAGGTTATTGATTTTCAGACTCATGGATTGTTCATTCTGTAAAAGGTTTACACCATTATTACTGATGGATTGAACACGTTCGATTCCCGGTGGAATTTTATACGGAATAGGCAACCTGCTGCTGTTTTCTTCAACATTTACTGCTGATACATTGATCGTAGTAGGAGAGTTGGCAGGGATAGGAGTATAAGAGCCGGTAGTATCCAATAAATATGTAAATGTGCGCCATTGATTACGAACCAGGTCCAGGCTTGCAAAACGCATAACGGTAGAATCTTCAAAGCCGGTAAGATACATCCTTATAAAACGGATAGACTTGAAATCGGGGATTTGGCCAATTTTCCCGGTATAGTTATTAATTGGAATCCGGAAAAGATACCAGTTTTCTGTGGTGATACTTCCATCTGCAAGTTTAGGAGTTACCACTCTTTTATCTACAATATAAGGAGTCGTACCAACATCCATACCGGGTTTTAGATCCAGTGCATACTCATAATATTCTTCCGTTTCATTCAGGGTATTATCATGATTCAAATCTTCATTATCCGGATACATGGTTGCAGCAGGTGCAAATTGGGTAGCATTTGTAGCTATCGGTGAATTTCCTTCCGTATTATTATAGTCTTTATACCTGCCAAGAATACCCGTTCCGGCTATGTCATACCGTTCATCTCTATACCATACATAATCATCATGGGATGGATCATTGAATGCTTTTTGATAAATAGCTGAACTTGTCCCAAAAGATGCAGCGAGTTGATTTAAATATATGGCTCTTTTATTTCTTTCATTTGCATCATCAATGCCGTCAAATCCGACATCCTGGTATGGCCGGTCATTAGGATCATTGCTAAAAGCCTGTGTTACCTGTATGGGATTCACAGGGGTTGTACCCCAAACAGAAGTACTATCAACAGCGGCCGGTTGTGAAGGGGAATTTAAACCATTTTCATAAAATCGTTTACCATCTTTTAGAATATCTTCACTTACATTACCCAGATTAATATAGAGTTTTCCCCCGGAACTGGAAGGATCTTTAATAAAAGGGTCTTGCACCCAAAATTCCATGTATTCAATATTGGCTGTTTCAAAATCTGTCTGATCTATTGCACGCATGATACCTCCCCATCTTTGTTTTGGATTTCTTAATTTCCCATCCGGTGTAATATTGACCGGGTCTGAAGTAAAATTATAAGGACCCAGATCTGTTGGATAATATGCCAAATCAAAAGTTGTGGTAAGGATATCCGTAATATTCGTGGTTCTTTGTGGAAATAATTCATTGGTATAAATGGCTCTCACCCGAGGATCACTCAATGCGGTCAAATTGCCTTTTAATGGGTTACTCGGATTGGATTTATCCTGTAATACAGGTTCAATATTATACCAGGCTAATTTTGCCCTGTTTTGCCCGTAAGGTAATGAGTCTTGCAAATTTGCTTCCGGGAATAAGCCATTTCCTGCAGGAGTAGAAGCCAACGCCCATGAAACAAATGGAAAACGTAAGTCTAAATTACTGGTACTTCCTTCAAAATCATCAATATAAATTAAGCCTTCACTACCCGTACCAATTTGTTGTGGATGTCCGGGTTTTAATATAGCTGCTTCACCATAAGCATTCACCTGGCTAACTGTTTTGGAATTATAAAAAGGTAATTTATTTAATAAACGCGTTAAACCGCCCCATTCAGTGTTGTAATTAAAATCTACACCATACATGGTATTTTGTACAGGGTCGTCTCCATAAGTTACTTTATTAAAATAAGGCCTCTCCGTTAATTTTTCCATGGTAGCGCCCAAAGACAATTTTTTACTAGCCAGGTAGTCAAGCCGCAGGCCCATAAATCCTTTTTGTTGTATGCCATAAGTGGCATTATTTTCAAATTGAACATTGACCGGTACCCCTGAATTGATGATGGCCTGGTTGATTATTTTTAAAGTGCCTAAATTATAATCAACCGTATAATCTACATTTTCCTGCAAAGCCTGTCCTCCGGCACTAACCGTTACTGAACCCTGCGGAATATTAAAGGCGCCCAGTGAAATATCAGAAGTAGAACTTCCTTTGATCGTTCCCTGGATAACATATCTGTTCAAATTCGCATAAGTCTGTGCAATAGCTTTGATGGAATCATATAATTGGTAAAAAACAAAAGAATCTTTTGTTGATTGCGGTTCACCGGCAAATGCCCTGTCAGCCAGATCATTACCAAAGGGTTCCAGCTCCGGAAATATAATTTTTCCCTGTTGTGCTAATACGGTAAAGCTATCCACAAAATCGAAATAACCATCCGGGAATGGATCATTATGGCTATTGAGTCGGTCAGCTCCTAAAATAGTAAGTAAAGATTGCCCTGAAACGGAGGGTGCACTTACCGGTAAATATCTTTTTAAACCACCGCTGGGTTCAGCATACATTAAAGCGATATTGAAGCCATCCGGTTGTAGGGAAGTTACATCCAATGAGTAAACATTTTTCATCATTAATTTCCAGATGGGCAGTTGAGTTCTGGCAGATGTGGCTTTTAATAATTTTAAAAACAATGTTTTTTGAACTCCTTGTGTTGAATCTGAAGTGACATCCTGAGAAAATTCACCTACCTGGTAAATTCGGCCATTATAGGAATATTGATATGCAACAGCCAATACATCATCCGGCTGCAATTGCTGGCTTAATGACAAGAATCCAACCTGTGGATTAAAATAATATTCTGAAGGGTCCAATTTTCTGGCAAATGTTTTTTCAAAATCATTTACCGGAGTTAAGCCTCTCCCGATTAAGATCGTATTGATTAAGGCAGGGTCTCTGTTCGTAGGGCTTCCCGCAAGAAAAGGGTAGAGGTCATTAGAACCATTTTCGGGTAAAGTACTTGTGGTAAGACTATGGACATTTGGATTATAAGGCTGGTTTTCTGCCAGGTCCATAAGCCCGACAATAGAACGGGTATTCACGGTACTACCTGTACGGTTGGTCACCCATACTTCCATTTTTAAAATCTGTACCTGGCTATTTACGACAGGTAAATTTTTCATAGCCGTATTATAATTATTCCGGAAATATTGTGCTAATAAAAAATGGCGGTTTTCATCATAGTCATCCATAGTTTTTTTGATCGTCTGGTTAAGCCCTCCACCTTGTAAAGTGAGTGATTGCTTTTGCGACCTTTCACTGGCAAGCGCTGCTGTAACAAACAATTTGCCAAATTGTAATTGCGTTTTCACTCCAAATAAACTCTGAACGCTGGACATCAAAGACCCTTTTGTCTGAAAAGAAATATTGCCTGCCTCCACGGATTTGATGATTTCATCATCTTTCCCTTTATAATCCAGTTTCAATTGATTTTCATAATCAAAATTGGCTGTCGTATTATAACTGATTGGCAGTTTTAATTTATCCCCGATATTTCCAATGACACTTACATTGGCATCCATATTAAAATCAAGTCCACCATTTTTGCGGGCATTTTCAGGGAGTGTCGGATTTTTAATATTTTGCCCCTGGTATCCTACACTTATATTTACATTACCTTGTGGTTGAATATCCACTTTCAGTCCTTTAGGGCTTACGCCAAAAATGCGGTCAAACAAGTCGGGAGATACCCTGGGAGGTGGGCGATTTGTTTTACGATTCAGGTCAAATAAAGTGCTTGAACGATTATTAAAATATTTCTGTTCACTTTGTCTTGCCTGAATGTCATAAAATTCCTGGAAAGTGAGATAAGTAGGTTTCCGGTAATATAGATCACCGATTTTTTCTACGATATAATATTGATTAGTAACGGGATCATACTCAATGGTTTTATTAATAAAGGAAGAATCATTGAGGTAAAACGGATTCCTGTTTTGCCAGCTAAAGGGATCGCCTCTCCTGTCTTTCAAGGGGTAGTGTAATGTATCAGGTTTCTGTGCATTCACCTGTTTCAGTAAACACAAGTTGGTAAACCCGATAAAAAACAGGGCAAGAATAAATTTTCTATAAGTCAATTTCAGGCAGCGCTGGTAAAGTAAATGTGTTTTCGATAGTTACAAATTTTTTAAAGCAGATTTAATAATATCCTCCAAAGAAAGCATTTCTACATCAGATTGAAAAACTTTTTTTACAGCGATTTCGGCAACAGATTTGGAGAGGCCAAGTGCAATCAATGCAACACAGGCATCTTCCTGTAAAGAGGGTTTAAAACTACCTGCTAATTCAGGGTATCCCTGGGAATGTTGTTTGAGTTTATCTTTCAGGTCTACCACAATTCTTTCGGCAGTTTTTTTACCTATTCCCTTAATCATCTCAAGTCTTTTTGAATCATTTTGGATAATGGCTTTAATGATTTCGTAGGGTTTCATACCACTTAACATGATCCGGGCAGTAGATGCTCCTACACCAGAAACGGAAATAAGATGAATGAATAAATCTTTTTCTTCAGGTGTGGCAAATCCGTACAGTGTCTGGCCATTTTCAAACAAATGCATATAGGTCCAGAGAAAGCCTTCTTCTTTTTCGACAATCTGATCGTAAGTATAAAGGCTAACTTGCAACTCATAGCCAACTCCAAATGCTTCCACAATTATGGAGGATGGTGTTTTCCTAATAAATTTACCTCGTAAAGATGCTATCATAAAAGATTCTCAATAAGTCGTTCTTATTCTATTAAACGAAATACAGATATTTTTCTTATAAAAAGTAAAATATTTTCCAGCACGCATTTTTAATAAGCTTAACGTAGCAAAATGCTATCCATATAACTTTTATTTAATACTTTTGAATCCAAAATTTTCTTCTATGAATAAGATCACAGCTGCCATTACTGCTGTTGGCGGATATGTCCCCGATTACATTTTGACAAATGCCGAATTGGAGCAAATGGTAGATACCAATGATGAATGGATCCGAACCAGAACCGGAATTGTCGAAAGACGAATTTTAAAAATACCGGGTCAGGCGACCAGTGACCTTGCAGTACCCGCAGTAAAAGAATTGCTGGCAAAAAGAGATCTTGACCCAAATGAAATAGATTGTATTATTTGTGCCACTGTTACGCCTGATATGATTTTTCCTTCCACATCCAGTATAATAGCATATAAGATAGGAGCTACAAAAGCTTTTGGGTATGATCTCAATGCGGCTTGTAGCGGCTTTCTCAATGCTTTGGTAACAGGTACAGCATTTATTGAAAGCGGCAGGTACAAAAAAGTATTGGTTGTGGGGGCGGATAAAATGAGTTCCATTGTCGATTATACCGACCGCAATACCTGCATTTTATTTGGAGACGCCGGTGGCGCTGTTTTGCTTGAACCCAATGAAGAAGGATACGGAGTAAAAGATTCTATTTTGAAAACGGATGGAAGCGGGCGCGATTTTTTGCACATGAAAGCAGGCGGCTCATTAAAACCACCAAGTATTGAAACAGTTACCGCAAAAGAACATTTCACCTACCAGGAAGGAAAAACGGTATTCAAATTTGCCGTTGTTGGCATGGCTGATGTAAGTGCGGAAATAATGGAAAAAAATCATTTAAGTAGTGATGATGTGGCATGGTTAGTCCCACACCAGGCTAATTTGCGTATTATTGACGCTACGGCAAATCGGATGGGTGTTACAACAGATAAAGTGATGATAAATATCCATAAATATGGCAATACCACGGATGCCACTATCCCTTTATGTTTATGGGAATGGGAAAAGAGTTTAAAGAAAGGTGATAATTTAATATTAGCTGCCTTTGGTGGTGGGTTTACCTGGGGCGCTGCCTGGGTGAAATGGGCTTATTAAAATTGTTATGGCCTTTCTTGCAGAATGATTCGGTTTTTATTGAAATATACTCCTTTCACTTTTGGATGATTATTATCTTTAAGCATCCATCATCAGAATACTTTTTTTATTAAGAAGTGAAAATATTCAAAAGAGATCACTTTTTTTTGAAATTTATGATTTTTATTTATCCTCATTTGTATTCGTTCAAAATGAATATTCATCGAATTATGTAATTTGAAATATTTATTCATCTTTAAATAAAAACTATGAAAAAGATTTTTCTTTCATTAATGATCTCTTTTACCTTTTTTACTTTAATGAGTTGTAAAACAAGCAAAAATGCATTTTCTGCAAATAATCAATATACTTCAACAGATCTGTTGTTTTCTTATCAATGGTACCTCACAGAACTGAATGGTGAGCCTGTTACACGCGGTATGATGAAAACGCCTTTTCTATCTTTTTCAAAAGGAGAATCAGTTCGTTTTTCTGGGACCGGCAGTTGTAATACAATTTTTGGAGCAGTAGAATTCCTGGATCATAACGGAATTAAAATATCTCCGGTTGGCTCCACAAAAATGGCATGTCCGAATGACCTGTATGATACAAAATTCACAGAGATGCTATCCGGTGTAACCAATTGGAGTATTCAGGATGCTTCGTTGATTTTTTGGAAAGGAAAAGAAATCGTTGCCAGGTTCCAGGGTCAACAAATGGAAGGGCATAGTTTAATACTGCCTGATGAAATAATTGGAAATTGGGATCTTACCTATATTTCAGGAAAGAAGATTACTTTGAAAGGATTATTTCCCGGAAAAATTCCATTGATGATTTTCACAAAAGGGAAGAATGATGAAGTTAATGGAAATACGGGTTGTAATTCATTTAGCAGTAAAATTTTATTATTCCAAAATCAGGAGATCAGTATAGCCCAACCACTTGCAATGACCATGATGGCTTGCCCCGGAGATGGGGAAAGAACATTCCTGCAAACACTAGAAAAAGTAAATCGATATAAAATAGAAAATGACCAATTAACACTTTTAGAAAATGAAATTCCCTTAATGACCTTTGCCAAGAGTATTCAATAGAACCCCATTTTCAAGTGGCCCAGCTTACTTTAAAACGTTAGCACCATCAGTACCTTTCATCGGGTGTTAAAGGATTTGATCACAAAAAAAAGTTTGATGAAAAATACTTTTCATCAAACTTTTTTTATTGGTGATTGGAGGTAATTAAAAACTTTGTTACTTTATTTTAGGCTTCTTTTCCATGGCAATTTTTATATTTTTTGCCGCTCCCGCAAGGGCAGAGGTCATTGCGGCCAATTTTTGGAGCTACTTTAATAGGTTCTTGTTTTACAGGCGTTGGGTCATAGTAATCATCTTCATTGGCTGCATAATCATTGCCGGCAGCATCCACCTGGGCTTTATTGGCTCGCATGGAGCTCATATCGGTTTTATGTTCCCGTCCTTCTTTAATGGCCGAAGCATCTTGTTGTACCGGAATTTCGGCATGGGTCAGGAAATTCACCATATCCTTATTGATATTTCCATTCATTTGGCTAAATAATCCATACGCTTCTCCTTTATAAATAACTAAAGGATCTTTTTGTTCATAATGAGCCGTTTGAACACTTTGTTTCAAATCGTCCATAGCCCGAAGATGTTCTTTCCATGCGTCATCAATGATAGACAGTGTTACATTTTTTTCCAATGAATTCACTAATTCTTTTCCTTCAGATTGCAATGTTTTTTCCATTGGTACAAGTACCTGTAATGTTTTTCTTCCGTCTGAAAAAGGCACTACTACATTTTCAATATGTGTACCCTGGACCTGGCGGATATTTTTGAAAACTGGCAAAACCTGCTTCGCCATTTCATTTCTTCTTTTATGATAATTTGCAAAAGATTCCTGATATAACAGGGTTACTAGTTCCTGTTCATTGGATTTAGCAAATTGATCTTGTGTAATTGAAGTATCCAGTCCAAGATTGACAATAACTTCCAGACGGAAACCTTCAAAACCATTATTTTCTTTAAAAGTATTTACAAGTCCATCTGCTACATCATAAAAGGCGTTATCCAGGTCTAAAGCCAATCTTTCACCAAATAAAGCATGATTTCTTTTTGTATAAACAACTGTACGTTGTTTATTCATTACATCATCATATTCCAATAGTCTTTTGCGAATGCCAAAATTATTTTCTTCAACTTTTCTTTGTGCACGTTCAATACTTTTATTGATCATGGAATGTTGAATCACTTCACCTTCTTTATAGCCTGCGAAGTCCATTACTTTGGCTATCCTTTCACTACCAAACATACGCATCAGGTCATCCTCTAATGAAACAAAAAATTCCGAAGAACCGGGATCGCCCTGGCGTCCGGCACGACCACGTAATTGTCGGTCCACACGCCTTGATTCATGTCTTTCGGTACCCACAATAGCCAACCCACCAGCCTCTTTTACACCGGCTCCAAGTTTGATATCCGTACCACGGCCTGCCATATTTGTTGCAATAGTTACAGCACCAGCAAGACCTGCTTCAGCAACTACTTCTGCTTCCCTGGCATGTTGCTTTGCATTCAATACATTGTGTGGAATTTGTTTTTGTCGCAGCATACGGCTAAGCAATTCACTCACTTCAACAGAAGTAGTACCTACTAAGACCGGCCGTCCGGCATTTCTCAGCTCCTCAATTTTTTCTATTACTGATTTGTATTTTTCTCTTTTCGTTTTATAGATCAGGTCATGTTCATCATTACGAATAACGGGAACATTTGTTGGTATAGAAACGACATCCAGTTTATAAATATCCCATAACTCTGCAGCCTCCGTTTCGGCGGTTCCGGTCATCCCGCATAACTTATGATACATGCGAAAATAATTCTGTAAAGTTACTGTTGCATAAGTCTGTGTTGTGGCTTCTATTTTTACATTTTCTTTTGCCTCCAATGCCTGGTGTAAACCATCAGAATAACGGCGGCCATCCAGGATACGGCCTGTTTGTTCATCTACAATTTTCACTGCGCCATCCAATACCACATATTCCACATCTTTATCAAAAAGTGTATATGCTTTTAATAATTGTCTTACGGTATGGATACGGTCGGCTTTTGTAGCATATTCATTTAAAAATGCTTCTTTCTTTTTTAGCTTTTCTTCTGTTGGTAAAGTCGAATCGTTATCAATTTCGGCCAGGTCAATAGCGATATCAGGAATAATGAAGAAATTAGGATCCTCTCCACCTTTTGTTATTAATTGGATACCCATATCCGTTAACTCAACAGAATTATTCTTTTCATCAATATAAAAATACAATTCTGCATCTGCTTTCGACATCTCCTTAGATTGATCTGCCAGGTAGTAATTCTCTGATTTTTGAAGCCGGACACGAATACCCGGTTCACTGAGATATTTTATAACAGCGTTATTTTTGGGCAAACCTCTGAAAGCCCGAAAAAGAGCCAATCCTCCATCCTTAGGATCATCATTCCCTTCTGCAATTTTTTTCTTGGCTTCATTTAAAAATTGGTTAACGACTCTCTTCTGGGTTTCAACTAATTTTTCAATTCGTGGTTTTAATTCAAAAAACTGGTCTGTATTATCGCTATGGCCAACCGGGCCTGAAATGATTAGAGGAGTACGGGCATCATCAATCAGAACCGAATCCACTTCATCCACCATAGCATAGTGGTGTTTTCGTTGTACCATTTCATTGGGGCTATGCACCATATTATCGCGTAAGTAATCAAAGCCGAATTCATTATTAGTGCCATAGGTAATATCTGCTAAATAGGCATTTCTTCTTTGTGCCGTATTGGGTTGATGTTTATCTATGCAATCTACCGTAAGGCCAAGCCATTCAAATATAGGCCCATTCCATTCACTATCTCTTTTTGCGAGATAATCATTCACCGTTACCAGGTGAACGCCTTCTCCGGCCAAAGCATTTAAATAGGCCGGTAGAGTGGATACTAAAGTTTTCCCTTCACCAGTTGCCATTTCAGCAATTTTCCCCTGGTGAAGAACCATACCTCCAATTAATTGCACATCGTAGTGGATCATATTCCAGGTAATCTTGCCACCACCGGCTTGCCAGGAGTTTTTGAAGATACTTTGATCATTTTCAATGCTGATATAATCCCTTTTTACACTTAATTCTCTATCCAGATCAGTTGCTGTGGAGATCATGGTTTCATTTTCCACAAAACGTCTTGCGGTCTCTTTCATCACGGCAAATGCTTCCGGAAGAATTTCATTAAGGATTATTTCAATTTCCTTGTCCTTATCTTTTTTTAAGGCATCCACTTCCTGGTATATTTGATCTTTGGCCTGAATATCATTGTTATCCAGAGATTCTGCTGAAGCTTGTTTTTCATCTATTTGTGTCTGTATGGGCCTTAGATGGGCCGCAATACGGGATTTAAAATTTTGTGTTTTGGTTCTGAGGTCATCATTCGAAAGAGTGGCGTATGATGCAAAAAGTGCATTTATTTTTTCAACTTGAGGCGATAATTGCTTTACATCTTTAACGCTTTTATTGCCACCAAGTATTTTTGAAATTAATTTCAACATATCCGTGTAATTGGGTATTGATTGATGTTAAATAATATTAGACTTTTACAAAAATCAAAAACCATGCAAGCTGATTTGATTAGTCATATTGTCAGGCCGATTTTTTAGCCGCCAAAGATAATCAATTTGCTAGCTGGAAGTTTCAATCATCAAAGAAATTAACGATTGAGTGTATTCGAAAAATAAAACTTTAAAAAGACTGTTATGAAAAAAATGTTCATTACTCTTTTTGCCGGCCTGATGATTATATATTCCCAGGCGCAAAATAAAACAGGTATTCTTAAGGATCAAAAAGATGTTTGGGGTACCAGCTATACCTACACGGGAGAAATTAAAAATGGTAAACCGGATGGTTTTGGAGTGGCTGCTTATAAAAATGAATTAGCCCTGAAGTATGTTGGTCAGTTTGTAAATGGTGTAATGCAGGGTAAAGGGTCAATGCTCTTCAATAACGGCGCATTTCTGACCGGAGATTGGAAAAATGGGAAAGTGGATGGGCAGGGATCAAACCTAAACAAAGAAGGCACCTTTTATCATGGTGGCTTGAAGGATGGTTTACGGAGTGGATATGGCTGGCTGGTATTAAAAAGCAATGCTTTCTATTTGGGCGAATTTAAAAATGACACCTATAATGGAGTAGGTATCTATGGATGGGCTGACGGAAGAACACTGGGACAAAATATTTATGTTGATGGAAAAAGAAATGGGCCGGGCTATCAATTTGAAGGAAAATCGAATACAATTTTCCAGGGAACCTGGAAGGACGATGAATGGCAAAGCGCTTCAACGGCACCTTTTAAATCTTTTTTAAATGCTGAAGGGTTTAGGAGCGATACTTCAACTACGCAAATTTTATTGGCTAAGTTAGACGCTCAAAACTATGCAACAGATACATCCTTTTTTTATTTAAAAGATAAGAAGAAGAGATTATTTGGTGTATTTCAAGAGGGTTACATCGTATCCGGGATGCAATGGGTAGATGAAAAATCCAGGTTAATAGGTAAGTATGATAAAAATGGAGCCCAGGGTTATTGTTATAATTTAAAATTCAATGACTATTATGCCGAAGGAAACTATGCAGACGATTATTTGAATGGCCCGAATTGTTTATTTTTAGATTTCCAGGATACGAGTGTATATATTGGTTCTTTTCAAAAGGGAAAATATACCGGTAAAGCTATTTTTGTAAATAAAAATAATACAATTTATGATGGAGATTACTTAGAAGGAAAATTTACCGGTTCCGGAAGAGTTATAAGTAATAAGGGAAAAACAATGGTCGGTACTTTCAAAGATGGAGAAGCCGTAAAACTTACCAGTATTTTGCTACCAAATGGAAAAATGTTGAATCCGAACCCTTCTTCATTTGCAGAAGCGCTAAATAATGTGATTTATAGTTATGCGAATTATTTTGATGATGTGGTGGGAGATTTTGAAAAGGATGTTGATCTGGGGTCAATTTATCATGGTTACCTACATTACCCGGGTGATTCCGATCCTTTATCCGTTACAGATTTTTATTCTACTGACCTTTATCAATCCACCCTGGCAAGTGAAAAAGATGAATCTGCAGCAGAAAAAATTTATAGTGATTTTGCTAAAAAAATTCTGTCAACTTCCATCACCGGTATCCCTGATCATACTTTAAAATTACAAGGAGAAATTAAACCCTTTGCTAAAGGAGATGATGTCACCATTTCTGAGTTTGTACTCAGTGATCAAAGTGTTTCAGGATATGAGGATATGAAAGCATGGCTTGTATTAGTTAAAGCGGATGATTCAAATTTATACTCAGTGCTTCTGGTCGTTGGTAGTATGGATGAAGATTCATATACATCTCCTTATGTATTCTAAAAGTCCATTATGCAATTTCTGAGAAGGCTTTTTATCCCGGCAATTTTGATTACATCCTTACTATATGCCTGCAACAGTACAGAAATAGGCGATAGTAAGGATGTAAACCCGGAATCTATATACATTGATTACCAGGTTCTTTATAATGAAAATTCAGATAGTGTTGATTGCTTTTTTCAATACCGCTTTGGCGGTAAAGCCGGAACTACGCTGGTTTTAACACCACCAAGCCATGTTAATTTTAATGGCGAAAATATTCAAGTTGACAGTAGCCTTCTTTTAGGGGCTTTTTATCGAAAGCGTTTTTTACGTACTGGTTTTACAGGAGAAAATACAGTTCAATTTACGGACAATAAAAACCAGATGCACGAAGAACTGTTTAATTTTAAACCACTCTCTTGTACAAAAGCATCTACAAGTTTCAAACAAACGGACAGCCTGCAATTTACTTTTGATGGAGTTTCTGATAAAGATACTTTTTTGGTTGAAATTTCAGATACTTCTTCCGTTTCACCTGATATGGATTCTATTTTATACATAAAAAATAATCAACTCCTATTCCCTGCTTCCATGTTTTCAAAACTTTCACCGGGTATGATCCGTTTTAAGTTTCAAAAAAAGCAATACAAACCATTAAAAAACCCATTAGCGGAAGGGGGCCAGTTTTTATTTCAATATATCCTAAACCCCATTGAAATAAAAATGGATAGGCCTTAATTGCCTCAGCACATAATTATGCATCATTCAATTAGATGGTGTTTTTTTCAAAGCATTTATGATTCGGTAACCTGCTGATGATTTTTTTTGAAATACATCCAAAACAAGAATGCTATAAGAACAAAGAGGACGATGACAAGAGAGTAATAATACTCTTTTGATTGAGCAAATGCTCCATGTATTTCAGGTAAGCTATAAATAGGTAAACCCGCTAAAGCTATCACAGTTCCCAGGCTCATTGCGGCAGAAGTTGCCGGATATTCAGGCAAAGCGGTGTACATCATTTGCAAAGTCAAAGGAACCGAACTTTGTAAGCAGGCCACACCAAATCCTAAAGCCCAAATATTATTTCTTCCAATCTCACAAAAGAAAAATGCTAAAGGCAGACTGATATATAACCAATTTTTCCAACCAATTTTGTCAGCGATAACTGCCCCTATTATTTTCCCCAAAAAAGCGCTAAGTCCTAAAATGATCAAACCATATTCCATTTGTACAGAAAACTGGTTGATCATATCAAAGATGAATGATCGTACAGTCATCAACAATAATATTAGAATCATCGCCAAATCATGCGCTCCGGGCAAATTGGATAATGGATGATTCTTTTTTATGTAAACCGGCCAGCCTTTTTTGTTGATATGCCAAAATAACAAGAAAATAAAAGATAGCGGGAGTAAGATCCATTCTGTTGAAAGCATACCGCAGAAGCCTCCAAATGCCAGTCCTGCCACACCCGGAGCCGTAAAAATTCCTAATGGAGTTAATTTGTTTTCACTTTGCTGAAGACAAATAGTCCCTCCAATCACATGTATTCCTGCTGAAGCTATGCCTGCTATAATAATAGCTGTAAATATGAAATGAATACTGAATATTGTGGCAATCATTAACAAGAGGATAGACAGCTGCCCAAAGACTTTTAAAGTCTTCCAACGATCTACGAGCAGCCCCAAAGGCAATTGTCCTCCAAAAGCCAGAATCACATACAACACCAGTGCTGTAATACTTTCCTTTCCGGGATTTGATAATGAAAAGTGCATCAGTAGATATCCGGATATCCAATCATTGATGCCATGCAAGATGCCCCATTGCAGGGAAACGGGTATTTGTTTTTTCATTTTTGGAAAATTGAATTACCATTTAAGAAAACAGCTAATAACAGGCTTAAACCATTTGCAAGAAATGAAATAAAGAATGCTTTTTTCCAGGTACCTTTAAAATATATTTGAAACCCTACTGCTTCTACTATGAATACGCCCAACTCAAGAATGATTAAATGAATATCCGTTTTAAAATATAAAAGTGTCAATAATGGCCAAGTGAAAAGATTGAGTAAAATATCTACAATAATTACTTTTCTCCATTCATGAAAATAGGCCAAAATAACTATAGGCAACTCTGCCAGAAGTGTATAGAAAAAATATTGAAACATGATGATCAATTCATTTTTTTTCTTCGGTTTACAAAAAACAGCAGGAGCAAAGCAAGGATGGCTAAAATGCTCAATGATATTAAAAGGAATGTATGTCTTGCTAAAAAACTTTCATTGGATAATGTGAATGAATGATTATCTTCTTTGCCTTTCACCTCATTGACCGGTAAAGAGGTTTGAATAAAATTCATCTTATTATTCAAGACATCCTTAAATTCAATGATCGTGTTTTGCTGGTCATATTCACATAATTGCATAGTATCTGTATTCGATTTACCATTGCTTGCAAAAAAAAGAATACAGTGGGGTGAACCCTGACTTGCCGTGATAATATACGTTGTATCAGAGTTTAAGGCTATTTTTATATTATTATCTGAGATAAATAATTGATAACTTTTTAATGCAGTTATATTTCTGAACTGTACATTGACCGGTTCTCTATAAATATGTCCCGGCATGTCTGCCTTTGCATTAAATAAAAATAAAACAGCGCAAAATATAAAGACCAATTTTCTCACTTTTGACGATTTTTATAAATGAAATAAAACAGGAATGCTGAAGCTGTCAAAACAATTACTCCGAAAAGGATCAATGAAGAAAGTAGGCTCATTCTTTGTTTTTAATTTTTTCTTCCCATTCTGCTCTTTTGCGTTTTTCCTTTTTTATCACAAAAAAGTACACAACTAAAAGTACAATGGCGGCTATTGGGATAATGATAAAAAGTAACATCCCTCCAATAATAAAAATGGCCGGCGGGCCATCCAAAAGGGTAGGGATAAAGTTTGTTATACAAGTATTGATAAACATCAGATTGATTTAAGGCTAAATTAAACTATGCTCTATTTTTAAGGATACCCAATTCTTGGTATTTTTACGAAAAATAAACAAGGAAATTCCATGTACAAGGATTACCTTTGCCGCAAATTTTTAATTAAATTGAGTATATGTCCGGCCAGTTAAAAGAAGTTAGAAACCGTATCCAGTCTGTTCAAAGCACCCAACAGATTACCAAAGCAATGAAAATGGTGAGTGCGGCCAAATTACGGCGGGCACAGGAAGCCATTATCCAAATGCGACCCTATGCGCAGAAATTGCAGGAAATGCTATCCAATATCATTAGCAATTCTGATGGTGATGTAAGCCTGAAACTGGCAGAAGAAAGGCCGGTTGAAAAAGTATTATTGATTGTTATCACCAGTGACCGCGGACTTTGCGGCGCTTATAATTCTAATATTGTCAAATTGGCAAAAACCGTAATAGAAGAAAGATACCAGAAACAAAAAGATAAAGGGAATATCACTATTTGGAATATTGGAAAAAAAGGCTGGGAAAATTTTTCTAAAAGTGGGTTCCATACGGATGATACATACAAAGACATTTTTCTCGACTTGACATTTGAAAATGTACAAGCTGCATCACTTGCAGCTATGAAAGCATTTGAAAATAAAGAATTTGATTTGGTGGAAATCATTTATAGCGAATTTAAAAATGCAGCCACCCAGGAATTTATAGCAGAACGTTTTGTGCCTATACCTCGAATTGCTAAAAAACCGGGGGCAAAAAATGAAGACTTTATTTTTGAACCAGAAAAGGAAGTGCTCATTGCAGAACTCATTCCTAAAATTTTAAATACCCAATTGTATAAGGCTGTCCTGGATGCAAATGCCAGCGAACATGGAGCCCGAATGACAGCCATGGATAAAGCCAGTGATAATGCCAATGAATTACTGAAAACTTTACGAATCTCCTATAACCGTGCAAGACAGGCCGCTATCACGACTGAATTGACAGAGATTGTAAGTGGCGCTGCTGCTTTACAGGGCTAATTTTTGTTTGTCATTTCAACTCATTATGTTTGAAATGTACCTTAATTTTTGATGAAAGCACATGGAACTATCTGAGATCATCCCACATATAGAAGCTTTAATATTTTCCAGTGAAAAACCATTGGAAAATACGGAGATCGTAGAACTCATTAACCAGGCATTTGGTTTTATGGATGCACAAATTACTTTGGAACAGGTCAATACCGCTATTGAAGGAATCTGTGAAAAATACCAGTCTTCCTTTTATCCATTTGAAGTTTTACAAAGTGGTGGCGGCTGGCAATTCCTTACAAAAAAAGAATTTCACCCGACTATAGCTCAATTAAATGGAGAAAAATTTCTCAAAAAATTATCTACAGCATCTCTTGAAACGCTTTCTATCATTGCGTATAAACAACCTGTAACGAAAGGTGAAATTGAAAATATTCGGGGCGTAAACAGTGATTACAGTGTTCAGAAACTCCTGGAAAAAGAATTAATTATTATTAGTGGAAGAAATGAAAACTTGCCCGGGAAGCCACTTGTTTATGCAACTTCAAAAAATTTCATGGATTATTTTGGCATCAATTCTCCGGCCGACCTTCCTAAAATAAATGATATTTCTACGAATGAAAATATCGAACCAACTCATATATCAAAAGGTCTATCGGAGGAGGATAAGAATCATCTGATTGTAAACAGTCAGGGAGCATTATTGGAAAATGATGCTAAAAAGGAGGAATACCCGGACTCTTCCACTGAGTTAGACATAGAAAAGGAAGGGGATCAAGATCAGCCTTCTGAAGATTAAGCAGTGGCATTTAAACTTACCATAAGATTTTAAATGTTTGTTTTAGGAAGATGTGCATTTGCATAATATCTTTATCATTCTATAGCATCAAAAAATATTTATTATCATATTTGAGAAACGATGATTGAAATTAAAAATGTTCAAAAATCATTTGGTTCCAAAGTTGTGTTGAATGGTATCAGTGCAAATATGGAAACAGGGAAATGCAACCTGATCATTGGCGCCAGTGGAAGTGGAAAAACAGTATTGACAAAATGCATGGTCGGCCTTATTAAACCGGATGAGGGCGAAATTTTATTTGACCAGCAAAACATGACAACAATGGCGCCGGAGCAACGCAAAGAATTACGACAGCAACTGGGTATGCTATTCCAGGGTTCAGCATTATTTGATTCTATGACCGTAGCACAAAATGTGATGTTTCCCCTGGATATGTTTTCAAATGCTTCTTTGCGTGATAAAAGGAAAAAAGCAATCGAAGTTTTAGATCGGGTACAATTGAGAGATGCACAACATAAATACCCTGCAGAAATCAGTGGTGGAATGAAAAAAAGGGTGGGCATTGCCAGAGCTATTGTGCTGAATCCTAAATATTTATTTTGTGATGAGCCCAATTCAGGTCTGGATCCTCAAACTTCTTTATTAATTGATAAACTGATCAAGGAAATTACCACGGAATACAATATCACCACAGTGGTAATTACACATGATATGAATAGTGTAATGGAAATAGGCGATAATATTATTTATTTATATAATGGTGTCAAAGAGTGGGAGGGAAGTAATAAAGATATTATTTACAGTAAAAATGAATTGCTCAATAAATTCATTTTTGCATCTGATTTTTTACAGGATGCAAAGGAAATGCGCATGTTAGATGATGGTAAAAAAAGCAAAACCGATTTATCTTGATTATATAAAACAGCGTTTATTTAAATGAAATGGAAAAAAGCGCTTCCTGCAATATTATTACTGGTATTGCTTATTCTTGCGGTTCTTTTACGGAGTAGAGATACCTCCACGGAAACTAAACAAGTTACTGCTTCTCATGGATTAAACCGTAACCCTGCCCATATTACTTATTCAAAACATGCAAAATGCAGGATGTCCTGCCGTCATATTGATGAAAGTGAAGTGTTGGAAATTTTGCACCAGGGGAAAATCAATTATGCCAAAAGCGACTTGAAAGGGGATGACTGTCACAAAAAATATGCGGTGGAAGGTACCACACATGATCATCAGCATGTAAGGATCATCTTTGCTCCATGTACTGCGGAAATGACCGTTGTTACGGTGATAGATTTAGGAAAAGAATGGTCTTGTGATTGTGATTGACCAGAAAGATTTTTAAAGGCTTTTGTATTTTATTTCCTATACTATTCTTAAAAAAAAACTTCGATTTTCAATTTTAGCATTTTTACAATAGGTTTGCCGGTCGTTTAAAAACCCGAAACGTATATGAATTTCAAAAAAACAAATTTAATTACCGGCTGGATTATTGGCCTGATTGCTTGTACAGTGTATATTATGACCAGTGAAGCCAATGGCAGTTTCTGGGATTGTGGTGAATTCGTAAGTAGTGCTTATAAGTTGCAAATTCCACACCCGCCCGGAGCTCCTTTATTTGTGATGCTTGGTCGCCTTTTCATTATACTCTTCGGAGATAATCCATTAACGGCTGCTAAAGCAGTGAATATCATGAGTGCATTGGCGAGTGGATTTACCATTCTGTTCCTCTTTTGGACCATTACACACTTTGTTCGAAAAATTGTACATACAGATCTAACGAAAGAATTGACCTCAAACCAGATTTTAACTATTATGGGAGCCGGCATAGTAGGCGCATTGGCTTATACTTTTACGGATTCATTCTGGTATAGTGCAGTGGAAGGGGAAGTATATGCAATGAGTTCCTTTTTTACAGCAATTGTTTTTTGGGGAATTTTAAAATGGGAAAACCAGGCCGATAAGCCCGGATCTGACAAATGGATCATCTTTATCTTTTTCATGATAGGGTTATCCATAGGAGTTCACTTATTATGTTTGCTTTGTATCCCGGCAATTGTGATGATGTATTATTTCAGGAAGCGGGAGTCTTTTAATTATGTAAATATTAGAAAATATTTTATCTGGAGTGTCATCGTGGGCGGTATTTTAGCTTGCATAGCTGCATTATTAAGTGCCCAGGCCACTGCAAAACCTGACCAGGGATTACCGATGGATGGGACCGTTGCAGGATTAATCATTTTTGGAATTGCTGTTGCCATCGGTCTATTGGTGGGTATTGAGAAATTGAATAAAGACAAAAAAGAATATTATGGAGGAATTTATATATTCCTGGTATTAGGATTTATTCTGGTTGGTTTTGTACAAGTAGGCATTATTCAGTATTCAATCAAAGCAGCAGGCGCTTTTGATGTTTTTTTTGTAAACAGTCTTGGATTGCCATTCTTTAGTGGTTTTGCATTTTTCTTTGTATTGGTATCTATAGGTATATGGTATGGGTTAAAGTTTGCCGCAAAAAAAAGTTGGCCCTACTTAAGGCTTGGCGTATGGTGTATTGCTTTTATGCTGATCGGTTATAGCACCTATCTGACCACCATGATTCGTAGTAATGCCGACCCTTCTATTGATATGTATAATGTGGATAATCCTATGAGCTTAGTGGGCTATTTAGGCCGGGATCAATATGGTGATTTCCCCATTTTATATGGCCAGAATTTTACAGCAAGACCAGTAGATTTCAAAGAAACTTCTACTATTTATAATAAAGGCAAAGACAAATATATTCCTGTTGGCAAAAACGGTAGCTATGTCTATATGCCCAGTGACGAATCGGTATTCCCGCGTATGTGGGATGGCAGTAATGATCAGGGTCATGCAGATTATTACGCTATGTTTATGGGTATTGGCAAAACACAGGATGGTACCTATGAAAGAGCCCCAACATTTTCTGATAACATGAAATTTTTCATAAGTTACCAGAATTACTATATGTACCTCCGTTATTTTATGTGGAACTTCAGTGGTAAACAAGATGACAATGAAGGAATGTTTACAGGTAATGTGCGTGATGGGAATTGGATTACGGGAATCCCTTTTATTGATAATGCCATGTATGGGGATCAAAGCCTTTTACCGGATAGTTTAAAAAATAATAAGGCACATAATACCATGTTTATGCTGCCCTTTATCCTTGGACTTATCGGATTATTTTATCATTTCAAAAAGCAGAAAGGAGATGCTTTAGTCAATTTTCTTTTATTTTTCTTAACCGGTTTTGCCATTGTAATATATTTAAATCAACCCGGATTCCAACCGCGTGAAAGAGATTATGCTTATGCCGGATCATTTTACGCCTTTGCCGTATGGATAGGAATAGCCATACCTTATTTTGTAGAATTAGCTCAGAAATGGAATACAGCACTTTTAAAAAGTATGCTCATCTCCGGTGGGTTCTTCGCAGCTTTCCTGGTAGCGCTAGGGACACTTTTACCTGGTGGTGGTATTTTATTGGGAGTAGGATTTGCTATTATTTTTGGAGCTATTGCTGCGGGTATTCCCTATATTTTAAAAATGCTTAAAAGTAATCGCTCCATAATTATTGGAGCGACGATACTCTCACTTATAGTACCAGTATTAATGGGCGCTCAGGAATGGGATGATCATGACAGGAGTCATAAAACACTGGCAAGAGATTTAGGTAAAGATTATCTGGAAAGTTGTGCTCCCAATGCCATTCTTTTCACCTTTGGCGACAATGATACTTATCCATTATGGTATGCTCAGGAAGTAGAAGGTATTCGCCCGGATGTAAGGGTAATTAATACTTCTTTATTGGGAATTGACTGGTATATCAATCAACTTAGATATAAAGTTAATCAAAGTGATGCAATCGATGTGATATGGTCACCCGAGCAAATTCAAGGCAGAACCCGGGATTATGTCATTTATAAACCTCAGGCGGGAATACCGGAGAATCGTTTTTATGACTTATATGATATGATGAAGAATTATGTAGGAAGTGATGACCCTAATAAAATGAGTGGAGATGGTGGAAACTATAATACTTTCCCGGTGAAAAAAGTATCCTTACCGGTTGATATTAATTTTGTTCGCTCCAATGGTACCGTAAATGCTACTGATAGTGTTGTCGGTGAAGTACGATTTGAAATTCCTAAAAATGGTTTGCAAAAGAATGACCTGGCTATGTTGAATATCATTGCAGCCAATCATTGGAAAAGACCCATTTATTTTACGATGAATAATTCCATCAACCTCGGTTTTGATAAATATATCAGGAAAGATGGACTTGCCTACCGATTGGTTCCGGTTGAAAATTCACAGGTAAATACGGATTATATGATGAATGTCATCATGAACAAATTTGCTTATGGAAATGCGAATAGACCGGGTGTTTTCTATGATGAGGAAAATCGGAGACATTTAAATGATATACGTAGGGCTCATACGGAACTTGCTTTCGATTTAATTTTCAAAAACAGGAAAGATGATGCGAAGAAGGTATTGGAGAAGGCAGATAAAATGATGCTTCAGGAAAATTTCCCTTACGGATATACCGCACGTAGTAATGATCATGATATGGTATCCCTGGCATTTCTGGAAGCCTGTTACAGAGCCGGTGACACCACATTGGCCAATAAAGTAAAGGCTTCTGTGCAAAAAGATTTACAACAACAGATGAAATTCTACAATTCACTGAGTGGCTCCATGGCAGATAATATGACTTATGATAAACAAAATGCTCAAAGGCTGTTACAGCAATTGGATCAGCTTATTAGTATCTTTGACACCTCAAAGACGGCTAATCCTGAAAAAGGCATTTTGCAAAATAAAGATTCACTCAAAAAGAATGGAGATACTTTGAATAGCCTGGATCAACTGGAGCAGGCAAACCCTTAATAGATTTTATTTTCAGCAATGAAGGGCAGGCATTTCGCTTGCCCTTCATTATTTTTATATCATGAATTAATGAAAATGATAAAAAAATGAAAATTAAGTATTCAATCGAAAAAGTTTGAATATAAAAACGGATATTTAGTTTTTAAACTTATAAATTCATATTATGGATACGATTCAACAATTAAAAGATGAACTCACACAGGAGTTTGAAATAACGAAAAAGTTTTTTGAAATTTATCCTGAAGGGAAAGAGGATTACGCACCACATGAAAAAAGTATGAAACTTGGCCCACTGGTGAATCATCTTGCTGATATTTTTAATTGGCCCGGGTTTATACTTGATACCGAACAACTCGATTTTGCAAAGACTGATTATAGACCTGCTAGTTTTAAATCAAGGAAAGAACTTTTAGATGTTTTGAATAAAAATTACAACTCCAGTAAAGAACATCTTGAACAAGCAAAAGAAGCTGACCTGGAACCATCCTGGAGTTTTGCAAATAATGGGCAAATACTAGCTAAATGGACAAAATATGGCGCTATACGTCATGCCTTCAGCCAGGCTATACATCATCGGGCACAATTAGGAGTATATTATCGCTTATTAAATATTCCTTTACCTGCTACTTATGGCCCATCGGCAGACAGTCAATAAATATTTTTGAAAATACATTTCCGGTTTTAATATTCGGAAAAAAGTAACCAAACAAAGAGGGCATGCTTAGAAACATGCCCTCTTTGTTGTTTTTATATCAAGCTATCTGACAAAAACTTCTTTTTTAAAAAAGCCTTTTAAAGTAAACCATTGAGATAAAAATACATATTTGCCTTTAATGCCTTCACCTTTTAAGACGAATAGAAAGTAAAGCAATATGGACACATTAAATTTTACGATAAATTCTATTCCTTTTTTGAAAACAGCAAAAGTGCCACCTTCACTGCGGCTTCGGATTTTTTCTTCATTTCCGGTCTTTGAAAATAATTTTTTAAAATTTTCAAATGTGAGTCTCTCTGCATCTATATAGTGAAACAGGCTGGCTTCGGGTACATAATAAATTTGGTTGCTGATGGCCTTCATTTTATGAAAAATATATTTATCATCACTTCTAAATTTCAGCTCATTATTAAAGCCGCCACACTGCAGCAATTGATCTTTTTTGTAGGCCATATTACAGCCGGGAGGATATTTCATTTTTGGATGATACAATAATATCTCGTCACCAAAAGAATGATATCCCACAAATCCATTCAAATATTTATTCATCCACGGTGGGGGGCTTCCGCTTTCATATTTTGGGATGACTCTGCCACCAGATCCAATTGCCTGAGGATACGAATCAAAAAAAGATGCCAGATGATCAATATACCCGGGTGCAAGGATGGCATCATCATCTATATAGGCAATTACTGGTGCAGCGGCTTCGGCAATCCCACGATTACGTGCAAATGAAAGCCCTTTATTTTCTTCAAAAAAATAGTATGCTTTTATCTGAGGATTTTGCCGGATAAAAGTTTGAACAATGGAAGCGGTATTATCTCTGCTGTTATTATCAACAATAAGGAGTTCAAAAAGATGGTATGATGCATTTTGTATGCGAATACTTTCCAGTGCTTCCGGCAAATATTTATCCCTGTTATAGGTGCAAATAACCAATGATATTTTGGGCGGACTATTCATTATAGAGCAAATTCTTCAATACTTTATCGCGAAAAGCAAAGAAACAATAAAATAAATTATACTTGCTATCCCTGATTGCTTCTTTCATCCGAAAGTTCATTTATTTTTACAGATAATTTTTGATAACTACAATGAAAGAAATCACCAGAGACTTTGACCCCAATATTTTTCATCCATTTTATATCATTCGCAGGGAATTAAAAAAGAAAATGGAAAAGTTTGCGCCGTCATTGCATGGGCGTTTACTGGACTTTGGTTGTGGCTCCAAACCTTATGAATCACTCTTTCAGACGGAGGAGTATATCGGGCTGGATTATTATAATGAAGGGCATCCTCATGAAAATGAAAATATAGATGTATTTTATGATGGAAAGAATTTTCCATTTGAGGATAACCATTTTGACTGTATTTTATGTAGTGAAGTAGTGGAACACATTTTTAACCTTCCAGAAATTCTTTTAGAAATGAACAGGGTATTGAAAAAAGATGGCCTGTTATTATTGACCTGCCCTTTTGTATGGAATGAACATGAAGTGCCTTTTGATTTCGCCCGTTATTCTCAATTTGCATTAAAAAGTTTATTGGAAAATGCCGGTTTTGAAATTGTCCGTTTTGAAAAATCCGGAAATTTTATTTTAGCAATTACCCAATTAAAGGTGTTGTATTTTTATAACCATTGCAAAAGACTTTTAGGCAATTTTTTCCTTTTACGCTGGATATATAAAGGCCTGTTTGTTTTTATACCCAATGCGGGAGGCCTGTTGCTCAATTTAATTTTACCCAAGGATCATTCATTATATTTAAATAACATTGTCCTGGCAAAGAAAAAATAAGTATTTGCGTGAATAGGCAAACAAAAAAGTATCAGGTTCTCTTTATCAGTAATGATGCCTCCCTCACCGGTGCACCAATTATGTTGTTGCACCTTTTAAAGTTTATCCGGGAAAATAAGTTGTGGGAAATAAATATCCTGCTACACAGGGGCGGGCCCATGGAAGCTCATTTTAAAGAAATGGGTAAAACGCTTATATTGAAACCAGCATCCTATACAGGCGAAAAAAATTTGTTGAAGAAAGGTCTCATGAAATTAGGGATGATCCTAAAGAAATGGAGACTGATTATTTACGCATCCCACTATGATTTTGTTTTCAATAATACGATTGCAAATGGCAACATGGCTCAAATTTTTGCCAACAAAAATATTCCAGTCATCACGTTTGTCCATGAATTAGAAAAAGTCATAGCCGTTTTTAAAAAAAATGGTGAATCGCAAAAGACCTTTTTGTATTCATCATTTTTTCTTTCTCCTTCGAATATTGTAAAACAGAATCTTTTACAAAATCATCAAATTCCACAGGTGAAAATCCTTCCATTAAATTATTATTTTCCGGGCTATGATCAGGAGATGGCCTTAGCAGAGAAAACAAAATTTGCAAAGCAATTCTTGTTTGAAAACAATATCCCTGAAGACAAGTTTTTATTTTTTGCGATGGGCACAGCAGACCTAAGGAAAGGGTTTGACTATTTTGTTGAAATATGTAATGAAGTCACACGCAAAGAATCGGATATTCATTTTGTATGGATCGGCGATTTTACAGATCCACTTTTTGAAAATGAAATGAAAAATAAGATCCGTGAAAAGAAACTTGAGCAGTATTTGACCCGGATGGGTAATATCCCATTTAACAGGTATAATTTATTGCCTGCGAATTTATTTTTACTTACTTCACGGGAAGATCCTTATCCTTTGGTTGTTTTAGACGCAGCTTTTTTACAGATACCAACCATTGCATTTGAAGATGCCGGTGGCGCTACTGAGTTTATGGAGCATGGAGCTGGTTGGCTCATAAAAGATTTTTCTTTAAATGATTTTGCAAAAAAAATTATTCACCTGAAAAATCATATAAATGAAATTGAAATTGCCGGTAAAAATGCTTTGGAAAAGGCCAAATCATTACATTGCAATCCATTGCATACTTTGACACAATTAAAAGCTATAGAATCTAAAATTCAAATTCATGAATAAGAGAGTGATCCAATTTCTTGGGGGCAAAAAAAATAAACAACTCGCGTATCCACCGGATATAGCACAGCAAAAAGATTTCCTGGAGATGTATGAAAAATGCAAGCCATTCACCATGACATCCATTGAAAGAATGTATGCGCTTTATACCTCAATAAATTATATAGTAAAGAATGGAATTTCAGGAGATTTTGTGGAATGTGGTGTATGGAAAGGAGGGAGCTCAATGATGATCGCCCTGGCTTTATTACATCATCAAATCCGGGATAGAAAAATTTTTCTTTATGATACCTTTGAAGGTATGAGTGCACCTACGGATGATGATATCTCATTTTCCGGAGAGTCAGCTGCTGCCTTGCTTTCTGTACAAAAGAAAGAAAAGGATGATTCTATATGGTGTTTTTCTCCCATTGATGAGGTGAAAAATAATTTACATGCAACCGGCTACCCCGACGATATGTTACATTTTGTAAAAGGAAAAGTAGAAGATACTTTGCCTCATGTACAACCGGGAAAAATAGCTTTACTTCGATTGGATACAGACTGGTATGAATCAACCAAAACGGAAATGCATATTTTGTACCCTTTACTGGTTCAAAAAGGTATATTGATTATTGATGATTTTGGCCATTGGGAAGGCTCTAAGAAAGCGATTGTTGAATATTTTGACAAACAGCAGTATCAGCCTATGTTACAGAGAATTGATTATACCGGTATCCTAATGGTTAAACAAGAATCATAATGAGTAAAGTCCCGGAAATTTCTATTTGCATCCCGGCATATAAAAGGGTTCATTTCTTACAGCGTTTACTGGACAGTATTGAAAAACAGATATTCAAAGAATTTGAGGTAGTAATTACAGATGACAGCCCGGATGATCAGGTTCAAAATTTAGTTGACCGTTATAGCGGGAAATTTGTTTTGCGTTATTTTAAAAATGAAAAACCACTTGGCACACCGGCTAATTGGAATGCTTGTATAGATAAAGCTTCAGGAGAATGGATCAAAATAATGCATGATGATGACTGGTTTTCTCATGAAAATTCACTTCAAACATTTGCAGCGCATATTCAAGGTAAAGAAAAATTTATCTTTTGTAATTATGTGAGTATTGATGAAGAAAAAAACCTGGAATTGAAATCAACTATATCTTCTTCATGGAAAACGAGAATCAGGCTTGAACCTTATACACTTTATGCAAAGAATTTAATAGGCCCTCCAAGTGTGACTATGATTCATAAAAGTTTGATGCAACATTTTGATCCGTCATTAAAGTGGTTGGTAGATATTGATTTTTACATTTCCGTTTTATCAAAAGAAACACAATATTTTCATATCCCTGAGTCATTAATCAATATAGGTTTAAGTGGTTCACAAGTAACCAATACCTGTTTCTTAAACCCGGCTGTAGAACTTCCGGAGGGGCTTCGGCTTCTTGAAAAGAATGGGGTTGAGAAATTAAAAAATATCTGGGTATATGACGCCTGGTGGCGCTTATTTAGAAATATGCATATACAGGATGAAGAAACCTTAAATAAATTTGTTCCCCAAAAATGGCCATCAACATTGATCGCGATGCTGAAAGATCAACAGCGATATTCGTCAGGCTTGCTAAAGAATGGATTTTTTTCAAAGCTCATGATGTTCTTTTCCTATAAAAAGAATATCCGTAATTAAGATGAACTGCCGGCTAAAAGTTTTCTGTAATTTTTACAGAATGTTTCTTTGCTGAATTTTTCAATGGCCATCAAACGGCTATTTTCGCCATACGAATTTAACAGGCTGCGATGCTGATTTAAGAATTTTAAATATTGAACGCCGCGCTCAACAATTTTGTTTTCCTCTTTATCTTCAATAAGCAGCCCGTTCTTTTCATGAAAAATATAATCGGGTATTGCGTTGACAGCAGTAGAAACGACTGTTTTACCATAAGCCATCATAGTCATTACGACAAGTGGTAATCCTTCAAAAGCAGATGTAAGAATTAATACATCACTCTTCGAATAAATATCTTTCATTTTTTCCTCGTCGTGAATATTTCCTGTAAAGCAACAATATGGATAATCAGCTATTTTAATACATTCTTCTACATTCCCAACAAAAGTGAAATGAATCTTTTCATTTTGATCGCGTAAAATTTTTGCAATAGCGGCAATCAAATGAACTCTTTTTTGAGAGGAGCCTCTGCCAATAAATACAACTTCCAACATTTCATTCTCAATAGGAGCATAAGAAGGAATATCAATTGCATTGTCAATAAAAATTAATTTTTTGAAAAAATCCTCCTGTAAATGATTCTCCTTGTATTGAAGTGCGACTTTCTCCAATAAATGTTGCGTACTAAAAATACGAAGTTGAATGCGGTCCGCAAAGCCAATATTATAAGGCAACCAGGTATCTAAATGACTGAGTTCAATGCAGGGAATATTTCTACGTATATGAGGGATTACTTTATAAAAAAAAATGCTTTCTCCGCCAAAAACTATTGGATTTTCAGCCTGGTTAATCCATGATGCAAGGACACCACGATAAAAGAAGTTGATAAAATGAAAAGCTTTATGATCAATCAGGCGATGCAGATCCAGTATGGGAACATCTTCCTTTTTGAATAGTGGTAAAAACTGATTATTTGATGCCTTTTTGGAAAATATAATCAATGGAGAAAGATCCCTTATACAATGGGTAATATCTGCATTTACTCGTGGAGCGCCGCCAATATCGGCATTGGGAAAAAAAAGAAAAAGTTTGGTTTTCTTTTTTAAAGGTGCAAATCGGCCATAAATTTTACCTGCAAGCATAAAAGGAAAAATAAGGATACGCTCTAAGGCAAGTTTCAATTTTGCACGCCTGTAAGTCATATTTTATTAAAATATTTATGCATCACCTTTTGCAGGTAATCATCATTAAATTGAATATTCATTTTTGTAAACAGCGAATCAATCTTACTAAGATTAATCAAAGGCCCGCTTCCTTTTTGCAGGGAGGTGAAGTGGGCTTTCCTGCCTGTAAACTTCTCCAATTCTTGTACGATGTATTTTACATCATAATTTTTTTTATTAGCCACATTCAGGATTTCGTTTTTAAAAAGAGTATGCTGAATAATATAATCACAAATTGAAAAAAGATCATCCATGCTAATAATATTACGTTGTGCAGTTTCCCATAAATTAAAATGAGAACCATCCATAATATGATTGTAAAAATAATTTAAAACTGTATGCGGATTTTTTGTCTTGCCGGCAATATTTGAAACCCTGAAAATAAGGAAATTGGAATGTGTATTTTCAATCAAGGCTTCCATCGCCAGTTTATGCAAAACATAAGGAGCCTGACGCAGGGAATGATCATAAACACTACAGGTACTGAAATAAATGAATTTTCTGAATGGATTTTCTAAAATTGCTTTTTCCAGGATAGCTTGTTCTTTATCAAATTGGGAACGATCCGTATTCGCTGAATTTGAAACGCCTGAAGCAAAAATGATTACTTCATCATTTTGATCATAAGCCCTGAAACCTTTTGCCACCATGCCATTTCCAATAATCATTTAGCAGAATTTTAAAAAAGATTTACTTCGATGAGTCATTTGATACTTTTCTTTTTAAACGCAATAAAAAAAGCCATAATGATTAATAAGACAATGATGATCGAACTGATGGAAGTGATGCGCCAGCCCAAAGCGAAACTCGCCGGCTCAAAACGAAACTCAATTTGATGATTTCCCGCCGGCACCATTAATCCTCTTAAAACATAATCTACTTTTGCATAATCCGTTTTCTTTCCATCAATATAAGCATTCCATCCCTCACTATAATAAATTTCACTGAACACGGCAGGCATTTCTACTTTGGAAACTGATTTATAGGTAACTGTATCATTCCTGTTTGCCATCAATTGAATACTTGCGGATGAATCAAATGATACGGGTTGATGTATAATGTTTTTAAAATTTTGTTCTACTAAAACCGTTTGTGAAGGATTGAAGCTACTCAATGCATCCATTGTTTCTTTGGGGCTACTCGTATATTGAACAGATGGTACAAACCAGGCATTACCTAATGCTGCTGTATTTAATTGAGGTATATCTTCAGCAGTTATGATATATTTTGTATTCAACATATTCAACACCGGCAGGCAATTGGGAAATTTCATTAATTGATTCTCTATCAGGTCCTGGTAAATACTCAGTTTAGCAGGGTGATAACCTCCGATGGAGTGATGAAAGTATGCCGTTAATGCACCGGTATTGAAGGCTCCGCTTAATCCGCCATGCCTGAGATCCAATACCCTGTAAAAGCTTTTGTCCTGCATTATTTGCTGATCTGCTTTGGTGGGTTGAAAATTATTTTCATAATCATCTTTGGCAATGTATTGATCACTGTTTAAATATTTGACATCAATAGCCATAAGATCTATAAAAGAAAAGGTGCCAATAACAAGCAATACCAAATTGGGTTTTACTTTTTCTTTCAAAAACAACCAAAGCATGGTCGCGCCTATAGCCACAAACAGGAGGGAACGTAGTAGATCATTCAAATACAAAGTCCTACGATCATCCTGCAAAGCATGTAGAAAATTAAGAATGGGAGTTTTGATTTGATCTTCCATTTTATTGATTTGCTGCATGATGTAAGAATCCTGTTGTGATACAAAATCAAAACTGAAGTATAAAAAGAGCAGGAAAGCAAATATGCCCACCATAATATAAAGCGCTTTTTTATACTTTTCTATAAATGTTTTTTTATCCTTGATATGAAAAATCATTTTATCAAGAGCGAGTGTTGCGGATAATCCTAATAATAATGTGGGCACAACCAAAATCATGCTCGGCGCTCTGAATTTATTATACATGGGAAGATATTCCAATAACAAACCATTAAAGCTTTTGAAATAGCCACCCCAACTCATGATGATGGTTAAAATGCAGCATGATAAGATCCACCAACGATACTTATTTTCCAGAATGACAAATCCTATGATGGCTAAAAAACAAACGATGGCTCCAGTATAAGGAGGGCCGGCGGTCCCAACGCCATTAATACCTCCCCAATAATATTCCGGGTAACCAAGTTGTTGAGCAATTTCCTGGGGCATTTCCTGCAATGCTTTTATTGCTTTGGATTTTTCCTGGTCTAATTCAGGATTACCACTGCTACCACCAAACATCCGAGGTACGAGCATAACAAAGGGTTCACTCTTATAAAGACTATAACTAAAAGCATAATCCTCATTTAAACCGGTTGATGGTTTTGTGGTATCACCGGTATTGGCGATAAGGTCACTGCCTCCGCGAATGGTTTCTTTCGAATATTCATAATTAGGCAATAATGATACAGCGCTGGTTGCCGCCCCGATTAAGCCGGCAAGAACTGCAAAACAAACCGCTGTTAGCAGGTGTTTGAAATTTTTTTCTTTTACCATTTGAATGATAAAAGCAATACCCATAAAGGCAATGATGATTAATGAATAATATATGATCTGGTAATGATTCTCCGCTGCCAAGGCTGCAGTAAATAAGGCTGTGAGTGCAGCGCCTGCCCAGTATTTTTTATTAAAAATTAATTGAATTGAAGCAATTATTCCCGGCATAAAAGCAATTGAATACATTTTAGTAACATGTCCCACAGAAATGATAATCGGGTTATATGTTGCATAAGCGTACATCAATGCTCCAATGATACTGACCCAGGGATTGACTTTAAATACCTGAGCTAAGAAATAAAAACAAATACAGGCAATAAAGAAAAAATTGATAGGAGATGGCAGGAAGAGGGAAAGCAGATCAATAAAATAAGGAGCAATATAATTATTACTGTATCCCAAAATGACATAGCCGGGCATGCCGCTAAACATACCATTCGTCCATAATGGCGCATGGCCATTAGAATCCATGTAATTTTGCTGGTCTTTGCTCATGCCTACCCATTGAGCTAAATCACCCTGTTGCAAGACTTTGCCCTGTAATGCCGGCTTACAATAAACCACCGCCACAATAACGAAAAGGACGATTGCAACGAAATGTGGGTAAAGTTTTTGCCAATTGATCTTATTCATAACTTTATCAAATTGAAGCAAACCTACATGAACTCCGCAAAATCTCAAAAGTTTACTTTTGGGATCGTTTTCTAATGATATATTTTAACGTAAACCAGGATTAAAATACTATGAACCAGAAACTATTTGCTTTTACACAAAGAGTCGCATTGATATGTAATATTTTCTTCATTGCTTGTTTGGTTATACCTTATTTCAATTTTGTACTTCCGCAATTTATGGTATCCATGATGCTGATGTTTGGATGGGTATTATCTCCCATAATGAATATTATCGCTTTCTTCTTTTTCATTATCAATATCAGAAAACCGGATCGTACTCCATTTCCTGGCCTTGTGATTTTTATTAATATTGTAGCCCTTTTTTATCAAATTTTTCATTTCTTTTTAATATGATTCAAAAAATTTTAAAGGATAAACCCACTAAACTTTTCATTGGATTTACAGCATTTTTTGTAGCCAATGCATTAATTGCTGAATGTATTGGCACAAAAATATTCTCTTTGGAAACGCTGCTTGGTTTAAAAAAAGAAGACTTTACACTTTTTGGGCAGTCTGGTTTATCTTTTAGTTTAACCTGTGGAGTTTTATTGTGGCCACTGGAATTTATTATTACGGATATTGTCAATGAATTTTATGGACCTAAAGCAGTACGAAGAATAAGTTATACAGCCGTAATACTCATTTCTTATGCTTTCCTCATGTTTTACCTGGCCATACATGTACCACCTGCTGATTTTTGGGTGACCAGTAATGTCCATAATGGCATCCCTAGTATGCAAGATGCCTTTAATGGTATTTTTGGACAGGGTATGCGTATTATCATTGGTAGTCTTGTTGCCTTCCTGGTCAGCCAAATTGTAGATGTAACTATTTTCCACAAAATCAAGAGAATAACAGGCGAAAAAAAAATATGGTTGCGGGCAACCGGATCAACCCTGGTATCGCAACTGGTAGATAGTTATATAGTATTGTTTATTGCCTTTAGCGGCGTTTTTACCTGGCAGGAAATTCTAGCTATTGGAATAGTGAACTATACCTATAAGTTTTTCATGGCCATCCTATTAACTCCATTAATATATTTCGTGGAAAATAGAATTGTCCGGTATGTGGGAGAAAACACGGCTCATGAGATGAAGAAAGCCGCCATGGGTCAGCCTTCAGATGGTTTTGAGAATGTGATCACGGCAGGTTAATGAATAGTGTAAACTTTACACCTTCAATTGATGATCTTTAGGGTTGGTATATGATTGAATAAGTTGTACTTTATAAAAATTAAAATAAAGTGCCGGTTTCATTAATATTAGAAATATATAAATCCAAAGTAGGCCTAATGATACGTCAACATAGTCCAGGCCCACTTGCTGCTCAATTCGCTATTTTTCCTGACTCCGAACATTGAAATTTCAATGGGTAAGATTTACTTCAATGACAAAAAATAACTGGATTTCTAAATACATACCCATTTACATAAGCATAGAATTTCAACAATAAAATAAAGACCTGTATTTTGAATTTTATCTATAAAAAAAAGCTTACAAAAATGAATTTTGTAAGCTTTGTAAACTATTGATGTCACTATATTTCAGCAGGAATTGTCAACTGATTTTAACCAATACCAATGATGAATGGAAGATACAACGGCCATTTTATACGATCAAATTTTATTCTACATCTTCTTTTTCTTTTAAATCTTTAATGACATCCAATGCCTCTGCTACTACATCACACATTATGGTAACCAAAGAACCCGGTTTAGCCGTATGGTAGGCATGCATAATCGCTTCCTTTTCATTATAAATAATTGTAATAGGGATGTCTGATTTTTTGGATTCATTGATACCTTCTACCAATAAATTGACTATTTCTTCTGCCGTTCTACCACGTAAGTTTTTATCCTGACGAATAATGATTTCTTCAAAATATTTCCCTGAAATTCTCCCCAATTCCCGGATATCTTCATCGCGCCTGTCGCCTGTACCACTGATGATGCCTACTTTGGGTGAGCCATCCATTTTACTTACGAAGTCGCAGAGTAATTCAAGTCCGGCAGGGTTATGAGCAAAATCAACAAGAAATTTAAAATTTTTGAAATCAAATAAGTTTAGTCGTCCAGGTGTTTGAGTGGGTGAAGGAACAAATGTTGCCAATGCTGTTTTAATATCATCTATAGCTACATCTTTAAATAAATAAGTGGCTAAAATGGATGGCAGGGTATTCATAATATTATGTAAAGCTTTTCCGCCAAATGTGATCGGTATTTCACTCACTTTCATAACCCTAATTTTCCAGGAGCCTTTTAAAATGGTTACAAATCCATTTTCATAAACCGCAGCATATCCGCCATTAGTGCAATGTTCTTTTATCCTGGGGTTATTCTCATCCATACTGAAGTAGGCTACATTACATTCAAGATCTTTATGCATATTATAAACGAGATCATCATCTGCATTTAAAATAGCATACCCATGTTTAAAAGTAGTTTCAGCAATTACGGCTTTCACTCTTGCCATCTGTTCAAGATTATCAATACCTCCAAGTCCAATATGGTCTGCAGTAACATTTGTAATTATGGAAACGTCGCAATTTTGAAAGGCCAGGCCGGATTTTAACAGACCACCACGGGCGCATTCCAAAACAGCAAAATCTACCGTTGGATCACGTAGAACAAATTGGGCGCTAAGTGGACCGGTACAATCGCCTTTCATCAGTAATTGATTTTGGATATAGACACCATCACTGGTGGTATATCCTACTTTCCTTCCTGCTGTTTTGCATATATGAGCAGTCAATCTGGTGGTAGTCGTTTTTCCATTCGTACCGGTAATGGCAATGATGGGAATTCTTCCTTTGCTCCGATTTGGAAAAAGCATATCAATCACCGGTTCTGCTACATTTCTTGGCAACCCTTCTGCAGGTTCTATATGCATTCGAAATCCCGGTGCAGCATTTACTTCCAGAACGGCGCCACCATTTTCAGAAATCGGGGATCGTAAATCTTTGGCCATGATATCAATTCCGCAAATATCCAGTCCCACAATTTTTGCAATACGCTCACACATAAAAATATTATCCGGATGTACTTCATCTGTCACATCTGTGGATGTACCTCCGGTAGATAAATTTGCCGTAGGCTTCAATAAAACAAGTTCATCTTTTGCCGGGACTGTTTCCAGGGTATAACCTTTTTCTTCAAGCATTTTATCAGAGAAGCCATCTAAAGTAATTTGTGTAAGAACTTTTTCATGGCCAAATCCTCTTCTTGGGTCTTTATTCACTTCATCCAATAATTCTTTAATTGTGTGTTTACCATCACCCACCACAGATGCAGGTGTTCTTAAGGCAGCACATATAAATTTATAGTTAATGACCAGAATTCTAAAGTCAACTCCGGTGATGAATTTTTCCACAATCACACTTCTGCCATATTGTTTTGCGGCTGCGAGCGCTTTGATAGCCTGATCCCAAGTGGTAATATTAGTTGTATTGCCTTTTCCATGATTTCCATCAATGGGTTTAATTACCAGGGGGTAGCCATACTTTTTCACGGCATCTTTTAAGCCTTCCTCTGTGCGGATTACGGTACCACGAGGTACGGGTATTTCAGATGTTTCCAGCAAAGCTTTTGTTTCCTCTTTATCACAGGCAATATCCACAGCAATATTGCTTGTGGTGCTGGCTATGGTAGCCCGAATTCTTTTTTGATGAACGCCATAGCCTAATTGAACCAGGCTTTGTTTATTTAATCGGATAAAAGGGATACCTCTTTTTTGCGCCTCATCAACTATACAACCTGTTGAAGGACCCAACCGCGTATCTTCCCTGATTTCTCTTAAGTTTTGAATATCTTCATCCAGGTTATAGGGCGTATTATCAACCAATGCTTGTGAAATTCGTACTGCTGCTTTGGCTGCATAAACCCCAGCATCTTCTTCCATATAGCTAAATACTACATAATAGATTCCTTCTTCTCCGGTGGTACGTGTTCTGCCAAAACCACAATCCATACCTGCCAGTGTTTGAAGTTCTAAAGCAATATGTTCTATCACATGACCCATCCAGGTTCCCTCTTTAACCCTCATGAAAAACCCACCCGGAACTCCTTCGCTACAACGATGCTCATACATAGTGGGAAATAAATTTTCTAATCTTTCTAAAAATCCATCTATTTTATTTGTCGGTTTTTGTTCCAGTTCTTCAAGATTTAATCGCATTTGAATAAGTTTCAACCTGCGTACACTCCAATAGTTGGGGCCTTTTAGGATTTTAATGTCTTCAATTCGCATATTTTTTGGTTTTAATTAATTTTAAATGAAATTTTTTTTATAAAAGGTTTGAAAAAAAGGAAGTTAGGGAAATATTTTTTCTATGTTAAAATATTTTTCATCTGGCCTTATTTATTTTAGATATACATAATTAAATAATTCGGGTTAAAATTAAATTTATCCACAAATTAATACGAACGAAATTTATACCTGGGATGATTTTATGAATAAAATATCAATTCCCCTATTTTTGTGATAACTACTAATTCAATTCATGGATGACATTAAAGGGAAATTATTTGCTATAGGAGGTGCAGAAGACAAAGGCACCAATTTGGAAACAGGAGAAATACATCGTAATAACCTGAATTTTTTTGAACTTGGTATTTTAAGCCGCCTTGTGGAAGAAGCCGGAGGCCAAAATGCACGGATAGAAGTGATTACTACCGCCAGTTCCATACCCAAAGAAGTGGGGGAGAATTATCTATCTGCCTTTCATAAAATCGGATGCAGTAATGTAGGTATTATGAATATTCGCAGTCGTGATACCGTAAATGATGGAGATTATTTAAAACGGTTAAAAAATTGTGCCTGTGTGATGTTTAGCGGAGGAAATCAATTAAGATTATCTTCCATTTATGGTGGCTCTGAATTTTTAAGCATCATTAAGCAACGGTATTTTAATGAAAATTTTATTATTGCCGGTACTTCTGCAGGGGCAATGGCCATGAGTAAAACGATGATCTATGAAGGCGATGCTACAAAAGCGCATTTAAAAGGCGAAGTGAAAATTACAACCGGATTAGGTTTTATGGATGGGGTTATTTTCGATTCTCATTTTGAAAAGCGTGGCCGTTTTGTAAGGTTGGCACAAGTAGTGGCGGCGAATCCTTCCTGTGTGGGTATTGGTTTAGGAGAAGATACCGGAATGCTCATCACCAATGGTAATAAAATGGAAGCTATCGGAAGCGGGCTTGTAATGATTATTGATGGATTTAATATCAAACACAGCAATATAGCTGATATACCTGAAGGGAATCCTATCAGCGTAGAAAATCTGAAAGTTCATTTTTGCGCAAAAGGAAATGGCTATTTGTTGAAAGAAAAAAAGTTTGTTGAAAAAATGGGCGCTTCCACCACACCGGTTATGACAGATTCTTATTAACCTGATCCTTTTGCCCTAATAATTTATTTATAGCATATCTCATGCAGACAGGGCAATTAATATTTGTCATCTTTTTTATTCTATTCATCACCCTTTTTTCTTTTTTAAGAGATCAAAAGAAAAAACCACTTGTCTTATTTTTCGGCACACCATTTCCAAATATGCCTGACCTGCTTACTCAAATGCATAAAATTGCCGGCTTTGCTTATGACTTTTCCTGGAAAAATAGCTATTCATTAAAGCATGACACAGATTTTCAACTATTTGAAAATACCATCAATAAAATGAAACCTAAAGTCATTTTTCTTTACAACGATTCATTGATACATAAAGATATTTTACCCGATTTGCAATATTTGGATTATCAACCTTGGATGGATTTCTGTAAAAAATATGCACTCCCTTTACATGAAAAGCGCATATCGCTTATGATCATCTGTAATCAGGAAGAGGAGACTTTTCGTAAACTAGAAATAACATTGCAGGAATATGCATTAAATTTGATGAATCTTTCTGATATTATTGAAAATCGAGAGATGTCTTTTGAAGAAATGGGATTATCAATTACTGAAATTAATAAACTGGCTTCAAAAATCTCCTTTTTTTTAGATAACCAGTCTTGAATTTTTAGAATATCAATAATTGATTATCTTGTGAACTCATCCCTTATTTTTTCACATGATTAATCAAATATTATGACAACCTGGATTATTGTCGGCATTATTGTACTATTAATTCTTTGGGTAATCAGCATGTATAATAAGTTGGTACAACTCAAAGTTAAAGTGGATAACAGTTGGAGTGATATTCGTGTTTTTTTAAAAAAACGATTTGACCTCATACCCAATTTGGTAAATACCGTCAAAGGTTATGCGGCACATGAAAGTGAAGTATTTGAAAAAGTTACACAGGCCCGTAATGCTGCAGTAGCTGTTCCACCCGGAGATGTTCAGGGCTCTGCACAGGCCAACCAGCAACTCGGTGGTGCTTTAAGAGGCTTACTGGCCATTGCTGAAAATTACCCGGACCTGAAAGCCAATCAAAACTTTTTGGAACTGCAACAGTCTTTGCAAACTATCGAAACTGACTTAGGAAATTCACGTCGGTATTACAATGCAACGGTGCGGGATTATAATACAGCCATACAACAATTCCCCGGTGTCATCATTGCCGGCATGATGCAATTTGCTCCCAAAGAATTCTATGAATTAGAAGACCCTAATGAAGCCAAAAATGTAGAAGTTAAATTTTAATCGAATGCGAAGAAAATTCCTGATTCTTTGTACCCTTTTGTTCTTTTTTTGCTTTTGTACAAAAGTATCTGCTCAGGAGTATTTTACAATTAAGGATTATGGAATTGATGTGAAAGTAAACCAGGACGCATCACTGGATATTACGGAAGATATCTTAGTCCATTTTACAGAACCACGTCATGGCATTTTCAGGATGATCCCATTTCGTTATCAGCAAACTGCTTTACCGGAAAATAGCGAGAGAGCGCAACAACAATTGAGTGGGGGAGGATATACCCGCACTATGATTGAAAATATTCAAGTAGATAAATGGCATTTTGAAACCAGTACAGAGGGCGATTATAAACAAATCAAAATTGGATCAGCAGGTACTTTAGTTGATGGAGACCAGAGATATATTATTCATTATACGGTATTAAATGCAATCAATTTTTTTAATGATCATTCAGAATTATATTTTAACCTCATTGGCGACCAATGGCCCGTACAAATTGATATGATACGATTCCGCGTGGAATTGCCGGCTACTTTAACAGATACAAGCAAATATTTTGTGGCATCCGGTTATACGGGATCAAAAGATAATAATACTATTTCATCTTGGCAAAACAATCAGGTATTTACGGGCTATACAACTGGTGTCCTGGAAGCGAACCAGGGCCTCACCATTGGTATACAGTTTCCGCTAAATTTTTTAACGACCCCGAATTATGAAATGAGAGGAATAGGCTGGCTGGCATTACCCTTTGCCGGATTTTTGGGTATGTTTTTTTTATGGAGATCGAAAGGAAAAGATGAAAAACGTACCATACAGACTGAATTTTATCCGCCGCCCGGAATTACACCTCCTGTGGCTGGGTATATTATTGACAATATTTTAGATACCAAAGATCTAACATCACTTGTTCCATACTGGGGTGCAAATGGTTACTTGCAAATCAATGAAACGGAAAAAAAATCCCTGGTCGGTCTTTTTAAACGCACAGAGTACGAATTTGTAAAATTAAAAGAACTACCTACACAGTCTCATGATTACGAAAAGACCTTATTTAATGGAATTTTTGAAAGCAGAAACAGTGTAAAACTGGATGACCTGAAAAATAATTTATATACCAAGATGAGTCTCTCTAAAACTCAACTTTTAACAGAAATCAAAAGGGAAGATTATTTTGTCAAAGGCTCAAGAGTAATGGGCTGCTTATTTCCAGGATTGGGATTCCTTATTTTAGTAGCAGGTATTATTACGTTATCCAATACCTGGTATGATTATAAATGGCTGGGTGTAGGGATGATTTTATTTTCTCTACCGATATTGATTTTTGGATTCCTTATGACAAAGAAAACGGAAAAAGGGAATGATCTCTACTATCATTTGCTCGGCTTTAAAGAATTTATTAAAACGGTGGAACAGGATAAATTAAAGGAGTTTTTAAAACAGGATGATCGTTATTTTGATAAGGTATTACCCTTTGCGATTGTTTTTGATATGGCATCCGTATGGAAAGATAAACTGAAAGGCATGGATATCCCGCCTCCAAATTGGTATAATGGAAACTATCACGGTTCCGCATTTAATACTATGGTATTCATGAATAGTATTACCAACTCCATGAGCGCTATGTCAAGCACCTTCACCAGTGCGCCCTCCAGTAGTGGTGGCAGTTTCAGTGGCGGTGGCGGGTTCTCAGGCGGCGGCGGCGGCGGTGGCGGAGGTGGTAGCTGGTAATAAAATACCCCGCTAAAGCGGGGCATTATTTTGCTAATTTTTCTTATTTAATGAGAATTTCTTTAGGTACTACTTTGAGCTCTTCTTTTTTAGGTAAAAACAACTTTAAAATACCACTTTCATACAATGCCTCAATACCGTCAACATTGATTTTATCTTCAATATTAAAGCTCCTCTTAAAGTTGAATTGAGTAAATTCTTTCAATAAGGTTTTGTAATCATTCTTTTCATTTTCAGTATGGTTTTCAAAACTAATCGTAAGTATTCCTTTCTCGACATTCACTTTAAAATCTTCTTTTTTCAATCCGGGCGCTACCAGTTCTATATGGTATGCATCTATAGTCTCATGGATATTTACAGAAGGTATAATTCCATTTCTGGTTTTCCGCTCGAAAGAAGGTAAGCCGGTAAATAATTCATCAAATAAATCGCTGAATGGTTTGTAACCTTGTTTTGTGATTGTGTTCATAACTATGAATTTTTAAATTTTTAATTATTATATAAATATTCAAACTATATGCCATTATAAATTGATAACCAATAGTTTGACACTTTTGCATATTTAAATATTTAATAAGTCATAATGTCGCTTTTTGAAAAATAAATAAGTCATATTGTCTGATGGCGCATATTTCTTTAAAAGACGAAACATTTTTCTTATTTTTGTTACCCCAAAAAAAAATAAATATGTATCCAGCAGAAATAGTTATTCCAATGAAAGCGGAGCTAACAGAACATGGTTTCGCCGAGTTATTAAATAAAGAAGATGTAGAAAATCAATTAAAAGAAAAAGGGACTACATTAATCATGATCAATTCAGTATGTGGTTGTGCTGCAGGTAGTGCAAGACCGGGTGTAATCATGTCGGTGATGAATTCAGAAAAAAAACCAGATCACCTGGCAACAACATTTGCAGGCTTTGATCTGGAAGCAGTACAGACAGTTCGGGATCATTTAGCGCCCTATCCACCAAGTTCTCCATCCGTTGCTTTATTTAAAGACGGTGAATTAGTTCATATGTTAGAGCGCCATCATATTGAAGGAAAAACAGCACAAATGATCGCCAATAATCTTATTGCGGCTTTCAATGAATATTGTTAGCAGCACAAGATATCCATGCACAGAGCAATTGTTCGTGGATGGGTTAGTAAATATCGCCTCCCTTTTCTAAGGGAGGCTTTTTTTTGAATAGTATTATTAAATAAGAATAACTAAATTATTTTTTAATTGTACATTGCTAGTTCATAATTGAATTCAATGCATTTTGAAAATACGCTTTCTTTTGCGCGGTCAATGGATAAAAATGATCCATTAAAAAAGTATAGGAACAGGTTTCATATTCCAAAATATAAGGGGAAAAATACAATTTATTTTACCGGCAATTCATTGGGCCTTCAACCTAAATCTACAAAAAAGTATATTCAACAAGAATTGGATGATTGGGCAAAACTTGGTGTTGAAGGGCACTTTCATGCCAAGAACCCGTGGATGCCCTATCATGAAAAATTCGCTAAACTCATCGCAGGTATCGTTGGAGCTAAACCACATGAAGTGGTCGTGATGAATCAGTTAACGATAAACCTGCATTTATTGATGGTGTCTTTTTATAAGCCTACAAAAAAAAGATATAAAATAATCTGTGAAGCCAAAGCTTTTCCTTCAGATCAATATGCACTTCAGTCACAAGTACGCTTTCATGGCTTAGACCCGCAAAAAGCAATCATTGAAATCGCACCACGAAAGGGTGAACATGCTATTCGACATGAAGATATTTTGAAGGCAATTGAAAAACATAAAGACAGTTTAAATATGGTACTCATGGGTGGCGTAAATTATTACTCCGGCCAGGTACTGAATATGAAAGAAATTACCAAAGCGGCACATGATGCCGGCGCCTGTGCAGGTTTTGATTTGGCACATGCCGTAGGAAATATTTCCCTAGAATTACATAAGTGGAATACAGATTTTGCCTGCTGGTGCAGTTACAAATATCTGAATAGTGGACCGGGTGGCGTAGGAGGAATCTATATACATGAAAGATTTTCTAAAGACTCCTCCTTACAGCGATTTGCCGGGTGGTGGGGCAGTAAAAAAGAAACAAGATTTTCGATGCCGGAGGTTTTTGAAGCAATCCCAACCGCAGAAGGCTGGCAAATGAGTAATGCACCCATACTGTCAATGGCCGCACATAAAGCTGCACTTGATATTTTTCATGAAGCTGGTTTTAAAAACCTTATTGCCAAAAGCAAAATAATGACCGGCTACCTGTTTTTTCTTTTAAAAGAAATTCAAAAAAAACAACCGGGTCTGATTGAAATTATAACGCCTTTTAATGAAAAAGAGCATGGATGCCAGGTATCCTTATTGATGCTTAAAAATGGAAGATCTGTTTTCAATCGCTTACAAAATAAGGGAGTTATATCAGATTGGCGCGAACCAAATGTTATTCGAATTGCACCCGTTCCCTTATATAACACCTATGAAGATATTTATAAATTTTATCAAATCCTGATGCAGGAAAAATAATGAATCTGTTTATGCTCGGAAACAGCGGTTTGATAAATATTTTAAAATTAAAATGGTTCATGAGCACGGGAACAAGAACAAATTTTCGTTGTATTTTAAATAGCTTTAAAACCCAAAAAACTTTTAGCCGGATTTTTGCTAAAGAAAAACATCTTCAATAAATTTCCCCATTGAATATCGTCGCAATACTGAATCATGCTAACTTATTTCATGAACGATATAACACATAGCTTAATTTTACACTTTAGATTGAGTGCGATTTATTCAGAACAAACAACAAGGATTTAAAAATTAAAATTGAATTTGTATATGCAGGAGAAAAAGAAAATAATTATTAATGGTGCAGGCCTTGTAGGAAGTTTATTGGGTATTTATTTAAAGAAAAGAGGGCATGAAGTGGCCATATATGAACGAAGACCGGATATGCGCTTATCAGGAATGGCAGCAGGACGTTCCATTAACCTCGCACTGAGTGACCGGGGTCTTAAAGCATTAGCAAAAGTGGGTATAGCCGATGAAATAAAAAAGATTGCAATACCTATGCACGGCAGGCAAATCCATAATGCAGATGGCACTGAAGTTTTTCAACCCTATGGCGAAGACGGCCAATATATTAACTCGGTATCAAGGAGTGAATTAAATATGCGCCTGATGGATCTGGCAGAAACAAATGGAATAAAAATCAATTTTAATGAACGTTGCTCTACAATAGACTGGCAAAAAAATGAAGTAACTTATATCCATGAAGATTCAGGTAAAAATCAAACAGTATCTGCTGACATCATTTTTGGAGCCGATGGCGCTTTTTCTGCATCTCGTTTACAACATCAGTTGCAATCAGACCGGTTTGAATATCTTCAAACATACATCAATTGCGGATATAAGGAATTGACCATTCCAGCAAATAGTGAAAATGAATATGCTATGAAGGTCAATGCATTGCATATATGGCCAAGAAAAGAATATATGCTGATTGCATTGCCAAATACAGATAAATCATTTACGTGTACATTATTTTTTCCCTTTGAAGGAAGTCATTCTTTTGATGCATTGAAAACCAAGGATGATGTGAATACTTTTTTTAATAAACATTTTACGGATGCAGTTAAACTGATGCCCACCTTAACAGATGATTTTTTTAATAATCCCACTTCATCTCTGGTAACGATCAAATGTTTTCCCTGGGTAAGAGATCATTCATTTGCTTTGATTGGAGATGCAGCCCATGCTATGGTGCCATTTTTTGGACAAGGTATGAATTGTGGCTTTGAAGATTGTTCTGTTCTGGATGAAATCATGGAAAAGTCTGGTGATGATTGGGATAAGATATTTGCTGAATACCAGTCTGTACGGAAACCTGATGGAGATGCGATTGCAGATCTTGCCGTGGAAAATTTTATAGAAATGCGTGCAAAAACGGCAGACCCCAAATTCTTAATGCAAAAGAAATTAGAAGCAAAATTACATGAGAAATTTCCTGAAAAGTGGATACCCGCATACTCCCTGGTGACTTTTTCTCCGGATGTTCGTTATTCAGTCGCAAAAAAAAGAGGCATGCTTCAGGAAAATATTATGCAGGAAGTGATGTCAATTCCGGGTATCGAGCAAAAATGGGATTCCCTGGAAATGGAACATTTAATAATGGAAAAATGGAGTTTATTAAAAGCCTCCCTGCTTAATGAGGAATGATTTTTAAAATTTTTTCAGAAATGAGCAATGCCCATTCTGCATACATTTTAGCCGAATAATGCAAGCCATCATTTGCCAGGTATCCAGGATCATTTGAAGTAGTTCTCATTTGCGTGGTGATATCTAAAAAACACACGTTATTTTTTGTACAAATCAATTGGGCTATCTGGTTAAATAGATTTATTTCTTCACTGATTTTTTTTATATCTCTATCCTTTGCAAATGGCGTCAGTCCCCAATCAGGTATGGATAAAACGAATACATGCTGATTTTGTCCATTGCAGTAATGGATGGCTTTTTGTAATAAAAAAGAAAAATCTTTTTCATACGCTTCCAAAGGCAGGTTGCGATATTGATTGTTTACGCCAATGAGTAAGGTTGCAAAATCATAATGCGTTTCCAACTTTGTTTGTAAGATTTGTTCAGCCAGCTCAAAAGTTGTAAAGCCTGTCTTTGCAATTATTTCCGGTGCATGAAAAGAACATTTATTTTTTCTCAGCATTTGAACAAGCTGGTAAGGGAAACTTTCAAACAAGGGCACAGATTCTCCAATGGTATAGGAGTCACCCAATGCGAGGTAGTTATATATGTGTGTACTCATGTTAGAAATTTCATTTTTACATCAAAAATCTTCCTCCTGCAAAAATAAAATTTGTATGGGGCAATTCGTCATTTTATTTACTTTCACACTACAATCATTTTTATGGCGCTAAATATCGTATGGATTGCTTTTATTCTCATTGCTTTTATCATTGCCCTTTATAAACTCATATTTCTCCATGACACCACCATCTTCAAAACCCTCACGGATGGTATTTTTGATTCAGCAAAATCATCTGTAATTGATATTGCATTTCCCTTAGCCGGTACAATGATCTTCTTTTTAGGTCTGATGAATATTGCAGAAAAAGCTGGCGCAATTCGTTGGTTGTCACGGTTGTTAAACCCTTTTATGAAAAGGCTTTTTCCGGAAGTGCCTGCCGGCCATCCGGCCATGGGAGAGATGGTGATGAATTTTAGCGCTAATATGCTCGGCCTTGATAATGCGGCAACTCCCTTTGGTTTGAAAGCTATGGAAAGTTTGCAAACACTCAACCCAAAAAAGGAGACAGCCAGTAATGCACAGATCATGTTCATGGTGTTGCATACTAGCGGCCTTACATTAATTCCTTTATCCATTATTACGTATCGCATTGCAGCGGGTTCTGTGGATGCGACATCTATTTTTATTCCCTGTGTAGCGGCTACGGTATGTGCTACACTTGCATCAATCATTGTTGTTGGGCTTTTGCAAAGAATCAAATGGGATTTTGTTTTAAGTGCCTGGCTATTGGGAATCATTGTATGCGTGGGTGCATTGCTTTATTATGTGAATGGTTTGAATGATGCAGCTAAAAATACATTCAGTAATATCACAGGAAACCTGGTATTGGTAGGCCTTGTAGCCGTTATCATTGCAGGTGGCGCGCTAAAAAAGGTCTCTGTATTTGATGCATTTATTGAAGGGGCCAAAGATGGATGGGGAATTATTTTAAAAATTATTCCGTATTTGGTAGGCATGTTAGTGGCTATTCGTGTTTTTCGAGATAGTGGCGCTTTAGCTTATCTGACCGGAGGAATTGCCCAATTGTTACATGCTGTAGGTGCGCCTACAGATTTTGTAGATGCTTTACCGGTAGCTATTATGAAACCTTTTAGTGGTAGTGGGGCAAGAGGACTAATGATTGATACTATGATATCTCATGGACCGGATAGTTTTGTGGGTAAATTGGCCTGCACTTTTCAGGGTTCCGCAGATACTACATTTTATATTATTGCTTTATATTTTGGTAGTGTCGGAATTCGTAAAGTCCGTTATGCCGTTTGGGCCGGCATATTAGTGGATATCATTGGCGTTATCGCTGCTATCATCATTGGGTATATTTTTTTTAAATAAAACGAATCTTCTATTTCGCCACAATTTTTCTGGGAAAGCATAAATATTTTGATACTCTTTATTGAAATGACTTATTTTTTTTACCAAAAAATCACTTGTAACTTTTGATTATGATGCGTGATAGGTCTTCTCGTAATTTAATAGGATGTTTCAATGTCAAATACGTGCAATTTTCTTTCAGTAAAAAAAGCTATTTTGCAAAGTGCATAGAATTTTATTTCAAATTCTTTTCAACCTTTAATGAATGAAAACATCTTTCACCTGCATTTTATTTTTTGCCTTTATGGCCACACAAGTAAGCGCCCAACAAGCCGAAAAAAACGCTTATAAAAATAGCGTGAGCCAATTACAACAATTTTATAATGCTGGAAATACAGATCGCATTTTTGATTTATTTGACAGTGCAATGCAAAAAGCGCTGCCTTTGGATAAAACAAAAGAATTTTTCGAAGGCTTATTAACCCAGGCCGGGAAACTTTTGACGGCTGAATTTGTAGATTATGTAAATGGCTCTTATGGGTCGTATAAAACGACTTTTGAAAAGGGTATTTACAGCCTGAATATTTCGCTGGATAATGAAGAAAAAATAAATGGATTATATATCAATCCTTTTGAAGAAACCATACCTGCCATGCAGCGAAATAAAACTCAACTTTCCCTGCCTTTTAAGGGGCTTTGGTATGTCGTGTGGGGCGGTGACACCAAAGAATTGAATTATCATGTAAAAAACCGTGCACAGAAGAATGCATTTGATATCATCCAGGTTGATTCATCCGGTAAGTCCTATCGGACAGATGGAAAAACAAATGAAGATTATTATGCTTTTGGCAAAGAAATTATTGCACCCTGTAATGGTAAAGTAGTACAGGTTGTAAATGGGGTAAAAGATAATATCCCGGGTGAAATGAATATTTATGATGTAGGCGGTAATACGGTAATTATTCAAACGGATAATGATGAATACCTTGTTTTCTGCCATTTTAAACACCATTCCATAGTTGTAAAAGAAGGGCAGGAAGTACGGCAGGGCGAGCTGCTGGGGCTTTGTGGCAACACTGGGAATTCTTCAGAACCGCATTTGCATTTTCATATTCAAAATGTTGAAAACATGAATAAGGCTACGGGTATCAAATGTTTTTTTGAAAACATTATGGTGAATGGACAAGTCAAATCGGATTATTCACCTATCCAAAATGATAAGATTGAAAATATACCCAATTGATTTTTCATTCATTAACGGGTAAATGGCAATTCTTCCCACCTGGTTGTATATCTTGGTGAACGTAGTTCCTGTCGCATTTTCCAATGTTTGTGCAAACCAGCCGATGCATATTTTATCATATCATTCCGCATACTAAAATTGATATTGTCAATGGCTTCCATCAGTTGTTTTTGGGCAGGAACAGGAGGAAGGAAAAGATTGGCCTGAATAGAATTGTCTGGTACAATGCCGCTTAGCAATACACCGGCTTTTAGATAGCGGGTTGAAGGCCGGTGCAATTCCTCCGCTAGTTGTACTGCATGGTGAATGAGCTCCGGTGTGGAAGCGCTCGGCTGTGGTAATTGACGGCTGCGGTAATAAGAAGCAGGATTGTATTCATACTCTGTGTTTACATAAGCATTGGTCATCACAAACACTTCAATTATTGTAGCTGCACTACGTTGACGGCGCAATTTTTCCGCTGCTCTTGTAATATAAGTAGCCACGGCTTCCCTGATCTCTTTAATATCCGAAACAGGCCGCCCAAACATGCGGGTGGTAGCAATGCGTTTTTTCTTTTCCAATGGATTTTTCAGGTAAATGCAGGATTGCCCGTTTAATTCTGCAAGTAACCGGACACCTACTATGCCACCTAAATTTTTACGCGCCCACTCCGGCGGCATGCGGCTGAGTTCTGCGGCATTTTCTAATCCGAATACGGCATGCAGTTTCAGTGCATAGCGCCGGCCAATACCCCAGATACTTTCAATTCCCGTTGCCTGCAATACACTATGAATTTTTTCCGGAGTATCCAAAACCATGATGCCGGCTGTGCTTACTTTATTTTTTTTGGAAAAATGATTGGCCACTTTACTCAGCACTTTTGTCGGCGCCACACCCACAGAAACCATAATACCTGTCCACATTTCCACGGTTTCTTTCAGGCGTTCCGCCATTTTCTGTAAATCTTTTTCCGGCACCTGATGCAGGTCAATAAAGGCCTCATCTACGGAATAAACTTCTACATTTTCTTTGCCTGCCACCTGTGACAGGGTAGCCATGATGCGTGCACTGAGATCGCCATACAAATTATAATTGCTGGAAAAAACAGATACCTTATTTTTCTCAATCAGCTCTTTATTTTGATAATAAGGTACAGCCATATCAATACCCAATAGTTTTGCCTCATCTGTTCGTGAGATGATGCATCCATCATTATTACTCAGCACAACGACCGGTTTTTTAGAAATGTCCGGGCGAAAGAGGCGTTCACAGCCGCAATAAAAACTATTACAATCCACTATTGCATACATGCTATCTTTTTTATGGTTAAAATAATTTTTCCTGGACACCGGATATTTTTTTTTGTTCAAAAGGAAATGTGGCTACAACCTTCCATGCGTCACCGTTTTCACGCCTTTTTAATAAACATAACTGATCCGCTATAAAGCGTCCACTGAATGATTGATGATTAAAATGCAGCCAGGCTTTTTCGTACTGCCCCGGTAATAATTTTTGTGCAATCATTACCGTCGGTTCTGTAATAAACCAGGGTTTGGTATCTTCATTGATGTAAAATAATTGTCTCATTTTGCGTAATGCCTGTATCGTATGCAGAATAGGTACTTTTCCCAGTACGTGAATGAATATGGAATGTGTAGGCAGGCTACCAAAACCCTGTAGATCCAGGATAAAAGAGGGCAGGTCTCCTGCGATGGTATTGATACGCGGAAGCAGGCGAGGCTCCATGAATTCATATTGATTAAATTTCACCAGGGTGAGTTGGGTGCGTGTGGCTCCCTGCGCCGGGCCATATTTTTTAAAAAAATCTTTTTTTATGGAATGAATTTCCTCCAGTAAAGCAGGCGGCAATTTCAGTACAAGCATATAGGCTGCAGGCGTTGCCTGAAAGCCGGCACGCCGGGTAGCCAGTGCAAGATCTTTTTTCATGATATTTTATTTTTTAAACCAAAATATTTAGTGTAAAATTGCTAAATAATTTAGTTATTTGCAAATAAAACTATAGATCATTCATCTCTTTAAAATCATTTTTATGCAGGAAGAAAATATGTATGGTGCCGCATATAAAGGCACCAAAGAATTTACCCAGTGGGAGGTACACAGCGCAAATGCCACAGGTTTTGGCGCTGCGGCCGATGACTATATGGATCGGGGGATAGACCTGAATGAACAACTCATCATGAATAAGCCTGCTACGTTTTTTTTTCGTATGAACAGTGATGCCATGATTGGTGCGGGTATTCAAAGCGGTGATGTACTCATTGTGGATCGGAGCCTGAAAGCAACCGATGAAAAAATAATTGTCGCGGCACTTAATGGAGAGCTTGTGGTACGGCGTTTTCGCCGATCAGCCGGACACCTGAACCTTGTAGCAGAAAATAAACGTTATGCCGATATACAGTTATTTGAATATAGCGAATACAAGGCCTGGGGCGTAGTGACCTGTGTCATTCATATTCTTGAAAAATCCTTGCAGGTGCATGGTAATAGGCCTGCACAAAAGGTTTTGTATGGAAGCTGAAAATGAATTTTAAAATAATCGATATGGAAAATACATCGCGACATCCCAATGCAAAGCCTTTGCCGGAGAAAAAAAAAGAAACGGATCATTATATCGAAGGGAGAGGAGCTCAGTTAAATACAAAAAACCGTTTTTTAATACATGAATCTACCAGGGAAAATGTGGAAGCCATAGACGAGTGGGAATTGTCTGATATTCATACAAAATATATAGAACAGGAAGCAAAAAGTATCGTCAACAAAGTAGATAGCCCGGATGTAGGCATGTTTTACAGTATGAACCCTTACCAGGGTTGTGAACATGGGTGCATTTATTGTTATGCAAGGAATGCCCATGAATATTGGGGATACAGCGCCGGGATAGATTTTGAGAGCAAAATAATTGTCAAAAAAAATGCCCCGAAACTGCTGCGGAAATTTTTAATGCACCCAAAATGGGCATGTGTGCCTATATCCATCAGTGGAAACACAGATTGTTATCAACCGGCTGAAAGAAAATATCAACTCACCCGGCAATTGTTGGAAGTATGCTTGGAATTTAATCAGCCCGTTGGACTGATTACTAAAAATGCCTGTATGATTCGGGATAAAGATATTTTTAAAAAACTTGCTGCAAAAAACCTGGTCAGTATATTGGTGTCCATCACATCTTTCAATGAAGATTTAAGAAGGGCCATGGAACCACGCACCACTACTGCCAGGCAACGTTTGCGTATCATACAAGAGCTCAGTGCTGCAGGCGTAAGAATGGGTGTAATGCTTGGCCCGATGATTCCCGGTTTAAATGACCACGAAATGCAAAGTATCATGAAAAAGGCGAGTGAAGCAGGCGCTGTTTTTTCTGCTTATACTTTTATAAGGTTAAATGGAGCCGTTAAAAATTTGTTTCATGACTGGCTCTATAAAAATTTCCCTCAACGTGCAGATAAAGTGTGGCATTCAATAGAACATGGACATGGAGGCAGGGTAAATGACAATCGCTGGAAAATAAGGATGCGCGGAGAAGGCCCTGAAGCAGAAATGGTACGACAACAATTTTTGAAATATAATAAATTATATGGCCTTAATGCGGAACGTTGGGGATTAGATACCCATTTATTTAAAAAGCCTTTTCAACAGGGTGAATTATTTTAAGATGGCCAATGATCTATGATTTTTTTTACTACTGCTGCACTTCCGAATGCTAATGTATAGCCACTTCCGCCATGACCGTAATTATGAATAATATTTGTTCCCGGCTCATGCTCTACGCGCACTTGATGTCGATAGGGCCTTAACCCCGCCCAGCCACCCAGGAATTGCTGCTTTTGAAGTGCAGGAAAAACGTTGAATGCTTTTTTTAACATCTCTTCCAATACATTCTCCTCTGTTTTTTGGGAGAAAATATTTTCTTCATAAGTACCGCCAATGATGATTGCATCCCTTCTTGGAACTATGTATAATGGTTTTTCATTATCAAGAAAAATATCCGTTTCATTATTAGGAGTTAACAAAGCAACCTGACCTTTGACAGGAATCAATTGCGAATCATGACAAAGCACCCTGCTTTGCAAACCTGTACAGTTAACCACAATTTTTGCTTTTGCAGAAAGTTCTTGAAGGCTGTTTATTCTTCTTCTTTCAAATAATACTCCTTTTTTTATCAATTGATCTTTAAGCCAGGGAAGAAAAACCTGAGTCTCTATTAAAGGTACCATCACTTCATAACTATAAGTATGCTCACCAAAGCGATGATTATCTTTTATTATTTTAGGGTATATGCCTTCGGGCAAAAAAAATTGCCAGTCATGTTTTGCATCTTCAACATTTTCATACTCCACTTTAATGAGTTTTCTCATGCTAATTCCGGAATGTAGATTGAAAGAAAGTTTTTGATATTCCCAATAACTTTCAATACACCAGGGAATACATTCTTTTTGATGACTGATATGATAAGGAAACCAAAAAGCAGCGGCCTTATCGGATGTTGTATTTGGTGAATAGGATGAAGATATAATACTTACTTTATACCCTGCATTGACCAAATATGTAGCTACAGATAATCCACTAATGCCTGATCCTGCAATAAAAATATCTTCGCTCATTACAAATTCAATTGAATAGATAAAATTAAGATGAGTTATTATCTAGTATAGATTTTTTTTAAAACTGCCATCGTTTCAATATCTTAGCCAAAATTTTATCCGTATGAGCCGCTTATTTGTGGACCCTGATATTGCCAAAGCGCATACCATTCATACTGATTTTTACACATCTCCTATTTATTATGAACAGGCAAAAGAGCGGATTTTTGCCAATTGCTGGCAATACGCCGGATGTACAGATCAGGTTTCCACACCTGGTGCATTCCCTTTTTCATTATTACCCGGGTTGTTAAATGAGCCATTAGTAATCACAAAAGATGAGAAAGATACTTACAAATGCTTAAGTAATGTATGTACCCATCGCGGTAATTTATTGGTGAATGAACCATGCTCAATCAACAGGATGCGTTGTAAATATCATGGCCGGATTTTTTCTTTAGATGGGAAATTTATTTCAATGCCTGAATTTAAAGAAGTTGAAAATTTTCCAACGGAAGCAGATAACCTGCATGAATTACCGCTATTTCATTGGGGAAAATTATTATTCACATCCCTGCATCCAAAATTTAAGGCAAAAGATTTTTTTGATGATATGATTGAAAGAATTAAATGGATGCCTTTACATCAATTAACTTACAGGCCAGAGTATTCAAAAGATTATCATGTAAAAGCCAACTGGGCGCTTTATTGTGAAAATTATCTTGAAGGTTTTCATATTCCATTTGTGCATGCAGGATTAAATGCTGCATTGGACTTTAGTGCATATTCTACAGAAATATCATTCTTTTCCAGCCTGCAATTAGGTATTGCTAAAGCCGGGGAGCACTGCTTTGAATTACCGGAATACTCGGTTGATTATGGGAAAAATATAGCTGCTTATTATTTTTGGGTTTTTCCCAATATGATGTTTAACTTTTATCCTTGGGGATTATCATTAAATATTGTCAATCCCGTAGGGATCAGTGAATCAAAAGTTTCATTCCTCACCTTTGTCTTTGATGAATCAAAATTGGGCCAGGGAGCAGGGAGTAGCCTGGATACTGTAGAAATGGAAGATGAATATATCGTAGAAAGAGTGCAGGAAGGTATTCGTTCAAGGTTTTATACTAAAGGAAGATATTCCGTGAAGCATGAAAAAGGAACGCATCATTTTCATACTTTACTTTCCAGTTTTATGCAGTAATATGCTGCTTAAAAAAATTCATTATTTCTTTTTGTAAAACAGATTCTTGCTTGCCTGAAGCCAGGTGTTTGATCACACAGCTACTTTCTTCAATTTCCTTACTGCCCATAATGGCTATAAATGGAATGTGCTTTTTCTCTGCATACTTGAATTGTTTATCGAATTTTGCTTTCTCATGATATAATTCACAGGAGATATCTGCCTGCCTGAGCCATTGCATGGTTGGGAGAATGCTTTTACACTCTGCATCACCTGTATGAAAAAATAATACCTGCACACCTTTTTTCATCTCATCCGGGAATAAACTCAATGATTCCATCACATCAAATATTCTGTCTACACCGAAACTGATTCCGATACCAGGCACATGAGGTACGCCAAATAACCCGGTTAAATTATCATAGCGGCCACCTCCGCCAATACTACCTATATTTACATCAAGCGCCTTTACTTCGAAAATTGCACCCGTATAATAATTCAGGCCTCTTGCCAGTGATGGATCTATTTTTATTGGAGTTGAAGATGGCAGCATGGCTAATAGATTGTTTAAATCATCCAAAGCTTTTTTCCCATCTTCACCAGATCCCAGAAGATTTTCCAGCTGTTTTAATTTTTCCGAATTGCTTCCTTCTATGGTCAGGAATTTTTCAATGAGTTTTAAATTTTCTTCCGGAATTTGCTTATTACGTAATGAATCCATTACTTTTTCCAGGCCAATTTTATCTAACTTATCAATACTCATAGTAATATCCTGTAGTTGATTGCTCAGGTTACAATGATTAGCTAATGCAGATAATAATTTCCGATGATTAACACATATTTCAACGTTTACTTTAAGATTTTGAAAAACTTCCGTATAGACCTCCATTAATTCAACTTCATTCAATAAAGATGTACTGCCAACAATGTCTGCATCACATTGATAGAATTCTCTGTACCTGCCTCTTTGAGGGCGGTCTGCCCGCCATACAGGTTGCATTTGGTAGCGCTTAAACGGAAAATTTAATTGCCCGTAATTCATTGCCACAAATCGTGCAAATGGAATTGTAAGGTCATAGCGCAAAGCACGCTCCGTAATGCCTGCCGAATTTTTTCCTGCTAAAATTTGTTCAAAATCTGTTTTTGCTTTTTCCCTTTTGGTTGGGTTGTCCAGGCCATTATTTAGTATTTTGAATATTAACTGGTCGCCTTCATCGCCATATTTCCCCATTAAAGTTTCCAGGTTTTCCATAGCAGGCGTTTCTAATGGTTCAAAACCATGTAACTCAAAAGACCTCTTTATTGTTTTAAAAATAAAATCTCGTTTATATATGGTTTCATTGACGAAATCACGTGTCCCCTGTGGAATTGAAATTTTATTCATTTGAGCCGCTTTTTTTAATATAGCTTTTTAAAAGGATAAATTTGAAAGCATCATGACAGCATTCACCTGTGTCTTATAAAATATGCTAATAAATACTTTCCAAAATTTTCTGGCAAATATACATGGTGTTATTATTTATTAACTGATTGATCTGCTATCTATCTGTTTTATAGTTCTATTATGGAAAACATAAGGTTTCGTATCTTATAAACGTAAACAAATTAGAAAAAAAAGATTGTAAAGAATGGAGTTTTATAAAAATTATTATCTTGCCACCCTTGCAAACCAAAAACATGAGTGATTCAATAGAAACGAAACGGGAAAAGCGATACAATCTCTCCCGAACGATTTATAATATAGGTATGGGTTTACTCATTTTTTGTATCGGGATTGTATCATTTTTTGCGGAGAAATGGAACTTAACTACATTAAGTAGTTATGGACCGGTTATCAGGTATAGTTTTGGAACAATATGTATTTTATATGGAAGCTTTAGAATATATCGTGGTTGTAAAAAAGAATTCTAAGACAGGGAAATGAAGCAAATTTGTAAGTATGGTTTAGGTATGTTTGGCCTGTTTTTTATCATTCTTTCCTGTAATAATGATAAAAAGAAAACAGCTTATGATTCGGCCACTCAGGGAACTATACATATTAGTGTGGATGAAAGTTTTGAACCAGTGATCAGTGAGCAAATAAAAGTGTATGAATTTTCAAATCCAAAAACACATATTATCGCAAATTATAAACCAGAAGCAGATTGTTTCAGAGACCTGGCGAATGATAGTATAAGGATGGTCATAGTGGCAAAAGGCTTATCAGATAAGGAAAGCAAAAATTTTACGGTAACATTAGGTTATAAACCAACCTGGGATATTATTGCTTATGATGCAGTTGCAGTGATTATTAACAAGGAAGGGAAGGATAGTGTTTTTACAATGAAAAGGTTGAAAAATTTATTGAATGGCTCGGATACATCGTTACAAATGGTTGTAGATGGGAACAATGCTACGAGTACGGTAAGATATTTACTGGATTCAGTGGTACAAGGAAATACATTTGGGAAAAATGTGGAAGCAGCAAAGAATAGCATGGATGTCATCAATTTTATATCAAAAAATCAAAATGCTGTTGGTTTTGTTGGTTCCAGTTGGGTAGTCAATGAAGATGATCCGGCGGTAAGTAATTATACTAAAAATGTCCGATTTGCCTTATTGGCCTGTGATAGTTGTGGTGAGCATGTTTTTGCCAAACCATCTCAAGCAACCATTATGTATGATCAATATCCTTTGGTACGGCCTTTGTATTATATTTTAAAAGAAAATGCAGCGGGATTGGGAAGCGGCTTTGTAGATTTCATGATGATTGAAAGAGGTCAATTGATTTTTAACAGAAGTTACCTTGTACCTGCTAAAATTTATTTTGGTATTCGAAAAGCTATCATTGATAAGTGATAGTTTGATTTTAATTATAAAACGAAAAAAAAGAAGACAATTATGAAGAAAGCAATCCTTGCCCTACTCTTAGGCGCATTTTTTTCATCTGCAACAATCGCGCAATCTGTAGCCGATGGGATTAAGTACTTATATTATCAACGGAATAAAAGTGCTGTAGAAACACTAGAAAAAGTATATGCATCAAAGTCCAAAGATGTTCAGGCGATCTATTGGCTAGGCCAGGCATATTTGGCAGAATATGGTTTATCAGGAAATAAAAGTGATCTTGAAAAAGCAAAAGCCTTATATCAAAAAGCGCTTTCTGACGGCATGAATGACCCTTATATTTGGATAGGCATGGGTCATGTAGAAATATTAGAAGGAAAAAATGCTGAAGCAAGGCAACGTTTTGAAGCCGCGATAACCAATACAAAAGGTAAAAAGGGTGCAGAAAACCCGGATATTCTTAAAGCTATTGGCCGTGCCGAATCAGATGGCAGTAGCCAGATAGGAGATCCACAATATGGAATAGACGTGCTTACAAGAGCAAAAGCATTAGATCTTACTAACCCTGATATTGATATGTACCTGGGATTATGTTATTTAAAATTATCCAGTGATAAAGGTGGAGAAGCTGTAGAAGCATTTAGGGATGCAACAGTTCGCGATCCTAATTATGCGGCTGCTTACTGGCGCATTGGTCGTGTTTATCGTTCTCAAAACAACTTGCCATCCATGAATGAATGGTTTGGTAAAGCCATAGCAGCTGATGCTAAATTTGCGCCGGTTTATCATGATTATTTCGAATATTATCAGGAACGCGATATTAATGCTGCCAAAGAATTCTTGGATAAATATGTTGCTAATGCTGATAAGGATTGCAACACGGAATTTTTTGTAGGTGACTACCTGTTTCGTGCGGGCAAGTACCAGGAATCCCTGGCCAAAGCTGATGAAATGAGTAGTGGTGAATGTAAAGATTATCCCAGGTTACCATTATTATATGCCTATGATTATAACAGGCTGGGTGATTCCACTAAAGCACTTAATTATTTACAGAAATTTTTAGGGACTATGCCATCATCACAATTAAAGCCAACAGATTATGTATTTGCAGGCAATATGTTTAAAAGTATTTCCGGTTACGAAGATTCAGCAGTAGCCTATCTTTCTAAAGCTGTTGATATGGATACTGTAGTAAAAAATAAGTTGGCTTATATAGATACCATATCCACTTTATATAAAAAGTTAAATAATCCTGCGGAACGTTTAGTTTGGTTAAAAAAATCATTTTCACTCAATCAAAATCCATCCAACAGAGATATTTACGATATGGGAGATGCTGCCCTTGCAGCCGGTGATTACACTTTAGCTAATTCGATGTTCGAAAAGTATAAGGAAAAATACCCAAATGAAATTTATGGCTATAAGGGAATGGTTGACGTAGCGCAAAAAATGGATTCTACCGGTGCTGCTGCAGTGATCCCCATGAACAATCTTATCAATGATTTTTTGTTAAAAGATACTACGAAATATGGTACGACCATAGCCTATTATCATGCACTCCTGGGTACCTATTATGTAAATGAAAAGAAAGATTATGATAGTTCTATCATCGAATTTCAAAAGGCATTGCAATTTGATCCGGCAAATCCTCAGTATAAGCAATACCTGGATATATTGATTAAAGCAAGAGATAAAAGAAAAAACAGTAGCAATAATTCAGGCAATTCAAAATCACCAGCTGATAAAAGCAAAACAAAAAAATAAGTCAATAATTCTTGTTATAAAAAACTCCACGAAAGTGGAGTTTTTTGTTGTGAACTACTTACACTATTTTTGCAGAGCAAAGAATGTATATGCCCATCCTTCAACTTTTATCTGATATTCCTGTTACAGGCTCCACCACAGATTATGCCCCCATTGCGCTTCAATTGTTTTTTGCTATAGGTTTTATAGCCACTATGTTGATTGCTTCGGGTTTAATAGGCCCTAAAAGAAAAACAGCAGATAAATTGGAGAATTTTGCCAGTGGTATTCCATCTCATGGTGATGCAAGGCAACCCATAGCAATTAAATATTTTTTAGTAGCAATTCTGTTTGTCCTTTTCGATGTTGAGGTTATCTTTTTTTATCCCTATGCAGTGAATTTTAAAGGACTTGGATGGACTGGTTTTGTGGAAGTGATTTTATTTACAAGCTTTTTTATTATTGGTTTTATCTACATTATTAAAAGAGGTGCATTGAACTGGGAAGAATAAATATTTAAATAATGAAAAATGATGGATCATTTTTCTTAAACATATAGGATATGTCCAGACCGGTAAAATATAATATTAACCCCCAAGTGACTAAAATCAGTGACTCAATAAGCTATGCTGATTTGCCTGAAGGGATGGAAGGGGAAGGTTTTTATGCCACCAAATTTGAAAAAATTGTCGGATTGGCACGTAAAAATTCAATTTGGCCATTACCTTTTGCCACTTCCTGTTGTGGCATTGAGTTTATGGCTACCATGGGCTCCCATTATGATCTCGCACGCTTTGGTTCTGAACGTTTAGGCTTTACGCCCAGACAATGTGACTTACTTATGGTTATGGGAACAATTGCAAAAAAAATGGCTCCCATTGTAAAACAGGTTTATTTGCAAATGGCAGAACCACGGTGGGTACTAGCCATGGGCGCATGCGCCTCATCCGGAGGAATCTTCGACTCTTACTCAGTTCTCCAGGGTATAGATCAGATTATTCCCGTAGATGTGTATATACCGGGATGCCCACCACGCCCGGAAGCAGTTTTAGATGGCGTCTTGCGAATCCAGGATTTGGTACATAATGAAAGCCTGAGACGAAGAAACAGTTCTCATTATAAAGCTTTACTCAATAGTTATGATATTCAATAAAAGTTGCGCTTGTAATACAAAAAAGAAGTTATGGAATTAACGGTTGATTATATTCAAGAAAGGCTTTTAGAAAATTTTGGTGAAGAAATAAGTTTTTTTCTGGATCCTTATGATATGCTCAATTTTGAAACACCAAAAGAGAAAAACCTGAAAGTTCTCCAGTTTTTGTTTGATGATGAAAAATTGAATTTTCGCTTTCTCACAGATATTTGTGCTGTTCATTACCCTTCAGAAAAAGGGCGGGAGCTGGCCATTGTATATCATTTGCATAACCTTCGAGATAATGTACGGATTAGGTATAAAATTTTTACGTCTATTGAGAGCCCGGATATTTTTACTGCCACTAATATATATGAATGCGCCAATTGGATGGAAAGAGAAACCTATGATTTTTTTGGAATCAATTTCGTTGGCCACCCCAATTTAAAACGAATTCAAAATGTAGATGAAATGGATTATTTTCCCATGCGGAAAGAATACCCTATGGAAGATCAAACCAGAATAGATAAAGACGATGAAATGTTTGGCAGAGGAGGCTCCGTAATTTAAATTTAAAATATAGCAATTAAATAAAACAGGATGTCTGATCTTATTTTTCCCAATATCAAACTACCGGACGGTTCTCTTGAAAAAAAGACGACCACCTTAAATATGGGCCCTACCCATCCTGCAACACATGGTGTGTTTCAAAATATTCTGGAAATGGATGGAGAAAGAGTCATTTCTTCTGAACAAACGGTAGGCTATATACACAGAGCTTTTGAAAAAATTGCAGAAAGAAGGCCTTTATACCAGATTACAACACTTACTGATAGGCTGAACTATTGTTCATCACCTATTAATAATATGGGCTGGCACATCACTTGCGAAAAATTACTGAAAATTCAAATTCCAAAAAGAGTTGATTATCTAAGGGTCATCATTATGGAACTCGCCAGAATCTCCGACCACTTAATTTGTAACTCTATTGTTGGGGTCGATACGGGCGCTTTATCTGTTTTTTTGTATGTCATGCAATACCGTGAACTTATCTATGAAATTTACGAGGAAATTTGCGGTTCCAGACTCACAACCAATATTGGACGCATCGGTGGATTTGAAAGAAATTTTAATGATACGGCATTCTCCAAATTAGAAAAATTCCTAAAAGAATACCCTCATGTTTTAAAAGAATTTGAAGCGCTCCTTCAAAGAAATCGGATTTTTATGGAACGAACTATGGGCGCAGGGCCTATTAGCGCTGATAGGGCTTTGAATTATGGCTTTACGGGTCCAAACCTTCGTGCTGCAGGAGTAGATTATGATATTCGCGTTCATACACCTTATAGTAGTTACCAGGATTTTGACTTTAAAATACCTGTAGGAACAACAGGAGATTGCTATGACCGCTTCCTGGTCAGGAATCAGGAAATGTGGCAAAGTCTTTCAATTATTGAGCAGGCCTATCAAAAAGTACAAGAATTTAAAGGCGCTGAAGCGGAAGTATTTCATGCAGATACACCGGAATACTACTTACCACGAAAGCAGGATGTCTATACCAAAATGGAAGAATTAATATGGCATTTTAAAATAATTATGGGTGAAACAAAAATACCTGTTGGAGAAGTTTATAATTCCGTGGAAGGTGCAAATGGTGAGCTTGGATTTTATTTAATAAGCGATGGTGGTCGTACCCCTTATCGCTTGCATTTCCGCAGGCCATGTTTTATCTATTACCAGGCATTTAATGAAATTTCCAGAGGATGCATGTTGAGTGATGCGGTCATTATTTTAAGTAGCCTGAATTTGATAGCCGGTGAAATGGACGCTTAAATAATTTAAAGAAGAAAGTATTTTTTAAAAAATAACTATGGTTTTTTCAGAAGAAAAAATGAATGAAGTAAACAGGTTGATAGCTTCCTATCCACAGGGGAAACAGAAAAGCGCTATTTTACCGGTCTTACACCTGGCACAGGAAGTGAATGGTGGATGGTTGAGTACAGAAGCAATGGATTACGTTGCATCCTTATTACAATTAGATCCCATTGAAGTGTATGAAGTGGCCACTTTTTATAGCATGTATAATTTGCATCCTGTGGGCAAATATATTTTCGAAGTTTGTCAAACCGGCCCTTGTATGATTAAAGGAAGTGATGATATTATTGCCTATATCAAAGAAAAACTGAATATCGGCATCGGTGAAACCACAAAAGATGGCATGTTTACTTTAAAAGCGGTTGAATGTCTTGGTGCATGCGGTTATGCGCCCATGATGCAAATGGGTAAAACATACAGAGAACATTTAACCAGGGAAAAAATAGATCAAATAATTGAAAGTTGCCGGTCCATGAATAATTAGATTTAAAGAACCGTTAGAATCAACAGGAAATTTTCTGCATGATGTTCAACGATAATTTTTTATAAAAATGGTGAAATTATTATTAGAAAATGCCCAAAAAGAAGGTATCCGTTTCTTAAAAACCTATAGAGAAAATGGCGGATACCAATCTCTTGAGAAAGCATTAAAAATGGCTCCCGATAATATTACTGAAGAAGTTAAAGTGAGCGGCTTAAGAGGAAGGGGGGGCGCAGGTTTTCCCACTGGCTTAAAATGGAGTTTTTTGGCAAAACCTGAAAATACACCAAGATACCTGGTGTGTAATGCTGATGAAAGTGAACCGGGTACATTTAAAGATCGCTTTCTGATGGAGTTTATTCCTCATTTATTAATTGAAGGAATGATCATTTCATCTTATGCCCTGGGATCAAACAGGTCTTATATTTATATCAGAGGAGAATACGCCTGGATAGTGGATATCCTTCGTCAGGCCATTGAAGAAGCCAAACAAAATGGATACCTCGGGAAAAATATTTTAGGTTCAGGCTTTGATTGTGAAATATTTGTGCATCCAGGAGCAGGCGCTTATATCTGTGGTGAAGAAACTGCTTTACTGGAATCCCTGGAAGGAAAAAGAGGCAATCCAAGAATAAAACCTCCCTTTCCGGCAGTCAAAGGTTTATGGAATTGTCCAACCGTGGTGAATAATGTGGAAACCATTGCAGCTGTGGTTCCTATTATCAAAATGAGCGGCGCTGAATATGCAAAAATAGGTGTAGGCCGTTCGACCGGAACTAAATTAATAAGCGCTTGTGGAAATATAAATAAACCCGGAGTTTATGAAATAGATATGACTATTTCTGTGGAAGATTTTATTTATAGTGACGAATTTTGTGGTGGCATTGCAAACGGGAAAAAACTAAAAGCCTGCATACCAGGAGGTTCTTCCGTCCCTATTTTACCGGCTAATCTTTTATTGAAAACTGCGAAAGGTGAAACCCGATATATGAATTATGAAAGCCTTTCTGATGGGGGCTTTGCTACAGGCAGTATGATGGGAAGCGGAGGATTTATTGTCCTTGATGAAGACCAATGTGTCGTAAAACATACTTATACGCTTGCGCATTTTTACAGACATGAGAGTTGTGGCCAATGCAGCCCATGCCGTGAAGGCACAGGTTGGATGGAACGAATTTTGAAAAATATAGAAACCGGAAAAGGAAAAATGAGTGATATAGATTTATTATGGGATATTCAGAGTAAAATTGAGGGAAATACTATCTGCCCATTGGGTGATGCAGCGGCCTGGCCTGTGGCTGCAGCCATCCGGCATTTTAGAGATGAATTTGAATGGCATGTACTCAATCCGGAAGAATCCCAAAAGAGAAATTATGGCTTGGCAAATTATGCATCACCATTAGCATTAGTCTCTTAAGATATATCTTTTAAAAAAACGATATTCAATTATGTCTGAAGATTTATTTAAAGTAACCATAGATAATATCACGATTGATGTGCCACCGGGAACAACTATCCTGCAGGCTGCACGTAAAATTGGTGGTGATGTTACACCACCGGCCATGTGTTATTATAGTAAACTAAAAGATAGTGGAGGCAAATGCCGCACCTGCCTGGTAGAAGTAAGTAAAGGAAGTGAAAAAGATCCCAGACCCATGCCGAAATTAGTAGCCAGTTGCCGGACAACCGTTATGGATGGAATGGAAGTGAAAAATATAACCAGCCCCAAAGCTATGGAAGCAAGAAAAGGTGTAGTTGAATTTCTTTTGATTAATCACCCTTTGGATTGCCCTATTTGCGACCAGGCCGGTGAATGTGATTTACAAGACCTGAGTTATGGACATGGTAATGAAGGATCAAGATTTGAATTTCAAAAAAGAGTTTTTGAAAAACATGATCTCGGTCCGTATATACAACTTCACATGACCCGATGTATTTTATGTTATCGTTGTGTTTTTGTTGCTGATCAACTTACAGAGAAAAGACAACATGGCATTTTAGACAGAGGGGAAAGAGCTGAAATAGCTACCTATATTTCGAAATCCCTTGAGCACGACTTTATAGGAAATGTAATTGATGTATGCCCGGTTGGTGCACTAACAGATAAAACATTTCGCTTCAAAAACAGGGTTTGGTTTACAAAACCGGTTGATGCACACAGGGACTGTGATAAATGTGCTGGCCTGGTAAGGTTATGGTTAAGAGGAGATGAAGTTTTTCGAGTAACCGTTCGAAGGGATGAATGGGGAGAAGTCATTAATACTCCGGAAGGTAAACCCGCCTGGATTTGTAATGAATGTCGTTTTGAAAAGAAAAAAGAGTCTGACTGGATTATTGAAGGGCCGACACATATCAACAGACATTCAGTTATTGCTCAGGGGCATTATGAAGGATTAAAGATGCCCAATGAATTTTTACCTGAAGTCATCGGGAAAAAGCCGCGTTTATTTTTAAACATACATGATGTAAGTGAGGTAAACAGGCCGGGAATAGATCTAAGTTTAATTGAAGGGCCTGCGACAAGTGATGATTTTGAAAACCCTAAAAATGATTAATTAGCAATGATGTTTTTACTTACCATTGACTGGGCATTTTTTTTAGAAAAATTGATCTTAATTGCTATTGTCATCACATTGTCCTTAGTTATAGCAATGTATGCAACTTACGCAGAAAGAAAAATTGCTGCATTTATGCAGGATCGGATAGGGCCAAACAGAGCCGGGCCATTTGGCATCTTACAACCACTTGCCGATGGCATGAAATTATTTTTTAAAGAAGAAATAATACCAAATCATTCAAACAGGTTTTTATTTATCATGGGTCCTGCATTAGCTATGCTTACTGCAATGATGACCTGTGCTGTGATCCCATGGGGAAATAAAGTGGAACTGTTTGGGAGAAGTATTCCTTTACAGATTGCCGATATAAATATTGGCATCCTGTATATTTTTGCTGTAGTGAGTTTAGGTGTTTATGGTATTATGATTGGTGGCTGGGCTTCGAATAATAAATTTTCATTACTCGCTGCTATGCGTGGCGCATCACAGGTTATCAGCTATGAGCTTGCAATGGGTATATCCTTGATTGCTCTCCTGATGCTTACCGGCTCATTGAGCCTCAAAACGATCGTGGAGCAACAGATGCAAGCCGGGCATTTTTGGAATATTGCTTATCAGCCATTAGGCTTTTTAATATTTTTTATTTGCGCCATGGCTGAATGTAACAGGGCACCTTTTGATTTACCTGAAGCGGAAAACGAATTAAACATGGGATATCATCAGGAATATTCGTCTATGAAACTGGGTTTCTATCTCTTCGCTGAATACATAAACATGTTTATCAGCAGCGCTGTTATCGTAACCTTATTTTTTGGAGGATATGATATGCCTTTTGTAAATGAAACGCTTTTAACTCCCAATATGGCTGCGCTTGTTGGGGTAATTGCATTCTTTGCCAAAATATTTATTTTCATATTTATATTTATGTGGATCAGATGGACCTTACCAAGGTTCAGGTATGATCAATTGATGAACCTGGGTTGGAAAGGATTGATATTATTGGCATTAGCAAATATGCTGATCACGGCAGCCATTATCTTATATAGAATGTAAAGCGTGAAATAAAAATAAATATGGATTTATATGGAAGTCTTTGTATTGTAAAATAATTTTGCCGGAGATTTTCAATTGCATGAGTAAAAGAGTTTGGATAAAATACTTGAATGACGAAAAAGAAGTAACATGGAAGCATTAACTAAAAATGTGATGGAGGTAGACAGGAGGCCGATGAATTTTTGGGAAAAAATTTATTTGCCTGCAATTTTAAAAGGAATGACTATTACTTTCCGGCACATGTTTAAGAAAAAGCCCACTGTTCAGTACCCGGAGAAAACAAGATATTTCAGTCCTGTATTCCGAGGCATGCACATTTTAAACAGGGATGAAGAAGGGCGGGAGAGATGTACAGCTTGTGGATTATGCGCTGTAGCATGCCCTGCAGAAGCGATTACCATGGAAGCAGCAGAAAGAAAGCCGGATGAGGCTCATTTATATAGAGAGGAAAAATATGCTGCCAGGTATGAGATTAATATGTTGCGTTGTATTTTTTGTGGTTTATGTGAAGAGGCCTGTCCCAAAGACGCTATTTATTTATCACAAACAGTTACGCCGGCAGATTACGCCAGAAAAAATTTTATTTATACAAAGAATGATTTACTTATTCCGGATCCTGTCAAAGACCCGGAAGGTTTTGCTAAAGCAAAAGGCATTCATCAATAATTAAATGCTTCTATAAAAAATGGATATAACGACGATTGTTTTTTGGTTTCTTAGTGCATTGGCGCTTTTCAGCGCCATTATGGTGATTACCCGCAAGAATCCGATTTTTAGCGTTTTATGGTTAATTATTGTATTCTTTGCCATTTCCGGACATTATCTTTTATTGAATGCGCAGTTTCTGGCTGTCGTAAATATCATTGTTTATGCAGGAGCAATTATGGTTTTATTTCTCTTTGTACTGATGATGATGAATCTCGAAAATTTACCCGTGGTCAATAAAAACATATGGATGAAATTCCTGGGCGTGATATCAGGTGGATTATTGCTCTGCATACTTGTTTCTACTTCCAAATCTGCAGCAGATATGAATTTGAAAACAATTATTATGAAGGAAGGAAATATTGGATTAATAGAAAACCTGGGTAAAGTATTATTTACAAAATATGCCTTACCATTTGAAATAAGCAGTATTTTATTTTTAAGTGCCATGGTAGGTGCGGTAGTGATTGGAAAAAAAGAATCCTAAAAAGTAGTTTATAGCATATGCCAGTTTCTTATTATATCATTTTAGCATCGGCCCTTTTTTGTATTGGTGTTGCAGGAGTTCTCACCCGTAGAAATGCCATCATTGTATTTATGTGCATCGAACTAATGCTCAATGCAGTGAATTTATTGCTGGTGGCTTTTTCCAAAATGCAGAATATTGCCACACCGCCCGGTAGTGTGTCTGTTGGCGGGTCTGATGCACAGATTTTTGTTTTTTTTATTATGGTAGTTGCAGCCGCTGAGGTAAGTGTAGGGCTGGCTATTATTGTTATGATGTATAGGAATGTGCATTCAATTGATATTAATTTTTTAAACCGTTTAAAAAACTAAAAGAGCGCTTATTGTATTAGCGATCCTTTTTAATGATTTTTATGAACGCACTTGTTTTATGTATTCCGCTTCTGCCTTTCCTGGGATTTCTTCTGGTAGGGCTTTTGCGCAATAAATTATCCAGGCCTTTGATCGGAATAATTGCATCTGGTGTAATAGGAATTGCATTTATCCTTACACTGGTTATTTTCTTTACTCATTATTATCCGGCAAATGCCATTACTTATTTTGATTTTATCAAAAATTCAAAATATGATATCTCTTTTTCTTTCCAGGTAGATCAGTTGAGCACTTTATTTATGCTCATCATTACCGGAGTTGGCTTTTTAATCCATGTGTATTCCACCTCTTATATGCATGATGAAACGCCTGCACATTATGCCCGATATTTCTCCTATTTAAATTTATTTGTTTTCTCCATGTTGCTCTTGGTGCTCGGCGCCAATTATGTGATTATGTTCCTCGGTTGGGAAGGTGTAGGAATTTGTTCCTACCTGTTAATTGGATATTGGTTTAAAAACAATCAATATAATTATGCTGCTCGCAAAGCCTTTGTAATGAATCGAATTGGAGATGTAGGATTTTTGCTTGCAATTTTTTGGTTACTGGCCAGATTGGGTAGTGTAGATTATAGTATTGTCTTTTCAAATGCATCTGCACTTTCGACCACTGATGTAACGGGTATTACAATTTTATTATTTGTAGGAGCGATTGGGAAAAGTGCTCAGATTCCTTTATATACCTGGTTGCCGGATGCGATGGCCGGCCCTACGCCTGTATCTGCGCTGATTCATGCAGCAACAATGGTTACAGCCGGTATTTATATGATTGCCAGGAGTAATGTGTTATATTCATTAAGCCCGGTTTCAATGGATATTGTTGCAGTCATCGGTGTTGCAACTGCATTGCTTGCTGCTTCAATAGCACTTTTTCAGAATGATATTAAAAAAGTTTTGGCCTATTCTACGGTAAGTCAATTAGGATTTATGTTCGTAGCCTTAGGTGTTGGGGCATATACGACTGGTGTATTTCATGTTATGACACATGCCTTTTTTAAGGCTTTATTATTCCTTGGAGCAGGCTCCGTCATACATGCAATGGGAGGTGAGCAGGATATTACCAAAATGGGTGGATTAAGAAAAAAAATTCCTATTACTTACTGGACATTTTTAATAGCCGTTCTGGCGATATCCGGATTTCCGTTTACTTCCGGATTTATTTCTAAAGATGAAATCTTATTAGCAGCCTATTCACATAGTAAGCCACTCTTCTGGTTAACTGCTTTTGCCGCAGTTCTTACAGCATTTTATATGTTTAGAGTTTTTATGCTTGTTTTCCTGGGTGGCTTTCGAGGAAATGATGAACAACAACATCATTTGCATGAATCACCTCCCGCAATGACCATTCCTTTAATCATATTGGCTATACTCGCTGCAATCGGAGGCTTTGTACAATTACCGGAACTATTTGGAGGCCATGATTATTTTAACCAGTTTTTGGCCCCTGTTGTTCCGGCATTATCTCACGAAGGCGAAAATCTGGCCACAAAAGAATATGCATTATTAGGAGGCACCATCGTAGGGTTAATCATCATCTTCCTGTTTTGTAAAAAATGGTTTGCCGTAAATCAATTTGAAGGGAAATATACAGGCTTTAAAAATGTGTTGGCCCATAAATGGTATATGGATGAATTGTATGATGCAATCATTGTAAATCCATTTAATAATATTGCCGGGTTTTTAAAATCCATCGTAGAAAAATCAGGTATTGATGGTATTGTCAATGGTGTAGGAAGATTTATTCAATATTCATCCAGACAAGTAAGACTCATTCAAAGCGGATTGGTAGGGAATTATATCCTCATCATGGTATTATCCATTACCGTATTGTTTATGGTTTTCTGGAATCAGGATTTGATTATAGCATTTTTACAAAAAATATTTTAGGAAAAAAGCGCATTTGAATTTTATATATGATTGCATTACTACTTATACTTATTCCCTTTTTATCAGGCCTGGCGGCATTTTTCATGAAGGATGGAAAAATGGCCCGTAACTGGTCTTTATTTTCTTCCCTGTTAACACTACTCAGTATTATTGCTTTACTTACGAATAGTGTTCCTGCTTCTAATGAATCTTTTGATATTGCTTGGTTGCCTTTTTTGGGAAGTAGCTTTTCATTAGCGATGAATGGTTTGGTAAAAATGCTGGTTTTATTAAATGCCATTATTTATTTTATCGTTTTCCTTGCTACCTTCAGGAGAACTTTTGATCAACCGAACCGATACTTTGGGTTGATGTTGCTGATGCAAGCCGGTATGATGGGGGTATTTCTTGCAGCAGATGGTTTAGTCTTTTACTTTTTTTGGGAGCTGGCATTGGTACCGGCTTATTTCCTTTGTTCACAATGGGGAAATGAAAAGAAAATACAGGCCACATTTAAATTTTTTGTCTATACTTTTCTCGGCTCATTATTGATGCTGATTGGTATGATTATCATGCACGCTAAAACACCGGATCATTCTTATGCCTTGCAATCTTTTATGCATGCCAAGCTTTCTGCCACTGAAGAAAATCTTTTATTCTGGCTGTTTTTTATTGCCTTTGCCATCAAAATGCCTTTATTTCCTTTTCATACCTGGCAGCCCTTTGCCTATGAACAGACAGATACTTCTATCACCATTATCTTAAGTAGTGTTATGGTGAAGATGGGTTTATTTGCAGTGTTGCGCTGGCTTCTTCCGGTATTTCCACATGCCAGTATTTCCAATAGTCATATCATTATCATATTAGGTGTCATAAGTCTTTTATATGCTTCAGTCATTGCGGTTAGGCAAAATGATTTAAAGAGGCTGATCGCTTACTCTTCCATTGCGCATATAGGCTTAATGTGTGCAGCCATCTTTTCAGGCACAGTTCCCGGTATGCAAGGAGTGATGATACAAATGTTTAATCATGGAATCATCGTTGCCGGTTTGTGGATCACCGCTGAAGTTATCGAAACGCAATATGGCACCAGGAAAATAAGTGAACTGGGAGGATTGGCACAAAAAGCACCCGTATTAGCAATCTTACTCTTGGTAATGGCATTGGGTAATATAGCACTCCCCCTGACCAGTGCTTTTGTGGGAGAATTTTTAATGTTTAGTGGATTGTTTCAATATAACCTGATTATTTGTGCCGTGGCATTGGTAAGCATCATTCTCTCTGCTATTTATACCTTGAATATGGTACAAAATATTTTTTATGGAAATACGCTGCCTGCAACGCAGGATGCAACTGATATAAATCGAAATGCAAGAACGGCCATGATTCTTCTTGCTATTTGTATTTTGTTTTTAGGATTCTATCCACAGCCACTCATAGAGTTGCTGAATAGTAGTGTTCAAAGCGTGTTATCAGGATTAAATTTAGTTTTAAAGTAGATCAATACTATGAATGCATTAATACTTTCTGCGGTTTGGGGAATCATCCTGATGTTTTGCAGCATCCTGGTGAAAAATAAAAAAGCTATTGGATACATAGCTGCTTTTGGATTACTCACGATTCTCATTGGAAATATTGCAGAAACATACGGAACTCAAATTACACATTACAACATTTACCCCATGTTGTTATTAGATAGGTTTGGACTCTTTTTTAATACCATTGCGATCTTATCAGTTTTTATTTTTGTATTGCTTTCATTAATAGAAATTAGAAAGACCGGTAAATACGAACCAGAATTTTATACCCTGATATTTTTTGTGATTTGCGGGATTACCATCCTTACTTCATATCAAAATTTATTAATGCTTTTCCTGGGAATAGAAATTTTGTCAATCCCTTTATATATCCTTACCGGGAGTGATAAGAAAAATTTGAAAAGCAATGAGGCTTCCTTAAAATATTTTTTGATGGGCGCTTTTTCTACGGGTATCATGTTACTGGGTATTGCATTAATTTATGGAGGCACCGGAACCTTTAATTTGCAACCTGGCACACATAGTGTTGTAGGCACTTATCATGGAATCTCTTTTTTAGAAATAACCGGCTTAATTATTTTAATGTGTGCAATGGCATTTAAAGCCTCCGTTGCTCCTTTCCATTTTTGGGCGCCGGATGTGTATGATGGCGCACCTACTCCGGTGACATCTTTTATGGCTACAATAGTTAAAGTCACTGCTTTTCTTGCATTTTTTAAATTATGCGAGGTGCGGGTAACGGATACGCTTACTGCCGTAAATTGGAAAATGATTTTCGCTGTTATGATTGTAGCTACCTTATTTATCGGAAACATAACTGCTATCTTTCAACAGAGCGTAAAACGTATGCTGGCTTATTCCAGTATTGCACAAGCTGGTTTTATGATGTATGCAATATTCAGTTTAAATGATGTAGCCAAAGAAGGTTTATTGTATTATGCAATGGCCTATAGTCTGGCTACAATCGGCTTATTTGCCACTATGTCTAAAATAAAAGATTATTCTTTTGAAGGGTATAATGGCCTGGCCAAAAAGCAACCTACTTTAGCGGCAACCAATGCCATCTTTTTATTATCCTTATCCGGGATACCCTTAACAGCAGGTTTTTTTGCAAAGTATTACATGCTGGCATCCGTTATTAAAACGGGTAGTTATACCTGGTTGGTTATTGTAGGCGTCTGCTTTGCTACGATTTCTATTTATTATTATTTTCGGCTCATACAAGCGATGTATTTCAAAACTGGGAACCCCGATACTATTGATCATGAAATCACTCCATTTTTCAAAAATATGCTCATCGTGGTAGCCGTATTCATTGTTTTATTAGGAGCGTTTCCCCAGTTATTACTGAATTGGTTTTATTTCTAACCATTTATACTTTATCTTTTCCTTCCTTCTATTTTATCTATTTTTGATCTGAGCTACCTCTTATCTTTATTTCAAATAAGTTTTGAATTAGCAAAAAACGGATATGACTTTAAAAGATTCCTTTTCATTGGCCTGGCAAACGGTTAAAAGTAACAGGCTCCGTACCGGCTTAACTGTGGCAATCATTGCTTTTGGTATTATGGCACTGATTGGGATCATTACGGCTATTGATGCTATGAATAGCGGTTTAAGAGATAGCTTTTCAACGATGGGAGCCAATGGTTTCACCATTTCATTTAAAGAACGTTTTCGTTTCGGGAATGATAATGAAACAGAAAAAGTAGATAAAACGAAAGTCAAAAAATCAAATTTAGATAAACCCATACTCATCCATGAAGCAGAAATGTTTAAATCAAATTTTCATTTACCTGCCGAAATCAGTATTGGATTGAATGGCCCGGGAGGAGAGGAAATCACTTATAAAAATAAAACAACGAACCCCACAATGCGCCTGAATGGGGGAGATGAAAACTACTTGGAAGTAAATGGCTTTTCACTTTCTTCCGGACGGAATTTTAATGCACTGGATGTACAAACGGGTCGGAATGTATGTATTCTTGGTGATGGCGCTGCAGCAAAATTATTTGGCACAAATACCTCTCGGGCAGTTGATAAAATCGTTAAAATACAAGAAATTCCTTATCGTGTCATTGGTGTCTTAAAAGCAAAAGGCTCCAGTGCTCTTATGCGGGCAGATGACATTGCCATAATGACTTACACAAACCTTCGCGGATTGAAGATCGTTTCCAATTCATATATTATTGGTGTGCAAACACAAAATGTGCAACAATTAGATGCAGCCATTAGTGAATCCAGTGCTTTGATGCGTGGAATTCGCAGGTTATTACCCACTGAAAGTGATAATTTTGTCATAGAAAAGAGTGATAAACTCGCTGAGACCTTTATTAGTTTATTAGGCGCAATACAAGGCGCTGCAGGAGCTATTGGTTTTATTACATTAATTGCTGCAGCTATTGGTTTAATGAATATTATGCTTGTAGCAGTAAATGAAAGAACAAGAGAAATTGGTCTCATCAAAGCTTTAGGAGGCAAAAGAAAAAATATCCGGCAGCAATTCTTATTTGAGTCCACCATCATCAGTGTTTTGGGCGCAATTTGTGGAATTATTATGGGTGTTTTAGTTGGTAATTTATTTTCAATGTTTTTAGATACCGGCTTTGTCGTTCCCTGGAATTGGGTAATTACTGGGATCGTAATCTGTACATTAGTTGGTTTACTGGCAGGATTATGGCCTGCTATTAAAGCATCCAGGCTCAACCCAATTACAGCTTTACGCTATGAGTAATTGCGTTATATTTGATCAATGAAAATTGCCATTATCAACGGCCCTAACCTGAATCTACTCGGTATTCGCGAAACAAAAATCTATGGTACCGAAAGTTTTGAAGATTTTTTTGAGAAATTAATCAAGAAATTTCCGATGACATCAATCACCTATTTTCAAAATAATGTAGAAGGTGTTTTGATCAATGAATTGCAAAAAAAAGCAATGGAATGTGATGCAATCATTTTCAATCCCGGTGGCTATACACATACTTCTGTAGCATTGGGAGATACCGTGGCTGCTATTCAATGCCCTGTATTGGAAGTTCATTTAAGTAATATCAATGGGAGAGAAGATTTCAGGAAAATTTCGCATATCAGTGCACAATGCAAAGGTACTATTTCAGGTATGGGTTTAAAAGGATATGAATTGGCCGTTTATTATATTATCCATATGATGAGCTAATCCTATTTTATAATAATGAGCAAAAATGCTCGTTGAAGTAAATGGAAACGGTTCAAAATAAAATCATGAAAATATTATTCATCATCCTATTTTCCCTTATTTTTTATAATGGATATCCCCAGTGTAAAACATATCAACTTACCGGGAAGGGAGATACCCTTAATTGTGTTGATCAAAATGATTTAAAACAGGGGAAATGGATCACTCGGGTAGCTTCTTTACGCGGAGAACCGGGTTATCAGGAAATTGGATTTTATAAAGATAATCGCAAAACAGGGGAATGGCAAACTTATTCATTAATTGGAGACCCTGTATCCATAGTACATTACAGATGGGGATATAAAGATGGTCAGGCTGTATATTACAATCTCAATGGCGTGATTCGTGAAGAAAGCTGGAAAGCTATTGATCCAAAAAATCCTTATGATACCGTGGATGTTCCGGATTTGAATTCTGATACGGTATTCAGGCGCATCATTAAAGTTGAGAGCTCTACCATCAAACAAGGGGTTTGGAAATATTATGACCCCCAAACAGGCCGTCTTATAAAGACAGAAGAATATGTGCTGGATCAACTGGTGGACCCTAAAAATAAAGTGGCTTTAAATACACAAAAAGGCACTGATTCTACTTCAGTAAAAAAACCGGATCCAAGCAAAGTCAAGCCTCCTGAGGTATTGCAATATGAAAAAAAGAATGAAGGCAAGAAAAAAATTAAGGTTAGAGATGGCGCCACAGGTGGCTAAAACTTAAAGATTATTTCTATTAAAGCCATTCCTTCGCAGCCTGCCCAATTTGTTCAATATTTTGATGTTGCATGCATTTAAAATGACCTAAAGGACATTTGTTATATCCAATCTTACTACAAGGTCTGCAAAACAGATGGCGGACTTCAAAATTTTGGGATTTGTTTTCCGTATTTCCATAATAAGGTGACATACCAAAGGCCGGCACCGTATTGCCCCATATTGCAATAATTTTTTTGTGAAAAGCGGCTGCAATATGCATCAAACCCGTGTCATGAGAGATTACAAGAAGTGATTGTTTAATAAGCCAGGCGCTTTCATTCAGGTTAAATTTTCCACAAGCATTATAAATCTTTATTCTGTCCTCAGCGGCTATTTCTTCTCCTGTGATACGATCTTCAGGCCCACCCAATAAAATGATGGGATATTGAATTTCCTGAGTCAGCTTTTTGATCTTTTCAACAGGCAATTTTTTGGTATTTAATGCCGCTCCAATCACGATGCTTAAATATCCGGATGCATGGGTTGCAGGTAAATCTGAAGCCTGCACCTCATCTTTTTGCGGAATAAAATAATCCAACCCTTGCCCATCATTTCGTACTCCAAAAGATTTGACCGTTTCCATATATCGGTCAACGATATGAATACCAGGCAACACATTTATTTTTAATGCGGTATATAACCATTTTTGAATATTGAGCTTGGGGAATGAAAAGTGCTTTGCAGGTTTTAAAAAACGTTTGATCCGGAGTGTTCTAAGATTATGGTGTAAATCAATGATGTAATCAAAATTTTCTTTTTTTAATAAGTCCAAACTTTCTTTTTCATTTTTTCCCCATTCATGCAGTTTAGAAATATAAGGATTTTCGTTTAGTATAGAAGTATACGAGGTCTTCGTGAGAAAATGAATTTCTGCTTCGGGCACACTTTTTTTTAGACATCGAATGACTGGTGTGGTGAGAACAATATCACCAATGGATGATAATCGAATGATCAAAAATTTCATGAAAGATTAATATACACTATAAACAGGTAATGGCATCAATTGGTATTGATGGGCTCTTTTTTATTTCCAAAAAATATTTTAATAATGACGGGTAAGGTGGTGATAAGTATTATCACAATAGCTATGGCTTCAATATGATCTTTTAAGCTATAACCATACTTACTTAATACCCAACTTTGCAGGAAATGACCTCCAAGCATCATGGAAGAAACCCAAATAATACTTCCCAATATATTATAGAAAATAAACGTTTTTTTATTCATTTTAACGATCCCGGCAACAATGGGTGCAAAAGTTCGAATCAATGGTAAAAATTTTGCCAGGAAAATAGTTCCTTTTCCATATTTTTCATAAAAGTCATGAGCTTTCAACAAGTGTTTTTTCCTAAAAAAGAACGTATCTTTTTTTTCATATAATAATGGTCCTGCTTTTTCACCAAACCAATAACCCAAAATATTCCCAAGAACAGAGGCTATGATCACAAGCAGGATAATAAAACTGTAATGCATTCCAAAAAATTCAGTAGATAATTCACTGATATAAATTCCGGCAGCAAAAAGCAAGCTGTCACCAGGCAGAAAAAAACCAAGAAAAAGACCCGTCTCAGCAAAGATTACAATTAACATGACGTACAGACCTCCATTATGAATAATCCATTCTATAAATTGTTGAACAATACCTTTATCCATTTATTCTTATTAATTTAGTTCAAAGATTTCTCCCATTTACTTACAGCAGTAGTGGCTAATGCATTTCCTAATACATTGGTCATACTTCGCATCATATCACAGAAATGATCAATAGGCAAAATAAGTGCAACCCCGGCAGCCGGAATGTTAAACATTGCACAAGTTGCCAATACGACTACGAGTGATGCTCTTGGTACACCGGCAATTCCTTTACTTGTGAGCATCAACACTAGTAACATGGTTAATTGAGTACCTATATCAAGATGAATACCGTAAGCCTGTGCTATGGCAATACTTGCAAATGTCATATACATCATACTTCCATCAAGGTTAAAGGAATATCCGAGTGGTAATACAAAAGATACAATACTATTTTTGCAACCAAATCTTTCCAACTCTTCCGTGAGTTTAGGGAAAACAGCTTCACTACTGGTGGTACTAAAAGCAACGATTAATGGCTCCACCAAGGCTTTCAATAATTCCGGAAGTCTCTTTCTTAAGATTAACCAACCCACAAAAATCATAACAACCCATAATGATAAAATCCCTATTGAAAAATACATAAAATATTTTCCGTAAAAGATAAATATCTCTAAACCATTAGTGGCAATAACACCGGCAATTGCACCAAATACGCCAATAGGAGCAAACTTCATTACATAATCAACCATTTTTAAAATAACATGCGAAACGGCCTCTAATCCTTTAACAACAATTTTTCCTTTTTCTCCTAAAGCAGCAGTAGCAATACCAAAGAATACCGAGAAAATAACAATTTGCAATATCTCGTTATCTGCCATTGAAGCAAAAACACTTTTGGGAAATAAATGCATGATAAAATTCTCTAGGCTAAATGTTTGTGTGTGGCCGGCAATATCTTTGACACTTTCAGCATTGGCATGGGTAAGATCAAAACCAATGCCCGGTTTAAAAAGATTGACCAAAAACATACCCAATAATAAACTAAACAATGAAGCGGAAATAAACCATAGTAATGCTTTGCCACCTACGCGACCAACTGTTTTTAAGTCGCCCAGTTTTGCAATGCCGACTACGAGTGTTGAAAAAACGAGCGGTGCAATAATCATTTGAACAAGCCTTAAGAAAATGGTGGTAAGCAGTTCAATTTTAGGAGAAAACCCTGAAATAAAGGAAGGGGTGGCATTTTTAAAAACAATATAACCGGTAATAGCACCTAAGATCATTGCAATTAATATCCACAGCGTTAGTTTATTTGAAGATTTCATGAATACATTTTAAGTCACTGCAATATAAGATTTAATACATTCAAGATGCATGATACTAAAAGATGATGAAACTGTTTTAAATTTCCAGATAATATTTTTATTTTAGATTGTTTCCTGTTTTATCGAAATTGACCGATTAATGGAGCAATGTACATTTCCATTCAAAAAAGAATTTTAGGTAAAAGAAAAGAAATGATTATTTTGCCTACCCATAACAATACAATAAAAATTATCTTATGAGTTTATTTGTCAGAAAACCAATGGACGTATTATTAAATGAAGCTGCAGAAACAGGAAGCCATACTTTAAAGCGAACATTAGGACCTGCAGCATTAGTAGCATTAGGTATTGGCGCAATTATTGGCGCCGGTTTATTTTCTATAACCGGTCTAGCCGCAGCAAACAATGCCGGACCTGCAATAACTATTTCATTTATAGTAGCTGCATTTGGCTGTCTTTTTGCCGGGCTTTGTTATGCTGAATTTGCATCAATGATTCCGGTAGCAGGCAGTGCCTACACCTATTCTTATGCAACCATGGGAGAATTCCTTGCTTGGATTATTGGTTGGGATCTGGTACTTGAATATGCTGTTGGCGCTGCAACAGTAGGAATTAGCTGGAGCCGTTACCTGGTTAAATTTTTAGAAGGTTTCGATATTGTGCTTCCACATTCACTAACTGTTGGGCCATTTGAACCGGGTGGTTTAATCAATTTACCCGCTGTAGGTATTATTATTTTGATGAGCTTATTATTGATAAAAGGAACAAAAGAAAGTGCAACAGTAAATGGCATTATCGTATTGATAAAAGTTTCTGTTGTATTGGTATTTATTTTTCTTGGATGGAAATATATTAATACATCCAATTATAACCCTTATATCCCGGACAACACAGGTTCATTTGGCAGTTTTGGATTCAGCGGAATTATCAGGGCTGCAGCGATTGTCTTCTTTGCATATATCGGTTTTGATGCGGTAAGTACGGCAGCACAGGAAGCCAAAAATCCTAAAAGAGATATGCCTATTGGAATCTTGGGATCATTAGCTATATGTACTATTTTATATATTTTGTTTGCACATGTAATGACAGGTGTTGCAAACTACAAGACATTTGCAGGCCAGGATGGTATTGCTCCAGTGGCTTTGGCCATTGATCATATGGGAACAGCAAATGCAGCAGGTGTCGTAACACCAGATTATCCCTGGTTAAACCGGGCTATACTTGTGGCTATTTTGGGTGGTTATTCATCTGTTATTCTGGTGATGCTCATGGGACAAACTCGTGTTTTTTATAGCATGAGTAAGGATGGATTAATCCCAAAGATTTTTTCAACGGTTAATCCGAAAACACAAACTCCTGCGAAAAGTAATTTATTGTTTATGATTTTTGTCAGCTTATTTGCTGCATTTGTTCCGGCAAGGGTCGTTGGTGAGATGACAAGTATAGGCACTTTATTTGCCTTTATTCTGGTGTGTGCGGGCATCTGGATTATGCGCAGAAAAATGCCTGATTTACCAAGAGCATTCAAAACTCCATTAGTTCCTTTGGTACCCATTCTGGGAATATGTACTTGTTTATTTATGATGGTTTTCCTCCCTGCTGATACATGGATTCGTTTAGTTGTATGGATGTTAATCGGACTGGACATTTATTTTGCATACGGTGCCAGAAACAGTCACCTTGGGAATGGTACAAATAATAGAGTAGGCATGCATACGGCCCGCTGGGTTGGTATTTTTCTGAGTATTCTATTATTTATTACCGGCTTTTTACACCAGTACTCGGCCGGATGGGATACAGACAAGACCTTGCTTTACATTGCCATTATCTTTGGCATTATTCACCTGATTATTTATATCAGAAAAATGATGACCAACCCTAAGTCATCTGAAGCTTAAAAAAATAAAATATGCATTAAGCCGCTGGATTTTTCAGCGGCTTTTTTTATACTTGGAAGGCTCGATGTGAGGTTATAATTTTGCAACGATTTATTATTAAAAACGGCAGGATGAAAACTGCATAAAATTTTGAAAAAGGATGGGAAGAATTTTCGAAGTAAGAAAAGCCACCATGTTTGCCCGTTGGGATCGTATGGCCAAACAATTTACCAGGATCGGTAAAGAAATTGTTATTGCGGTCAAAAATAGCGGGCCGGATCCGGATACCAACCCTGCGTTACGCAGGTGTTACCAAAATGCAAAAAGTGTGGGTATGCCTAAAGACCGGGTAGAAGCGGCAATTAAAAGAGCTTTGGGTAAGGATACAGAAAATTATGAGGAAATTTTATATGAAGGATACGCACCTCATGGAGTGGCCATTTTAGTTGAAACCGCTACAGATAATCATGTACGAACTGTGGCCAATGTAAAGTCTCATTTTAACAAAGGAGGTGGCGCTCTTGGAAATAGCGGCAGCGTTAGTTTTCAGTTTAAGAAAATGGGAGTTTTCAAATTAAATCCGGAAGGGCTGGATACCGATGAATTGGAACTTGAATTAATTGATCATGGCCTGGATGAAATGGGAGAAGCTGAAAATGAAAATGGGGATTCTATCCTCATCCTCAGGTGTAATTTTACAGATTTCGGAAGTTTACAAAAAGCTCTTGAAGAAAAAAATCTAACGCCGCTTAGTGCTGAACTGGAATGGATACCCCAGACCACCGTTCCGGTTTCAGATGAGCAGGCAGAGGAAGTATCTAAATTAATAGAAAGACTGGAGCAAGATGATGATGTAAATAAGGTCTTTCATAATATGCAATAAGATAAATTTCAAATCTATATTGACAGATATTAATCAAATAAAACACCCCATTATTTTTTTTGATGGTGTTTGCAATCTTTGTAATGCCAGTGTCCAATTTGTTATTCGCCATGACAAAAGAAGACAATTTCGATTTGCATCTTTACAATCCAAGCTGGGAATGCAATTTCTTCAAGATCATCATTTACCCCGGGAAGATTTTGATACATTTATACTTTATAAAAACTCAAAGATTTATACAAAATCCAGTGGAGCATTGCAATGCGCAAAACATTTAGCTGCTCCCTGGTCATGGTTATATATTTTTATCATCATTCCAAAATTCATCAGGGATTTCATATATACTCTGATTGCTAAAAACCGTTATCGCTGGTTTGGTAAAAAAGATAGTTGCTGGTTGCCAACGCTTGAATTGCGTAATTTATTCCTTGATGGTATGTAATCCATTTTCTTTTTGAAAACTATACTGGCGCTCTACTTTACATACGCGAACAATATAGTATTCATACCATTTTTCTATGCCTAATTCTTGTGCCATCAAATGTTCCAGGTTTTCTTTCCAATGGAAAATAGCTTCTTCCGATTCCCAGTACGAAACGGTAATGCCCATACTTTCTCTTGCGGTTTCTACACACAGGAAACCGGGTTGAATAGCAGCCAGTGAAAACATTTTATCTGCCATGGCTGCATAACCTTCATGATCCATAGAAGTTTTTAGGGATGTGAAAATGACCGCATAATAAGGAATGACCGGCAAAGAATTTATTTTCATAAAATACGTTTTGTAGTATTAAGTATTATTTGATGTATACGCAGTATTTGTGGAATAACAAATTGCGTTTCATCATTTATAATCACATGATCACATAAACTCATTTTAACCTGATCATCCATTTGATTTTTCATTCGTTCCTCTGCTTGTTCAACACTCATTTGATCTCGGGAAATGATTCTTTGTATTCGAATATTCATTGGAGCATAGACTCCGATGACCATATCAAGGTTTTTCTCTGCTCCGGCTTCAAAAAGGAGTGCCGCTTCCTTAATCATATATGGAGATGATTGTTCAGCCATCCATTTATCTGCCGCCTCAATTGTTGCCGGATGTATGACACTATTCAACTGGGATAATTTATTTTTATCATTAAATACAATAGCAGCCAATTGCGCCCTGTCAAGCTGGCCTCTCTGGTAAATTTCTTTTCCAAAAATTTGAATTATTTTTTCCCGAATATCTGCATGGTCATTCATTATTTTTTTTGCCATGAAGTCTGCATTAAATACAGGGATTCCAAGTATTTCAAAGATTTTGGCAACGATAGATTTACCACTCCCAATACCGCCGGTAAGTCCAATTTTTTTCCTCATTGTATGCATTCACTTAAGTAAAATTAATCAACATTACACAGGCAACCATAAAAAAAGGGGCCAAAGCCCCTTACAATTATGGTTTGATGAATTATTTAATTGCGGCCGGTGTGGTGGCTGCCTTGTTTGCGGCATTACTCCATTCCAGGCTGATGGCAGATCTTTCAATTTTCAGATAACTGCCCGGGCTAACTTCTAACTGGATCGTTCCATCATCATTTACTTTATAAATGGTACCATGAATACCGGCAATAGTTACGATTTTATCGCCTTTTTGCATACCCTCAATAAATTTCTTTTGTTCTTTGGCTTTTTTTGCTTGTGGTCTAATCATAAATAACCAAAATACCAGTATGATGGCACCCATCATAATTAATGAGAAACTGGAACCTCCCTGCCCATCAGGGCTTGCCATTAATAAAGTTGCGTTCATTGTGTTGTTTTTAATTGTCTGTTTGTTGAATTGATTAATAAAATTATAGATCTTTCATTTCATCCTTATTTTTCAGAATAACTGTGCCAGTAAAAACTAAAGTGGGGGAAGCCACAGTAGTATTTGTTGTTACAGAAATTACCTTTCTCACATCAGGTGTATTACTATGTCCGCTATCAAAAACGGCATCTACTTCACCATTTGCACCGGGTGCAATGGCTTCTTTTGTATAAGATGCCACTGTGCATCCACAGGATGGTTGTACGGTGATAATAAATAAAGGTTTTGTCCCGGTATTTTTACAATGAAATAATATGTGAATTTTTTCACCTTGTTTGACCGTACCAAAATGAACCAGGCTATCTTCCCATTGCACACTCGTATAATTCGCCGAGTCATTCACTGCTTTATTATTGCTCGCTGAAGTATTTGCATTTTTGTTTGTACATGAAGACATAGTCATCACAAATAAAAAAGCAAAAAAAGAAATTGCATGGAATGGAATGTGCCTACACTTTTTCTCCCTATTATATACGCTAAAATTCATACCCCGGATATAAGGCGGCGAAACTACTCAAATAATTTTAGAGAATGATATAAAAAAAGGATAAAACCGTTCACAGGTCATAAAATTTTCAAAAGAAAAAAGTCATTTCAAAAAAGGAATCATTGAACGGCTTAATTGGTTTCTATTGGTGTACAGATTTCTATCAAAAAGCCATCCGGGTCACGCACATAAGCTATGACCTGTCCCCATGAAGTAGTAACCGGATGTTCTACAATTTTAGCACCGGATTTAATTGCCTGGTTAATAGTGGCTTCCACATTGTCGGTCACAAAACCAATTTCAATACCAAAAGGTTTATTGGTTAAATTACTTTCAATAAATCCATTTTTCAAGTGCAATTTTGCATGGGATTTTGTTGCAAATGAAAGTGTGGCAAAACCGGTATTTAATTCTCCGTATGAATTATCAGGGGATATGAATTTTATTTTAAAATCAAATGCCTTACAATAAAAATCAAGAGTTGTAGAAACATCATCGACATAAAGTATGGTGTATTTGAATTCAAGCATGGGATTTCATTTTTATAGGTTATTCGCAGGATCCTTATGGATTATTTTTTTGAGGTAAATATTTATCAGGGATTGACATTCCTTTCTTTTCAGTATCCCAAATGATGCTGGAAATTTTCCATCCGGCAGGTGTTTTAATAAGTTGAAAACTATTTACACCTCTCTCAGAAACGGAATCCATAGTATTTATGTATGTTTTATAACTACTGAGTCTTTGAGCAATGCGGCCATACTGATCTGTTTTTCCATACATTTCTTCTTCGTAAAATGATTGTATTTGACCCTGATCAATCATATTTTTATATCCTGTCACAAATTGTTCTAATGATAGCACCTGTAAAGTATCATTAGGAAAGAAACCGAGGATTGCTGTTGGCATAAAATAGTCATGAATCTTTTCATAATCCGGTTTTGATCCCTTCTTAAAACTTATCCATGCATAAGCATCATCCACTGCTTTTTTAATGGCTGCATCGTCAGTTGACATACTTTCGGTCTTTGTGGAATCTCCGGATGGGGATGTGCTAACTTGATTATTACAAGCTGATATTGTAAATAAAAGCAGAGCAGATAAAAGCGTTCTTATAATAGAAAGTTTAGAATATGAATAATCATTGTTTTTCAAAAATAAGATAAATTTCATAAAGCTTTTCCTCAAAAAAAATACCCTGCAAATATTGCAGGGTATACTTATTTCAATGATTTGTTTAATAACGATACATATCTGTTTTATACGGCCCATCTTTAGGAATACCTAAATAATCAGATTGTGCTTGTGTGAGTTCATCCAGTACAACACCAATTTTTGCCAGGTGCAGTCGCGCTACTTTTTCATCTAAGTGTTTCGGCAAAACATACACTTTGTTTTCATATTTACTATGATTATTCCATAATTCTATTTGCGCCAATACCTGGTTTGTAAAAGAATTACTCATAACAAAAGAAGGATGGCCTGTAGCACAGCCAAGATTCACCAAACGGCCTTCAGCAAGTACAATAATATCTTTCCCATCAATTGTGTAAAGATCTACTTGAGGCTTAATGGTATTTTTTGAGTGACCGTAATTTTTATTTAACCAGGAAATATCAATTTCAATATCGAAATGGCCAATATTACAAACGATGGCTTTATCTTTCATAGCACGAAAATGCGCTTCAGTAATCAGATCCCGACAACCGGATGCTGTGACTATAATGTCCGCCTCTTTAACAGCATCAATCATTTTTTTTACTTCAAATCCATCCATTGCTGCCTGTAATGCACAGATGGGATCTATTTCTGTAATGATTACACGGGCGCCTGCACCTTTTAAACTTTTCGCTGATCCTTTACCAACATCTCCATAACCGCCTACCACAGCTACTTTACCGGCCATCATGACATCTGTAGCACGGCGAATGGCATCAACCAGACTTTCCTGGCAGCCATATTTATTATCAAATTTTGATTTAGTTACACTGTCATTTACATTAATGGCTGGGATAGGTAGAGTGCCTTTTTCCATTCTTTCATACAAACGATGAACGCCGGTTGTAGTCTCTTCGCTCAGGCCATGTATATTTTTAATCAATTCAGGATATTGGTCAAAAACCATATTGGTCAGATCACCTCCATCATCCAGGATCATATTCAAAGGCTTCTCCTGGCTGCCAAAAAATAAAGTTTGTTCAATACACCAATCCGCTTCGCTTTGTGTTTGACCTTTCCATGCAAAAACGCCGATTCCCTTTTCAGCAATAGCAGCGGCAGCATGATCTTGAGTGGAAAAAATATTGCAACTGCTCCATCTTACTTCAGCTCCCAGCTCAATAAGCGTTTCTATTAATACGGCAGTTTGAATGGTCATATGTAAGCAACCTGCTATGCGTGCTCCCTGCAAAGGTTTCGATTTTCCATACTCTTCCCTGATTGACATCAAGCCCGGCATTTCTGCTTCAGCAAGCATGATCTCTTTGCGGCCCCATGCGGCCAGGCTGATATCTTTAACTTTATAAGGAAGTTTAAAATCTATTTTTGATGAGAGTGTTCCGGGCATAAAATGAATTTTTCGCAAAGGTACATTTAAAGCGAATATCTTACAATAATATCGCCCAAATGAAATAATGATTGTATTGTAAACACAGTATCTCTGTAGAAAAATAAGGATACATTTAACTAAAATTTTTTTATCGCGATAAATAGTATAATTTTCCTCATATCAAATCCTTATTCATCCATAAATTATAAAGAAAATGAAAAAACTAATTTTTATCCTTGGTCTTTTTTATTGTGGTGGTATTTATGCACAGACAGACACAACCATGATAGAACAATATTGCCAGGTGGTAGCCAGTCAGAAGATTTTTAGTAATAAAGTTACGATTGATATAGACTTTGGGGAGGCTCGTGGATTATTTCAAACAAATAAAGTTAAAGATGAGAATGGCAAATCTAAAACCTTCAATACGGTAATTGATGCATTAAATTATCTTGGTAAAGACGGGTGGAGGCTTGTAAATGCTTTTCCTATATCGAACAGCACAAAAGATAATACAAATACTTATTACTATTATGTATTTAAAAAGTATTTTCCAAAAAATGATGCTGCCAATTCCGGGGAGTAAATATTGAATTTGAATAAGATTTTATCATTTCATTGCCATGAATGAGGTTATTTTGCATACCTGAAAGATTACATGAAATTCACACTATTGAAATGCTTCTTCCTGTTATGGGTCATCATGACTCCTGTTATTTTATCGGCACAAGATACACGTGAAACGATACCCAATACACAAAACCCGGAATCACAAATTTCATATGACAGCCAGGGGAGGCCTATACGAAAATCTACTCAAAAAGACTCACTCATCCATCGTAATCCATTGGAGGATTCCATTACGATTAGCTACAGGTATTTTGATTCGACAAGAAGTGAGCATTTAGATTCATCTATTACAGATTTTTATAAATGGTATCCTTTTTCCTATAAAAATATAAACCTGGGCAACCTGGGTAATGCTACAAAGTCTCTCATTTTTTTGCCCAATATGCAAGCTGGTTGGGATGCCGGTTTTCATGCTTATGATTTATACAGGTACACCGTCAACGACACACGTTTTTTCAATACATCACGCCCTTATGCTGAATTGGGTTATCTGCTTGGCAGTAAGGGTGAACAAATGATTAATGTATTATACACGAAGAACAGCAAGAGGAATTTTAACCTCACATTCCAGTTCCGTTTTATCAATTCACCGGGATCCTATAAAAATCAAAACAGCAGCCATAATAATATTCGCCTGAATACTTATTTTTCCAGTAGAAATAAACGCTATGGCAATTACTTTATTTTTATCAATAATAAACTTCGATCATCTGAAAATGGCGGCTTGCAAGATGAAGGCAAATTGGACAGCCTTTCATTAAATGATCCTTTTGAGTTATTTACGCGGCTTGGAAATAATGCCGTATCAAGCCGCAACTTTTTCTCTACAAATATTTCCACAGGTACAGAATATGATGAGAATATTTTTCTTTTTAGACAGTATTATGATGTGGGCCAGAAAGATTCCCTGGTGGTTGACTCTACGACTTATCAGTTATTTTATCCCAGGCTTCGTTTTCAGCATACTATTTCTTACCAGACTCAAAAATTTATTTTTTCTGATATCAACCCGGTGGATTCCAATTATTCAAAATACTTTAATTATCTTGTAAGTAGCGCCACGATTCACTTTCAGGATAATTGGAAATCATTAGTGAATGATTTCAGCATAATTACGTATCCTCAAAAAAATAATTTTAATCAATTCCTCAAATTGGGTGCGACCTATGAATGGATAAAGGGTGGGGGCGAGTATTTACCTGGCGTGCAGTATAATAATATCATCGCTAATGTAGAATATAGAAACCGTACCAAAAATCAACAATGGGATTTGATGATTCGTGGTAAATTATATGCTTCAGGAAGTTATGCAGGAGATTATGACGCTTATTTAGCTTTACAGAAACAAATAGCTGCATCTAAAGCTTTTTTTCAAATTGGATTACAAAATGTAAATAAGTCACCCGCATCCGTTTTTGATAATCAGGTCAGTTCATTTCCCGTCATTGCCGGAAATTTCAAAAAAGAAAATAATACGCGCATTTTTGCGAACCTGCATTTTAATGCATTGAATTTTCAATTAAGCGGAGAATATTTTATTCTTGGAAATTATATTTATTTCAATAATTTTTATGAAGCCCAACAATCCTCTTCATTATTAAATCTTTTACATATAACTGCTGAAAAGCAATTTCGTATTGCCAAACATTGGAATTTATACAGTGAATTACACTTTCAACAAACAACAGCCAATGCACCCATAGAAGTCCCACTTCTTTTCACGCGTAACCGCTTTGCTTTTGAAGGGAACTTTTTTACCAACCTGTATTTATCAACCGGTATTGAAGTTATTTATAATACGCCTTATAAGGCTGATAATTATTCTCCGCTGAATGGGCATTTTATTGTACAAGATACTGCTACTATTTATAATCGCCCGGATATCAATTTATACCTGGGTATGCGTATCAAAAGTTTTAAAGGGTTTATCAGGCTGGAAAACCTGAATACCATTGATTTTCAAAATAATTTTAGCTTCACAAAAGTCAATTTCCTGGCGCCTCATTATGCCGCACGCGGGCTGTGGATACGGTTTGGTATTTGGTGGAATTTTGTAAATTAATGATAATATTCGTCAATTGACAACCTTCTTTCTTAGATATACCGTATTTTTATAGTAGTTAAAATAAATTTTAAATTATGAAAAAATTAATATTTTCTTCAATAGCCCTATTTGCATTTAGCTTTATGGGCTCCGCTCAAGCAAAGTCAGATACTTTGATGGTCTTGGGAAATTGTGGTATGTGCAAAAGTAATATCGAAACTGCCGCCACAAAAGCAGGTGCTAATTCTGCAGTGTGGAATAAAGAAACTAAAATTCTGGTGGTTAACTATGATGAAACGAAAACAACTAATTTGAATATTCAAAAGAGTATTGCTGCTGCAGGATATGATACTCCTGCCATAAAAGCAACAGATGCAGATTATTTGAAGCTTGAAAAATGTTGCCAATACGATCGAAACCCTAAAAAAGAAAATTAATTATATAGCCTCCTATTAAAAAAAACCTCGTCATAAAGACGAGGTTTTTTTATGCATTTACAAAATCTACTTACCAGATTTTAATACGCTCATTTTCCGGCTTATACATTTTGTCGCCAGGTTTTACATCAAAAGCTTTATACCAGGCATCAATATTGGATACAGGGCCATTGCAACGGGCCATTCCGGGGCTATGTGGATCAGTCAAAATTAATTGTGCGGAAAATTCCGGTAATATGTTCGCACGCCATACTTGTGCCCAACTCAGGAAAAACCGTTGATCCGGGGTGAAGCCATCAATTTTTTTATTAGATTGTCCTTCGGGCGTTTTTTTAAATGCCGCATAAGCTATATTTAATCCTCCGAGGTCTGCGAGGTTCTCTCCCAAGGTCAATTGGCCGTTTACATGTAAACTGTCATTCACTACAAATGCATTATATTGCTTTACGACTAAGTCGGCCCTTTCAGTAAACTTTTTCGCATCTTCATCAGTCCACCAGTTTTTTAAATTTCCATCTGCTGCATATTGACGGCCTTCATCATCAAAACCATGTGTTAATTCATGGCCTATTACTGCCGCAATACCACCATAGTTTACGGCATCATCGGCTCCAAAATCAAAGAAAGGAAATTGCAGGATACCGGCAGGGAAAGCAATCTCATTATTGGCTGGATTGTAATACGCATTAATGGTTGGAGGAGTCATACCCCATTCCGTTTTATCCACCGGTTTTCCCATATGGTTAACCATTTTATTATACTCAAATTCCTGGATACTATGAATGTTGCCTAAAAAGTCATTTCTATGAATGACTACACCCGAATACGTTTCCCATTTATCCGGAAAGCCGATTTTATTTACGATTGCATGCAACTTTTCTTCTGCTTGTACTTTCGTGCTATCACTCATCCAATCAAGTTTTTGGATTCTTTCTGAAAAAGTTTCCTGCACATTTTTTACCAAAGCAAGCATTCTTTGTTTAGCAGCATCTGTAAAATATTTTTCCACGTATAATTGACCCAGTAATTCGCCCAACATGCCATCGGTAAGGCCACTCATACGTTGCCAACGAGGTGTAATTTCTTTTTGCCCGGATAATATTTTGGAGAATTCAAAACTCCTGTTGACAAATGCAGAACTTAACAATCCAGCTGATGATTTAATAACCCCCCATTGCAGGTAAGCTTTCCAGGTATCTAAAGGGACTGCAGCAAACAAAGAAGCAGCTGCCTGGAAAAATACAGGGTTATTTACCAGAACACTATCCGCATTGTTTACTTTCATTAAACTCATCAATTCTTTCCAATCGAAGCCGGGCGTAAGTTTTGTAAAATCTGCCACGGAAAATTTATTGTAGGTTTTAATTGGGTCACGCATTTCCACCCTGCTTTTTTGAGCCGTTGCCAAACCGGTTTCTAGGCTTAAAATTTCTTCTGCTTTATGTTGAGCTGTAGCTTCATCTTCGCCCACCATTTTAAACATATCCGTAATATATTTTACATATGCATCTCGGATCATTTTACTGCGAGAATCATTTTTTAAATAATAATCGCGATCGGGTAAAGAAGTCCCTCCCTGTGAAAAACCAGGAATATAAGTATTCACATCTTTATCATCCTGACCAACATAAAAACCATATAATAAACCACCCAACCCTTTGGTACGTTCTCCGGCAATTTCTTTCAATACATCCGCTTTTGAACTAAGGGCGCCTAATCGTTCTAATTCAGCTTTGATAGGAGTATAACCTAATTGTTCAATAGTAACCGTATCCATTGCACTGGCATAAAAATCGCCAACACGTTGATAAATGGAATTTTTTGTAGGGTTCGCAGCTGCTTCCGTAGTCAATAATTTTAACCGCTCCAGGCTATTTTGACGAAGCACATCAAAACTTCCCCACCTTGTTTTAGAAGCAGGTACTGGGTTGTTTTTCAGCCAGTTATCATTGGCATATAAATAAAAATTATCACCAGGTTTGATACTTAAATCCATATTTGCCGGATCAATATATTTAATGTTTGATCCATCTTTTTGGGAAAATGCAGGTAACGTAACCATTAAAAAGAAAAATGGTATAGCGCTTCTGCCAATCATTTTTTTCATTTTTTCAATTTTTGGCGAAGTTAGGTTAAATGCTTTTGAGATAAATAATCCGGTATAAGAAAAGTATCAATTTTTATTTGCGCCATTATGGATAAAAGGTTACTTTTGCGCCTCTTTAAAATAAATTTCCCAAAAGGCTCAACAAGTTTTCCGTCTGTTCGGAAACGCCAGCAGGGAGTAATCTTCATAAGATTATTAAATATGCCTAAGGTAAAAACAAACTCAAGTGCAAAAAAGCGCTTTAAAGTGACAGGTACCGGGAAGATCGCTTATCAAAAATCATTCAAGCGTCACATTCTCACCAAAAAATCTAAAAAACGTAAAAGAAATTTAAATAAGCAGGGATTGGTGGCAGCACCAAACCGCGATTTTGTTATGCGTTTATTACGATTAAAATAAAATTGAATCCATTTATTCATCTGCCTCCATTAAGGAGTAAAAAATATAAAACATGCCACGTTCAGTAAATGCTGTCGCATCAAAAGCCCGGAGAAAAAAAGTACTTAAAAATGCAAAAGGGTTCTACGGTAAACGGAAAAACGTTTATACCGTTGCTAAAAATATTGTAGAAAAAGGCCAAACCTATAGTTATGTTGGTAGAAAATTAAAAAAGAGAGAATACCGACAATTATGGATTGCCCGGATCAATGCCGCGGTAAGACAAGAAGGTTTATCTTATAGCCAGTTTATGGATAAATTACATAAATCAGGCAATGATATTAATCGAAAAATATTGGCAGATCTCGCCATGAATGAGCCACTCGCTTTTAAAGCGCTGGTTGATTCAGTAAAATGATTTTTTAGATAAAATTTAAAACCGGGATATTTCACCCGGTTTTTTTTATTAGGATTGTTGCAAAAAACTATTTTTGTAAAAAAATTATTTGACTTCTTTTACAGCCAGCTCAATCGGAATGAATAATACATATACAGACCTTGTTAAACAAACCTTTCATTTTCCCCAGGAAGGTTTTGATGTGGGGGATAATGGTTACCTCGAATTCAATGGAGTAAATCTTGAATACATTATTAAAAAATATGGGACACCTTTAAAGCTCAGTTATCTTCCCAAAATCGGCAGTCAAATTAATAAGGCAAAAAAAATGTTTCAACATGCCATGAAGAAACATAAGTATGAGGGGAAATATATTTATTGTTATTGTACAAAGAGTTCCCATTTTTCCTATGTTGTAGAAGAAGCATTGAAACATGAAATCAATCTGGAAACATCTTATGCTTATGATATTGAAATCATCAATGCCTTATATAGAAAAAGGAAAATTACCAAAGACACAACGATCATTTGCAATGGCTATAAACAGAAATCCTATACATCACGCATTGCCCGCTTAATCAATACAGGATTTAAAAATGTAATTCCTATTCTTGATAATAAAGAGGAATTGGATGCTTATAAGAGAAGTGTACGTCAACCTTTTAAATTGGGTATTCGTGTAGCAGCCGAAGAAGAACCTTCATTCCCTTTTTATACATCCAGATTAGGTATCCGTCCAAGAGATATCCTTGAATTTTATGTAGATCATATTGAAGGGTATGAGCATAAATTTCAATTAAAAATGCTGCATATTTTTTTAAATAAAGGCATCAAAGATGATATCTATTATTGGAGTGAATTAAATAAGATCATTAACTTATATTGCCAGTTAAAAAAAATCTGCCCGGAACTAGACTCCATAAATATTGGTGGAGGTTTTCCCATAAAACATTCTTTGGGTTTTGAGTATGATTACCAATTCATGATTAATGAAATTGTAGGCAATATTAAAAAAGTGTGCAAGAAAGCGAAAGTTCCTATGCCTAATATCTATACTGAATTTGGCAGTTTTACGGTGGGGGAAAGTATGGCGCATATTTATAGTATTATGGGGCAGAAGGTGCAAAATGACCGGGAAACCTGGTATATGATTGATTCATCATTTATCACTACACTTCCTGATACATGGGGTATTGGTGAAAAATTTTTATTACTACCAATTAATAAATGGGATAATGAATATCAAAAAGTTGTACTGGGTGGTATTACCTGTGACAGCCATGATTATTATGATTCAGAAGAGCATATCAATGAGGTTTTTCTTCCAAAATTATCCGACACTCAAAATGAAAAGGATGTCTCCAAAAATGAAAAATTATATGTTGGATTTTTTCATACCGGCGCTTATCAGGACCAGATAAGTGGGTATGGTGGTATAAAGCATTGCCTCATTCCTTCTCCAAAACATGTCATTATTGGTTTTGATAAAAACGGAAAACTGGAGGATTGGCTTCATGCCCGGGAACAAACTGCTCAGAGTATGTTAAAGATACTTGGTTATAAATAAACGATTGCTCTATACATTAAATCGAAAGTGCATAATATCACCGTCTTCAACCAGATAATCTTTTCCCTGAACTGCCAATTTACCTGCATCTCTGCAAGCGGACTCTGAGCCATATTTTACAAAGTCATCATATTTGATAACTTCAGCTCTGATAAATCCTTTTTCAAAATCAGTATGAATTACGCCCGCAGCCTGTGGTGCCAACATACCCTGTGAAATAGTCCAGGCCCTTACTTCTTGTACGCCTGCTGTAAAATAGGTTGCAAGGTTCAAAATCTTATAAGTTGATTTAATTAACCGGGCTACACCACTTTCATGCAAACCCATATCTTCCAAAAACAATTGGCGGTCATCATAATTTTCCATTTGAGCAATATCACTTTCTATGGCAGCACTGATAAATAAAATCTCTGCATTTTCCTGAGCAACCGATTTCTTAAAAGCTTCTGTATGAATATTTCCGGTAACGACCGACTTTTCATCCACATTGCACACATAAATTACCGGCTTAGCAGTCAGCAAAAAAAGTTCAGTAATATACTTTTCCCAATCTGTCTTACTGGCTTCAAATGAACGGGCATTTTCTCCTTTTTCAATATGACTTTTTAAGCCTTTTAAAATTTCCAGGCTATTGGCTGCTTCTTTATCTGACTTGGACATTTTCTCAGCCTTTGAAATTCTTTTATCCAATGTTTCAAGATCTTTCAATTGCAATTCCGTATCAATGATTTCTTTATCCCGAATCGGGTTAATATTCCCATCTACATGAATCACATTTTCATCTTCAAAGCAACGAATTACATGAATGATGGCATCTGTTGCACGGATATTTCCCAAAAACTGATTTCCCAATCCTTCTCCTTTACTTGCTCCTTTAACCAACCCTGCTATATCTACAATTTCCACGGTTGTAGGGATCACTTTATGCGGCAAAACCAACTTCTCCAACACGATTAATCTTTCATCCGGAACTGTAATGACACCCACATTGGGTTCTATAGTACAAAATGGAAAATTTGCAGCTTGGGCTTTTGCATTGCTCAATGCATTAAAAAGAGTGGACTTTCCAACATTTGGTAATCCTACTATACCTGCCTGTAATGCCATGGCTTACTGGTTTTGTTTTTTATAAAAATTGATGTCCTTTATTTTAAAAACGGCAAGATTACATCCAATCCCTCAAACAACCAATTCTTATCCCAATAATCAATAGATCAAAAGGCATTTAGAATTGTTGTATTTTCTAAAAAATAAATTGAAAAGATGGCAACAACGTCTGTTCCTATTAAATTTGCAACTTTCAGCATTTTTTTAAAACTCATTAATCTACTTTTTTATGGCCGTTAAGACTGACCAGTTTCAATCTCCAGACTATTATTTAACAGACGAATTACTTACGGATGAACAAAAGCTAATAAGGGAATCTGTTCGCAATTATGTAAAAAAAGAAATTTCTCCCATCATTGAAGATTTTGCACAACGTGCTGAATTTCCGCAACAAATTGTTCGCCAAATGGGTGATCTCGGATGCTTTGGTCCCACCATTCCGGTAGAATATGGTGGCGGCGGATTGGATTACATAAGTTATGGCCTGATGATGCAGGAATTAGAAAGAGGAGATAGCGGAATCCGATCTACGGCAAGTGTACAGGGATCCTTAGTGATGTATCCCATTTATGCTTATGGATCTGAAGAGCAAAGAAAAAAATATTTACCTAAATTAGGCAGTGGTGAATGGCTGGGCTGTTTTGGATTAACAGAACCTGATCATGGTAGTAATCCCGCCGGTATGGTTACCAATATTAAAGATGCAGGAGATCATGTGATTTTAAATGGAGCAAAAATGTGGATTAGCAATGCACCCTTTGCTGATGTGGCTGTTGTGTGGGCAAAAGATGAAGAAGGAATTGTAAGAGGTATGATTCTTGAACGGGGTATGCAAGGGTTTACTACACCCACGACACATGGCAAATGGAGTTTACGTGCAAGCGCAACGGGTGAATTGGTTTTTCATGATGTGAAAGTTCCGAAAGAAAATATTTTTCCGAATGTGAAAGGATTAAAAGGGCCATTAGGTTGCCTCTCGAAAGCACGCTATGGTATTGCCTGGGGCGCTTTGGGAGCCGCGATGGATTGCTATAATACTGCATTGCAATACAGCAAAGAAAGAATTCAGTTTGGTAAGCCTATAGCAGGTTTTCAGTTGCAACAAAAAAAGTTAGCTGAAATGATTACGGAAATTACAAAGGCTCAATTATTGGTTTGGCGTTTAGGAGTACTCATGAATGAAGATAGGGCTACACCGCAACAAGTTAGTATGGCAAAACGCAATAGTTGTGAAATTGCTGCAGATATTGCACGTGTTGCCCGCCAGATGTTAGGCGGAATGGGCATTACAGGCGAATACAGTATTATGCGTCACATCATGAATTTAGAAAGTGTACTTACTTATGAAGGCACGCATGATATCCATTTATTAATAACCGGAATGGATGTAACGGGAATCAATGCTTTTGGTTAGAAATGCTGATACTTAAGGCATGACAGATAACAATATTTTTCTTATTGGTATGCCAGGATCCGGAAAAACTTTTTGGGGCAAAAAGATTGCTCAATTTTTAGGTAAAGACTTTTTTGATCTTGATGAAGAAATTGAAAAAGATACCCAAGAAACCATCATACAAATATTTCAATCTAAGGGGGAAGAATTTTTTAGAAAAAAAGAAAGGGAAGTCTTAAACAAATTTGAAAATAAAAAAAATATTGTTTTAGCTACCGGTGGCGGTACCCCTTGTTTTTTAAATAATATGGATTGGCTGGATAAACAAGGAATAACCATTTGGATAAAAGTACCACCTGAAATTTTAGCATATAGATTATTAGAGGAAACTGCTCAAAGGCCTCTTTTCAAAGATATCCCACATAGCCAATTATTACCTGTTTTGCAACAACAAATGAAAGATAGAATGACGTATTATTCAAAAGCACAATTACATGTGGAAGGCACCTCCATTTCATTAAATGAATTTATAAAAAAACTGAAAGATGTATAAACCATTTTTAATTGCAGCAGCTATTCTTGCTGCATTAGCAGTTGCACTTGGCGCTTTTGGCGCTCATGCACTAAAAGAAAAAGTAAGTGAATCGTCTTTAGCAGTATATGAAACAGGTATTAAATACATGTTTTATCATGTATTCGCCTTATTAGCTGTGGGTATTTTATTTCAATACTTCCCTTCCAATAACATGCTATGGAGCGGACGATTATTTATTGCAGGAATTATTTTATTTTCCGGTTCTCTATTTGCGTTGACTTTTGTGCTTTCCGCAGGGGCATCAAATTTAAAATGGATAGGAGCCATTACACCATTTGGTGGGTTATGCTTCATTGCAGGTTGGATCATGATGTTAGTAGGGATTCTGAAGAAGTAATGGAATAAGGCTGAATGAAATTTTGAATTTAAATTCATTTTTTCCTATTTTTAGACCTTAAGCATAAATTAACCAACAATGAGAAAATTAATCACAGAGTTTATTGGTACCTATTTCCTCGTTTTAACAGTAGGGTTATCCGTCCTGGGAGGGGGTACCACAGCAGCTATTACAGCACCTATTGCTATTGGTGTAGTATTAATGGTTATGGTATTTGCAGGTGGCCATATTTCCGGTGCACATTATAATCCTGCTGTTACATTAGCCGTATTGATAAGAGGAAAAATATCATTTGGTGATGCCATTGGCTATTGGGTTATACAATTTATTGGTGCTGCAGTTGCCGCATTCACCGTAATGTTTCTGCTGGCTGATAAGATACCTACGGAGTCAGCCTTAATGGCAAATTCTACTTATGGCTTACTGGCAGAATTTCTCGGCACTTTAGCACTTGCGTATGTTGTCCTTAATACCGCTACAGCAAAAGGTACTGAAGGAAATAGTTTTTATGGGCTTGCAATAGGCTTTACGGTTACTTGTATGGCTTATGCCTTAGGTGGTTTTTCAGGAGGTGCTTTTAATCCGGCAGTTGCTTTAGGTGTTTTAATGATGCATATGGCAAACTGGAGCGACCTTTGGGTATATGCACTTGGATGTTTTGGCGGTGGTTTGGTGGCTGCATTTATTTTTCTTGCATGCAATAAAGAAGATAAATAATTGTAGAAGCAATTCAATAAAGTTACCTTTTTATACGGAGAAATATTTTCTCCGTATTTTTTACCATGCCAATGCACTTGCGCCTAAAATGGCTGCATCTGATTGTTTCAGTTCACTAAAAATTAAGTGTACTTTATTCTGAAAAACAGGAATCAGGTTTTTCTCCATACTTTCCTTTACAGGTTTCATCAACATATCGCCTGCATCACATAATCCGCCAAAAAGGAAAATAGCTTCCGGTGATGAAAACATAACGGCATTGGCTAAGGCAAGGCCAAGAATTTCACCAGTAACCCGGAATACTTCCAGGCAAAGTACATCTCCTTTTTCTGCGTATTCAAATATAAGTTTACTATTGATTTCTTCATTTGGATGCTTTTCCAAAAGGCTGCCTTTGAATTTTCCCGAAGCCAGGAATTCAATTGCTGTTAATCGTACTCCGGTTGCTGAAGCATATGCCTCTAATGGTCCAAAAGCGCCTGTGGACCAGTGTTTTCGCCCACCGGGTAAAACTGTCATATGCCCCATTTCACCGGCAAATCCATCATGACCATAGATGAGGGATCCATTGGCAACTATACCACTCCCAACCCCTGTACCCAGGGTGATCATAATAAAGTCTTTCATGTTTTTTGCAGCCCCATATTTCATTTCCCCAATAGCAGCAGCATTTGCATCATTGGTTAAATAGGAAGGAATGCCAAATTTTTGCTCCATTAATGAAGCAAAAGGAATAATCCCCTTTTGCCATTTCAGATTTGGCGCATATTCAATAGTGCCTTTATAAAAATTTCCATTGGGTGCCCCGATTCCTATACCACAAAACATTTCCGGACCACCCATTTTCATGATTTCAGGTTGTACAGCATTATATAATAGATCTATATATTCATTGACCTCTGAAGTAGTAGTAGTTGATATAGTCCCTCTCGATAATATTTTCCCATCCTTGTTCACCAATCCAAATACGGTATTTGTTCCTCCAATATCAATTCCTATAACCAAATTTTTTGTTGACTGCATCTTTTAATTTTTTATTTTTATAAAGTAAAGTTATTCTGAAATAAAATCTTTTTGCAAATTCAATTCATTAAATTTGATTCTCTATTATCATATTTAATTTTTTAAAAAGATACAGAGCAATTTTTTAAAGATCAAACAGCTATGGAAATAATTCATTTGAGTGCAGAATGTTACCCCGTTGCAAAAGTGGGAGGCCTTGGAGATGTTGTAGGTGCTTTACCTAAATATCAATGTAAAGCAGGCCATTATGCAAAAGTGGTCATGCCATTATATATTACTCCTTTCTTGAACAAAAATGAATGGACGGAAGATTTTACCGGGCATACGAATGTAGGTGACCGATGGTTTGATTATAAAATCTTCAAAGAAAAAAATAATACACTTGGTTTTGATTTATATCTCGTGGATATCAATGGTTTATTGGATAGGGAAAAAGTATATGGTTATGATGATGACTCTGAAAGGTTTACTGCTTTTCAAATTGCATTTTTACATTGGATGAATCATTGGGAGCATAAGCCAGATATTATTCATTGCCATGATCATCATACAGCACTTATTCCTTTTATGATGAAGTATTGCTATGCGTTTGAAAATCTTTCAGACATTCCGACTGTTTTTACGATACATAACGCGCAATACCAGGGATGGATGGGATGGGATAAGAGTTTTTATTTACCGGAATGGGATACCTGGAAAAAAGGGTTGCTGGAATGGGATGGCTTATTGAATCCTTTAGCATCTGCTATTAAAAATGCCTGGCGGGTGACAACAGTAAGTGAAAGCTATCTGAACGAATTATCCTACCAGTCAAAGGGATTGGAGCAGTTATTTGAAATGGAAAAAAACAAATGCGTTGGTATATTAAATGGTATAGATGCAGAAGTATGGAATCCGGCTACTGATCTTTTTCTGGATCATCATTTCAAAATAAAAAATGCTGCTAAAAGTAAAGGTTTGATAAAGGATGAACTTTGCCGGAAATTTCAATTCGACCCATCAAAACCCTTATTTATTTTTATAGGAAGGCTAGTTGCAGAAAAAGCCGCTGATATTTTACCAGATGCATTTTTATCTACCATGTATCTGTTCCCGAACCGTTTGAATATATTAATTTTAGGAAGTGGAGATGAATTAGTGGAACAACAATTATTGAAATTGTCAGATCATTTTAAAGATCACATTCATGTGGAAATAGGTTACCAGGAAGCTTTGAGCCACCAGATGTATGCCGGTGCTGATTTTTTATTAATGCCCAGCCGTGTAGAGCCTTGCGGTTTGAATCAAATGTACGCCATGCGCTATGGTACAATCCCAATGGTAAGGAATACCGGTGGTTTGAGGGATACCGTAAAGGATATGGGAGAAGAAGATGGCTGGGGTTTTTTATTTAATCATGCATCAGTGGAAGATATTAATCATACTATTGGAAGGGCATTAGAACTCTATGAAACTGACCAGGAAAAAATGAAAAAAGTGCGTGAAAAAATGCTTCGATTTGATCATAGTTGGGAAAACTCCATTCAGCATTATATGGAAGTATATGAAAGTATTATAGTATAATTTTATTAAAGAAAAACATTATGAAAAGTCTATCTAATTCTGTAGTGGCCATTATTTTGGGTGGTGGCGCAGGCTCCAGGCTTTATCCTCTAACAGCCAGTCGTTCAAAACCTGCTGTACCCATTGCAGGTAAATACAGGTTGGTAGATATCCCCATCAGTAATTGCATTAATGCTAACATTAGTCGAATGTTTGTACTTACACAATACAATTCGGCTTCTTTAAATAAGCATATAAAAAACACCTATCATTTTAGTGCTTTCAGTACCGGTTTTGTAGATATTCTTGCCGCTGAGCAGACGCCTGATAACCAGGGCTGGTTCCAGGGTACAGCAGATGCCGTAAGACAGTCTATGCATCATATCAATAATAATGATTATGATTATGTGCTCATCCTCAGTGGTGATCAGTTATACCAGATGGACTTTATTGACATGATTCATTCCCACAAGGAAAATGGCGCAGATATTACCATTGCCACAATTCCTGTAAATGCGGATGATGCTCCGGAGTTAGGTATTATTAAAGCAAACAGTGAAAAAATGATTACTTCATTTATTGAAAAGCCGCATCCGGAATTACTTGGCAAGTGGGAAAGTGATACAGGGGAAATGATGAAAAGCATGGGCAAGAATTTCCTTGCATCTATGGGTATTTATATTTTTAACCGGGAGATGATGGATAAATTATTATATGGAGACTTCCCCAATGCAAAAGATTTTGGAAAAGAAATTTTACCAAATGCTATTTCAAACTACAAAGTGTTCAGCTATCAATATGAAGGGTACTGGACAGACATTGGAAATATTCACTCTTTTTATGAAGCAAACCTGGCACTAACGCAGGAGATTCCCATGTTTAATTTATTTGATAATGAAAAACCGGTCTATACCCGTGCTCGCATGCTCCCACCTTGTAAAATCAGTGGAACGCGCTTTGATAAAGTTCTCTTTGCGGAAGGTTGCATTATACATGCTGAGATAATTGAAAATAGTATCATTGGTGTGCGGTCCAGAATAGGAGCGGGCAGTAAGATCATGCATAGCTATGTTATGGGAAATGATTTTTATGAAACCTTTGAAGAGATGAATAAATATATTTCAAATGGCATCCCGCGGTTGGGCATTGGTGAAAATTGTGAAATTACCAATACGATTATTGATAAAGATTGCAGAATTGGCAATAATGTAACCATCCGTGGTGGGAATCACCTGGAAAATGTGGATCATGAATTATATACCATCAAAAGCGGTATTGTAGTTGTTAAAAAAGGCGCCGTACTTCCGGATGGTTTTAAATTATAAAAAGGTATTAGAATAAAGCAAGCCAAATATTTCTTTGGCCCATATTACCCCAATCTTTCATGGCACTTTGAAGTTGTCTGTATAATTCCTTATTCGATACTTTTTTTCCTTTTTGAGGTGCTTGTATAATCTCAGGTTTAATGCCGGTAACCTGTACACCGGTTGCAAACCAGGTGGCATGCATTCTTGGAATTACCATTCCCAGGATCATGCCGGGTAAGCCATGTATCGATTCCGGCCCTCCAGAAGGGATTATCTGGTCTGTATAAAATGCGATAATATAAATTGAATCCATGATAATCGTTTCCGCTCTATGACACTGAAATCCTGCAATTTCACGCATCTCGGAAGTCATTTTCCATTCAATATTTCTCAGGCTGTCAGTAACCAGGTATGTATTTTCATAAATATTTTTTTGGCTGGTCATTTGGCCATTAGTGAAATCATCATATACTACATTATTTGTGGCAGTTCCCTGGAACCACTCCGGCATTTTCATTCCCGGAGTCGTTACGACTTTACCCGGTTTGTACAATGTTTTTGATGTATCAAAGTATAGATCAAAATAGGTTGTATTATATTGAGGCATCATTTTTTTCATTTGTGCTATCCAGCTATTGCCATCAGAGCTGAAAGATTCTAATTCTTTGTACATATTTACTTTCTTTTCAAATTCAATCTTACCTGAACTGATAAAGATATTTTGTGCATGGGTAACAGATGCTGTCAAAAGAAAAATAAAACAGAGAAATTTATTCATAGCAATACTTATTGTGGATTAGAAGTGGCTGCGTTTTTTGAAATATTCCAAACAAAACTCAGGAGGAAATACCTGTTGATCGTTTGATAATTCGTTTCCTGAATGACGCTGCTGGAGATATATCTGTCGTAGCCTTTATTTTGATCAAGTATATCAAAAGCACTTAATTTAATAAGCCCCTTATCATTTTTAAATAGTTTTTTTCCTATAAAGGCATCCCATTGTATAACGTTGTTATTGTCTGCAAAAAGATCTGTTTTTTGGCGGAAGTTTGCATTAACAGAAGTATTAAATTCAAATCGCTTGGGGAGTGTAAGGTCGAGGCTCAAATAATGTTCTTGAGTCCAGTAATTGGTTTCTACGGAAGAATTAATGGAAGACTTTGATTGGTTGTAGTTCAAATTAAAACTATAATACAAATCATATTTTTTTTCTTTCTCTTTAGAGAAACCTAGTCTAAAACCATAATTATTATTGTTAGTCGTATTCTTCATATTATTGATAAAGTTTGTATAACGACTTCCATTCATATTGACACCGGCATGAAGATTCATGTCCAGTTTTTTTAATTTCATATTGTAATTAAAATCCGAATTATAATTATAATTTCCATTACTATTGATATATTGATTCACTGTTTTCCCGGAAGAATAATCAACTACTGAAGACGATACAATGGCATTATCCGTTGTAGAAAAATTACTGAAAAAGAAAAAGCCGCGCTGAGAAAAAACCTTATAACTATTTGCAAATATCCTGATTGAATGGGTGAATGCCTGCTTTAATAAAGGGTTCCCAATCGTAATATTCAAAGGGTTTGAATTGTCCTGTACTGGCTGAATCTGTTGAATAGAGGGCTGAACCGTACTTCCTGAGTAATTAATGGACATCCTTGTACTGCTATTAAATTTATAATTAATAAAGGCACGAGGGAAAAAATTGGTATAATCTCTTTTCAAAACCTGGTTCAATAGAATATCTGTTTGCACAAAATGAGATCGTGCCATGTCAGTACCCGCAAAGGCAGATAATTTCTTTCCATTATAATTAAATCCGGCACCTGCTGTATTGGTGAGTACATCAAAATTATAATGATTACTAAAAGTGTCATTGAGCGTGGCATATTTGCCTGCACTATCCTTATCATAGGATAATTTTTCTGAATTGCTGCTACTTTTACGTAGGGCATAATTCAAAGAAAGAAAAACTGAATTGGTTATGGGTGTTGTAAAAACCAATTTGCCATTCAACATGGAGGTTCGTGTATCAGTAATTTTTTTCTGATCAGTAATGCCTTGTTGATAGTTGCCTGATTGGGTAAGGCTGTCAATGAGCGAATACAGGTATCCATCTGTATTACTGTTGCTATATTGTTCATCAAAATTGAAAGATAAAGTTTGCCCGGCTTTTTTAAATTTTTTGCGCAATAAAACTGTTGAGTTAATGGTATTCTTATTTCCCGTATAGCTACTGCTGCGTTGATTGGTATTGGCTAAGACTCCTGCATCATTGACGGTTGAGCTATTGTTGATACTGCTTCCGCTATTGACACCGGTGGTTCCATTGGCAGTTATTTTTATTGAGGTAAGGCTATCAAATTGCCATTCGTAATTTCCATTTATAGCATTCCGGTCCTTACTTGTAAAATTATTTCCAAATTCCTTTGTGGTGAAAACATTCCCGGGTATTAATGATTGTGAAATGGTAGAGCCACTGCCTTCTGTATTTAATTTATTATAAGTATAGCTGCCATTTAAAGATTGTTTGGCATCATCAAACTTATTGGAAAAATTTAATCCGGCAGCCCAGCTTTTGGGCAATCCCTCTCCATAAAAATTGGAACCTCCGAAATCATCGCCTCCTGAAAAAGATACAATCATCCCAGCGAAATCGCCCATCATTGCACCATTATCGCCGCTTCCATATTGATTGCGCTCATCCCAACTCAACCCGGTTTTTCCCGTACTACTCATAATTCCGTAAACGGACACTTTGCTTTGCCCTTTAAAATTATTAAACATGGCGCTATTACTCCATTTATCATCTAAACCACCACCTAATTCCAATTTTCCGAAATAACCTTTCTTCTTATCTTCTTTCAGAGTAAGATTGATGGTTTTTGTTTTTTCTCCATCATCAATACCTGTAAATGCAGCCTGGTCGCTTTTTTTATCAAAAACCTGCACTTTATCGATGGCATCCGCTTGAAGGTTTTTAGTAGCGACAGTTGGATCATTACCAAAAAATTCTTCCCCATCTACCATTACTTTCTTTACTGTTTCACCCATAGCGGTGATATTTCCATCTTTATCAACCTGAATTCCGGGTAATTTTTTCAGCAACTCTTCTACATTTGCGCCTTCACGTACTTTAAAACTATCAGCTTTAAATTCTGTTGTATCTCCTTTAATGCGTATAGCGCCTTGTTGATTAATAATGACTTCTTTGAGTAAATGTTCTCTTGTAAACATAGCAAAAGAACCCAGATCATTCGTTATTCCATTTACTAAATGCACAGTATCTAAAAAGTCTGCATAGCCCGGATAAGTAAGATAAATAAGATACTTACCGGGATCCATCTTTTGAAGCATAAAATTTCCCTGTTGGTCAGTCCTGGTAAACTTATATAAAACCGAATCTTTACTGCGTAAAAATGAAACTGAAGTATTCACCAGGTTTTCATTACTGGAGGTATCACTGATATGCCCTTTTACTGAAACTGATTGAGAGAAAATGGAAGTGTAAATAAAAAATGTGGCAAACAATATAATAATATATTTCATAAGCAATTGATCTAAGATAACTTTCGTATATGCAAATATTCATAAAGAAATAAAAAGAATATCGAAAAGGGTTCATAATTTTACGTTAATGGTAAGTATGAATTTTAAACGGATATTGTTATGACAAGAAAGCAAGCATCCAAAAAAAATCCGGCTAAAAAAAAGGAAAAAAAGCTCATCAAATCACCAGCTATCAAAACGCCTGATACCTCCTTACTTGTCTGGGAGCATTCATTATTTACTGAAGAAGATATTAAAAATTTTCAGGATGGTACCCATTGCAAATTATATGAACTTTTTGGCAATAAGCAATTAACCATAGAAAATACTACAGGCACTTATTTTGCCGTATGGGCTCCAAATGCAACAGCAGTTCATGTAACAGGAAATTTTAATCAATGGGATGGCAGTATTCATTTGCTCCATGTGCGACCGGATAAATCCGGGATTTGGGAAGGTTTTATTCCGGGTATTCAAGCCGGAGAAGCCTATAAATACCACATAACCGGCTTAAAAGGAATGGCCTTAGATAAAGGAGATCCCTTTGCACATTTTTGGGAAAAGCCACCTTATACTTCATCGCTCACCTGGGGCACTTACTACGAATGGGAAGATAAAGAGTGGATGAAAAAAAGAAATGAAATTAATAATCTGAATGCGCCCATTTCAATTTATGAAATGCATTTGGCCAGTTGGATGAGACCGGATAAAAGTAACCCGGAACTTTATAACAGCTATGAACAAATTACGGAAAAGCTGGTGCCTTATATCAGAGAAATGGGTTTTACACATGTAGAGTTTATGCCGGTAATGGAATATCCCTATGATGGAAGTTGGGGCTACCAGGGTATTGGCTATTATGCACCCACAAGCCGTTACGGCAATCCACAGGATTTTGCTAAAATGATTGATACGCTACATCGTGAAAATATTGGCGTCATTCTCGACTGGGTACCTTCTCATTTCCCCTCAGATGCGCATGGATTATATATGTTTGATGGTTCCTGTGTATATGAATATGATGATATCAATAAAGGTTATCATCCGGATTGGACAAGTTATATTTTTAATTATGGCAGGGGAGAGGTAAAAAGTTTTCTTATTAGCAGTGCGTATTTTTGGTGTGATCGTTTTCATGCAGATGGCTTAAGAGTAGATGCCGTAAGCTCCATGCTTAGATTAGATTATAGCAGAAACGCCGGGCAGTGGAAACCCAATAAGTATGGTGGGAATGGTAACCTCGAAGCAATTGATTTTGTAAAAGAATTAAATGAAACCATGTACCGGGATTTTCCCGATATTCAAATGATTGCAGAAGAATCTACCGACTGGCCAAAGATCAGTAAACCTACTTATGATGATGGTATTGGCTTCGGTATGAAATGGATGATGGGATGGATGCATGACACCCTGCGTTACTTTAAAAGAGATCCGATCTTCAGGCAATTTTATCAGGATGACCTCACTTTTTCCATGATGTATTTTTATGGCGAGAATTTTATGTTGCCTTTTTCACATGATGAAGTAGTACATGGGAAAAGCCCGATGATTTATAAAATGCCGGGAAATGATTTCCAAAAATTCTGCAACCTAAGGCTCTTGTATGCTTACTTTTTTACCCATCCGGGTACAAAATTGTTATTTATGGGAGATGAATTTGGAGCGACGAATGAATGGAATTATAAATCGGAATTGCAATGGGATTTATTGGATCTGGTTAGCCATGGCGGCTTAAAATATTGTGTCCAAAAATTAAATGAATTATATCGAAATGAACCGGCATTATATGAAAAGCAATTTTATCCCGAAGGATTTGAATGGATTGATATTTCTAAACCGGAAACCTGTGTTATCTCTTATCGGAGAAAAGGGGTCTTACCAGAAAATGATCTTGTCATCATTTTAAATCTGACGGAAACGATTCATGAAAATTGGATGCTACAATTAAGCGGTAAAAAGACCTGGAAAGAAATTTTTAACTCAGATAGTATTGAGTTTTGGGGCTCCGGTAAAATCACGAATAAGGATATCGAGGTAGTCCTCATAGATCCGGAAGTTTCAAATGCAACAACCGAAGAAGCGGAAAAGGTTGATGAAGAAATTATTCAAGATAATAAGCAAGAAATATATAATGTAACAATCCATTTACCGGGCTTAAGCGCAATCATCCTTAAATAAGGAGTTATTGCTTCGCGTGGAGAATTTCATGAAGCCTACACAATAGTCGATAAATTGTACCATCCATTACTTTCTTTTTGAAGTAATTTGAAAAAGACCGGTTGGTCCATAGATAAAAAGTGAGGTATTGTAAAATATCTTCAAGTGAAGCTTTGTCGGCAAATTCGGTAGGAGATACAGAATTTTTATGCTCATCCAAAAGTTTTGCATAATTGGTGTCGGCAAAATTATAACTGCAAAAATCGTTGAGGAAGAGTTCAATATTTTTATCCAATAATGGCTCATCCGGATGAATGGAAAAGACCTCTTTATAGGCTGAAATTTTATATAAGCCATCAAGCGTTTCATCTGTGATTTTGGATAACATATTGGATAACTTATATATAAAATTAATTTCTATTTGACGTAGAATATCAATATTTCATAATTTAAAAGCATTTTAATTTCTGGCTTAATTTTTCCTTAAAATCAAACGCGTATTTTTGCATGTTGAAAATGTCGAAATATGGCCGTATTACACAATAAGGTATCAAACAAAGAATTAAAAGAGAAGATGATGACGGAAACAGAGCCTCGTAAAACATTTAGCTTTTACAGGTATTTTCCTATTGAAGAGCCATTGATTTTTCGCGATGAGCTATATAGCTATTTATTCCAGTTGAATGTCTTTGGCAGAATTTACATAGCAACAGAAGGCATCAATGCCCAGGTGAGTGTACCTGAAAATAGGGTGGCGCATTTCAGGGATTATTTAAATAATTTACCCGGTATGAATAACCTTCGACTCAACCCGGCCATTCTTGATAATGGCAAATCGTTTTGGGTATTGAAGATAAAAGTGCGATCTAAAATTGTAGCAGATGGAATCACGGACAGCGCTTTTAATATGCAGCAGAAAGGCCGGTATGTAGATGCTAAAGGAATGAATGAAATGTTGAATGATCCCGATACAATCATAGTGGATATGCGGAATCATTATGAATATGAAGTAGGCCATTTTATTAAAGCCAGGGAATTGCCTTCCGATACTTTCAGGGATCAATTGCCCATGGCAGTGGATATGTTGAAGGGAAATGAAGATAAAAATATTGTGATGTATTGTACCGGCGGTATCCGGTGTGAAAAAGCAAGTGCCTGGTTATTGCACAAAGGTTTTCGACATGTATTTCATTTAGATGGCGGGATTATTCAATATGCCCGGCAAGTGGAAGAAAACAACATGGAAAACAAATTCATTGGTAAAAATTTTGTTTTCGATAATCGTTTGGGAGAACGTGTGTCAAATGAAATAATTGCCCATTGTCATCAATGTGGCAAACCTTGTGATGATCATGTCAATTGTGCAAATGATGGTTGCCATTTATTATTTATTCAATGCAGTGAATGCGCGGAAAAGATGAATCACTGTTGCTCTGAAGAATGCAAAGAGATGTTATCCATGCCTGAAGAAAGACGTAAACAATTGCGTTCAGGGATTGATAAGGGTCAACATATTTTTAATAAAAGTAAAATGAGGCTTCGACCCAGACTCAATATATTGAATGAAAAGAAGGGCTGATCTCAGGATGATATGATGCCCTGAAATTTGAGTTCTGTAATAATTTTCTCAAATAATATTTCATCACTATTTGTTTCCGGATTGAATGTCTTACCTATTAAAGTTTCATACAATTCAATATATCTTTTTGAAATTGCATTGACCCATTCATCGCTCATTTCAGGTACCTGTTGGCCGGGATGTCCCATAAAATTATTTTCGATGAGCCATTCCCTGACAAATTCTTTACTCAATTGTTTTTGTCTTTCACCATTTTGTTGCTTTAGATCAAAATCTTTTGCATAAAAGTATCTGGAAGAATCCGGTGTATGGATTTCATCCATCAGAAATATTTCTTCGCCGATTTTTCCAAACTCATATTTTGTATCAGCCAGGATCAGGCCGCGCGATGCAGCCAATTTTTTTCCTCTCTCAAACAATGCCAATGCAGTCTGGCTTAATTTTTCCCATTCCTCTTTTGTGGCCAGTCCCTGTTTAATGATTTCTTCTTTTGAAATATCCTCATCATGTCCTTCGGCGGCCTTTGTTGATGGTGTAATGATTGGGCTGGGGAAAAAATCATTTTCTTTCATATTTTCCGCCATTTCCGCTCCACATAATATTCTCTTGCCCTGTTGATAAGTTCTCCAGGCATGCCCGGTAAGATTCCCACGAACGACCATTTCTATTTTAAAAGGAAGGCATTTTTTACCTAAGGAAACATTTGGAGCCGGAGCAGATACAAACCAGTTTTTGCAAATATCTTTTGTAGCTTCAAGCATATAGGCTGCTACCTGGTTGAGCGCCTGGCCTTTAAATGGTATGGTCCTTGGCAAAATAACATCAAAGGCAGAGATGCGGTCACTGGCAATCATTAATAACCAGTTTTGCTGGATGGTATAAACATCTCGAACTTTTCCTTTATAAAATCCAGTTTGCCCGGGGAATTCAAAATTTTTCATTTTTCAAACCTACATGAAATTTTTCATTCCCAAAACCCTTCAGAAAAATGGTAAATTACCGCTTGTTAATAAGTAAAAATCATTAGGGAAAAAACGTATTAAAAATGCACCATGTCAGAGAGAATGAAAATGAATAGCAATAATTAATCAACATTTTTTGTACATATTTTTTTTAAATTTTTTGGTTAAAAATTATTTAGTTACTATTGTTAAAATTTATAAAAAACAATCCCTTATGAGAAAAACTATTTTTACTAAAATGCTATTACTTTTTGGTAGCATGTTGTTTTTTTGCATGACGACTTATGCACAGACAACATCCGTATCGGGAACAATAAAAAACAGTGAAACAAAAGAGACCCTGTCCGCTGTATCTGTTTTAATAAAGGGAACTTCGGTTGGAGCCTATACGGATGACCGGGGTGCATTCAAATTCACTACCAATCAAAAACCGCCATTCACTTTGGTCGTAAGTTCGATTGGGTATGTTGCAAAAGAAGTTCAATATACCGGTGGTGATTTAAGTATCGATTTAGAACCCTCTTATGCTCTTGGACAGGAGATTGTAATAGCCGCATCCCGTTTACCGGAGAGAATTCTGGAATCACCCGTTTCTATTGAAAGGGTTAATGCAACAACAATTCGTAATGCTCCAGGCGCGAATTATTATGATGCCTTAAAATATTTGAAAGGGGTCGATGTAACAACATCAAGTTATACATTTAAGACGATAAGTACAAGGGGTTTTAACGGAAGTGGAAACTTGCGTTTTAATCAATTAGTTGATGGAATGGATAATGGAGCACCTGCATTAAACTTTTCTGTGGGAAATGTAATTGGTATCACAGAACTGGATTTAGATAATATGGAATTACTATCTGGCGCTTCGTCTGCATTGTATGGCTCCGGCGGGATGAATGGTACTTTATTAATTACAAGTAAAGATCCATTTAAATATCAGGGTCTGAGTATATTATTGAAACAAGGTGCTATGCATTTTAATGATTATCGCCATGCAACTTCTCCTTTTTATGACTGGAGCATGCGTTGGGGTAAAAAGGTGTCTGATAAATTTGCTTTTAAAATCGGTGCATCCTATTCCAAGACAGATGACTGGCAAGCAAATGATACCACCGACTTACTACGTAATAATGTGTTAAGCCAAATCAAACCGGGCGACAGGCAATCTGATCCAAATTATGATGGTGTGAATGTGTATGGTGATGAGGCGAGCGCCAGCATGCAGGATATTGCATTAGCCGGTATATTTAATACGGCAACAAACCCCACTTTGAGTATGGTAATAGCAACACTTACGGCATCGCTTGGGAGGCCTCCGACCCAACAGGAAATCATTGGATATTACGCTGTTCATCCAGAATATGGCGTATTAAATATTTTTGGCGCTGGCCTTGCGAATAATGTTTTCGGCGGTCAATTAGTAAGTCGTACCGGCTATGCAGAAAAAGACCTGGTAGATTATAATTCTTTCAATTTTAAATTATCCGGAGGTCTTTACTATAAAATTTCTTCAAATACTGAAGTTTCACTTACAGGGAACTGGGGTTTGGGAAATTCTGTTTATACAGGATCAGACAGATACACCTTAAAAAATTTCAGGATTGGCCAATATAAGTTAGAATTTAAATCAACAAACTGGTTTTTACGTGCTTATACAACACAGGAAAACTCAGGTGATTCATACGCTAGTACATTAGCCTCTTTATATATCAATAATTCATGGAAAGATAATGGTAGTTGGTTTGGAGAATATACTGCTAATTATGCCGGCGCAGTATTACAAGGAGCATCACCGGCTGAAGCACACGGGATAGCCAGAGGAGAAGCGGATTTGGGACGTTATTTGCCCGGCACACCGGAATATATTGCTGCATTTAATAAGGCCATAACTACTTCCATAAATGATGGTGGCGCACAGTTTGCAGACAAATCAGATTTATACCAGGTGGAGGGCCAATGGAACTTGTCACAATATGTAAAATTTGTAGATGTACTCGTTGGTACAAGTTACAAAATGTTTAATCTTAATTCCAAAGGAACCATTTTTGTTGATACCACCGGAGCCATCAAAATCAATGAATTTGGTGCATACTTGCAGTTACAAAAAGAATTATTTAATGATGTCCTGAAATTATCTGCTTCCGGTCGCTTTGATAAACAAGATAATTATAAAGGCAATTTTACTCCAAGGGTTACAGCCTCTATTAAAGCAGCCAAGGATAATTTTTTCAGGCTTTCATACCAGCAAGCTTATCGTTTTCCATCTAACCAGGATCAATATATTAATTTGAAAACGCCCGGCACTCAACTCATTGGTGGTCTTCCACAATTTAGTACCTTCTATAATTTTAATACCAACCCTGTATATACGGCACAAAGTGTTGTGGCATTCAGAGGCTCTGTAGCTGCAGGTTTACCTAACCCAGGTTTACTGGAGAAAGAAGATTTTGTACCGGTACAGCCAGAAACAATGGAGTCTTATGAAATTGGATATCGTGGTATTATCAGTAAAAAACTATTGATAGATGCCTACTATTATTTCAGCAAGTATAATAATTTCATCATGCGCACAGCCGTTGCAAGAGGAATTTCTAATGATCCAAACACTTCAATATCTGAATTAAGCAGCCCTTTTACTACACAAAACTTTTCTTTTGTTACAAACAGTAAATCGGATGTAAAAACAAATGGTTGGGGATTGAGTTTAGAATACCAGGTAGGTAGTAAAGGTTATCGAATTATGGGTAATGTATATGGAGATAACATAAATGGCGTACCGGATAATGGTGTAGCATTCTTCAACACACCAAAGACTCGTTTTAATCTAGGTCTTTCCAATGATGACGCTTATAAAGGATTAGGTTTTAATGTGATCTACAAATGGCAGGATAAGGTTAATTGGGAAGGCACATTTGGCACTGGTGAAATCCCTTCCTTTGGTACATTGGATGCACAAGTAAGTTACAAATTGAATATTGGCAATTCCAAAAATCAAATCAAATTAGGTGCTACTAATCTGCTTAATAAATATTATCGAAACGCATTTGGTAACCCTTACGTAGGTGGATTATATTACATCAGTTTTGGTTACAATGTATTTTAATGATTCATTATTTTGATCATTTCTGGCCGGCCTTTATGCCGGCCATTTTTTTGGTATGTTTGTTTGTTGAATACAAACTTGCTTAAAAATATTTACTTTTAAATAAATTGAAAAATGCCTCATTTGAAACGATTTTCTGTGATATTATGGATGAATACTTTGTTGATCATTATATTTTCTGCATGTAACAACAATACTTCACAGAATAAAAAGAATGATACCGTTCCAGTTGTGTCCTTAAAAGATAAAACCATCCAGGGAAGTTTTAATAGTAAATTAGATGTATTTTTTGATAGCAGCAGGCTAACCCAATTTTTAGAAGCTTACCCCAAACTTGAGCCCTATAAAAAAGACCTTGATTCCTTTTATTATAAAAGGAAGTTTGCATTTGCCTGGTATGATAAAAATGGTTTGATAGAACCCGCGGCAAATTTATTTAACCGCATTCAAAATATCAGTGATGAAGGCTTGCAGGATACTTTCCCCTATATTCATGAATTCATTTACCTCATGAAAAATAATGGGATGGATAGTTTGAATAAACCTTCACCCTTTACGGATTTTATGCTCACGAGCCAGTATTTTATTTATGCTCGAAATGTTTGGCAGGGGATTGATGAAAAGCAATCCATTTCCCTGGATTGGTTACTGCCCAGGAAAAAAGTATCCTATAATGAATTGTTGGATTCCCTGGTTTCAGGAAAAGATATTTTAGATAATGCCCCGGTGTACATTCAATATGGAAGATTAAGAAGTTTCTTGAAAAAGTATAAAGATATTCAGGCAAAAGGAGGTTGGCCTCAAATTATCCCCGAGAAAAAAGTATATAAATTAGGTGATTCTTCTGCAACTGTAACCGCTTTGCGAAATCATTTATCAATTACAGAAGATCTCCTTGAAAATAATAACAGCTCAATTTTTGATTCTGCCTTATTCAAAGGGTTAGTACATTACCAGGAAAGGTTGGGTTTAACAATGGATGGCGCTGCAGGCCCTGCTGTTTTCCGGGAAATGAATATTCCTGTTGAAAAAAGGATTGAACAAATTATCGTCAATATGGAACGAAGCAGATGGGTGCCTGTGAATCTCCAATCCAATTATATTATTGTAAATATTCCCGAATATAAATTACATGTCTATGAAAACAATAAACATGTTTGGGATATGAATGTTGTGGTAGGCCAGCCGGCACATAAAACAGTTATTTTCAATGGTGAAATTAAATATGTAGTTTTTAGTCCCTATTGGAATGTACCTCCGGGTATTATGCGCAATGAAGTAATGCCAGGTATCCAAAAGAATAGCAATTATCTTGCAAACCACAATATGGAGTGGAATGGTGGAAATGTCCGTCAAAAGCCCGGCCCTAATAATTCATTGGGATTAGTAAAGTTTTTATTCCCGAATAGCTTTGATATTTATTTGCATGATACACCTGCAAAATCATTATTTGGTGAATCATCCCGTGCATTTAGTCATGGATGCATTCGCTTGTCTGATGCCGAAAAAATGGCTGATTATCTTCTAAGGAATGATACGACATGGAGCAAAAAATCTATTTATACAGCCATGCATTCAGGCAAAGTAAAATTTGTTACCCTTAAAAATCCGGAGCCTGTTTTTATTGCTTATTTTACTGC
>Ga0116193_1000044_pt1 | contig 120058 bp, 113 predicted proteins | sample AD_UKC115_MetaG_FD_89892 | JGI IMG/M metagenome (GOLD analysis project Ga0116193, IMG submission 89892) | Active sludge microbial communities of municipal wastewater-treating anaerobic digesters from Hong Kong - AD_UKC115_MetaG | ecosystem: Engineered > Bioreactor > Anaerobic > Digestate...
GTACCACAGATTATCTGGTCATACAATCTGACTATGAAAACCCTATTACGGAAAATACCAAATTCGAAGCAGGTGTTCGTGCTGCCATTCGGAATAACGATAATTTAAGTATGCAATCATTTTATAATGATTCAGCAGGAAAATATTTACCTGTTCCGGCTTTAAATAGTAATTACAAATTCAAAGATGAAGTATTTGCAGCCTATTCCACGTACTCATTTAAATTAGATAAATTCCGGTTCCAACTCGGTTTAAGGGCTGAAAGCTCTAATTACAATGGTACATTACTCGGAAAAGATTCCTCTTTTAAAGTAGATTTTCCCATCAGTTTGTTCCCCAGTGCTTTTATTACCTACCAGGCCGCCGATAAGCAAGATATTCAATTGAACTATTCCAGGAAAATCAACAGGCCGAATTTCTTCCAGTTACTTCCATTTATAGATTATTCTGATCCACAAAATCTAAGTGTCGGAAATGCGGGATTAAAACCAGAATTTACCGACCTTGGTGAGTTGTCTTATAATATTACGTATAATAATAATTCAAATTTTCTGGCTACTATTTATGGTCGTCATACCACAAATCTTATTACGAGTTTTCAATATGTAGGACCAAGTCCTCTCAATCCGGAAGATACCGTAGTATTCAATACCTATGCCAATGCGAATAATAGTTGGTCATATGGATTGGAACTAACAAACAGAATCAACCTGTTTAAAATATGGGATCTCACCCTGAATGTGAATTTGTATAATTCCGTAATCAATGGTGGTTCCTCACAACAAAATATGAGTAATCAGAGAGTCAGCTGGTTTGGAAAATGGAATAATAATATCAAGCTGCCCAAAAAATTCACCATTCAGTTTTCCGGCAACTACCAGGCTAAAACGATTCTTCCCCCGGATAATGGTGGCAGAGGCCATGGAGGATTTTTTGGTAGCAGTGGACTGGGTACGACACAAGGGTATATTTTCCCTAATTACAGTTTTGATTTAGGATTGAAAAAAGATTGGGCTATAAAAGGAACTAATACGCTGTCCTTATCTTTAAGCATGAATGATATTTTCAAAACTGCCGTGAATAAAGTGTATTCAGAATCTCCCTATTTCACTCAGATTTCTACTCGGTATCGTGACCCACAAGTATTAAGGTTAAACCTGAGTTACCGTTTTGGAAAAATAGATGCGAATTTGTTTAAACGCAGAAACACAAAGGATCAGGGTGGAGATACTGATATGTCAGGAGGTATGGGCGGTGGAAATAAATAGAATTGTTTGTTTTATGAATACAAAACCTGCAGTGCACTGCAGGTTTTATTTTTTCCCGGAAAGCATTGGTACAAAAGAAAAGTATCCAAAATATTCTTCATTAATTTCTGTTTGTGAAACTTTGGTAATTCGAAGCATGTGTTGTTTCTGGCCTTCATCCAATGGAATGACCATAATGCCACCCACTTTCAATTGTTCCAATAATTTTGGAGGGATATGAGGCGCTGCTGCCGTGATGAGGATTCTTTCAAAAGGAGCAAATGATGGGAGTCCTTCAAAGCCATCACCAAAAAAAAATTTGATATTGGGATATTTATTTTTGAAAATGAAAGATTTATTCTTTTCATAGAGTTTTTTTTGCCTCTCTATGGTAAAAACACGGGCGCCCATTTCACTTAAAACACTTGCCTGGTAAATGCTACCGGTACCAATCTCCAGTACTTTGTGGCCTTTTTTGACTTGCAATAATTCTGTTTGATAAGCAACGGTATATGGCTGCGAAATCGTTTGCCCTTCTCCTATGGGAAATGCCCGGTCTTCATACGCAATTTTATCAAAGGCTGAATCCAGGAAAAAATGCCTTGGAATAGTTTCTATGGCTTGCAAAATATTTTCATCCCTGATGCCCTTTTCACGCAATTGAGCGGCAAGTCTTTTTCGCAGACCCTTATGCTGGTATGTATCGGTATAATTTTTCAAAACTGGTAATATAAATCCGTTGAATTAAATTTAATAGGGCATTGTCTTTTATTCTATTAGTTTCATAGATTGAATAATGCCATCTATCCTACTTTTCAATAATGCATGAGTTGTCTTATAATCTTCCTTCCTTAAGAGTTCGGAATGTACACTGAAATAAAATTTTATTTTGGGCTCAGTTCCACTGGGGCGTGCTGATATTTTGCTTCCGTCTTCGAGGAAAAACTGGAGTACATTGCTCTTTGGCAAGTCTAATTCCCGGGTTGTTCCATTTTGTAAATTTTTCCCTTCGCGGGTTTGGTAATCCAAGATCTCTACGACTTTTGAACCATTTATTTCAAGAGGTGGATTTTCTCTGTACGAGCGCATCATGGCTGATATTTCTTCCTGACCATTCTTGCCTTTTTTGGTGATGCCGATAAGGTCTTCCAAATAAAAACCATATTCTAAATATAAGTCTATTAATTTTTCAAAAAGCGAACTTTGATGCGATTTTTCTACGGCAGCCATTTCACATAAAATAGCTACTGCCGATACTGCATCTTTATCTCTCACTTCATCACCAACCATTAATCCAAAACTTTCTTCACCACCAATAATATAATTTTCTTTTCCTTTTTTTTCATTGATCATGGCTGCAATCCATTTAAAGCCGGTTAATACATTATAACAAGTGACTTTATTTTTCATGGCTACTTTATCAATCATGTCAGATGTTACAATCGTTTTAATGACCATATCATTTGGTGCGGCAAGTCCACTTTTTTTTCTGGCTTCTATCAAATAACTAAAAGCCAGTACAGCCGTTTGATTACCATTCATCAATATCCATTTTCCTTCATCATCTTTCACGCCAATACCTACCCTGTCCGCATCCGGGTCTGTACCGCAAAGAATATCTGCATCTATAGCTTCTGCTTGGTGCAAACCAAGTTTCATGGCTTCACTTTCTTCGGGATTTGGATAGATAACCGTTGGGAAATTCCCATCCGGTTTTTCCTGTTCTTTGACTATAGAATAATTGGTAAACCCATAGGCTTTCAAAACTTGTGGAACCAATTGAATACCCGTTCCATGAATGGAGGTATAGACAATTTTCAGATCATGTTGCAATGCTATTTGTGCCGGATGGACACTTAAACCTTTGGCCATTTGTATATAAGCCGTATCTACTTCTTTCCCAATTTTACTTATAAAATCCTCATTGCCTTTCCACTTCACTTCTTCCAGGCTTTTAATTTGGCCCACTTCCTCCATCACACCGGCATCATGTGGCGGCACCAATTGAGCTCCATCAGACCAATAAGCCTTGTATCCATTATACTCTTTAGGGTTATGAGATGCCGTACAAACAACGCCGGCCTGCGCTTTCAGGTATCGAATGGCATAACTCAATTCTGGAGTCGGACGCAATGATTCAAATAAATAAACGTAAATATTATTTGCCGCGAAAACATGGGCCGTAATATCTGCAAAAAAAGAACTTTGATTCCGGCTGTCATAAGCAATAACAACAGAAATCAAAGCATCATCACCCAGCTTTTTTTTGAGATAATTGGCAAAACCCTGAGTGGCTTTACCAACGGTATATTGGTTCATCCTGTTGGTGCCAACACCCATGATCCCGCGCATTCCACCGGTACCAAATTCCAATTCTTTATAAAAAGCATCTTCCAATTCGGCAGGATTTTCTGCCTGCATTTTTTGAATGGCTTCTTTTGTTTGCTGATCATAATTTCCGCTTAACCATTCATGAATTCTTTCTGTAGTTCTATTATCCATATTTCTTATTTAAAATTTTACAATTAAAATTGAGGGCCTCATGAATGGCTTACAACTATTGCTGAAAAATCGCCATTCTCAAGTTCTACTTTTATAAAGTCGTCATCTGTTGTGGCCAATGAAAGCCCAACAAAATCTGGCTGTATGGGGAAAAGCTTATGCATTCTTTCCACCAATACCAAAACCAGTATTCGTTTTGGATAAAAATCAAGTAAGGGTTTTAATGCATACAATAAAGTTTTACCACTATTGCAAACATCATCAATAAGTAAAATATTCTTATGATGAAGGTTGATTTCTTTGTTAAAAAGGATTTCACCTGGTTTTGATTTATCCAGAGTTGCTGAAACTACTTCTATGTCTGTGTTGATATAGGAGCTAAGCAACAACGCAATTTTTTCTGCCAGGAGATAGCCAATGTCACGAATACCAATAATGATCAGAGGGCTTTTCTCTCCAGCCAGGTTTTCAGCAACTTCCAGCGCCAGCCTGTTTATTTTTTGAGCTGCAATTTCTTTTGTAAGGATCTTCTTTTTAACTTCCATGAAGAGCGCATGTTTATGCGTCCAAAAATAAACAAATGCAGAATACAATGATAAAGAATAGCACAAAGTTTTATCTTAGCATATAAATTGAGTTTTCTTTGAAATTGAAATAAACATTTCATGCTATATATACCACAGGTTTTATTCATTCTTCTGGCGCTTGCATCCATTCTTTTTTTTAGCTCAAATGCAAGAAAAATCCGTCAAAATATTTTAGCCGGCAGAGATGAACCGATTCATAATGAGAAAGGCAAAAGATGGAGAAATGTTTTACTCCTGGCATTTGGGCAAAAGAAGATGTTTAAAAATCCACTTGTTGCCGTCATGCATTTTGTAGTATATGCCGGTTTTGTAATTATCAATATTGAAGTGTTGGAAATAGCACTGGATGGCGTTTTGGGCACACATCGTTTATTTTTCAAGCCGCTGGGAAATGTTTATTTATGGCTGATCAACAGCTTTGAATTCCTGGCTGTAGGTGTGCTTATATTTTGTGCCATATTTTTATTAAGAAGAAATGTGATAAAAGTAAAAAGGCTTTGGAGTAAAGATCTGGATGGCTGGCCGCGTAGTGATGCTAACTATATTTTAATCACTGAAATTATTTTAATGAGCCTTTTTCTTACCATGAATGCTAGTGATACAATCCTGCAATCAAGAGGTGTAGGTCATTATGGAGAAGCTGTAACCGGCAATTTTCTATTTTCCTCTTTTTTGCATCCACTACTTGATGGCATGAGTAATTCCTCACTCATTTTCACTGAACGCTTTTGCTGGTGGCTTCATATTTTTGGCATTTTTGCTTTTCTTAATTATCTCCCTTATTCAAAGCATTTACACATATTATTGGCATTTCCAAATGCCTGGTATGCCCGTTTAGACCCACAGGGTAAAATGAATAACATGCCTGAAATTCAACAAGAAGTTTTATATGCCATGCAACCAGAGCTCATCCCTGCTGAAAACACAGAAGAAGGACATAAAAAATTTGGCGCAAAAGATACCATGGATCTCAGTTGGAAAAATTTACTGGATGCCTATTCTTGTACCGAATGTGGCAGATGTACTGCTGCGTGCCCTGCAAATCTAACCGGGAAATTATTAAGCCCGCGAATGATTATGATGAAAACGAGAGACAGGGCTGAAATCGTAGGAAAAAATATTCGCACGAATAAAACATTTATAGATGACGGTAAATCTCTCCTTCATGACTTTATCACTCCGGAAGAATTGAGAGCCTGTACTTCATGTAATGCCTGTGTAGAAGCATGCCCGGTAAGTATCAATCCATTAGATATTATTTTCCAGTTACGACGCTATTTGATAATGGAAGAAAGCAATGCTCCTGCTGAATGGAATAATATGTTTAGTAGTATTGAGAATAATTTTTCTCCCTGGAAATTACCTCCGGATGAACGGGATAAATGGGCATTAGAAATGGATACTTAAAAATATCAAATAACTACTTTAGTAAAAATCATCCTATACAATTGCGCTAAAGAGGCAATGATAAAAATGATCCCCATCAATACATTCATTTTTCTGGTACTTACATTCATCTTTGTAATAAGCCAATTACCACCATACATATAAAGTGCAAGGCCAGTTATGGTACCGGCTCCGCAACCAACCGTAAAAAAATTAAATTCTTCCGTTGTTTTGGCAAGGATATGTAACTCCATCAGGTAACTACTCCATATAAACCAAAAAGGAATTTGTGCCGGGTTGAATGCACTCATGCTAAGGCCAAGTAAAAAACGGTCCATTTTATTTTCCAGCAGGAAGGCTTTTTTCCCGGGATCCTGTTTCCGTGCAGAAATCAGGCTATATATACCCAAGACTAAAAACATGATGACCGTCAACCAGCCCAATATCAAAAAAAATAACTCATGAGAAAGAATCCAGTTAACCCCGGAAAGTGTAAGCCGCAGGTAAATAATTTCTATAAGGGCTACCCCTATGGCATATTTCCATGCATGGGCAAAATTTTCCTGCACCGCAATTTGGGTGGCGGTCATACTCATCGTTCCTAATGGTAACTGACCTAAAAAACTGACCAGCCATCCTAAAAATAAAATAAATAAAAGATGCATAAATGATGCGCAAAATAAGTCATGGCCTCGAAAGAGTAAGGCTTTTATTTTAAAATCTTTTTTACTTAATGACCTCCCGAAAATCTGGTTTGATCACAAGATTAATTCAATAAAAAATTTATGTATTTTTGAAAAAAAAGAATGCATATCCCTACGATGGCTGAAATGGCTGCCGCCGGAGAATCCCCTGAAATCCTTTTTTGGGTGGGTTGTGCCGGGAGTTTTGATCAGCGGGCACAGAAAATTACCAAAGCATTTGCGGCTATCCTTACACGAGTTGGAATCAAGTTTGCCATTTTAGGCAAAGAAGAATCATGCAATGGCGATCCTGCAAGAAGAGCCGGTAATGAATTTTTATTTCAAATGATGGCTTACAATAATATTCAAATTTTAAATGGCTATGGCATTAAAAAAATGGTCACTGCCTGCCCCCACTGTTTCAATATTTTTAAAAATGAATATCCTGCACTTGGAGGAAATTATGAAGTAATCCATCATGCTGTTTTTTTACAACAATTGATAGATGATGGAAAAATAAAAATGAAAGAAGAAGGCGTTTTTAAAGGGAAAAAAATTACCTACCACGATAGTTGTTATCTCGGTCGGGCTAATCACATTTACGAAGCTCCCAGGAAAGTATTGCAAGCTTTGGATGCTGCGCTGGTAGAAATGAAACGCTGTGGCAGCAATGGTTTATGCTGTGGTGCCGGTGGCGCTCAAATGTTTAAAGAAGATGAACCCGGAAATGAAAGAATCAATATAGAACGTACTGATGAAGCTTTAAGTCTCCATCCTGACATCGTAGCGGCTGCCTGCCCATTTTGTAATACAATGTTGACCGATGGTGTAAAAAATCGCGAAAAAGAAAATGAAGTTCAGGTGTTGGATATTGCAGAATTGATAGAAAGAGATATGGCCTAAAATTATTAATTATGGAGATTCATTACCAGGAAAATATTCCCGATCATTTCCCCGACAATTCAAGGGTTTGGATTTATCAAAGCAACCGGCCATTAAGTATTTCTGAAGAAAAAGAAATCAATAATCTACTCACTGGTTTCGTGGCGGGATGGAATACACATGGCAATGAGGTAAATGGATTTGGCCGTGTATTTTTTAAACATTTTATTGTACTTATAGCAGATGAAACAAAATTTGGCATCAGCGGCTGCAGTACGGATAGTTCCGTTCGAATGATCCGGCAAATAGAAAATAAATTCGACTTGGATTTACTGGACAGGCTTAAGATTGCCTTGCTTATAGAGAATGAAGTAATTGTAAAAACTTACCCATCTGTGAAAAAAGATTGGGAAGAAAAAAATCTTCCGGATCATGTTTTATATTTCAATAACCTGATATTAGATAAAAAAGAATTTTGCCGGAATTGGTTATTGCCATTACAACAAGGATGGCTTGGAAAAAAGCTATTACCACTCCAACAATCACTTTAATTATTTTTTATTTTTTTTTTGATCTGCAAGAAATGATTCCCTCTTTTCTAATTCTTGCTCAGTTCAATTTTCTGTTGAATGATAGTCAAAATTCAAGAGAGAAAACTTTCTCATGGAATAACCTGTTTTGGTGAAATTGAAATCTAAATCACCATTAAATAAGCCAATAATGCCTTTCACTCATTACCAGTCTCCAAAACTTTGCTGGTCTTTTTTAAAGTCAAATCTTTATACCTGAAAAACATTTATTCCATTTAAAAAAAGTCAATCATGAAAAAAATTATTTTACTAGCCGTTCTCTTCTTTATGGGTGAGTTTATATTTGCCCAGGCTAACTTTACCACCTTCAGTTCAGGCAATTGGAACAATCCAGCTGTTTGGAATATAACTTCTGGGACAGATGCCGATAATATCCCGGATGCTGATGATAATGTTACCATCCTTGATGGAAACACCATTACCGTTACAGACAACCAGGCAGTAAATAGCCTGACCCTACAAGGCCTTACTGCAACTGCATTAAATGTAAATGGGGCTACGCTTAATATTTATGGTACATTAAGCGGCCCTTCAAGTAACTTTACAAACGATATCTTAAGAACCAATGCGAGTGGTCTAATTAAATTTGTAGGTGGCTCCCGTTCCTTGTTTGGATTGTGGAGTTATGGATCTACTACAGCAGCCTGGTTATGGCGTATGGAAGTAGCATTGGATGATGGAGCAACCGGAACCGGCGGTGCACTAAGGGCCAGTTTCTTACATTTTTCATCCGGAATATTCTCTGTAAGTGAAATGCGTTGTGATTCTACTTTTACAGATGGAACGGGCACTATCATCATTGATAAAGGCGCTACAGTTCGCTTTTCCTCTGCTATTGGAACCCGCTTTCCCTTTTTTAATGGGCCATCCTGGTGCAGAAGCATAACCGTAAATGGGGTTTTGCAATCTACCAGCCAGGGATATATAGGCGGATTAAATGTGTATGTTAGTGGTAAAATATTAAATACCAGTTTTAATCCAATTATATCTTATCCAAATGGTACTGGCTATCCAGAATTTAGCTATGCCAATAAAAGTTCCATAGAATATTCTAATCCAGGCGCATCAGAATTATTGATGGGTGATGAGATAAACCGGTCGTCTCTTCCAAATCCGGTAGTAGATACTGTTGTCATCAATGTAGGTAGCTCATTTAATCTAACTGCTGTAGTCAAAATTACCAATGATACCTGCTATGCCAATAATGTACGTTTCGGTGCTTATGGGAAATGGTTAATTTCAACCAATGGAAGAATCATATTATCCGCTAATCCTGATATTAGCGGGCAGGATAAGACAAAATATATTGTTACTTCATTAGGTGATGTAAAAGTTAAAAGTGTTGGCAATGCTGAAGTGGATTTACCTATCGGACCATCTATAACAGAATACAACCCGGTAACTATTAAAAATGCCGGCACTCCGGATGATTTCTCCTTTAAAGCTTTATCCAGCAGGCCGCCATGCCTTGGAGGATTTCCACTCACTTCTATGAATTACCAATGGGATATAAGTGAAGCTCAAAGCGGTGGATCTGATGTTACCTTATCCTTAGGCTATTCTGATGTTACAAAACGCGGATCCGGATATTTACCCAATAAAGCTAAGATAGTTCATTGTGCCGGGAATAATGCCAATTATAGTAGTGGCACCGGTGAAAGTGGCTCAGATGTTTATATTGTAAAAGGAAGTGGTTTTAATCAATTCTCTCTTTATGGCATCACTAGTGATCAAACAGTACTACCACTGACATTTATCCAATCTTTCACTTCTCATATTCAAAATACAGATGTAGTTCTTGATTGGACTGTCAATTGTACCTCATCCAGTGTAACAATGGAAATGGAAAATTCAGTGGGAAATACAAATGATTTCAAACCAATTTACAAAATCGTAGCAGATGCCGGTCGTTGTAAACTTCCTTTTGAATATGTAGATCCTAAAGCGGCATTAAATGATAATTATTATCGCATTAAAATTACCGATATTGATGGAAGCGTAAGTTATTCCGGCGTATTACATGTAGTTAGTACTGTAAAAGGAATTGCAATTTCTCTGGCTCCAAACCCGGTTACTGGGCCACAAGCAAAATTCAGTGTTGTATCTGACAGACAAACGAAAATATCAATGGCTATTACTGATGCGCAAGGAAAAGTTGTAAAACAAAGTGACTATGACATTAACCTGGGTGCCACCTTAATCAATATCGATGTATCCCGAATGCAAAAAGGAATCTACTTCGTAAGAAGTATAGAATCCGGTAAAGTAATCGGGTCATTTAAACTGATTAGACAATAATTATACTTAGAGGAAAACATCCACTAAAAGCCCTGCACCTGCTGCGGGGCTTTTTTTTAATAACAAAAACAATGGAAATAAATCCACATAACTTCTACTCCAAATTGAAAATACTGGAGTTTATTGTTTCTTTGTAACATGGACATTTCCGTAGTCATTATTACTAAAAATGAAGCACATATCATTGAAAAAACATTGCAAAGCCTTGCGGGCTTGTTTGATGATATCATTATTGTAGATAGTGGCAGTGACGATCATACGGTATCTATTTGCAAAAGTTTTCATGCCAATGTAATAGAAAGCACTTGGGAAGGCTATGGAAAAAATAAAAATAAAGGAATCACTGCAGCCAGGTATGATTGGATACTCAGTCTGGATGCTGATGAATCTATAGATGAAGAATTAATGAATTCCATTAAAGAAATTTCCCTGCTTGATGATGACCTTGTTTTTAATATCCGTTTCAAGAATTTCTTTTGCAATAAATGGATTCGATATGGTGAATGGGGCTTTGATAGTCATCTCAGGCTTTTTAACCGACGGAAAGTTTACTGGAATGATGGTGCAGTTCATGAAAAATTAATCTTACCGGATCACTATAAAGCCATCACTTTAAAGGGGCATATTTTACATTATACGGTTCAAAATCAGGAAGATTTTATAAAAAAAGTGTATACCTACGCACACATGAATGCGCTGAAATATTATCAGGCAGGTAAAAAAGGAAGTTCCTTCAAAAAATTCCTATCTCCCCTATTTTCGTTTGTCAGCAATTATTTTTTCAAACTTGGTTTTTTAGATGGCCGTGAAGGCTTTACCATAGCAAAGTATAATGCGTATTATACCTATCTTAAATATCATTACTTATCTGAAATGAATCAGAAAGCTCCTGCAAAGTAAAATTGAAATAGTTGTTATTTAATACCAAAGGCTTTTTTTAGCTTCGGTACATAATCCAATTTTTCCCAGGTAAATAATTCCACTTTTTTACGAACCACTTTACCTTCTGGAGAGCGAAATTCTTTGGTAATGATTTCCGGCTTCCGGCCCATGTGGCCATAGGCTGCCGTTTCGCTATAAATTGGGTTTCTCAAAGCGAGTCTTTGTTCAATAAAATAAGGCCGCATATCAAATAGTTCCTGCACTTTTGCTGCAATTTGGGCATCTGTAAAATTTACTTTAGCCGTATTATAAGTATTCACATTTATTGAAGTTGGTTTTGCTACACCTATAGCATAGGAAACTTGTACCAGTACTTCGTCACAAATGCCGGCAGCAACAAGGTTTTTAGCAATATGCCTGGTGGCATAGGCAGCACTGCGATCTACTTTGCTCGGGTCCTTGCCACTGAACGCTCCACCACCATGAGCGCCTTTACCACCGTAAGTGTCCACAATTATTTTTCTTCCTGTAACACCCGTATCTCCATGTGGGCCGCCAATCACAAACTTACCGGTTGGGTTGATATGGTAATGGATATTTTTATTAAATAAGTTACCGTATTTCTTATACTTTAATTTCACTCTTGGAATTAAAATATTGATGATATCTTTTCTAATCCTGGCTTGCATTTTTTCTTCCGTATCGAAATCATCATGTTGTGTAGAAACAACTATAGCATCAATACGTACGGGTTTATTATGATCATCATATTCTAAAGTAACCTGGCTTTTGGCATCAGGTCTTAAGTATTTAATTTGTTTATTTTCACGGCGTAACGCAGCTAATTCTTTTAATATTGTATGAGAAAGGTCCAATGCCAATGGCATATAGTCTTCTGTTTCATTGGTCGCATAGCCAAACATCATTCCCTGGTCACCGGCACCCTGTTCTTCTTTTTTCTTTTTATCCACGCCCTGATTGATGTCTGCCGATTGCTCATGAATAGCTGATAAAATGCCGCAACTATTTGCTTCAAACATATATTCACTCCGGGTATAACCGATTTTACGGATCACATTGCGGGCAATTTCCTGTACATCAAGATAGGCTTTTGATTTCACTTCGCCTGCAAGTACTACCTGGCCTGTGGTTACAAGCGTCTCACATGCTACTTTGCTTTCGGGGTCAAAGGCAAGAAAATGATCTATCAAAGCATCTGAAATCTGATCGGCAACTTTATCGGGATGGCCTTCAGAAACACTTTCTGAAGTAAATAAGTAAGGCATATAAATTAATTAAAAGAGTTGCAAAGATAATTGCTTCTGTAATACAATTTTAAAGTGTGGAATACACGATATGAAATCTCATTTTGTATTGCGAATTATTTCCACCTCCCAGTCGGACTCGTCCAATCCCCGGATAATTGAGCGGAGAGGAAGCAATTGATCTATAAACGGCTTGCTGTTCTGATAATCGTATGGCTTCATTATAAGGTGAATATAAAATAAGCGTATAGGTGGGGTTATGATTCGTTACAATTCCCTGAACATATCTTGTAAGACTGAAATTATAAGTAGATTTTGTTTTGCCGGTCAGGGGATCAATCGAATTGGCCGGTATCCCGCCGAAATCAGGATAATTTAATAATATTCCAGAAGTTGAAGAGAATACAGCATCCGAAGTGGGGCTATAGATATTGACGGGATTTTCGAATCCGGGAATATTAAACCAGAATGCCGAATCACTTTTTGCCAATAAAAATAAATTGGGTGTATTATATAAAGTATCCGAATTAAATACATTATCCGTCACCTGTTCCATTATCAGTTCTGCACGATGGATGATCATATTTGGCAAACCACTTAAGCCGGGGATTTTAATGGTAGCATAAGTACCGGGGCCGGATTGAATATATATTAAGCTGTCTTGATCCACACTCATATTGGGTGGGAAGAAATGACCTATCTCTGCAGGTAAACTTCGATCTCTCGCAATATAGTTGGAAGAGGCTGCTGTAAATGTTCCCGGTCTGAAATATTTAACGGAAGTATCTACTTTACCGCTGGTATCTGTATAGTGATAGTATAAGGCCAGTTTACTATTTGTATCCAATAAATTTACCCGGATAAGTGCATTACCCGTTTGCTCTGCTGCAATTTGTAAACCTTTGAAAGCGGCTGTAAATAAAGAGTCATTCTTATAGGCACTGGTAGTGTCGTAAGTGTTTAAAAACTTTTGGCCAAATGAAGCGCTGAGCTTGATGCGTATCTGGCTGGTAGCTGCTTCATTAAAAGGGTAAACACTATCCCGAAGATGGCGTATATCTACAGTTTTTGCCATATTATTTTCAGTCACTTCCTGTTCACGGGGAACAACGAATTCATTATTGTATGCTGAATCTTTAAAATCAAAATCATTTTTTATTTCATAAACCCTGAAAGCCAGGTTTTGGGTAGAATCTCCGGTATAGCTTTGATAACCGAGTACTAAAACCATCGAATCATAAACCAATTGATCTTTGGGTCTTTCAAAAAGAACCGGATAAATCGTTGGCTTAAATTGAGCATTGATATTGGCCGTGGTTTTACCAAAAATAGGGTCATTCATATAACCCATTACATGATCTATAGCAATGGATACGGAGATAACGCTATCCCCTCCATTTTTTGATATTACATCGAGAATGGTGTCCTTAGTATTTACCCCGTCGGGCCCTGAAGCCAGGCCACTCCCAAGATTGGTGGTTACAATTTTTGTGCAGGCAGAAAAAGCACATATAAAAATTAAAAAACCGGGGATACAAAGCTTTCGAAAACGAGCAGAATTCATGAAATTTTTACTTCGGCGCAAGATCATGATACAAATCTAAATACTCTGTTAAATCACTTTCCTGACCTTTAAAAGCAAGGATTTTTTTACCTTTCATTTTAGCAATTTCTTCCAGCAGTTTTTTGTCAATTTTTTCAGCTCCAAAAGTTATGGCATCTGAAAAAAGTGCTCCGGCACGAAACATGGAAACATTACTTCCATCTCCTAAAGCTGTTAAATTGGCTGAAGTAATATTCGTATGAATATTTGCTTTCCGAACATAATCTTTACCTAACTTTTCTTTAAAAGTATTTTCATTGATCGTATAAACAATTTTTCCCTGGGCAAAAACCGGTTCTCTGTTATAAGCCGTTTTTAAATACAAAGGAATAAGACCGGACATCCAGCCACTGCAATGAATAATATCGGGAGGCCAGCCAAATTTTTTTACCGTTTCCAATGCCCCTTTACAGAAAAATATGGTACGTAAATCATTATCTTCATACCACTTTTCATTTTCATCCCGGAAAACAAACTTGCGTTTAAAAAGATCCTCATTATCCAGGAAATAAACCTGTAAACGGGCATTAGGCAATGAAGCCACTTTAATTTGCAATGGCATATCATCATCATCTACGGATACATTGATACCTGATAAACGAACCACCTCGTGCAGGCGATGACGGCGTTCATTGATATTCCCAAACCGGGGCATGATACACCTTACCTCCATTCCACTTTCATGGCTTTTAATAGCGAGCTTATTAATGATTTCTGAAAATTCTGTTAGTTCGAGATAGGGGGACATCTCCGTAGCAATGTATAAAATTCTTTTCTTTGCAGCCATATTTTATTTTCTTTTTCCTAAAATCAAGGATAGAATGTTTGCAAAGTTACATAAATTGAATTTAAATTGAATTTAACCTTAATATCGGAATCGTTAAATAAACCAAATGATTATATATAAAACTATTGAAGGCTTAAAAAATTCATTATATAAAGCAAAGACTCAGGGAAAAAAAATCGGCTTCGTACCTACTATGGGTGCATTGCATACCGGCCATTTATCTTTATTGGAAATCAGTAAGAAAGAAAATGATTTGACCCTTTGTAGCATTTTTATAAACCCATCCCAATTCAATAATCAAGATGACTTTATCAAATATCCAATCACTACGGAAAATGATATTTTATTGCTGGAAAAAATTTCTACCGATATTTTATTCCTGCCCTCACTGGAAGAGATGAATACTTTAAAATCACACGCCTCTTTTAACCTGGATGGAATGGATCAAATTTTGGAAGGCCTGCATCGTCCTGGTCATTTCCAGGGTGTATGTGAAATTGTCGAAAAATTATTAAGGATCATTCATCCTGATTTTTTATACCTGGGTGAAAAAGATTTTCAACAATGCCTTGTACTAAAGAAATTGATCACTATTCTGCAACTTGATACGAAGATAAAAATTTGCCCAATACTCAGATCCCCATCCGGCCTGGCACTAAGCAGTAGAAACCAACGTCTTTCCGAAACCGGGTTACTTCATGCAGCCAATATCTTTAAAGTTCTTTCAAATATCAAAACACAATTGACAACCGGTAATTGGCAAACATTAAAAGAAACATCCATAAAAAACCTCTTAAATAATGGGTTTGAAAAAGTGGACTATTTAGAAATGTGCGATACCGATTCTCTGCAAATTTTAGATGAAGCACCGGAAAAAAGGGAAGTGGTGATTTTAATTGCCGCCTTTATTGAAGGCGTGCGATTAATAGATAATATTAAAACAACTGCTAATATTCTGACAAACTGACAAAAACAGCTATTTTATATTACTTTTGCAGGCTAAATATGCAAGATGGAAGCATTGGACATGGATATTCAAAAGCATGATGAAAAAAGACAGGGTGAGGCCTGGCAATCAAATACGGAGAAGATTCAGCATTCTAAAAAATTTTATATAGAAAGTTATGGCTGCCAGATGAATTTTAGTGATAGTGAAATTGTGGCATCTATTTTACAATCTAATGGCTATAGCGCTACAACGCAATATGAAATGGCAGACCTGGTTCTCCTAAATACCTGCTCCATCCGGGATAAAGCAGAGCAAACAATTCGCAAAAGGCTTAGTGAATTTAAAAAGGTAAAAGATAGCAAAAAAGGGATGCTGATTGGTGTACTTGGCTGTATGGCTGAAAGGCTCAAAGCAAAATTATTGGAAGAAGAACAATTAGTTGACCTGGTAGCCGGCCCTGATGCATATCGGAGTTTACCGCTATTGATTACAGAGGCTAACTCCGGGAGTAAATCCGTCAATGTATTGCTTAGCAGAGAAGAAACGTATGCCGATATTTCACCAGTGAGAATGAATGGAAATGGCGTAACCGCTTTTATCTCTATTATGCGAGGGTGTAATAATATGTGTAGCTTTTGTGTAGTACCCTTTACCAGGGGAAGAGAACGCAGCCGGGCACATCATTCTATTTTAAATGAAGCGCAACAATTATTTGACCAGGGCTTCCGGGAAGTAACCCTACTTGGTCAAAACGTGGATAGTTATTACTACATAGATCCGGAAAAAAATGAAGAAATTACTTTTGCCAAACTACTGGAACAGGTAGCTAAAATCAACCCGCTCTTACGTATTCGTTTCAGCACTTCTCATCCAAAAGACATTACAAAAGAAGTGTTACTCGTCATGTCAAAATACAAGAACATCTGTAAGTATATACATCTTCCCGTGCAGAGTGGAAATAACCGGATTCTACAATTGATGAACCGGACTTATACAAGAGAATGGTATAAAGCAAAAGTGGATGAGATCAAAAGAATCCTTCCCGGATGTGGTATTAGTGCAGACATTATTGCCGGATTTTGCAGTGAAACAGAAGAGGAACACCAGGACACACTGGATATCATGGAATATTGCAAATATGATATGAGCTATATGTTTTTTTATAGTGAAAGGCCCGGTACGCTTGCTGCCAAAAGATACCGCGATGATGTGCCGGAAGTAGTTAAAAAAAGAAGGCTCACAGAAATTGTGGATTTACAAAATCAACTATCACTTCAAAGCAACCGGGATGATATCGGGAAAATATTTGAAGTGCTTATTGAAGGAAATAGTAAAAAAAATGACCAGGAATGGATGGGCAGGAACTCACAAAATAAAGTAATTGTTTTCCCCAAAGAACATAGTGATTTTCAAAAGGGTGACTATGTTTATGTAAAAGTCTTGAGCTGTACCAAAGCAACACTCCTTGGCAAAATCGAAAATAATTCCTAATAAATACCAATATAATTTATGGATATTCAGGGTATAAAAAACAGGTTTGAAATTATTGGCAATTCCCCTGCGTTAAATCATGCCATCAATGTGGCCATGCAGGTCGCTATCACAGACCTTTCTGTATTAATCGTTGGAGATAGTGGCGTAGGAAAAGAGTCTTTTTCTCAAATTATACATGCCTTATCAGCAAGGAAACACAATCCATTTATTGCAGTTAACTGTGGCGCTATACCGGAGGGCACTATTGACTCTGAATTATTTGGCCATGAAAAAGGTTCATTCACCGGTGCAGTAGATAGCCGTAAAGGATATTTTGAAACGGTCAATGGTGGTACGCTTTTTTTAGATGAAATTGGTGAAATGCCTTTGGGTACTCAGGCAAGGCTGCTCCGTGTTTTAGAAACCGGGGAGTTTTTCCGGGTTGGCTCATCCAAAGTGCAGAAGACGGATGTACGTGTGATAGCCGCTACCAATCGTGATTTGCTTGCTTTAACACAAAATGGAAAATTCCGGGAAGATTTATATTACAGGCTAAGTACTGTACCTATTCGTGTACCATCTCTCAGAGACAGGAAAGAAGATATCCCTCTTTTATTCAGAAAATTTGTGGTAGATTTTTCTGAAAAATATAAAACCGTACCCATTCAATTAGATGATGAAGCAAAAATGGCATTGACCGAATATCCATGGCCGGGGAATGTGAGAGAATTAAAAAATGTCGCTGAACAAATATCCGTGCTTAGCAAAACGCCAGTTTTAACACGTTCAGAAGTTTTGAAATTTCTTCCTGAAAAACACGAAAACCGATTGCCTGTTCTCGCTTCATCCACCCATCATACGGGTGATTTTAATAATGAAAGAGAAATTTTATACAAGCTTTTCTTTGATATGAAAAGAGATGTTACGGAATTGAAAAAGATGTTTCTCGAAAATTTGAAAAACCCTTCGCTGGCAGGCAATACGACGAATTTTAATCATGAATCATTACTGGATGATTACTATGGGCATTCCCTGCAAGCAAATGGTGAAAATTTACTGGAAAATCATCAACCGGTTATTCTGCCGCAAGATAAAAAATTGGATGAGCACCAGGTAGTCGAAGAATCTCTGAATATCATGGATAAAGAAAAAGAGCTCATCGAAAAGGCTCTTATTAAACACCGCGGGAAAAGAAAAGATGCCTCACTGGACCTTGGCATCAGTGAAAGAACTTTATATAGAAAATTAAAAGAATACGATATTAATGAGTAGTCACAGTATATTGAGTAAGAGATATTTAAAAAATGCTTGTATCAAATTGGCATGCATCTTTCTGGCATTGAATTTATCTTCCTGTCATATTTATACTTTTAAAGATGTATCTATTCCGGCAGATATCAAGACCATTAAACTATCTTATATTGATAACAGAGCAACTTATAAAAGCCCGCAATTAAGTAGTAAATTAACGGATGCTTTACAACAAAAAATAACGGGACAAACAAGGCTTACTTTGACCAATAGCGATAATGCAGATTACCAGGTGAGTGGTTATATTACGAATTATTATGTAAGCACCGCCGGTATCAGTGGACAACAAGCCTCAACCAACAGGTTAACTGTCGGGGTGCATATTGATTTATTAAATACAAAAGAAAATAACAAAATAACACCGTATGATATCAGTCGCGATTTTGATTTTTCCGCAAGCCTTACTTTACAGCAGGTGGAACCTCAACTTATGAATGATATTATTAAAAATGTAAGCGATGAAATTTTTAATCGTCTTTTCTCAAATTGGTAAAAAAGTACTATGGAGAATAATTACCCTAAAATAGCAAAAGAGTTAAACCAGGCCCTACTTGGTGAAAATTTGTTACCCGATACAAAAGATACCTGGGGGCAACTCGAGAAAAGATACCCATCCTTTGATCTCCTGCATTTATTTTATTTAAAAAAAGTAAAAACACAAGACCCTGCCCTTTTTCAAAGTGAGTTACAAAAAAGAAGTATCTTTTTTCCCAATACTCAATGGCTTGAATATCTCCTAGCAATGGAGGAATTACCTGAAAAAGAACAAATACCTCCATCTTCACAGGAAGAAGAAAGCCGGATAAAATTATCTCAAATGCTTGAATCACAAGCATCATCATTTCAAGACCCGGTTGCTGAAAATGAAATGCCTCTTACGATTAAAGCAATGCACCAGGTAGATTATTTTGAGTCCCAGGGAATCCGCCTTGATGAAAATGCAGCAAAAACAGATCAGCTGGGTGCCCGGGTAAAGAAATTTACGGATTGGCTGAAGGATATGAAACGCATCAGTCCTTACCCTCAGGATCTCGGTTCAAAACAAGAATCTACAGCTATAGTAGATGGATTTGCGGCAAAATCCATTGAATCAAAGGAGGATGTGATTACGGAAGCCATGGCGGAAGTATTACTGAAACAAGGTCAAATAAATGAAGCCATTCACCTCTATGAAAAATTAAGTTTTTTGAATCCGGCTAAATCAACTTACTTTGCCGCCAAAATTGAAAGTTTAAAACAACAATAATATGGTTATTTTATTTATTATTCTGGTAAGTCTGGCAAGCATTTTACTCTGTGCCATTATTCTTATTCAAAATCCTAAAGGTGGAGGCTTAGCTGGCGGTGCATTTGGTGGAATGGGAAACCAGTTTATGGGTGTGAAACAAACAAATGATATTTTAATCAAAGGAACCTGGCTTTTTGCGATCATCATTGCTGTCCTTGCGATTACTTCTCCATTGTTTTTATCTGGAGTTACAAGTAACCCGGGCACAGATATAATCAAGGGAATTAATACGGGAAATACAACGGCGCCTGCAACCAATCAACCACAAAATACTACGACCTTCCCGGGAGCCGGTGATAGTTCTAAATAATTTTTTTAAATAAAGTATGCCCTGTCATTTCTGGCAGGGTTTTTTTTGTAAAAAAATTATCAACTTAAAATAGTATTTTCAATATTCCTAAGCGCTACCTGTGTGAAGACTTGAAGATTTATTATTTCCATTTTATGAAAAGAATTTTATTTATTGTCGGTACTTTTCTATTTATCCTGGCCGGGATCATGGCCTGGATATTATTTTCACCAGCAACTGCCATTCGGGATAAATCGGCATTTGTACTGGTGACAGATCAAAACAAAACCGCAATACAGGTGATGCAGGAAATAAAAGAAAAGAATATCCTCAAAAGCCCTTCTGTATTTGATTTCCTGGCTACAAAAACAAATACCTGGCAGCGTATGAGACCTGGCCGTTTTAAAATAAGCCAGGGAGAAAATTTGTTCACCCTTTTACGCCGGTTTAGGAATAATCAACAGGAGCAATCGAAACTGATCATTAACAAAATACGTGTACCTTCAGATCTGGCAAAATTGATTGGAAAAAATTTTCGTATTGATTCTACTCAGGCCATGTTATTTTTAAATAATCCTGATTCCTTAAAACAATTTGGTGTAGATACCACTACCCTTTTTTATTTGATTATTCCGGATACGTATTTTTTTTATTGGAATACATCTTTACAAGCAATTTTTTCAAAACTGAAAAAAGAAAGTGATCTTTTTTGGCAAAAAAACCATCGCTTAGAAAAAGCTGCATCACTGGGATTAACCAGGAATGAAGTTTATACTTTAGCATCCATAGTAGAAGAAGAAACAAATAACAATGATGAAAAAGATACTATCGCCAGTGTATATATTAACAGGCTAAGAACCGGTATGCCGCTTGGTGCAGATCCTACCATAAAATATGCACTGAAAGATTTTGGTTTAAAACGTATATTACTTAAATATCTAAATGTAGCATCACCTTATAATACGTATAAAAATAAGGGATTGCCCCCGGGGCCTATATGTACCCCATCAATAGAAACTATAGATGCAACCCTGCAAGCGCCAAACACTGATTTCTTTTATTTTGTAGCAAAAAGTGATTTTTCAGATGGCCATCATTTCAGCAAGGATTATGCAGAACATTTATATTATGCCAATGAGTATCAGCGCGCATTGGATAGCCTGATGGAAAAGAAAAAATCAAAAAAAGATTAAAATTTTGACCAAATTAGAAAGACATATAGTAACATCGCGACCTATCACCTTCCTTCGGGAAACCAGTAAGAAGATTAGCCCATGGGGCTTTCAGGGTCTTTCTCTCTATGATGTTTTTCATTTCTTTGCTTTGCAAATAAAAAAAGAAGGATTAAATGTGCGGGCAGCCGCTATTTCATTTAATTTTCTCATGGCCATCCCCGCAGCCACATTATTTCTTTTTACCCTGGTACCTTATCTGGCTATTTCCAATGATATTCATACAGAATTAATAAAAATTATTGTTGATCTTACGCCGAATACAGCTACTCAGAATGCGATAACCTCTTTCCTGGATGATTATTTCTCTCAGCCAAAAACAGGATTACTTTCATTTGGTTTTTTGCTTACCCTTTTTTATGCATCCAATGCCATCATGGGCATTATTCGCACTTTTGACCGATCACTATTATATAAAGACAAAACAAATTTTATTCTTAAAAGAATGCGTGCCTTTAAACTGGTACTTATCCTTGTAATATTATTGATTGCATCCACTTTAATTTCTATTGGTCAGGGGCAGTTATTTACCTGGTTATTGACAAAGATGCATATAGCCAATAGCGCAGGTCAGGCATGGCTGCAGTTTGCTCGTTGGATTATTATTATTTTACTCTTTTTATATAGTATTGGATTTATTTACCGCTATGCCCCTTCTTTCAAAGAAAGGTGGAAAATTATTTCGCCGGGTTCTCTACTTGCTACTTCTCTGATGATACTTACGACCATTTTATTTTCATTCTGGGCAAAGAATTTTTCGAATTATAATAAAATATACGGCTCGATCGGTACGGTATTAATGCTGGTTCTTTTAGTGAATTTAAATGCATGGATATTATTAGTAGGCTTTGAATTAAATATCAGTATTATGTACCTGAAGGGGGAAGTAAAAAAGACCTTTGCTAAAAAAAATGTGTAAGTAGAAGCATAAAATTATTTTTTTCGAATCAAATCCAAGATAGCGGATGCTGCCAGCCTGCCTGTTTGTGCACCTCCATTCATAAATCCCTGGAATTCGTAACTACAATGCTCTCCTGCAAAAAATAGTTTGTCCACCGGTTTCATTGTTGCACCAGAAATAGTGGTGTATTGCCCCGGTTTAAAAGAAGTATAACTTGCTTTGGAAAATTCGTAGGATGGCCAAAACCATTTTTGAAATTTATCATTAAACTGGCCTATAGCGCCCGGGAAGACCTGGTCAAATGCTTCAAGATAAATTTTTTGTAACACCTGCATTTCGGTATTACCAATTTGCAGGCTTTGCTTCCCTCCAAGGTTTACCGTATAGCCACCAGGACCTTCATTATGTGTTTGCATTTCCGTGTGATCATAACCATTCATGAGTAAATTATCTGCAAATGCATAACCGGAATATCCTTGCTGCCTCCATAGCCTTTCTTTAACTCCAATAAACAATTTAGAATTCATGCCATAGCTTAAATTTCTGATTGCATTTATTTTCCATTCAGGTAATTTCATTTTAATATCCACTTCACGCAATAATGTAAAAGGCAATGCAAGTAAAACAAAGTCAGCTTTCACTTCATTCTTTTTACCACCCGTTTGCCCAAAAGTCAATAGATATTGTCCACTACTATTTTGATTAAGTGATAAAAGCCTATGATCATAAAGTATTTGTTCTTTCATATCTTTTGCAAGTGCTTCACATAATTTACTATTCCCTCCTATAATGGAAAAACGTTCATCACTTGTACCGAATAATTTATAGGATTTCGCATCACCTACATCAAAAATCGAAAGCATATTTATCGAAGACTGATCAGAGGCATCCGTGCCATATTCAGAAGTAAATGCTGCATTGATAAAATCAAATAACCAACCATTGATACCAAGCTGCTGCATATAATTCACGATGCTCATTTCATCCAGTCTTTTATCATCTGCAGAAAAATTTTCAAAAGTGATTTCTTCACTTAGGCTATCAATATCTTTCCTGATTCGTTCTCTAAAAGGCGCTAAAGCTTTGAGAAGGTCTTCTTCCTGTAAATGTTTTTGTTGAAAATAATAGGCATATTCTTTTAATTTGATATTTTCCGGAGATTGACGATCGAGTAAGGGTAGTTTAAAATGAGCCGCCAGGTTGAGCATATCCTCATGGGTTGTATCAATAAATTCTCCACCCATTTCCGTCCATAAGCCCGGGCCCATCATATCATTTACAGTAAGAATCCTTCCCCCGGGCCTTTGTGTAGCTTCATAGATTGTTGATTGATATCCCGCATTTTTCAAAATAAAGGCTGCATGAAGTCCTGCAATGCCTCCACCAATGATGGCAATAACCGGCTGTGTTTTATCATTCTTCATTTGGCAGGCGCTATACAAAGCAGGCATACTGATAATCGTCGCAGCTTTGGTGACATCTCCAATAAACTTTCTCCTGGAAAACCCTCTGGTTTGACTACTGGAGGATTGGTTATCTTTAATTGTGTCCGCTGAAAATGATTTCTGTAAACTGCGTAATGCATTATTTCTTAAAGACCGTTTTATCCTGGGCATATCAAAGTATTTTGGTTTGATGTAAGATAATGATTCTGAAACAAACGGGCAAAATCAAACTATGGAACGGTGTGTTTTATTTTTCGATGAAATGCTATAAAATTTTTTAAGAAAAATAAAAAAGTATTTTGGAATATGGTCTGTTTTATATGATCAAGATTTTAGATTACCTGTACCGGTGAAAATTCCCATAAAAAATTTGAATGAATTGTTTAAGGATTATTGATTCTTATCAAAATTTTTTTCCTTAAACAATTCGTTTATTTTTTAATGAGTTTTAATACGGCATCGGGGATTCCTTTAATTAAAACCTTTACCAATCCTGTGACGCCTTTTATTTCATCCGAATTACGGCCCTCTAATTTCCAGCCACCTTTTTTTGTATAAGAAAGTTTATGAGTGGCCAGTAAAACAATAAAAGATACTGCGCCTCCAAGAGCTAATATAACACCTGCTGCCATTTCATTGTCCTCATAGTTTGACAGACTAGCAGTAAGTTGAGGTTCTGTGGCATCATTTGTAGCCATTACTTCAAGAGCAGACCGGGCAAAATCTACGGCATCTCTCTGATCTATTTGTGTGTCATATTTTTCTTCCAGCTTTAATACATCCTGCATTTCATCCAATTTTTCAAGATTGGATGGAAGTGCATTCAATAGAGCTCCTGTGTCCGTTTCGATAGATGAGGCAAGGGAGTTGTTTAAATAGTTGAAAAATCGAAGAACTTGAAAATCATCCATGTCTTTGATTTTTTGTAATGTATCTTTTTCCATATTAGTTTAGTTTTAAAGTTTCCAATTACCGGATAAAATGAGACCTCCCCAAAAATAGATATTTAATTTGTCAGAAGGCAGATCACTCCTTAAAATTTGCCTCATCGCCTGTGTGTATGCCTCAGCCTTTGACATTCCTTTATTTAACCATTTTTCATAGAACAAGATACAAAATTTATTAACCCAAAAAATATCAATGTCCCATGCTGCACTGAGTAAACTGTCTGCACCACAATAAAAGGCTGCCCATTCCATTCCGATTGCATCTCCCCCAACTCCTTCTTTGGACCTCCCACTTACACAAGCCTGGAATGTAACATGTGATTTTCCAAAAAGGTCCGGTAATGTAAGTAACTTTTCAGGGCTCAGCAGGTTATCGGTTTTATAGTATTCAAAATCTGCCCGAAGCATTGGGGCCAGATCATTTTCATTCATCAATAGGCCACTATTATAAAATGGATTGTTTTTTTCATGTTCTTCAAAATCGCCATTGGGAAAAACCCCATGAGCTGCAAAATGGACAATGGCTTTTTCAGTGATTTCAGTTTTCATTTTCTGAAGAGTAGCCGGGGGTAAAATAAACGGCATTGAGATATTTTTTTGCAACCATAGATAAACTTCTTTAAAAGCATTTAACTTGTTTATATTTTGCTCATCCTGTTTTGCAGGTATGGAATAACAAACAATTTTTTCTTTTTTCAATGGCTCATCATCCATTAAGGAAATTAACTGGAAAGCATTATGTATTCTGGATAAAGAAAACCATTCTATCAAATATTTGTCTTTGAAGCGAACATATTGAAATGGGAAAAGCTGTAAATCCCCATCCTGCGAATATATGATATGATCATTTTCTTTTAAGTCTCCTTCCTCCATTGCAAATGATAAAACCTTTATGATCTCACTCAGGTCTGTACTTAGATCTACCTTTTTTTTAGCACCAAATAAACCGGTAGATATATTATCCCAATTTTCCGGGCTTTGATAATTCTTTTGCACCCATCCTTGTAATACTTTTTTTGTAATACGGTTTGTTCCCAATTGATGATATTTTCCATTTGAAGTTACTAAAATTGATAGGGCAACTTCATCATCAACAAAAATACTTAGGTAGTGGACTTTTTCTTTTTGCAATACTCCGACAAGTTTATTATTCAATTCATTTACAGGTAGTCTTTGTCTTCCTGATTTTTCATACATCAAATCATTTAAAGATCTTCCTTTAGAAGCTTCCACCGTCTTCAATACGCCACGAGTGTTTTTTAACACCGCATAGTTTCGTATTAGCATATTAAAAAGGAATGGAAAGCGGTTAAATACACCGGCTCTTTCCTGCTTGTCTGATATGGATGAATAAATTTTTTCAAGGTTTTCGTACAATCTTTCAAATGCATCTATCGCCTTCTGACATTCATCAAGTAAGCCATATCCTGTACCTATGTTCCATAAAATAAAGTTCTCATCCGAAGGAAATTTATTTTCAAAAAAGCGAAGTAATGTTTCCAAAGTTTCTACTGCGCTTTTCAATTCAGCGATATCAGGGTTTTCAGAGAAAATAACTTCCGCCATTTTACTCACCGTTGTTCGTTTTGAAGTAACTGAGGAATCATCTTTGGCGCCTAGAATTTGGAAAAATGCTGCATTCTTTTCAGTGATTTTCGCACACAGTTCCTCTATTCTTTTATCATCCTGGCAATCTTGCAGTTGTTGAACAAGATCGCGTATATCTTTCAGTTGCTGTATTTCCTGTGGAGAAGGTTTACCCATTTCCATAGCCTGCTCCAGTGAATTCAACATGCCTAGGATGGATTCTTTCATTTTTGCCGATTTAAGCGAATCAGATTCCTCCGGCAAAACATCCACCCTGGTAAACAATCTTCTCAATTTTTCTGCCACATCATCATAATGTGTCCTATTAAAATTTTGAATTTTATCCGGAACTAATTTGTTGAATTCCTTTCTTGCTTCTTCAGGTTGATTGGCTGAGAGATAAAGATCAATGGCTTTTAACTTAGCCGAATCAAAAATATTTTCTGTAATATTCCCGGGATATTTATTACAAATTTGCTTATATAGTTCAATGCCTGTTTTGAAATCTCCTGTATCGAGATAGCTGGCCAGTATGTAGTAAGCCGATGATCCCGCATAGTATATCGCCTCCTCTTTTCTTTTTGTAAAGGTTGCTTGTAAATACGAATCAACGCAAAAATATGTAGCATAAGCAAAAACGAATGACTGATCATAATCGTGTGTAAAATAGTATATACCTGCAAGGGAATCAAGAGCTGTGATTACATAATAAGGGTCGTTTGATTCAATGGAATCTAAAGCGCTATCCGTATTCATTGTATGAGGGCTGTTTTTGACTTCATCTTTAATAGAAGAAAAATCATTTCTGCAAAAGCCATCAATGATCTTATTAACTTTGGTTATATCCATGAATACACTTTTAAGATTCGTATAACTAAACTATGATGAATAATTTAATTCTGAAGAAAATAAATGAATTGTCTTAAAATGTCTTGATGAATTCAATTTTTATCAAAATATCATTATAAACCAATTCATTCGGTAATTTTATTGATTCAAATTTGTATTTGAAATATTTCTGTACTTTTCCATTTCTAATCCTTCATAAGGTTATTGAAAAATTGATGAGAAATCTTTGAAAAGGAAAAATGGTTTGAAGTTTTTTCTATCATTCAAATTTTATCCTCCATTGAATAAATAAGTCTTCAATACAATTTAAAAATTGAAAGTGAACAATCAACCAATCAAAGAATTTGCTTTTGCCAAATTTACTAAAGTGCCTGCATTAGTCAAAGCACATACCCTTCCGTCAAATGTGCATGCATTTTGGGATAAAAAGGCAAAACAAGTTATTCCGGCATCGCATGAAAATCATCCACCACTTCGCCTTATTTTAAACCATCGGGATCATGAAATAAACCAGCATATACCTCTTTTATTGTCATCAAAATTTAAAAAAAGTATATATCAGATCCATCTCACACAAATGATTGGTAAATATATTGGTGAAACAGAAAAAAATATTGACCAAATATTTCAGCAAGCTGAAGAAAAAAATTGGATACTATTTTTTGATGAAGCCGATTCATTATTTGGAAAGCGAACCGAGGTGAAGGATGCGCATGACAAATATGCCAATCAGGAAATCAGTTATCTTTTACAAAAGATTGAAAATTCCAAAGGGATTATTTTAATAAACTGCTTAAACGTAAACTGTACTCAAAACCTTGCTAAATACAAATTCCAAGCACTTTCTGAAGTTCATTAGTTTCTGATAATCTTTGCTGTGCCCTGTTCCCACTGAATGATCATGGATGCTTGTGCGGGCTTTAGATCATCTTGCCTGTATTGTACCGTGTAATCAACGCCTTCCATAATTTGATGATTAATTTCCGGAAAAATTGCAGGCGCTTTCTCTCCTGAAAAATTTGCCGAAGTGCTTAACAGAGGTTTCCCAAAACGCCGTATTAATGCTTTACAAAAAGGATCTTTACAAATACGGATGGCTACAGAACCATTTATAGCAATGGCATTTTCAGCAATCCCGATGGCGTGTTGATAAATGACCGTTACCGGCCTGTCTTGCATTTCCAAAAAATTAAATACCTCCATATCGGGTGAAGCGGTATATTTTAATATATCATTTTCTGTAGCTACAAGTACTACAAAGCTTTTTTCAGCAGGCCTTCTTTTGAGTTGAATGATTCTTTCAACTGCTTTTTCATTCGTTGCATCGCAACCAAGACCCCAAATCGTATCGGTTGGGTATAAAATAATCCCATTATGTGCTAAAGTTTCCAGGCATTTTTCCAGATCAGGTTTAAAATCTTTCAACATGCTAAAGTTTTTTTATATTCTTCCATCACAGCTTGAGCACATTTTTCTCTGGTAAATTGCTGTGCATGATTCCAGCCCTTTTGTATTAAAGACTGACGTAAGTCCTTATTTGAAATTATTTCTTCCATTTGAGTTGCCAGCGCCTCCGAATCATTTGGTGAAATGTAGACGGCCCCCTCTCCTCCTGCTTCCGGCAATGAGGATATATTCGAAGTAATAACAGGAATGTGACTGCAAAGTGCTTCCAGAACCGGAATACCAAATCCCTCGAAAACAGAAGGATAAATCATACCTAATGCTTGTTGATAAATTGCCGGGAAATCTGTCGCCAGAACATACCCCGGTAAATGAGCAGTCTTTTCCCGTTCGCTTAAGAATAAAACAAATCGTTCTAATTGATTTGTTTTTAAAAAATTTTTCACTTGTTGTTTATAACTGCCCCCATCTCCAATGACCACCAATGGAATTTTATTTTTGATCTTCGTCATAGCCTGGCAAATCAGCATGAGATTTTTCCTATCAATAATAGAGCCGGTATAAAGAAAGAAAAGATCTGGTAAATCATATAATTCCCTGATACGTTTTTTTTCCATTTCATTGACATCATTAAAAAAACGTTCATCGCAACTTTGATAGCAAACGGCAATTTTTTCTTCGGGAATATTGTATAATTCAATTAAATCCTGCTTTGTTTGTTGGCTGATAGCAATAATTTTATCTGCATGCCTGCAAGCATACTGAAATTTAAAGCGATAAATTTTCCGATCTATTAAGGGATATTGTTCCGGGAATCTTTCAAAAATCAAGTCATGAATGGTAACCACGCTTTTGATTTTTGTTTTATCAATGTCTTTGGGAATTTCATGGCTTAAGCCATGATATAAATCAATCTTATTTTTCAAGAGGTCTGATTTCACTAAACTACTTCGCCACAATTTTCTGAAACTTCGTGTAGCTAAAGTTGTAGGGGTAATAATTTGAATATTTTTAAATGCAGATGTATCAAAACGATCTGTGATCAATGGTGTACAGGGAAAATAACTTTCATTCGGGAAATAGGTAGCCAGTGAGCGAATGAGCGTACGGCTATAGTGGCCCAGTCCGGTGCCATTTGTAAAAGCGCGTTTTGCATCAAAGGCTATATTCATTTCTATTCAATTTTTACAAAATTGCACTAACTTTTTTATTATTTATAAATCCGTTTTATACATCTTACCGGAAACTATACTTTTGTATAAAAAAAATGGAACTTAAACAATATATACTAGATGTCTGGAATAACCGGGCTCTTTTGGAAGAAGAGAAATATGTACAGGCTGTTCAGGCGACCATCCTGGAAATTGACAAAGGATACTTACGAGCTGCAGAAAAAATAAATGATCAATGGCATGCAGTGGAATGGGTGAAACAAGCCATCCTATTGTATTTTGCTATTTCTAAGATGAAAACACATGATCTTCCTCCCTTTGAATTTCATGATAAAATACCCTTAAAAAAGGATTACAAATCATTAGGCATACGAGCTGTACCACATGCTGTGGCTCGCTATGGAGCATACATTGCTCCGCAGGTTATTCTCATGCCAAGTTACGTAAATATTGGCGCATATGTCGGTGAAGGTACAATGGTGGATACCTGGGCAACTGTAGGTAGTTGTGCGCAAATAGGTAGCCACGTTCATCTGAGCGGAGGTGTAGGTATTGGCGGTGTTTTAGAACCATTGCAGGCAACACCTGTAATTGTTGAAGACAATTGCTTTATTGGCAGCCGATGTATTATTGTTGAAGGGGTTATAATTGAAAGAGAAGCGGTATTGGGTGCCAATGTTGTATTAACGCAATCTACAAAAATCATAGACGTCAGTAGCTCTAAACCAATAGAATATAAAGGAAGAGTCCCGGCACGCAGTGTAGTTATACCCGGAAGCTATACAAAGTCTTTTCCGGCAGGAAATTACCAGGTAAACTGCGCTTTGATAATAGGTAAAAGAAAAGAAAGCACTGATACCAAAACCAGCCTGAATGATGCATTACGTGATTTTCAGGTAAGCGCCTGATCTTTTACCGATTAAATCCTGCCATTTACCGACGATAAAACACAGATCATCTAAAAACACTTTCCCGGGTTTTTATTGTGAAATACTTTTACATCATCATCAAAAAAAATACATCATGTCAAAGTACAATCCTCCATCTCCTCAAAAAAGAATGTGGACAGGCGTTTTCATTATCGGCGCAGGAATTTTGTTTTTACTTCATCGTATGGGAGTACTTTTTCCTTCATGGTTTTTCGATTGGCCTATGATACTCATAGCCATTGGATTATTAACCGGTTTACAGAATAATTTCAGGAATAATGCATGGATCATCCTAATCCTTTTAGGAGCGCTCTTTATAGTTAATGATAATATGATGGGCTGGGAAATGCAAAAATATGTATGGCCCATAGCGATCATTTTATTTGGTATATTTTTTCTTACAAGAAAAAAAAGTTGCTCCAGATTCAACCACAGACAAATGGGACCCATAGCATCCAATGATGGCCCATCCGGGAGTGGTGATGCCAATAATCTGAACCAGGAATTTATTGACTGTAATGCTTTCCTCGGCGGCATCAAAAAAAAAGTAGTTTCTAAAAATTTCCAGGGAGGTAATATTAGTTGTGTGATGGCCGGAGCCGAAATAGACCTTTCTCAAGCGGATATACAACAACCGGTGACCATTGAAATCTCACAACTTTTTGCAGGTGTCAAATTAGTGGTACCATCACATTGGGATGTTAAAAGCGAAGTCACTGCCGTTTTAGGCGGCTTTGATGACAAGCGCAATATTTCTTCAAATTTAATTGATCATAATAAAATACTGACAATTAAAGGAAGTACAATGTTTGGAGGCGTAGAAATATTAAGTTACTAAGTAACTGTCATTATCCATAAAATTATTGTTCCTTTCAAAATAAATTTGTCATGAATTGGTATCTGGTCACTATGATTTTTCGCCTTCAATATGTTGGAGGAAACCCAACACTGCAATTTGATGAACAAATTCGTATTATCGAAGCAGAAGATAAATTAGAAGCATTTCATAAAGCCAGGCGGATAGGGCATCTCGAAGAAGACCCGGTACCCCATACTCCTGAAAAGCCCGTGTGGTGGCAGTTTGTGGATATAACGAGTCTTATTAAATTAGAACCACATAAGGATGGTGCAGAAATATTTTCTCATATACATGAAGTAGATCAAGCTGAACTATATTTGAAAAAAATCCGTATAAATGCAAAAGCTATACTGGAAGGATGTTTAGAAGAAACCCTTGAAATAATTTAGTCATCAGTTTACAAAATACACATAGAATCAAACTCATTTTTATCGGCTGGTGGATCAACTGGGCTGTTGTACATACGTTCATTTTAATTGGATTTGGCATCCCTGTTTCACAGGCCATTATTGACAGTTTGGTTAGTAATATTTTCCTTGCTGCCGCCTGTTTACTCATTAGCAATAATATGCGGTATTACCTTCCAAGCCGGGAAAAATATATTTATATCATTATTATAAGTACTGCGCTTAGTGCAGTGTGGCTTTTATGTATGCGTTTTTTATTATGGCAGATTTTTAAATCAGATGAAGGCTATTTACACATGCTCAAGATCTCTTCACCGCTACGTTTCAGTATTGCCTTTTTATTGATCGGCAGTATGGCGATGATGAGTATGGCATGGTATTCTGAAAAAGAAAAATCACAGCTTGAGAACCGGAAAAAGGAAGCAGAAAAAATGTTTCGCGAAGCAGAATTACGCACCTTGCGCAATCAACTACAACCTCATTTTTTATTTAATGCTCTAAATTCAATCAGCGCTTTAATCATTTCCGAGCCTGAAAATGCACGTAGCATGATTCAGCAATTATCTGATTTCCTTCGGGGAAGCATGCATAAAGATGATACACAACTAAATACGTTGAAAGAAGAAATAGACTATTTACAATTATATCTCAATATTGAAAAAGTACGATTTGGGCATCGCCTCGAAACAAAGATCATTGTTGAAGATGAAACGCTCCTTTCTTTAAAAATTCCCAATTTACTTCTACAACCGTTAATGGAAAATGCGATTAAATTTGGATTATATGATACCCTGGATAAAGTGTGTATTTCACTGCAAGCGGCAATAAAAGGAAATATATTAGAGATCTCTATCACTAATCCTTTTGATCCGGAAACGGCATTGCCTCTAAAGGGAACGGGCTTTGGACTTAGCTCTGTAAGAAAAAGACTGGCACTCATATATGGCCGGCATGATTTACTAACTACACATATTTCCGATCAAAATTTTACAACCCTCTTATCTCTTCCACAATGATGAAAGTATTAATAATAGATGATGAGCCACTTGCCAGGAATGTGATCAAAGAATATTTGAAACCTTATAAAGATTTGGAAGTAGTCGGAGAATGTAATGATGGTTTTGAAGGTATCAAGGCTATCCAGGAATTTCAACCCGACTTAATATTTCTCGATATTCAGATGCCCAGAATCAATGGCTTTGAAATGCTTGAGTTGGTTGAAAATAAGCCCCGGGTTATTTTTACGACTGCTTATGAAGAGTATGCTATTAAGGCTTTTGACTTACATGCCATTGATTATTTACTAAAACCATTTGATAAAAATCGTTTTGATAAAGCCATAGAAAAAACCCGTCAACAACAATCTTCAGCAGAAAAAGAAACTTTTTTGCAATCCATTCATTTGCCAGCACAAATGCATCGAATCGTTGTAAAAGATGGAAATAAGATCCGCATCATACCCCTTTCACAGATTTTTTATATTGAAGCAGCAGATGATTATGTAAAAATTTTTACGCAGAGTGAATCCTTTCTGAAGAAACAAACTATGGCCTATTTCGAAGAAAACCTGCAGCAAAACCAATTTGCCAGAGTACACCGGTCTTATCTGGTAAACACGCAGACAGTTACCCGCATAGACCCTTATGAAAAAGATGGTCATTTGGTATTACTTACGAATGGCAAAAAAATTCCTGTGAGTAAATCCGGATATAAAAAATTAAAAGAGATGCTTGGATTATAAGGCATCCTTTACATATACTTCTTTTTGATTTTGTAAAGGCCTTATTGTATAACCCTGATTTTTCAACAATTGCAACAAACCTTTTTCACCGCCGAGGTGACCTGCCCCTACTGCAATGAGTATTTGTTTATCTTTTGAAACCTCTGGAAACTTATTCGCCCAGTTTTGATTACGCTGGTAAATCATTTTATCTTGTATTTCCGGTGAATCACCTCCATCATTTTTTAAAGAATAAGCAAGCAATGAATCAATATCCTGGCTTTTATACAAAGCGATCATTTCTTCTATTTGTTTTGCTCCTTCCTTTACACTATCTACACTTTTCATGAGATCGGCAGCTTGCCTGGAATAGGGTATTTGTTCCAGTATGCCTACCTGGAATGCAGCCGTTTCAAGTCCTTTAATTTCTTTTTTATTTTCATGTGCCACCTGCATAATAGCCATTTCCATACCGTCCGTTTGTTCACAAGGCAAAATAGCCTGGTACACAAGAGAGCCAATCAGCATGGGTTGCATTTTTTGAAGAAAACCAAACTCCATTGACATACCATGTTTTTCAAAAAATTCCCGGACTCTTGAATAATCATCAGGAGAAAGTAGGTCTGAAAGAGAGGTATCGCCGGTCATCAATCCCATTGTTGCCCCATTATATAATTCCCCCAAATCATCCAAATCTATTTCAAAATAAATTTCATCCACATGTTGAATGATAGAAATTAATGGATCGCTTAATTGGGCATCTGAAGCGCATAATAAATGCATTGTTCCAAATATATAAGACGGCTTTTGCAATCCATTTCCCGATACTTCCCATAAGAGGCTTTTATTATTGGTAGCTGTCATATATTTAGTTTGGCTCTTCCCCTGGCAACTGATGAACCCGGCCAGTGTAAAAAGAGCCATACAGTATGTAAAGGATTTCTTCAATTTAAAAGTAAATTTACTTTCTATCAACCGATTAGCTTTCCCTCTAAAGTATTTTGGCATGATTTTTACAATTCAATATTAGTTTTTTAAGGGTTTAGGGTTGAAAAAAGGGGCGTAGATTCTTCTTCTGCCCCATTTTTATTTCAATCCATACAGGCTTCCACTTTTTAAAAATAAACGATCTACTTTTTTTTCAACTTCGGGGTCTTTTATAAGAGGTGGTGCATATCCGGGTTTCATCCTGGCATCAATAATCAAAGGTCCCATACAACCCCAATGTTTATTTTCAATAAATTGACCAACTCCAAAAATGTCCTGAGCCGGGTCGCTTCTCGTAAATGTGACCCATAAAAAATTATTCAGGCATTGATTGATGAAATGCGTATCATCACATAAAACAATCAAAGGAAAGCCCATTAATTCATCCTTACAGGACTCTAATTGTTGGATTAAAGTGTTCAATTCCTTCCTGGCAATTTCTTTATTTATATAAGCATTTCCCTGTAAAGCAAGGGCACCCGGAAAGATGCAAACCGGTTTATTAAAATTTTGAACAACATCCAAACTTGCAGGGATATTTGCAGATAATTCTCTTTCTGTTTCACCATAAGCAGCAAATACGATTTTACTCCCTTCGTTTAATGCATTCCCTGAATAATCCAGAGTATCAATTGATGTCTGGGTATAAAAATGCAGATCGCGCTTAAAGTCAATCCGGGAAAGTATATATTGAAAAAATTCAGGGATTCTTTTTGTACTAATACTATTTTTATCCCCTGCTGTTATCCATACATATTTTGCTAGGCTTAATTGCGAACTCCCTAAAATATGATTTGCAATAGTCAATAATTCTGCAGGTCTTTTTGTATCTGCATAAGGTGTATAACGCTCACTGCCAATAGCCAACAATAATGGATGTACACCAGCGGCATCCACTGCATGTAATTCTTTTAATCCCGGTATTTCTTCCTGAAGCACATCACCGGTAAGCTCATGAATTAAAGCGCCAAAGGCGGTATCTTCCTGTGGTGGGCGACCTACAACCGTAAATGGCCAGATCGCATTTTTTCTGGCATACACTTTTTTAATCTTCAATAAGGGGAAATCATGCATCATGCTATAATAACCAAGATGGTCACCAAAAGGCCCTTCCGGCTTTACTTCACCGGGCATCACCTCACCGGTAATTACAAAATCGGCATCATGACTAATACAATAGCCATCCTGATAACTATATCTAAAACGTCTTCCCCCAAGTATTCCCGCAAAAGTTAATTCGCTCATATTCTCCGGCAAAGGCATGATGGCTGCTAATGTATGTGCAGGTGGCCCACCGACGAATACACTCACCCGTAATGGTTTATTTTCTTGTTGGGCAATAGTCTGGTGAATTCCTATACCACGATGTAACTGGTAATGCAATCCGGCTTCCCGGTTTGGAATATAATCATTCTCGTTTAGCTGAATTCGATACATGCCAAGATTGCTATGTTTAATGCCCGGCATTAAGAGATTTTCCGTATAAACTTGTGGGAGTGTGATAAAGGCACCTCCATCATTAGGCCAGTGTTTAATATGTGGCAATTCATCTAATGAAATTTGATCAAAGAATGAATGAAGAGAATTATTTTTCTTCAATGGCAAAGCATTCAATGCCTTGAATGCAGTTGCAATGGAAATGCCTCCTTTTTTAAAAATCAATGAGGGATCTTTTTTTAGTGCAATAATTTTTTTAAGGTGAGAGAATGTTTTCCCAAAAATCAGTCTGCTCCTGTCCAGTGTACCAAAGATATTTGAAGCCGCCCTGAATTTGTTACCTTTTATATTTTCAAATAAAATTGCCGGCCCATTCAGTTCATTCACGCGCAGGTGAATTGCAGCCATTTCCAGACAAGGGTCCACCTCCTCCCTTATACGTATAAGTTGATTATTTTTTTCCAGGTGTAACAAACATTCTTCTAAAGAAGTATAACTCATTCAATAGTAACATTAATGTTGATTCCTCAAAAATACAAGAGTTTACAGAACTTTATCGGGGCAACTCACTTTTGATTTACGACTTTTGACCACACCGTTCTTAAACAGATGATTCCCCTGAGGTAATGTAAAGGAGAGTTTAAAAAGCACAAAATAATAGGTATCATTTCGGGTCGCGTTCCCCCTGTTTCCATCTGTTGGCCATCTTGCGGTGGGGTCCAGCTCATTTTTTCGAAAAGAATATTTTACAGCCAATGGGCCACGTGCTTTAAGTAAGAGCAGTGAATCAGGATAAGACATACTTACATCATCAAGATAATCCGTAAATAGTTTTCTAAAACTTACTTCAGCACTTAACGTTACATGATTATTGATACGATACCTGATTCCGCCTCCAAAAGGAATATTAAATTGATTTAGGCTGTACTTCTTGCGATCAGGATATTGCGGAAGACCCTGTCCTTCTGTGCCTAATGGTTGAAGAAATACTTTACCTCCAACAGAATCAAACGTGTAAGGATTGAAATGATAAACACCAATACCCGCATAAATAAAGGGATTGATGAGGGGTGGTACATCGGTTGAAAATAAATGATATTCAAGTAAGAGATTCCCCTCGACTAATTCTGATGTAAAATTGAGGTTTCGTGCTACCAGTTGAGGTTTAATAGCCTTTTTATCATCCCCTTTCAGTTTACCATAAAGAATATTACCATTAATGCCAATGTGGCTATTTATCTGATAACCCATCCCTACAGTAAATGCAGGTAAAAAAGTATTGGGCTTAATTTTTTGTAATTGCAAATCTCCATTATATGCGACAACACCCAAGCCGGCATCCACATGAAATGACTGAGAAAAAGAATTCAGCCGGAAAAAGAAAAAAAAGATAATAACAAAAATTTGTTTCATAGGACATGAAATGTTTCTCTATCGTTTTCTATTTATGCTAATTCTATTTTAACAAACGTATATTGAAGATAAATATTCTTTTCTGTTCTTCAATTGAAGTAAAATATTTTTTTATAAAAAAGGATTTATTTTAAGAAAGGATTACTTGCTGTCGAGCTTTACATTTACAGCATTGGCACCTTTAGGGCCAAACTCGATTTCAAAAATAACATGACTATTTTCTTCAACCGGGTCAATTAGGCTTTTGATATGTACAAAAATACTTTCTCCTGATTCTTTATCCCGAATAAACCCAAATCCTTTATTTTCATTAAAAAATGAAATCGTACCTTTTCGGATCAAATCTGTTGGATCCAATTCTTTTTGTTTAGGTACACCCACATGAATATCTTCAACATTAATTTGAATTTTCTTTCTTGGGTCCGGAGGTGTTTCTGAAAAATTTCCATTCTCATCAATATAAACAAGCATTTCATCCAGTGTTTTACCTGATTGATGGTTTATTTTACGTTCTTGTTTTCTTTCCAGTTTCTCTTTCCGGTTTTGCTTTTTTTTCTTTTCGCGTTCTTTTTTATTCCATGTTTCAGACATATCATTATTTCCTTTATAGTTAAATAAATTTCAGGGAAATGAAATAATTCGTAGAGAGAAGGATAAACTTATTACTATGAATTAGAGCGAAGGTAAGTTTTTAAGATAAAACTTCAAAGCTAAAAGGCAAACTTGTCTTTAAAGCGAAGTAATTCATCTTTAAAATCAGTCTCAGATATATGAATATGGGAGAAAATTGCCGAAGTTTTTTTCACTTCCAATTGAAATCCGGTATAGTTTTGATTAATAAAAAACGACTCCATTCCGGGGAATATTTCATTCATTGTTTCTACAATTTGAAGCACCTGCATATTTTTATCAACCAGGTTATAAGTACCGGATGGTATTTCATTTTGTAAAATTTGTACTAAAGCATCCCGTGTTTTTTCTATAGAGATGAAGGGCCTTGATTGATTGCCTGTACCATTAATTGTAATACGCCCTGCAAAATGTGCATCAAAAACAAATTTATTGATTATCGCATCAAAGCGCATACTCTTACTAAATCCATATACATTTCCCAATCTTAATATTATCGTATTCATTTTGTCCATTAACCGAAGCACATGCTTTTCTGCTTTCCATTTGGAGATGGAATAATAACTATCCGGTGATGGGGTAGATTTTTCATCTGCGGCAGATTGAGTATGACCATAAACGGCTGCGGTGCTCAGAAAAATAAATTTTGTAACACGACTCTCCTCCAGTGCATAAGTTAATTCTGCTGTGCCCCAATGATTCACCTGTTCATAGATATGTGCATCTATATTCGCAAAAGGTGTGGTGACCTTTGCTGCTAAATGATATACAATATCTATACCTTGTAAGGCATTTCTCAATTTTCTTGAATCAAGGATATCGCCATGTATAAATGAAATTTTATGGCTATTATGGTTTGCACCAATGAATAAATTATAATTGGCCCGACTTAAGTTGTCAAATACAATTATTTTATTAACATTGGGTAATGTGGAAAGTGCTGAAATCAATTCTGTTCCTATATATCCTGCACCACCCGTAATAAGGACATTCATGGCGAAATTTTGTGCATGTTAAGAATTTTCTTTTTTATCAACGAGATCCGTATTCAAACCACATTCGGTTTTTTTTAAACCATACCATCTTCCATTTCTTTCATCCAGATCTAAATTCCATTTTCGCGTACATGGTTCACATCCTATGCTATAATAACCTTCATGCTCCAATGGATGATGTGGAATTTGATGATGTCTTAAATAATCATAAATCATTTTACCTGTCCAGTCAAGCATTGGATGAAAGCGAACAGTATTCCATTTTGAATTTTCTTCTACCCGTAATTGCTTTCTGAAAGCGCCCTGATCAGCACGCACTCCATTGATCCAAATATCATGAACAGCCAGGATTGGTTCTAATGGTACCACTTTATTCAGGTGGCAACAAAGATCCGGATCACTGGCATAGAGCAGTTTCCCTTGTGCATCTTTCTGGTGAATTTTTGCCGTAGCAGAATAAATATTGACCAGGTTCAATCCAAACATATTGGTTATCTGGTCCCTGTAAGTCAGTGTTTCGGGAAAATGATATCCTGTATGAATAAAATATACGGGTATTGTATTATCAATTTTACTGAGCAAATGAAGCAACACAATACTATGGGTCTGAAAAGAAGATGTAGTAAACATTTTCTTTCCCTTCTTCCGGTATTCAATGATTTTATCCTCGATCTCCTTTTCTGTCATAAAACACCTGTTAAATATTGATCAACAACAACCTTTATTTAAGGCTTCTCTGCTGTTTTATCTTCTGCAAGCACTACTTCATCCGGTTCATTTCTTAAATCCCGGTCAAAGGCATACAATGATTCACCACTTGCTTTTTCCCCTCCTGCAATTTTTAATTTATCCAATTGATTCAGCACCATTGTTTCTTCTTCAATTTGTTCTTTCACAAACCACTGTAGGAAGTGCCATGTAGCCCAATCACTTTCTTCAAAGCTCATTTTTACGATTGCATGTATGGCTTCTGTATTATCCACCTCATGCTGAAATACTTTTTCAAAACAATCCTGAATACTTTTGGGGTGGGCAGGTGGTGCCGGAATTGCCGATATTGCTGCTTTTGCACCCCGTTGCAAAATATACTCCAGAAACTTCATCATATGGTTTCGCTCTTCATGAGCATGACGAAATAAAAAATTAGCCACGCCATCATACCCTTCGGATGCAGCCCAGGAAGCATAAGATAAATAAATTTGGGCAGCATGCCCTTCTTTTGTCATTTGATCATTCAATGCTTGACATATTGTAAGACTCAACCTGTTCTTTTTCATATTATTAAATTTAAACTGATGAAATAATTTTGCTCTTCAAAATTACTTGAAGCATGTTATAAATAAAAACTGTCAAATAAAATATATCATTTCATTAAACTTTCCTTGATCCATAATTTATGTACAGCGGATCATTTAATCGTATAACGTAATCCCATATAAAATAAACGCCCGCTTAATGGACCATAAATTAATCCTGCATCAAAATATTTTCCAAAGGGTTGATCTGCTGCAATAATTACGACATGCTGAAAAAAATTAGTCAGATTTTCAGCGCCTATATAAAATCCCCAATTTTTATTCTTCCCAAATGTTTTACTCAACTGCGCATTCATAGTAATATAGGCTGGGGAGATATTGGGAAATTGATACTCCATAGGATTTGAGGCTGTAGGCGGGATTCTCTTTTCTCCGGTAAAGTTTATTGTATAATCGATTTTCCAATCATCTTTAGAATAAGCAAAGTTTGCAAAACCGCGCTGTCTTGCACTCAATGGCTTTTCCAATATCTTACTTCCATATTGAGTACGGATATCAAAATTCCTATATGCCAACCTAATTTCCAGATCTTTTAGGGGAATCAAATTGAGTTCCAACTGAAAACTATTGGAATAGGATGGTCCTGTTAAATTATAGAAAATGACTTCACCCGGGTTTTCCAAATCAACAATAACCTGATTGATAAAATCATTCCGGTAATAATCAAGACTCAAAATGGCCTCTTTTTTAAATATCCGGAAATGCTGATCAATACTGATCCCTTTGTTCCATGCAATTTCCGGCGCCAATCCATAAGCGCCATTTACAGTGGAGGGGATGATGTTCAGTATTCGTGAGCTTGCCATGAGTCCTATATTTTCAGCGAAAATATTGGCTGTATGTTGACCCCTACCTGCACTCACGCGAATGATCGTTCCGGTAATTGGTTCATAACGCAGATTTAACCTTGGTGTGATGAACCATCCGTATAAATTACTGTAATCGGTACGTATTCCTACTACCAGACTGAATTTCTCATCATGTTTATAACTGTATTCAAAAAAAGCACCCGGTACGTTTTCTTTTCTGGAGTATAAAACATCAGCATAATTTTCATGATAATTATTTGCAGAGAAACTCATTCCACTACGAAAGGTATGATCGGTATTTCCAATGATACTTTGAAAAATGAGATTGGAATAAAAAGTTTTTTGCAGGGCATCATAGGGCGTAATGCCAAAAAAAGCGCTTTGCTTAAATGAGGAAGCGGAAAGTTGGAGACCGATACTCTTATATTTTTTTTCAGGAAAAATATACCCGATTTTGGCATACCCTTCTTCCCGTTCTATATTCATACCAAAGCCATATATTTCAGTTGAGAATTTCTCATCTGAATGAAATTGATTTTCTCCGCCGGTTTTATCATCTTTTAAAACTTTTAGGCCAAATTGTATTTTCACTCCTTTATTATTATCATAATGCCAACGGTTCAATACACTCAACAAATTCCCTGTAGGCAGATCCCTGAATCCATCTTTATTCATGTCTATTTTATTTGTCAGGAAATCATCATGTAATAATAAACCGGTTGCCCAATGATCGCCGAACTTTTGAAAGTAAGTTACATTCAAATCGGTTTTTCCCATTTCATTGACATAGCTATTCAGATACAATTTATCGGCAGTTGCTGGTTTTTTTAATTCCACATTTATTTGTCCTGCTATACTTTCAAATCCATTTACTACGGAACCCGTCCCTTTACTTAATTGAATACTTTCAATCCAGGGACCTGCAATACTGTTAAGCCCTGATGGTGTTGCCAATCCTTGCAATCCGGGTAAATTTTCAACCGTGAGTAAAGTATAAATTCCGGCAAGCCCAAGTAGTTGAATTTGCTTCGCTCCGGTAATAGCATCACTATAGGAAACATCTACTGCCGGGCTCGTTTCAAAGCTTTCACTGAGATTACAACAAGCGGCTTTCAACAGGTCATTTGAAATAATCGTTTGAAGGCGTATCGGTGAAAATGTATTGATGTATGCTCGTTGTTTTGCAGACACAGAAACCGTTTTCAATTGTCCATTTAATGCCAGGATAACCTGCAATTCGGAATGATTAGTTACTTCCAGAGTGTCTGATTGATAACCGGTATAAGTAATCACCAAAAACTTATTTAGGGTATCCGGTGAAATAGAAAACACCCCATGTTTGTCTGTAACAGTTCCATGCTTTGTGCCCATCCACATGACGGCTGCACCTTCCATTGGGAAAAAATTTCCTTTCAGATCTTCTGATACTACAATACCCCGAATATCATTCTCATGATCCTTATTCTCATTCAATTCGGCATCATTTTGTATGTCCCGGTATAAGCAACAATCCGGCAACGCTTTATACACATCATCTTTGGCTTTCTTTAATTCCGTATCATGGCCAACAGCCGCAATTTTATCATTGATTGACTCAAAAGAAATCCTGGTGGAATCATATATGACTTCAAGCTTTTTTGTAGAAATATTCCAGTCCGCATAAGTGATTCCCTGTATTTTCAATGCTTTTTCAATTCGGTGTTTACATTGAATACATTCGCCGGATACTTTGAAATGAACCGTGTCAGCATTTTGCGAAGCGCCTTGAATAGTCAAAAGCATACCGGCAATAAAATATAATGCCTTTAATTTATTAGGTAGAGAAATATATTTAATAAGAATCATGGGGAGATTTAATGGTATTCAAAATTTGTGTAAAAACTTTTATTTACACATGATGGAAATCATTTTACGAAATAAAATGCAGGGTTTGTAAAAGCAGAAAAGCGATTACTAATATTGAATATCAAATTAAAATGCAACAATAAAATGCCTGGGAATCAGGCGGCACATAGTGGAATGTAAATTGTACAGAAATATCCCTTTTCTCAATAGCATGATAAACAGTATTAATATCCCTATAAAAAAGGGGCGTAAAAGATGGATCAAAATGAGTTGTCTTCGCAATAGATTTAGGCTGGCACTGATCGGGTGAAATTTTTAAGATAATGAGATGATCCTGACAACAATCATTTGATTCATTTTTTTCCATTCCGCATTTACCGCAATAAACCGGATCGCTCTGAGCAATACTAAAATCAATAGATGATATTTTTCCCATACACCGGTGCAAATCAATGCTTGCACCCGTATTGGTAATAATATACAATAATGAAATAATGCCGAATAAAATTTTCTTTGTCATACCTTACTTATAGTATCCCTATGGCTATGATCTTCCTTTTAAAACGGGAAACAAAGTCATAAAATTTACACACCAAAAGAAGATCCACATCCGCAAGTGGAAGAAGCATTCGGATTAATAAAAACAAAACCCCGGCTATTCAAGCCCGGCTCCCAGTCAATTTGCATTCCATCCAGGTATATTTCATGGGCTTTATTCATCAAACAAAAAATTCCATCTATTTCAAATTCTAAGTCGTCTTTTTCTTTATTACCAAATTCAAGGATATAGGTCATGCCACTACAACCACCGCCTCTTACGCCAATACGAAGCCTTACTTCTGCAGAATTTTCCAGGGATATTAACCGCTTTAATTCCACAACCGCATTTCCAGACAGTCTCACTGGTGAAGTATGCAGGGTCTCCATGTTTATTTTTTTGGCAAAATTACTGAATACAAGGTATTTCATTCGTTAAAACCTATTTAGCTGTTTCCACTTTTGCTTATTATTTTTGCACAAAAAAAATTGGATACTTTTAACCTCATTATCATTTCGGCAGTTATACTGCTACTCATTGTGTTTATTGCCTATGGCCTTTTCTCAAAGAATAAAAAAGAGCCCATTGCTTCTACCAACGACCAATTACCCAGGCAAATGCAGATGATGGCTTATGAAAGATTAACCATCCTCGTGGACCGTATCGCATTGCCCAACCTAATCGCTCGGGTAAGTGTTCCGGGCATTACAGCCCAGGAAATGCAGGCATTACTTATTCAAAATATTAAAGAAGAATTTTCGCATAATATTACCCAGCAGTTATATGTTAGCGCTGATGCATGGACTGCAGTAAAAAATTTAAAAGAACAAAATATACTTCTCATTCATCAATATGGGAAAACTTTGCCACCACAGGCTACCGGCCTCGACCTCAATAAAAACTTATTGGATTATTGTATGAAAAATAAAAAAGGCGCTTTGCATGAAGTGGTCAATGAGGTTTTAAACTTTGAAATGAAAAAAAATTTACTCGGATAAAAACTTCCTTTGATATGAAAGAGCGAAAAAACGATAGTGAAATCACCATTAAATCATTTTACACGGAAAAAGACATTCCTGCTGCATTCAAAAATGAAGTACCCGGTGAATTTCCATATACCAGAGGGGTTCAAAAAGATATGTATCGAGGAAGATTGTGGACTATGCGCCAATATGCGGGGTTTTCTACAGCTGAAGAAAGCAATAAAAGATATAAATACCTGTTGGCTCATGGGGTTATGGGGTTAAGTGTCGCTTTTGATCTTCCCACACAAATTGGCTATGACAGTAGTCATTCCCTGGCTGAAGGAGAAGTGGGAAAGGTGGGTGTGGCTATTGATAGCCTTGAAGATATGGAAGAATTATTCCGGGATATCAATCTGGGAGAAATCTCCACATCTATGACCATCAATTCCACTGCTTTTATTTTATTGGCATTTTATGTTTCACTGGCAAAAAAACAGGGTGTAGATTTAAGTCAGCTTCGAGGTACAATTCAAAATGATATTCTTAAAGAATACGCAGCAAGAGGTACTTATATATATCCCCCAAAAGCTTCTATGCGCATCATCACAGACATATTTGAATGGTGCGAAAAAGCTTTACCTAAATGGAATACTATTTCCATTTCAGGCTATCATATTCGGGAAGCCGGAAGTACTGCTGTTCAGGAAATCGCTTTTACATTAGCCAATGGAAAAGCTTATGTAAAAGCCGCAATAGACAAAGGTTTGGATATTGATCAATTTGGAAAAAGATTATCCTTCTTCTATAATGCTCACAACAACTTGTTTGAAGAAATTGCCAAGTTTCGTGCCGCCAGGAGTATGTGGGCGGAGATCATGCAATCACTTGGTGCAAAAGACCCGAAAGCCATGATGATGCGCTTTCATACACAAACCGGCGGAAGCACCCTTACCGCACAGCAACCTATGAATAATATTTCCAGGGTTGCTATTCAAACTTTGGCCGCTGTCTTGGGAGGAACACAAAGCCTGCATACAAACGGCTTTGATGAAGCATTAAGCCTGCCAACAGAAACAGCAGCCGGCATTGCTTTGCGGACACAACAAATTGTTGCCTATGAAAGTGGTGTCCCCGATACGGCAGATCCCCTGGCAGGGAGTTATTATGTGGAATCACTAACAGCTGAAATAAAATCCAAAGCATACGATCTCATTCATCAAATTGATGAAATGGGGGGAAGTGTACAGGCCATAGAAAATGGATTTATGCAAAATGAAATTGCCAAAAGTGCTTATACCTATCAACAGGAAATAGAGAAAAAAGAAAAAATAATTGTTGGTGTAAATGAATTTCAAGAAATCAGTCAACATCAAATTCCTGTGTTACATGTGGATGATAATATCCGCCAGGTACAAATGAATAAATTAGAAAGACTCCGGAATAAAAGAAATCAACAAATGGTAAAGGATTGCCTGGAAAAAATTGAAAACGCTGCCAGAAATGAAACCAATTTAATGCCTCCCGTTATCGAGGCAGCGGAACATTTATGTACATTGGGTGAGATTGCAGATGTATTGCGGAAAGTTTTTGGAGAATATAAATAAAATTACTTTTTCAGCTACCATATATTCCTGGGGCACCAATCACCGTACCGGTTTCCCAATAAAAATCCTACCAGGATTTCATGAGTGCCGCTACTCACTGTATTCAATTTTGAGGTATTGTAATCATAGGAATAACCTATATTTATAGAGCTGTTTATATTTACGCCCAATAAAGCAGAGAAACCATCCTTTGGCCGAAAAGAAGCTCCTGTCCAAATAATATCCCTGTATTGAAATTTTATATTTAAATCCAGGCTAATGGGTACAGGGTTTACATATTTCACCATAAATGAAGACATCATACTGATATCTTCAGATAGCAAAAATTTATATCCGGCCTGAAAAAATAAATGGGGAATCAATCGGCCATTAATGATTGAAATACTATCCCCACCGATTTTTCCATCATTAAAACCAACCCTTTGTGGAATGATTTGTTGAGCAGCAAGTCCTATAAAATACCTGGCTGAGTACAAATAAAGTCCAGCCGAAATGTCCGGTTTGATCGTATTGATGTAACCACTTCCACTAACAGCAGGATCTACCGGGTAAGCTTCTCCAAAATAAAGTGCATTGGCATCCAGCCTGAGATTTTGTATTCCTAATGATATACCTCCACCAATACTGGTTCTAGGACCTAAAGGTAAATGATATGCATACGTTGCAAAAGCTGCAAACCGGTTTAATGGACCTGCCCGGTCATTCAATATGGTCAGTCCTAATCCCTGGTGTGGATCAGCAGCCTGATAATTTTGAAGAAAAGATTTTCCCCTGGGATTTTCACCCGGCGCTCTTACAGATGCGGTTGTTTCTCTTTCGCCGGTTGATTTAGTAAGCGGCCCCTGAATCGTTAAATATGTGGTTACCGGCGCACCATCAAGTCCTGCCCATTGATGCCGATGACTGATTTTTAAATCCCAATAATTTTCAATCCCTGCAATAGCCGGGTTAATAATAAAATCATTTAAATTATATTGTGAGTAATAGGGTCTTTGCTGTGCAAAAACCAGGATATGAAAAAGAGATAAAAAATAAGTTATGATAATTTTCTTGTAAGTCATTGTTAGTACTCTAAAGACATCTGGGTATATCCATTTATCTTGTTCAATACGTTTAAATTGTCACAATATTGTAACTTACTCAAAAGAATAAATAAACAACCTATTATAAGAAAAATGGAATAAGTCTGATAAGCCAACCCACGATTTAGTGATCTGATCATTTCATCTTTTCTCTTAAATAATTCATGGCATCCGGGCCCAGGTTGCAAAGAAGATCAACAATACTGAGATTAGGTATAAAATCATGCTTCGTTTCAAAAACCTGGATATATTCTCCCAGGGCATGAAATTGTTTAAAATTTTGCGGTGAATAAATATCCCTGAAGTCCCCCTGAACTTCATCCGGTGTTGGTTCGGTTTTACAACATGCCGGCAAACTGATCCGGAGTATGGAAGCCATTTTTTCCTGAATATACCAGTTAAAATCGAACAGGAATTTCATCTTCAGGCTAAAAATGTCCTGCAAAACGGATTGATAATGATCAAAAAAAGCGGAGCGGTTATAACAGGCCAGAATAGATCTCCAGTGACGCTTTTGCCAGTCTTCCTGATAACAAATTTCAACATCTCTATAAAAAGCTTTTTGATTTCTACCATGTTTCAATGGTATTGATAAAGAAATCATCCCACTGCTCCCGGTGATAATACAACGATTGCGAAAAGTTGATTTTTTAAAAACTTCATATTCAACAATTTCGATATTTAAGTTTTTTAATAAAGTGTAATAATAGTTTATTGATGGAAAATATTGATTATCAATTATATACATTGTTTATATTTTTTATTTAATCCGTTTCGCAATAAATCTGTTGAAAACCATATTATCAATATCTGAGGTTATAATATGTTTACACTTTTAATACAATTATTATTCATAATAAATTGATTATAAATATTTTAAAATATATTTTTAAAACTCATAATATTAGGCTAAAACATTTCACCAAATTTAATGGCCATCCTAATATTTATAGCAGATAAAAATACAAAATTTTAGGGAAGAGATTTTTCAATTTTTAAAAAAGCTCCCCTACTTTCGTTAAAATTTAAATGATGAAAAATTGGTGGATTTTTCCCTGTTTTTTTTTATTTTTTGCTTGCAGCAAACCACAGGCTGTGGAATACAGGGATTTGAAAAACGTCCGGATTGATAGCGCCGGTTTTACCACTTCTGTCGTAAAAATGGACCTGGTTTATTTCAATCCGAACAATTTTAGTGTAGATCTGAAGAATATTAATTGTGATGTATATATCAACCAGAATTATGTAGGTCATTATATGCTGGATACAAATATGCATATTGCGAAAAGGTCAGAATTTTATATCCCCTCTCGTATGTCAGTTGACATGAAAAATCTGCTTAAAAACACCCTGGTCAGTTTGTTTTCCCAAGACTTCTTGTTAGATGTGAAAGGTACCGTAAAGCTTGGAAAATCTGGTTTTAATTTGACTGTACCCTTTCAATATTCCGGGAGGCAGTCCATCTCAATTTTCAAATAAAAGGGATTTCCCATAAGAAGATATGGGCGTGGCATGTTCATTGTTTAGGTAGTTAACCAAACAATTCTTTATTCAGGATATTACAGTTTTCTAAAGAGCTATAGAAAAGTTTTTTTGAAGCGAGGTCTTTTAAAGCATCAAGGTGTGCCTGGTGATGCATATCAGTGCCTAAAAGGCTTACCATTTTTTGCTCGACAATCAAATCTGCTGTCTTTTTAACCGATTTGCCATAATAACCCAATAAAGAAAGCAAATTGACCTGTAATAAGCATCCCAGGTCAATAAAGCGTTCATACATTTCAAAATTTGTATGATAATAATTATAGCGTTCCGGATGAGCCAGAACCGGTTGATAGCCTTTCATTCTTAATTTAAAAATCAGGGGTTCAATGTTTGAGGAGGGGGCAATATAGGACATCTCAATCAGAATATGATTATCGCCGAATGTGAGAAGTGGCTGATCATTGTCAATCAGTTTTTCCATATCAATATCAACCATATATTCAGCTGCAGCATCAATTTGCATATCGATTTGTTGAGCAGCAATTTCTTTTCTAATTAACTCCAATTTTGGCAAAATGGTTTCTGGAGAATTCGGATAAACTTCGGCAAGGATATGGGGTGTACAAATAAGTTTATGGTAGCCCATTTCCTTTAACGAACGAATAAATGCAATGGTTTCTTCAGGTTTCTTAAGTCCATCATCCAAACCCGGCAAAAGATGTGAATGCATATCCACACCAATAAAAGAAAGGTCAGGTGATACCGTTTTTCGCTTAAACAAATTCAACATTTTTCAAATGGCTAGTTTCTAAAAGCCGAAGGTAAAGAATTTTCATTTGGATGTGAAGAGTCAAACATGGAATAAACTGAATTATTGCTTTTATACTCCGGGATGATCTGTTTCATGAGCTTCACCACTTCATCCTCTTCATTATTTTCTGCATGGTATAATAAATCTTTTAATAAGGAAGCAAAAATGACAAAATCGTGTGATTGTACTTTATTGATGAGTATTTTTTTATGGTGTGTTTCCAGAACTTCTTCATATTTATTGAGCAATTCCTCATATAATTTTTCACCGGGTCTAAGTCCGGTATATTGGATCTTTATTTGTTTTTCCGGTTCAAAACCTGCAAGACGGATCATTTTATTGGCCAGGTCTGCAATCTTCACCGGTTCTCCCATATCGAATAAAAACACTTCACCTCCATTACCCATCGTTACGGCTTCTAATACCAGGGAACAAGCCTCAGAGATCGTCATGAAATAGCGGATCACTTCGGGATGCGTTACGGTTACAGGGCCCCCTTTTTCAATTTGCTCCTTAAATCGTGGAATAACTGAGCCATTGGAGCCTAGAACATTTCCAAAGCGTGTTGTAATAAATTTTACTTTTTCAGATTGGTTATTATGAATATGGTACACTTTGGAAGGAAGTGGTCCATTTTGGAAAAGATGTTGATACCCATAATGCAATGCATGGCAAAATATTTCAGCAATTCTTTTCGATGCACCCATAATATTGGTAGGATTTATGGCTTTATCCGTAGAAATAAATAAGAACCGCTCGACTCCATAATATTCAGCCAGACTGGCTAATACCATTGTACCCTGCACATTATTTCGAACAGCTTCTGATGGGTGATGTTCCATTAAAGGAACATGTTTGTATGCGGCTGCATGAAATACTATTTGAGGCGCATAGGCCATAAAAATTTTCGCTACAGCATACTTGTCTTTGATGTTACATAAAACAATTTTTAGGTTATCGCTATGGCCGAATTTTTGTTGAATTTTATATTCCACATCATACAAACCAGTTTCCCGTTGATCGCAAAGGATTAAGGCTTCAGGCCCCATCTCAGCAATCTGCATAGCCAGTTCACTCCCAATAGAACCGGCAGCTCCGGTAATAAGTATTCTTTTCCCTTTCATCAAATCTAAGACAAGCTGATTGTGCAATTTGATAGACGGTCTTCCCAATAAATCTTCTATCCTTACTTCTTTTATCTGTTCTTTCGTCAGGTGGCCATTCATCCAGGTTTTAGGAGAAGGAATATTTTTTACTTTTACACGCTTCTCTAAACATTTCTCTACTAAAAAGTTAACGATAGAAGGGGCAGGGTTCTCTTTGGCAATAAATAAAGTTTGAATGTGCTTTGTTTCCAGGAAGGACGCTAAACACTTGTAATTCATGATCCTAATATTATCCACTGATTTTCCTGCAAACCTGTTTTCGTCATCCAAAAATGCAACCACTCTATAAGCTGTTTCTGAAATCGTTTCAATGGTATTACGAAGCAGCCCGGCATTTTCCGCATCTCCAAAAATCAATACTTCTTCCCGGTCTATGCCATACCCACTTTTATAAACATTTTTGATTAATAAACGATAAGCAGAAATACTGAATGCAGCAATGAAAAAATATACAATCAGGGATGAGTTGGGAATAAATGTTTTTATTGAAAAGGATTTAAGAAGAATATTACCAATCAATAAAACGATTACAGAAATTAGTAAGGCATATACAATCCGGAGTATTTCCCTTGTTTCAGAAAAACGGATGATTCCATCATAGGTCTTGAATATACTGAAAAAAATGGCGCCTGCTATCATTATGATCCATGTACCATGCCAAAGGTCTTCGTTATTGATAATGACAATATCAAAATTACTCAGTAATAAATTCGCGATAATAAAAGTAAAAATGCAAAGGCCTATATCCAAAATGAAGATGGCCCATTTTGGCATAATGCGCAGACGAATTAAAAAGCTTCTTATCTCTTTCAAGGGTTCGGGCTGAGGTTAAAATGCCTTTTTCTTAAATGGTTCTCTCTTAATCAGTGACAAGATAGTGCTAAAAAGGATTCTAAAATAATTTTTTACACTTTTCCTTTCAATATATATTTTATTCAACACTAATTTGGCAGGCAAAATTTCTTCAATATAATAAGTCCTCGGATCTTCCTGTGTGCCTAAAAGTGCTGATTCATCTCTGAATTGGAGCGAAGCAATATCTGTAATTCCAGGCCTTATATTAAAAATAAACATATCCTCTTTTGCATAATAATCAACAAACTCCCTCAATTCCGGCCTGGGGCCAACCATGCTCATATCACCAATAAATACATTCCACAATTGGGGCAATTCATCGAGTTTCCATTTTCTTAAAAATTTCCCTGCCGGTGTTATCCGTTTATCATGATCACCCAATGTGAGTGTACTCTTCACTTGTGTATTTTCCTTCATACTCCTGAATTTATACATGGTAAAATCTCTATTCTTCCACCCTACCCTTTTCTGGCTGAAAATGGCCGGCCCTCTTGTATCCAGCTTTACGATGATAAAAATCACCAGGAAAAGTGGTAATAATATCACAAGAAGGAATAGAGATAACAGGATATCTAAAACTCGGAATTTATCGATCATGCCATATTTCTTCTACTGATTTGCATAATTCACTGCATATATGCAGGCATAGCTTATCCGTTAATTGAGGATAAACAGGAAGGGATATTTCATTACAATATAATTCATAAGATTTAGGAAAATGAGCTATATCAAAACCGGCATTTTTAAAAACGGTCAACATAGGTAAGGGTACAAAGTGAACATTCAGGGAAATATTTTTTTCCGCCATTTTTTGTATTACCATTGCGCGCATCTCTTCCGTAAAATGATGGACACGAATAGGAAATAGATGGCAGGAAGATTGTCTGTCAGGGTCATCAAATGCCGGCAATTGGAATGTTTTATTCTTTTGAAAAAAGGTATAGTAAAAATTAAAGACCCGCCTTCTTTCACGAAGCAGGTACAGGTCATATTTTTTCAGTTGAGCCAATGCCAGCGCAGCAAGCACATCCGGTAAATTGATTTTAAAACCCGGATAAATAATATCATATCTCCAACTCCCTCCCTGTGATTTTGATAATGCATCTTTTGTCTGTCCATTCAGACTCCACAATCTTAATTGGTTATACAATTTTTCATTATCAAAGGGTTTAGACAGATTCAGGCATATGATACCTCCTTCGGCGCTGGTTACATTTTTCACTGCGTGTAAGGAAAACACTGTCATATCTGCCCATTGCCCAATGGGTTTATTTTGATAGGTAGCGCCTAATGCATGTGCAGCATCGGAAATCAGTAAAATTCTGCCGAGTTGCTTTTGATTATCAGAACCTGATTTAAATTTTTGAGTGATTTCCTGATCACCGATCATTTCTTTAATCTCTTCATACGCACAAGGCCAGCCGGCAAAATCTACCGCAATAATTGCTTTAGTTTTCGTAGTGATTGCTGTTCTTATTTTATCTGGTGAGATGGTAAAATCATTCTCCACATCTACCATGACTGGTGTAGCTCCTACATGCATCACTGCCAGGGCTGTAGCGCAATAAGTATATGCCGGAATGATAACTTCATCTCCTTTTCTTATTCCAAACCAATGAAGACAAAGCATTAATGCCGAGGTGGCAGAATTTACGGCAAGTGTTTGAGAGACCCCGGTATAATTTGCCACAAACTTTTCCAATTCCTTTACTTTAGGGCCGGTTGTAATCCAGCCGCTACGCAAAGTTTCTGTGACTTCATGAATGATCTCTTCATCTATATAAGGCGGTGAAAAAGGAATATGATCGGGCTCTTGCATATTATAATTTTTCAAATAATTTTTTCCATTTTTCCATAACAACGTCTTCACCAAAATTTTTCGTAAAGGCATAAGCCTTTTCTGTCATGGCAATACCTTTCAAAGGGTTTTGAATAACAGTCACAATTTTCGAAGCCATTTCTTCCGCATTATTTGGTGGAATCAAAAATCCATTTTGTTCATCTGCTATCAAATCCGGGAGTCCTCCTACATTCGTGGCAATGATGACTAAGCCCAGTGCCATAAACTCAATAACAGAAACCGGGGCATTATCAATCTCATTGGTACATATATAAAAATCATATTGAGCTGCATAGTGTAGTTTTTCTTCCAGGTTGATATATCCGGGAAAAAATACATTTTGTGAAAGCCCTTCTTCATGCACTCTCTTTTTTGTTTCTGCAAGCATTCCATGATCAGGCCCGGCCATGACCATTTCAAAGTCGGGAAATTGGCTGTATAAGATTTTAGCCACTTTTACGGCCATTAAAGGATTATAGGTTTTTTCAAATGCCCTCATCCAAAGTATCTTAGGGCGAAAAGTTTTTTTATGCATAAATAAATATCCCGTTAGGTTTATTGCATTTTCGATTTGAATTTTTTTTACCGGGTATTTATCTAAGTAATGATAAAAAAAAGCGGAAGGGCATATAAGTGTATCGGCCCTTTTCATGGCCTTTAAAAAATGACGAGGATTTTTTTCCATCTTATCAGGAATGGAACCTCCATCAATAGTCAGTATTAATTTCTTATGAAAAAATTTTACAACACGGCTTACGATTTCCTGCCATATAAAAGCAGGCCTGGTGCCATACAAGGGTATAATAACGATTTTGATTTCTTTTTGATGTGTAAGTATTACCCATAAGTTATCCCACAAACGAGCTATCCTGCCGGAATGTATTGAAGAGGTTATTACACTCAAATGATTCTTTGAAAACATTTCAGCGATGCGGCATGTAGCCGTTCGAATGTTTTTTTTAGGGTCTTTTGGATCAGTGAAAACACCTAATAAGAGAATTGTGCTTTGCCTTTTTTCTGTCAATTTGAAAATTTATACATATCCACTGAGGAAATTGATTCTTTATCAATTTGCCAGGCTACTTTTTGATAAGCTCTTATTGCCCTTTTATTATCAGGCTTTACACTTAAAACCATTTTTTCTATTTTTCTTTTCCGGCTTTCTTCTTCAAATGCTTTCATCAATAATTCAAAAACACCATTTCCTCTATTATCCGGATGCACGCCAATGACCACAAGGCCAATTTTTTGCTCCTTAGCAAGATATTTTTTTACAGGAACAAGGTGTTTTTTTCCCGGAATGATTTTTTGATAAATATTTCGAATAACCAGGGGATAATGTTGTCGCAGATTTTTATGAAATATTAACCAGGGCTTTCTGACAACCCCTGAAACGGCTTCTCTCATTGCAAAACGAAGCATTCCACTGGTTGAGCCATCACCCGGATATTGAGAAATAAATCCTCCTACATACCCGACCATTTTCTCATCCTGATTTACATGTATCAAAAAACGATGTTCATCCGATAAAAACCATTGTAGTGTTCTTCGGGCATATTTTTTCCCGAGCTGGCTACTCAGGGAACCAGGAAAACAGGCCTGGTGCAGAAAGGCCATTTCATCAAGATTGCAGGGTTGGCTTTTTTGAGAAAGTAACATGCAAATTTTTAGAGGCTCTGATAGTTGGTGTGGCAACCGCCAATAATATCAACAGAGGTTGCAAGGATATTTTTAATCCGTTATGAACAATCACAAGGCAGAAAAATACTGCGAAATAAAAAGCATACTCCCTTTGAATAGGTTTTCTTTTCATGATATCTAAAAAAAGGAAAAGGAAAAACCCCCAATATGTTATTACACCTAAGATACCGTCTTCAGCGGCGGCCCGTGCAAACTCATTATGTGCCCCGGACTCCTGGTCATAAAGTTTATCCTTGGTAATTTCGGTATTAAAATTACCGGGGCCAACTCCGGCCAATGGGTGACTCAAAAACAAGTCCCACGCAGCTTCTACAAGATATGTTCTCCCGGAATTGCCTTCTTCTTTATAACGCTCTTCAATCAGGCCATTTGTCTTCGCAGTAACAAAATTATAGACAAACAATCCCGTAGGTATAAGTAAAATAAAAAATAAATATTTATGTAATTGTTTCCTGTTGAAAAATGAATATAAAATAATCATGATACCAAAGAAATAAATTCCTCCCCTGGAAAAGGATAGCAACATTATGATGGTAGCCATAGAAATGCAAATAAGATTTAACAGCAGATTTTTCTTTTCAAATCCATTCATGATGGTAAAAAAGAAAACGGTAACCACAAAACCCATGTAGCCACTCAACTGTACAGGAGCTAAACCATTAACGCCTTCAGATTGTGAATAGGAAGAAAAATATACTTCTCCTTTAAAATATCTTATGATGACCATGCCACATAAATAAATGCCTGCCAACTTAACCGTATTGAGAATCCTGTTTGCCATTAAAGGGGTAATTACCGTCGTAGCGCCCCACAAAGCCACTACAGCCAATGCCGTCGTATTGATTAATAAACCACGTGCATAATCTGCATCATTGGATCTAAAACCATTAATGTATTCTATGAAGACAAAAAATAATAGAAAAACCACATAATTACTATGCAATTTTAATTTCACACCATTGCTTAATATCATGATTCCAAATATGGCAATATATAAGTAAGGCATAAATAAATAAGGAATAAAAGAAACATAAGCCCGCATAAACATTTCCGAATAAATCAGGAACGGCAGAATCTTAAATAAGCGGGTTAAATCTTGTCGAGTGGCCAGGTAAATGCATGCAACTCCCAAACCCACATAAATTAAACCGAAAAGCTCCGGAATAGATCTATAGCCCACTATCATGCCTGCTAAAAAAGCCGCCACATATCCATAAACAGAATTGACTTCGTTTTTAACGCTTGTTGTCATGATATTGTTTAATCACTTCAATCATTTCTAAAGACCATTGATCCAGAGTCAATGATTTGGCATATTGCCGCCCGGCTTTCAACTTGTTTACAATGTCCGCCTGATCTTCTATTTTGCTGAGCAAATATTGGGCAAATGAAACTGGATTTAAATTTTCAAATTCAAATCCATATTTACCGGCGCCCAAAATTTCTTCCGACATAGCGGTATGGTATAAAAATGGTACAACACCATGAAAATAGCCTTCCACAGGCACTTTGCCATAACCTTCCACAAGTGAAGCCTGTATTAAAAAATCAGCTTTCCTATACAATATTCTAAGCTCATCAGCTTTTAATTTCCCGGTAATGATAATTCTGTCTGTCAAATGATTTTTAATAAGAAATTGTTCATATTGTTTTTTTAAGGGCCCATCTCCTACCAGGTATAATTGATAATCTATCTTCTTTTCGTTTAATGTTTTAAACGTGTCCAAAATAAATTGTTGGTTTTTCATTGCATTAAAGGCACCAACAGATATGAATACAAAAGGTTTTTTTCCTCCTTCCAAAAGAGATTTCATTTTTAACTCCACAGGCTCAATTTCTTCATACCATTTCTCCAAAGAATAAGATGGGCTAAATGTTGTATGCAAATGATCTTTGGCATTTTCCTTTTTTATATAAGCAAATACAGGGCCTTTAAAAAAATGCTTCAATAAATATTTTTGTAACCGGTATGTTCGTGGCTCTCCACGATATTTTTCCCATGTACCGGTATAGGTAGCAAACAAAGGCTTATGCTTATTATTAAAATAAAAAAAACCCGGAATATTTAAATTGTTTGGAAAACGGAGATAAATAAAATCGCTTTTATAATTTATTTTTTTAAATGTTTTAAGCCACACGGGAATGGTTCTTAAAATTTTCATTTTGTCTGAAATGCTTTGCCCTCCTACATTTGGTGTAGGATAGAATTCGAAGGCTCCGGGATATTCCGTATAGATTTTATGATCATCATAGTCAACAAATGGGCAACAAATAAGGGTATGAGAAAAATGACGGGCTAAGACTTTGATCTGACTGAGCAAAATATGATTCTCTGTTGCAATACGCCCATTGGGCAAAGTAAAATGAACACAATCAGAAATAATAGCAAGCGTTTTCCCGGGGAAAGTTTGTCTGAATCCAGCTTCATTAATACATGTCTCCGGGCCTAACATGGTGCAACAATTTTGGGTTTTTCATTACCTGCTTCTGAAAATATTCTTTTTGCAATTTTCTTTGCACGTAAATAGCGAATAAATAATATAGGTGATTGAATGATTGTTAAAAATATACTGAGCAAAAGCATTCGGCTATTTTTTTTGAATCGGTATGGAATATTAGAAAGCATGATTCCAATAAGAATACTATTTCTGTACAAAGAAGAAGGGAAATATTTTTTAAATAAATAGACCACACTCGGAACGGGTTTGGGTGCAAACCAATTTTTTGGGCGAAAACCATCCCAACTGCCCATATCCCTTAATCCACCGCGCGAAGCTTTTAAATGGATTCTTCCTGCATAGGGATTGGATATACTCTTTATGCCGGAGATATAGGCACGAAAACCAAACTCTGCATCACCCATTCTTAACCCATTAAAACGTTCATCAAATAATCCGATTTGTTGAAAAACAGTTCGACATACCAATGCATTTCCGGAGTCAAATTGATCTGCCCATCTGAAATATTGATAACTCTCCTGAACTTTACCGCCACTTGTTGCTATGGAGACACCAGCAGAAATCTGTGCATCAAAAAAATCAATACATTTCAAATGTTGTTCTATCCACTCTGGTTCAATGATGGAATCATCGTCAAAAAAAAGAAGCCATTTTGCAGTGGTACTTTTCAAAGCATTATTTCTTGCGGTCCATAGTTTTTTTTCTTCCTGTCTGATCAATTTTATTTTTAGGTCGTAAGAATCATAAAACGTCTCCTGGAAGGAATCAGATTGATCTATGACAATGACTTCAAAATTTTTATACGATTGATTTTCTAAACCATGCAATACATTTTTCAAATATTCATATCGGTTTAATGTGGGTATAATGACTGCTACCAAAGGGTTTGATTCAATGAGCGCAGACCTGAATGGTTCATATAAATCCTGTCTTATTGGATTGGCATGAGGATTCATGCGTTCTGTTTTTCTGGTGGCATGATATGCTTTGCATTCTTTAAAAATATTCCTGAAAGTAAGAAGACGCAAAAACAAAGCAAATAAGGCCCAGGGCTTGCCCCAATATTTGTGTACAAATAAATATTCATCATGCAAAGTGGGTTGAGGCAAATCGTGTAAACGGTTTATTTCTGATTGTGTGGATTTCAATAGAACTCCGCTATTCCATAGACGATACCCTGCATCGGCCAATTGCGCCGATTTTGTTTGGTACCTTTTATCCAGAAAAGAAATTTCAATATCTTTTTCCATTACATAACATGAAGCAAAAGAATGATTAGTTACAGGCCTTAAATTAAATTGCCAGCCTGGTTGTGTATAACGAATAAATTGGAAAAGCATGGAATCTTGAATCTTTAAGGATCTGGTTTATTCATAAATTGTTTTATATATATCATTGATAATTTCATTTCATCATTTTCGGATGAAGCATCCTGAAGGTGTTTATTTATTTCAAACACCATTAGCTTATAAATGAAACAATTCTTTAAAACTTTTACAATGAATCACAACGTATAAAGAACAGGTAATTTTATTTTGAAAAGTTCACATTTGAGTCTTTGTTAAAAAGTCTTTGAAATCTCGGCAATAGTGTTTTCGGAGAAAATCTTTCTTCATAAGATATACGTGCATTTCTCGATAAATCACGCCATTCAATTTCATGCTTCAATACCATTTGCATTTTTTCGAACAATGAATCACTATGCTCATTTTCAAACAACAATCCATTATAGCCATCATGAATGATATCCGGGATTCCACCCCGATTACTTCCAATAACCGGGGTGGCAGTTGATAAAGCTTCCAGGGCTACTGTAGGTAAATTATCCATCCTGCTTGGCACTACAAGAAAATGCAGGCTGGCCAAAAAATGACGAACTTCATTTCCTGAAATTGAACCTGCAAATACAATCTGATCCCGGATACCCAGTTCATCAGCCATTTTCTTTAAGTTGGCTTCTTCAACTCCCTTGCCCGCAATCAGGAGTTGAACATGAGGAAAATATGTGTTCAATTTATAAAAAGCGTTGATCAAGATATCTACACCTTTTGATTTATCAAGCCTGCCCAAAAAGCCAATCCGGTTAGGTTCTCCGGGATTTCTTTCTTGAGAATCTTCGATGATATTTGGAAAAACAAAAACCTTTTCCGGATTTGTTCTGTAATATTTTACCAGATCATTCTTTGCTGCATGAGAAGAGGCTAATAAATGAGTTGCTTTTCGGAACGCCAGCCCTTTTCTAAAAACATTAAATCGTTGCCTGTAACTAAGATGACCATAATCTTCCAGGTGTTGTTGTACCATTGTATGGTAATAGCAAATTCGATTTTCAACTTTCAAAATCCAGGAAACCCACATTAAAATATCATTGGATGCAAAATTTGAAATGACTATGTCAGGTTTAAATTGTTTCAAAGTTTTAAAAGCAAATACAAAATCTTTCCAGCCAACCGGCCTATTACCCGGCCATTCCATGACTTGCAGATTTTGACTCACGTGTACAATACCCTGATGCTTCTTTTTATTATCCAGGAATAACACCTTATTTTTTTTTGACCATTCAACAGATAAATATTTCGATTGATAATTCAAAGAGAAATCAGACCAGCCATGAGAGATAATAATTTTCTTTCCTTCCATTATTTCCCGTTATCTATTAGGTATGGGTTGATTTCTTATCATGTATCATTTCTTGATAAATAGATAAAAGATGTTGCATTTGTTTATCTAAAGAAAATATTTCCAAAACTTTTTTCCGGGCATTATCTCCCAGTTTAGATGCCCATTTCCTATCTGCTGCAATTTTCATGATGCATTGTGCCTGGGCAGAAAAATCATATACATCAGCCAATAAACCTTCAACCTCATCGTCAATTGCTTCAGGTATTCCGCCACAACGGGTAGCTACAATTGGCAGAGCCATACTCATCGCCTCCAGTACAACATTTGCCAATCCTTCATAAATACTGGGTAGATAAAACAGATCTGTATTTTCCATTTCCTTTTTTACATCGGTATTATTAAGAGGCCCTGCAATAATTACTTGATCATTTAAACCCAATTGATCTCTTTTAAAAAGAAGTTCCGCTTCATTGGCAGCTGTTCCTACAATCGTCCAGGTAAATTGTAACCCATGATCTTTTAATATTTTCATAACCAATAAACCATTCGCAAAACCTTTGGCAAATACCATTCTCCCAACGCTTAAAATTTTAAATGCCCTGTTGTTGTTGTTTTTTTGTTGTTGTTTCCCGGAAAAAAAATTTGAATCAATTGCAGAATAACCAACAAATATTTTTGAATCATCTTCGCAGTAAGGCAAAATAGTCCTTTTCATATCTTCGGATACACAATGAATACGGGTTACTTTTGTAAATAACTTTTTGTACATTTCCTGTCTTTCCGGGTATTGAAGCAATTCTACTTTTTCTGCCGACCCCCTGCAACTCACTATCACAGGCACTTTCAGCCGATGAATAACGGCCTGGTAATAAAGTGCTATGGATGAAAATTCAAAACTGGCTATATCCGGATTAAATACCATAATCTTTGAAAATATATATTCTTCATACAGCGCCCTGGAAAATGGTTGAACCTTCTTTTGAATCTTGAATATTTTTTGCGGCTGTTTTGCAAAATGAAGCATCATATTTTCTCTGGACAAAATACATAATGAAACCCCCCTGGCATTTGAAAACATTTTTTCAAAGAGATCCTTATCCACGTGATTGCAAAATATACGTATCTCATGCCCCCTTTCTGAAAAATATTGCACTTTTCTACTGATAAAAGTTTCGCTGATTTTAGGAAATGAATTTGTAAAAATGGCAATTTTCATCTGAGTCAGCATTTGTAAGTTTGATTCCAACGCACCAGCATATATAAAGCCCATATAAACCATCCAATATCTTCTTTGTCCTTAAAATATGCGTCCAGTAATTTATCTACCATTTTTTTATTGAACATATTTTGAAGCCTTTCAGGCATGTTGCTTATTGTTTCCCGGATCTTTAATGATTGATTGTTACGCATCCAAATATCCAGTGGGATGCCAAAGCCTTTTTTGGGCTCAAAAGCTGCATGGTTACCTGCTTTTTCAGCCAAAGACTTTTTGATATTTACTTTACCCACTCCATTTTGAATACATTCCTGATAGTCAATACTTCTGCTGTATTGCAACATAGCATTACTTAAAAAAGGCACACGCACTTCGAGGCTGTGATACATAGATGCTCTATCCATTTTTAATAAAATTCTGGGCAGATGTAAATCCATTTCCAGATTTCGCATCCATTGCATCATATTATGTGAAAAGTCATCCCCTTGTTCCAGTTGTTTTCTAAAAAAAAAGGGTTTCCCGGGTTTTTCCCGCATCAATAGAGGCAGCCATTTATGAGCCCCTGTAATTCCCAGTGTTGAATAATAATAATCCTGAAAATCATTGGCATGCCAATGCCTTTTTATTTCGACAGATTGTTTATTTCTTAATTTAGATCCGATCAAGGATGCTTTTCTATAAAGTTTATTTTTTTGATAGATCCTTATCAAATTCAATGCACGAATATTTCGATTATAGCCCCAAAATAATTCATCTCCGCCATCTCCACTTAAAGCAACCGTGATGTATTTCTTCGAAAATTCAGACAGCTTTAAGGCAGGCAATGAGGAATAATCAGCAAATGGTTCTGAAAATGCACTTATATGTTCTTCAATAAGTTTATCCAGTTCTTCGGCATCCATCATTGTAACACAATGAGGTATATGAAACTTTTCCGCATAAGACCTGGCCGCATCGCTTTCATCCATTTTACTATCAAGAATACCCAAGGTAAAAGCTTTGAAATGCTGATGTTTATTGGCAAAATAGCTGACCAGTGTGCTATCAACACCACCCGACATAAAAGTACCAATGGGTACATCACTCACCAATTGTGAGACAACTGAATGTTCTAATACTTCGTCAAAAGGCGAATCTTTGAATTCATGATCTTTACCAAATTCATAATATTGTTTCAAATCCGGCTGACCCTTTTTTAGAATCAAGTAATGTCCATGTGGTAGAAAATAAGTGCCGTGAATAATCGCATTGCCTTCGGGCATATAGCCCAGAAATAAATAATGGTAGATTGCCGAAGCATCATATCCTTTTTCTTTAAAAAAAGGATGGTTGATGATATGCGCATATTCTGAACTAAAAACAACTCCCGAAGAACAAACCCCGTAGTATAAAGGTTTTACACCGGTTTTATCTCTGGCCAGGATAAGAGTATTATTGGTCTTGTCATAAAAAGCAAAAGCAAAAATACCATCCACCACTTCAAGTGTTTTTTCAATGCCTAAATGTATAAGCACATAAAAGAACACCTCAGTGTCTGATGTAGTATGAAACTCAGTAATAAATGGCTTTAGTAAACCCTTACAATATGAAGTATTATAAATTTCCCCATTAAAGCAGATACAAAATTTCCCGTCTTTAGAAAGCATTGGCTGGCCGGCATTCGCGCTCATGTCCCGGATGGCAAGACGAGCAAATCCTGCAAAATAATGATCATCGTTACTCCACGTTTTTTGTTCATCAGGCCCTCTGTACTTCATCTTTTGCAGACATTTGTACAGGAAATCCTGATCCTTCACTTTATCTTTAAAATTATATTGCCCTATGATCCCGCACATGAATAATCTAAATGTTATTTAGAATCCAGAATTTATTTTATACTTGTTTTACTTTCAAAAGATCTTGATATAAGTCCATGATTTCATTCATCTTTTTTCTTGCTTCAAAATCCGACTTTAATTGTTCAAATTGCATTTCTTCTAATTTCGTCCTATTATCATTTCTGTGTTCAAACCTATCAACAATTGCGGCTGCTAAGGATTCAACATCTCCGGGTTTAACCAAAACACCACCATAACGATGTACCAATTCAGCGGCTCCACCGGCATCCGTAGCAACAATTTTTTTCCTACAAAACAAGGCTTCAATAATCACCAACCCCTGTGGTTCGGGTTTGATTGCCGAATGTACCACCAGGTTAGAAAGATTGATAATCTCCGGCATATCATTTCTATTGCCCATAAAGAGGACTTCCTGTTGGATTTTCATTGTAGCTACCATTTGTTTTAATTTTTCCAGGTAAACTTCAGAGCCAATGCCTTTTTCTGCTGATCCAACAATCAATAATTTAAATGGTTTTATTTTTTCTTTAATAAGATGAAGCGCTTCCAATAAAATATGCTGGCCTTTCCATTCGATAATGCGCCCGGGAGCGGTAATGATAAAATCTTCCTCTTTTAAATTGAGCTCCTTTCTTAAAGTACTATCCGCTGGTTTGTCATGAAATTGTTGAACATCTATAAAGTCATTGAACACATACATTGACTTTGCCGGTATATGGAACATTTTTTCATGAAAATTTTTGGCATCCTTTGTATAAAAAATCCACTTATTGATTTTCCTTGATAAATAATGATCAATCAAAAACTGGATAGAATTTTTTCTATGTTTCCAAATGCCTCTTGTATGTACAATTTGGGGAATATCAAATTTCATTGCAGCTCTGATTGAAGATCTGTTTACGGTCAATCCGTTATTATGATGCACAATAGTAGGGCGGATTTCATGGATGATGGTTGCAATTTTTCTAACTTCACTTTTATCTTTAAAAAAATATTTTTTAAATGTGTTCATTTCTCCGGATAAATAGTTGTTTATCCTGGAATGGCCTATTCTTGCCTGAGAATCGTTATGAAATAATTCTTCCTTTTCATTTAAATAAAAGACCTTACATCCCGGAATATTTTCCAGCCTTTGACTATAACAATTTTTGTAATAACAAATAACGTAAGGTTGGATTTCTTTCAAATCCAGGTTTCTAATTAATTCATATAAAGCCACAAGAGAGCCCCCTCCTGCCGGCTCATGAACATATAATATTTTGATCGGATAATTCAATGAAAAATATTTTTTCCGCCATCTGTTTGGATATCATTTGGATGTTGGCTCATTTCATTTTGAAGAACCATTGCCACCCTTTCCATACTTTGACCATCTGTAAAAGTGATCACAGATTTTAATAAATCTTCTGATATAGATTTTTTTTCAAATAAGTTATTCAAAGTATGCTGAACCTTATGGATATAGGCTTCTTTTGAACAACACAAGGAATCTCCTGTCAATTGTAGGATAGATAAAAAATGTTCCTGCCGGTACATCTCCTGTAAAAGTTTTGTCCCAACTGGATCCTCATCTATATAAGCAGGCCAAATTTGTGGCTTTCCAAAAGCGCTACCATCAATAGTCATCGTAGAGCATACATTAATATGCACATCCGTATAGGCTAAAGTGGAACACAACTTTTTAATATCTTTTAGCGTGATATTGGCTTGATGAATATCCTCTCTTCCTGTCCAGGATTCCTCGTAAAAAAGATGCGGGTTTGGCCCAACCGCATTTTTCCACCGGTCAATATGATCAATAGGATGACAGCGAAATAATATGATTGGATCATTTTTAATTTTGCCCTCATCAATTGCTTCCAGTAAATGTTTGAGGTATTGCGGCTCTTGTGGAAACAACACTTGTGGCCCTCCGGAATATAAAATAATCCTGCGGTCATCTAATGGTAAACCACAAAGAGTTTTCCACTCATCTTTTTCGTATACATATTTTTTGTCGAAGTAGAAATCAAATTGTGGTGCGCCTGTAATGGTGATATGTTTATTTTTTGTGTGTGGGTAAATACGTTTTAATTCATTACAGTTTTTATTATTCCAAAGCATGTAGGCATCATATTCTACCGGTATCCAGCCACGCTTGGTAAGGTTATCAAATGATAAAATAGCCGTGTACATTTTCTTTCCATTTAATTTGGCAGCTCTTAATAACAGATCTTCCTGTCTGTGGAATGGAGTTACCGTAAATACGGCATCAACATGTAATTGATTTAGCCAGGTTTGTATTTTCTTCAGGTTTGTATGGCTCAATAATAAAGTTTGCTCCGTATCAAATAATTTTTTTGTATTCCCCGGAATAAAGCTTTTAAAGTAATTATATATGCGCCTGCTTTCAGCCAGTAAAGTATGATCTTCAGGAAGTATATGACGCAAATATCTTTTCTGAATTTTTGTGGAAGGGCTTTTTAATTGAAATTCATTGAACCAGAAATCAATTTTTCTTCGTGCATCATTATAAGCCGGTTGGCGAACAGGCGGCGGAATAATATGTACTTCATATCCCAGCGCTTTCAATTCATCATTTAATATATCATCATTCCATGTGAATGCAATGATGGGTTCACAAAATTCCCTAAGCCTTTCTAACAAGCCTGTGCGAATAATATAACGTATGGAAAAACTTATCGAAATAGGTACAAGTAAGCGCTTTTTCAAATTACAAGGTTCTGAGCTTTTCATCTATTTGAGAAAGTAATTTCCCGGAGTTATCGTCAAACTTTCTTGCAAAAAAAATAGCATCCATTGAGGCAATGACAGGAAAGTGTAGCTCTGTAAACATAGCCGGGCCTGGATCTACAGACCAATCAGCATAAGTCATACAAGGTTTAACTTTACCGGCAAATGGTGAATTACCAATAATTGTTTGGAAAAATCCTTCATCAGGGCAAAACCCTGATCGAAAAAATTTCATCAATTTTGAGTTGGTATATACTTGTTGCAAAATATAATTAATACAATCATGGCTTAGCACAAACCAACAGGCGCCGGTATATAATTGAAAGGGTATTCGTTTAGCAATTTTTAATTGCCTTAATTTTTTCTGGAGCTGCAAAAAGATTTTTGTCTTAATACTTTTTTTATTGCGCCTCTGATAATGATCCGTAAAATAATAATATTTATACCTGGACAAGGGAGCAAAAGGATCTGTTCCCATTTTATTCATTTGAATAAATTCACCTCCTTTTGATAAAGTTTGATTCAACCATTCATTAGGCTTTACCGGATAGTCTTTGCCACTGATAAATGCGGCATAGTCAAAACCGTTTTTTAAGGCTTCTTCCAATAATAGCAATGTAGCTTCAACTTGCGAAAAGCCACCCCAGTGCACATCTACACGATTTTTTAGAATATGAATATTTTTACCTTGTATTTGAGGGAGTGATGATTTTTTATCAATATGGATATAAAATAAAACATTATCCTGGTTCAACGCATTTACTAATTTTTGCAAATGCGCGTATGCATCATGAGCCTGTATAAGGAAAGCAATTCGAATAGCCTGAAAATTTAAATAAAAAATGTTATACCCAGTCGTTTCATTATCCTCCTGCTGACACTTTGAGCATTTTTAAACTGTACAAATCGCCGGAATGAAGTCTTCCCATTTAATAAATCGTAAAACATTTTGATGACTTTTTCCTCCTCATCTTGATTCATTTTATGCCGGTTACGCTTAAAATTATTGTACTTATTATATATAGAATTACGAAGTAGTTTTTTCTTGGCAAAAGGTTGAAATACCAGGTGTTGTAATACGTTTAACTCTTCCGTATAATGTTGACCATGAGCATATAATTTTGAACTTACATTCTGCGTTCCTTTTCGAAAATAATTGAGTAATTGGTTACTTATAAAAACATCTCCCCATTGAACGAGATGAATCCAAAAAAACCAGTCTCCGGCCATTTGATATTGCGTATAGGCATTTGGCACTTTCAGTGCAAATTCTTTTTTGAAGATGGCCATACTGGCATTGAAAATAGTACATCCGTAAATTAATCTTTTCTCAAAAAACCGGGTACCCTTAACCACTTCTTCCTCTTTATCTGCAGAGGAATGCCACTTCTCTTTCTCTTCATTTTCGATGCAATAAGACTGGCAAAAGGCAAGTACACAGCCTGGATTATTTTGTATTCCATTCACCAGTACTTCCAGCAGCCCGGGTTCGCACCAGTCATCACTTTCCGCAATCCAGATTAAATTTCCTTTGGCAAGATTCATCCCTTTTTGCCACTGCAAAAATGTGGATCCTGAATTCTTTTCATTAAAAATAATCTGCGATACTTTTGGATGCCCTCTGTATTTCTCTATGATCGCTCGACTCTTGTCAGTGGATGCATCATCTAATAAAATAATTTCAAAATTCTGGTAAGTCTGATTTAAAACGGATTCTATTCTTTTGCTCAAATAGGCAGCATGATTATAATTGGGAATGATTACAGAAACCATTTTACTTTCCTTTATTCAGCCAATTTACCACATCAAAATATTTTCTGCATGGCCAACGATATTTAGTAATATCGCCAATCGTTGGCTGTTCCCGGTAGTACTTAAGCCATACGACCGACTTAAATTCAGGGTACGGTTTTGCACTGAAAAACACTTTGTTTTTATAGGGTAGATTGTTAAAGCTTTGAATATGCTGAGGTGTGCAGAGATCTATATCAGAACCGGCAATAAATAAGTTATCAAAATTTACTCTTGCTACACGCTTTTTCCATTTAGCTAAAGCTTCTTCTTCTGTATGGTAATGCAAAAAATGAATTTCAATATCCCCTAATTGCCCAACAGGATAAAACTGTTTATTTTTTGACAGGCGCATATTGCCTTCTTCATAAATCGAATCTCTCTTAAATGATAATGGTGTTTGCAAATAATGAGGCAAGTTGGAAATAAATTTCAAATAACAAGGCATAAAAAAATATAATCCTATGGTTGGCGTAGTATAAGCCATACCTAAATCTTCATAAATACTCCATGCCCAACAATTGTTGGAAATAATTGTAAAATTTTTATTCCGAATTTTTAGCCTGGCATACATACGGTAAAGTTTTTCACTTACCGATGATTTATAAAATCGGGTTTGCAATTTATATAGGAATTGCCGAATCATCATGATTGAAATATTTCATCCAAAATAGCAAGGGCCTTCTGTTTACTAAAAATAGTGCAGACCTTTTGTTGCAAGGGCTTTAGTAAATCTTGCCGATCCCTCTCTTGTAATGCAGTCGCTGATTGAATTGCCTGTATCCAAGCATTCACTTCATGTGGCATAGAAATTAAACAAGGGAAATCAGCACCCGTAATTTCTTTTATTCCTCCAATATCTGAAGCAATCGGCAAAACATGACAATGGATCATTTCCAGTAATACAAGAGGACAATGATCATAAGCAAGGCTGGGGATGCATCCGAAATGAGCCAAATGATAATATGCTGCTAATTCATTTGCTTGTAATACTCCGGTAGAAATCAATCGAACATTTTCAGAAAACGCTTTGTCAGGTTGTGGAGAAGCTTCTCCTGCAAAAATGAAAACAAGTTTTTTGGTAGTTGAGTTTTGTAACTTATTAAGTACTTTATCCAAAATGAATTTGCCTTTTAATACCTGATCGCCTCCCGAAAAAATCAAAACAATTTCATCATCCTTAATATGGTGTTTTGTTTTTATCTGAGCAAAAAACTCAAAGTCTGTTTGAAAGAAATCATCCGAAATCCAGTTTGGCATAAAGATGAATTCAGCGGTTAATGGCCTGGGCTGTAGTTTCTCTAATAACAAACGATAGGTAGTCCGTGAAGGACTGAGAAAAATATTGGCTTCATTAACCAGGCTCAAATATTCATTTTTACAAATTGCCGAAATATTATGAATCCAGTAAATGATATTGGCTTTTGGAAATTGTTTTCTTAAAAATCCCATTTCATCCAAAGGCGGAACGATAATGAAGTCGTATTGATTCCTTAAGCGCAAAAGTGTTTCTTTAACTGCCTGTTTTTTTAAATGATAGGATTTAATTTTTTTTGAACTATAAAATAAATTTATGGCTTTTTGTTTCAGCTTTGCTGTTGATCCTATTTTTACTGTAACCGGCTTCGTAGTTATTTTTTGATCTGAGTAATTTTCATGGAAAGTAAAAAAAGTAACCTGATGATTTTTTTCAAGATGCTGAATCACATCTGCAACAAGCCTTCCGACTGAGTTGGTGGAATTCGATTTTATTTCCACATCATAAAAATATATAAGAATATTTTTCATTTGGTTTGGTAACTCATTCGATATAAGACTTTCTTTGCCATAGATGAAGGCAATAAAGAAGTAGCTAAAATAGATATGATTTTGCCAAATTTCGTTGGCTGATAATAACTGAGTCTTTTTAAAATGTTGATCTCCGTTTCATCAATTTTTTGGAGGCTTCTTCTTATCCAAATCCCTAAATGTTTTTCTTTAATTAATTCAAATCCTTTTGGCGCAGGTAAATCGTTAATCATTTCGAGCATTTGTATATGCTTATTTTTTGCAAGTCTTGAACTTTGCTGAGGATGAAAAATATAAAATGCCACTCTTTTTTCGTTTCTAATAAATTTGCAACCATTTAACAGCATTCTAAGCCAAAGGCTATATTCCTCTGCATATTGTATATTGGATGATACTTTAAAACATCCGGCTTCAAAAACTGAATTTTTTCTGGCCACTACGGTGATGATCGGAATTGGATTTCCTAAAGTTAACAATTGCTCAGCGCCGTCAATTCCTTCAACTATTTTATGAGGAAAGCCATGTGGAAATTGAAGGTCTTCCATATTTTCATTCACACAGGTTACTGATGAAAAAGCCAGGTCAGCATTATGATCGATCAAAAGAGCATATTGTTCCTGCAGCATTTCAGGGATAAGAATATCATCCGCATCCATAAAAGCAATGATATCACTTTGAGCTAATTCAAGCCCTTTATTTCGGGCTTTTCCCTGTCTTCCGTTTTCCTGATAATAATATCGAATACGTTGGTCTTTTTCAAGAAATGTATCAATAATCGTTTTGGTTCCATCGGTGCTACCATCATCAATGATGATCAATTCCCAATGAGTATGTGTTTGTGCCAAAATACTTTCAATTGTTTTTGCTACAAACTTTTCGACATTATATGCCGGCATGATTATGGAAATAAATTTATCCTGTGCCATTTTGATAAAACTCGATACTCCTTTTAATTGCTCGCAAAGAAGCACATCACTTTCCTGGAGAATTTTGCCGGGAAAAGATGACAAGCCATTTTTGAAACTTTTTTCTTCATGACTGAAGGCATAAAATCAGCATCCTTTAAAAGATCTGTTTTACTTGGCTTTTTAGAAACAATCAGTTTACGTAAAAGCCATCTGGATATAGCCTCCTTCTTTTCTTTCTCTAATTTTTGATTTGAAGGGATATTTTGAATAATATGGATTCGCTGATCATATTTTGAATCATTGATGGCAGTGCTTTGCCATGGATGTTTTCGATAATACACGAGACTTTCATTATTTCCTTTTAAAACAAATCCGTGTATCAGCAGTTGTATCCATAATTCATAATCTTCTCCATGCTGCAATTTCTTTGACTCCTTAAAACCACCAACTTCCAAAATAGCTTTTTTCCTTGCCATGACAGTGGACATAGGCACCGGGTTTTTTGCCAACATGATGGCAATACCTTCACGGCCTTTCAATATTTCAAATTCGATTTGATGTTCTTCTTCTATTCTTTTTGATTGTGCATCAATATATTCAATATTTGAAAATACTAATGCATAGGTTGAACTTTCCAGTAAATTAATTTGCTTTTCCAGGAAATTCATTTTCCATATATCGTCAGCATCCAGGAAGGAAATAATATCACCAACAGATGCTTTTATGCCTGTATTACGGGCTTTCCCCTGCTTGCCATTTTCTTCATACAGATATTTTATACGATCATCTTTTAACATATATTGATGACATATTTCTTTGGTAGAATCGGTACTACCATCATCAACGATAAGCAGTTCCCAGTGTGTATATGTCTGGGCCAGCACACTTTCAATGCTTTCTCCAATAAATTTTTCCATATTATAAGCAGGCATAATGATGGAAATAAGGTTAGTTTTCATGTAAGTTCAAATTGGTGTAATCATTTATATTTATAGGCATTTCAGCCGATTGAGCAGCGTGTATATTACTTAAATATACAATCAACTTTTCAAACGCTTTTTTTAACTCAGATGCATGGACATATAAGTAAACAAATTTTCTCAGATTAGATTTCAAATAAATTTCTTTCCTTGATCCCGGTTGCGATTTTAATAACAATTTAAAAGGAAGCCAAAAAGGTTTTTGAAAGAATAGAGCTTTGACTGACTTTTTAAAAATCAATTTTCTTAGTTCCCTGATTGCATTTTCAAATATCGGCTCCTTGTTTTGCAGATAACTGTTTTCTGAATATGAATATAAAAACAAAAATAACTGAGGAATGGCATGTCCTATGGTCATCATCTTTACACAATAGCCCCATTGCAAACGAGCAGCGGGCATAAAATGAATAAACTGTAAGCGGGAATCATAATAAAGATCATAACCCATGTACATTACAGCCAAACATAATTCCGCATCACCACCTGAAATTAAATTATTGGCCTTCCGATCGCTGATCATCGGTATGAAACCATTAGATTTTAATTTTTCCAGAATGGATTTTCTAATGATCATTCCGGCGCCTGCTAAATAGGTCCTTTTATTGGCAATGCCACTTTCCAAAAGTGGATGCCCTATGGCATAAGCCTGTCCAAAACGGTCAAACCATTCCGGTTTTTGCGTTTCACAGGCAGCAACCGATTGCCCACCAGCAATGCCAATTTTTGAATTTAAATGCATCACCTGGAAAGCTGTTTGGATATAAGATTTGTCCAGCCAGTTGTCATCATCACAAAAGATCAGTATTTCGTATTGAGCTGTGGCGGCGCCCTTTTCACGTGCATAAGACAATCCCGGCGTAGGTTCTTTGACAATGGTAATGGAAGTTCCCGGTGCAAGTTGTTCCCATATCGTTTTGGCATACTGTGCTGTATCATCTGTAGAATTATTATCAACAATAATTAATTCCCATAAGAGATCTTGATCTACTTGCTGAACAGCCAGGTGATGGAGTGTTTCCTTCAGACGCGAAACGCTGTTATAACAGCATACAATTACTGAAACACCCTTTTTATCTGCGTTCATCATCTACCAAAAGTCTTTCGTGAAATCTTTTTCCGAATCAATTTTAAATAAAATGATAAAGACATACCACCGGATTTAATTTTAATATTCTGCTCCTGGTTATAGGTAAGCTGATCATGAATTATTGAAAATAACTCCGGATGAACATATTCATGCATTTCATGAACAGGCAAAATACCCTTTATATAATCATCCATATTAATAGTTTCTCTGGCAACTAAAAATATGTTTTGTCTATACCACCAATAAATTTTGGAATTATTCCAAAACAGTTCTCTAAAAGGATCATAAAATATAAAACCTAATTTTTTAAGCTTTTCCTGCCAGTAACTAAATGGTTGTTCATTAATATGATTTTGGCCTCCCTGATTTTTTAATGCAGCGGAAAAAATCAGGATATCACTTAATGCGGATAAATTATTTAGAAATATATCAGCATGTGTTTCCGCAATATGTTCCGCCACTTCCAGGCAAATAGCCACATCAAATTTCTTATCAAGGGCAAAAGGTTCATCAATATTTTTGATTTCAAACTGTGATGGATCTATACATAATCTGGATTGATCTACCCACTTCCCATCTATTCCAAGAATTTCTTTTACGCCATTTTCTTTAAATACACTCAGGAAAGCTCCCAAGCCACAACCCACATCTACAATGCTTTTTGGGTGGAACATTTGGATAATGACAGGTACAATTTCCTGTGCTGAGGAAAGATTTGTTTCAATATCTGAATGAATATATCTACTCTGACTCATCTGTTTTTATAATATAACAAACATCTCCTACATGGCGAATCCGAGCTGTAGAATTCCTTTCTGATAAATAGTGATGAATCGCTCTGCTACAACCATCCCATGTATAATAATCATCAATTAGCACCATTCCATGAGTGACTACTTTAGGATATAAATAAGTTAAACATTGAAGAGTGGAATCATACCAGTCGGCATCAAGCCTTAATAAAGCAATACCATTTTCCGGATGAAAGCCCGGGAGCGTATCCTCAAACCAACCTTTAAAAAGTTGATAATGACAATTTGATTTTTTCATCGTTTCATCAGCATCATCTATTGAAGCTTTACAATTATCAAAATAATATTCTCCTGTTACATTTTCCTGCCACTTCTTCGCATTGGCACCATCAATAGGTTTTACTGCCGGAAGTCCTTCAAAACTATCAAATAAAAAATACTTCCTGTCATTTCCTAATACTTCACTCAATGCTGCGCTCATGCCACCTTTCCACACGCCACATTCTACTATATCACCGGGAACATTTTTTAAATAATGATAGGCCAACTCAAGGTTTATTTTAAAATTTTTTTCCGGCACCATCGTATCATTTCTGTATTTCTTAAATAATGCAGAGGTTAAGGTTGGCTTAAGAGATTGCAGTGTTTTAGGGCTTCCATTTCTGAAAGGCTGTAAAACTTTTGTATAGGAATTTTTCAAAACTTTTTTCATCTAATCAATTCATATTAAATGTTCATTACATATTAATTAATGCAAGTGTGATACTGTAAAATCATAGCCATAAAGTGATTGACAAATTTTCATTTCATCAAAATAATATTCTTCTAATAGCTGTATCACTTTTGCAGGTGTTTTGTTTTTTTTAAAGGAAGTGTTTTTAAAAGGAAGTGTTTTCTTTAAAGATAGGTGAACAAAATTTTCAAGTTGATTTATTTCGGATTCCATGGATTCCGGGTTGGTTAATCGTTCAAAAATCAATAGCAGCCTATTCTTCTTGTCAAATACTTTTTCCCATGGATGAAGATATTGCGAATAAAGCCCTCGCTTCAATGCACCGATGGGAGAAAACCCATTTACTTCTTTTTGAAAAAAGTCTTCAATGGATAAATACCTATTTTGTTTTAAAAAAGCATATTCCGCTTTTCCTTTTTCAGTATATTGGAAATATTGTTCATAAACAGACTCTATGTTTTGAATAATATTTGAAAAATAAAAATTATAAGCAGAAATAAAACGTTGTACCGGGTTTCGAAGTATAGTGATAATTTTTGCGTTAGGGTTATATGAAAATATTTTTTCAAAAGCGGATGAATCGCTTAAGTAATCCGGAGATGCATCCAGGATATGGTGATATCTTTTATAAACCGGGTGTCTGAAGTTATGATGGTATTGTTGATAATTGATATCCTGATCAATCTTGCATGTATTAAAATAGTGACACTCTTTATTTTTGTAGGCAAGTACAGATTTATTTTGAATTAATAAATTGAATAGAGAAGTTGTTCCGCATTTCTGTTCGCCGATAATGAACAAGTTTACTTTCTTTTTTGTATCCTGTGTCGGGATGCGTTCTAAAAGATATTTAGTCACAGGCCATTTTTTCAAAGTGCTTTTCAAGAAAAAATATTTTTCAGGAATTTATATACGATAATTTACTGACTCCATGAATAATTGGTTAATACACCTTTTCGAATTACAGGAATTTTACCTGTTCCAAAGTAATCACCATCAACAACAGTGAGTTTCTTTGCAAATTCCACTTGATCAAATGTGCCGGCTTCTTCCGAATAAATTAATGTACTGATTAAATAGTCTCCACCGAATAAAGGGATTTTATATAAAGTACACGTAACAAATCCATCTTGTGCCAATAGAGGAAATGCAGAACCTGAATGTCCGTTATTAATTGTGAATAAGATCTGTTCATTCGCATCCAGGATTTGAATTCGGAAATACACATTCCGAAGTGGTTTATCTTTTAATGTATAATGTACTTGTATCATTACATCATCCCCGGATTTAACTGATGCTACCGGTAAAAGCTTATCATTGAAAAAACGGATATCCGTACAACGCAATAATCCATTTCCTTTACGATCTGTTCTATTATGTAATGGTGTTTCCGGTTCTTCTTTCTTGCTATGCAAATATGTACTGATGCCATTTTCAGGCAAACCATTGAATGTTTTTTTTCCATTTTCGAGAATCATTACATGACTGCATAAATTTAGTATAGCAGGCATATTATGACTCACAAACAAAACCGTTCTCCCCTCTTTTTCACTTACATCTTTCATTTTACCCAAACACTTCTTCTGAAATTCCGCATCGCCAACTGCCAGCACTTCATCTACAATTAAAATATCCGGTTCCAAATGCGCTGCCACTGAAAAAGCAAGACGCACATACATACCACTACTATATCTTTTTACCGGAGTATCTATATATCGCTCTACTCCTGCAAATGATACAATCTCATCAAATTTGCGGCGAATTTCTTTTTTAGTCATACCCAATATAGCGCCATTTAAAAAAATATTATCCCTTCCGGAAAGTTCCGGGTGAAAGCCTGTACCTACTTCAAGCAATGCAGCGATACTGCCTTTAATCTTAATGTTACCCAAAGTAGGGGAAGTTACTTTGGAAAGAATTTTAAGCAGGGTAGATTTCCCGGCGCCATTACGACCGATAATACCTAATATTTCTCCGTGTTGCACACTAAAATTAATATCACGCAATGCCCATACATATTCGCTATTCCCTTTAAATGTGCGATCATTCTCCTCACCTATTTTTAAATAGGGATCCGATTTGCCAATTAAACGATGCATCAATCTATTGACATCATCATGCAAAGTTTTTCTCCCTACCTGACCAAGACGGTACTGTTTGGAAAGTTGTTCAACATGGATTACAGTTGAAGGATTCATAAAGAGCTGTTGTTTACTCTGTGTTTTTGTAAATAAATTTATTTTCCGGGGAGAAATAATCGGGAAAATCAATTCAATTAAAAGGGATAAAATATAATATTAAATTTTTGACGAGTTTATCTTACGGTTATTCAATTTTAAACTCTGACAGAAATATCTTTTAATAATAAGCTATAGTCAATCTTCTCTTTGAGCCAAGGCCTGGTAATATGTCCACAAATTCCATCCAGCAAACTACCAAAGTCAAAATAAAATACAGGGTAATTATTTTCATGTAATCTTTTCATCAAAATACGGCCACTACAGCCCATTGCAAGAATAACGACTCCATAATGATGTTGATTTTTTAGAAATTCATTTGCATTTGCTTCTATGATATCAATCTGGTCATAAGCATTTTTTAAAGGCGCTTTAATATGAGGAACAGGTCCAAATAAATCATTTATTATTTCAACCGGAGTATCTTCTTTTCCAATAAAAAGAATTGTATGTTCTTTCAATTTTTTTAAAAATAAATTGGTTTTTTCCGGGAAATAACAGGCCATATAATGTAAAGCAACCGGGCTGAATATTTTATACCCAACGAAATAAGGAAATGTATTCCGCACTAAGACTTCAACAGCTTCGTCATTTTGTAAATGATTGCCCACATACATTTCCTTCTCACAGCCATATTGCTTATGATGAATAGCAAGAGATTTAAAGATACCTTCTCCTTTCATGGCAAAGGCCTCTTTCATTTCCTGAGCAAGAGCAGGATTTGTCTTTTGCATCATTTCATTTTGCCCGATGGCTAAAAAAACATCCCCATCACCAAATCGCATATAAGCGCCCTGCTTTTTTTCTCCTATATGTGTTTCTAATGTTTCCAATGTTTCTTCAGGTGAAACAATTTGAATGATGTTTTTTAAATGGCTATATATAATGGAGGTATATTTTTCTTTATGAAACGCATATACAAAGGGCAAAACAGAATCCACCAGATTCGTGGAGTATATTTTGAGTTTACCTTTTACTCTTTTTATAAATTTTTGTTTTGCCAACTGGAAATTTTCAAAATGTAAAAACTATTTAAAAGCGAGAATGGACGACCAGTGCTTTTTAGACAGAATACAAGTAAAGCCTTTGCTCTTTAGAATGGTTAAATACTTATCAAGCGATTCATGATGATGCACTTCAATGTTTAAGGATTGAGTGATATCAAGCCAGTCAATATCTGCTTCAAATATTTTAGATTCAGCGCCCTCAATATCCATCTTCATGAAATGAATAGTCGAAATATGATGTTCAAGTATCAATCGTTGAATAGTAAATGCTTTCACGTGGTTATTTCCAGCCGTTTCATTATTATCTACATGTAAGCCCTGGGGTATGTCTCCTGAATAGCTCACTATACCCTCTTCATACCAAATAGCGCCATTGATTATGAAACAATTTTTAAGATGAGCCGTATTTTTCAACGCTTGTAAATAATTCCCCTGATCTAATTCCACACCAATAATTTTTGAATCCGGATAAAGAAATTTTAAATGTCGTACTGTAAGCCCAATATTTGATCCAAGATCCAGAATAACTGCCTCTTTGGGAAGTTTTACCGGAGGCAAATGATATTGTTCAAAAAAGGTATAATGCAGTACAAAATGATCATCATTATTGCACCTGCAAAACACAGGATCGGGCCCGGCATTTTTAATAAACAATTCAATTTCCTGCTGATCTATACATTGATTTTGCTGCAGACAATGATATTTTTCTCTATCCTCGGTGGATGGAAACAATTGCCTTTCCTTCCTAAGTATTTTATTTTTTACATAAGGACGTCTTATATGATCCCTATAAATATTTTTTACTTTTTTTCTTAAAGAATAGAACATTTCGTTATTACAATTTACACTGTATCCATAAAACTCCTTTCTACTTTATTAAAGATGAGTACTCCACATAATAAAAAGAAAATAGTGCATCCGAAACTATAAAGAAAAGATATACCGTTAAATGTACCCTGACCAAACAAGGCATAACGAAAGCCTTCCACAAGTGGTGTGAGAGGATTCCATTCAATAAATACTTTATATTTTGAAGCATTTAAATAAGAAAGAGGATAGGCCACGGGTGTGATATACATAAACAATCCCACACCAAAACCTACTAAAATAGCAAGATCCCGGTATTTTGTGGTGAGGGATGAAATAGTAATTCCAAGTCCTAAACCCATTGCCCCCATCATCAGAATAATTACCGGCAATAATAAAGTATGCCAGCCCAATGTTAATGTGTAATCCCCAATTAATATATAATAAACGATCATCACCAATAGTAAAATAAACTGGATAGAAAATTTGAACAAATTAGAACAAACCGTTGCAAGGGGCATGGCTAATCTTGGAAAATAGACTTTTCCAAAAATTGCGGCATTGGTAACAAATGTATTTGATGTGGAAGTCAGGCAAGTAGAAAAATAAGTCCATATCGTAATACTGCTCATATAAAATAATACCGGAGGTAACGTATCTGTGGAAATATTGGCAATTTTATTAAACAATATTAAAAACATAAAAGTAGTGAGTAAGGGCTGTACTACATGCCATAAAGGCCCCAGAATTGTTTGCCTGTACTGAGAAGCAATATCTCTTTTTACAAAAAGTAAAATAAGATCACGGTATCTCCAGGTTTCTTTGAAATGAAAATTGAATAAACTGCTTTTGGGCTTAATGATCTCAGTCCACATTTCAAGTTCCACCGTGCTTTTCCCATGAGTTGTATTTCCTTTGCGCATCATGGTAATTTAAATTTTTTCATTTGCCTGGATATTTCTTTATGCACATCTCTATCACTTTTTATTTTCCTGAAAGGCGTTAGCAGTGATCGTTTCAGCGATAATGATGCATTTCTGTAAGGAGAAGGAATGCCGGTAATTTTTTCCTTTGCCAGTTCTTCAATCACTGCGCGTTTAATTTTTATCTCCCTGCTAAACGGTTTTGAATAAACATAAAATAAGGGAATTTGATAAATGATTTCCCAATCCTGTTTCAATATTTCCAAGGCCCAGGCTTTGTCTTCACTGGCAAATAATTGAGCGTCATAAGGGTTTTGTTCCCATGCTTTTTTTGCAATGGCAGCGCAATGATTAGCGGGCAAATGATTCCAATGATCTTTTATAAAATGATCTTCATTTTTCCATTGCAATACCTGCGCCCCTTCCTCTAAACCGGCTTTTACATTTTGTTGATTAGAAATCTCCGTAAAGCGTAATGCAGCAACTCTTTCATGATTAAAATATGCAGGAATATTTTGCAGGAAAAACTCATTGATCAAAATAATATGTGCACTTAAAATAAGTATCCATTTTCCATTGCATATTTCGATGCCTTTATTCAATGAATAACCATAGGTGAAATTATTGCGAGGTATAGAAATAACCTTACATCCAAAACTTTTGGCCACTTCCACAGAATCATCATCTGATTCATTATCAACCACTATTGTCTCATATTCAAAAGCCACAGATTGTTCTTGAAGTGATAACAACGTTTTTTTTAATAAGGCTGATTCGTTGAGGTTTCGTATAACAATAGAAAGTTGGATAATCTTATTTTATATGAATAACTGATACATTTCTTCTGCTTTGGACTCGTGTACAAATACATAATTCGTTTCATTCATATTTCCATGAATGGCAATATCATTGAGTGGTAGCAGGGAGTTTTCCCTTTCGTTGATCCGATAAAAACAATATCCCAGTTCATTAAAAAATTTCAATACTGCTTGCTCGCGTTTTTTCCGGAATAGCCCATTTTCCGAATTCAAATTATAGACCGGCAATATTTCTATAAGACAATAGGGATGATCCTTCTGAATGACTTTTTGTAGTCCTTTCAACACTTCCAGTTCGGCTCCTTCTACATCAATCTTAATAATGCCAGGAATAATCTGATTTTTTTCAAAAATATTATCTCCTTCAAATACAGCTACTTGAATTTGCTTGTGGTATCTTTCTTTATTCGTCCGGAAATCTTTTATTAAGCTCGCACCACTGGCATAATCCATATCCATGATCAGAGGAAGAATTTCATTTTTATCCGATAATCCAACCGGGAATATCTGAATGTTTTGAAAATGGTTTAATTCTGAAAGTTTCCGGCAATAATAAACGCAAGCAGGATTCGGCTCAAAGCCTATGTAGGCATTGCTTTTTTGCAAACCGTAGAATGCCAACATGGTCTGACCGATATTCATCCCAACATCAACAAAAGCACCTTTAGTTAAAGACAATAACTGATTGATTACAGGAGCCATCCACTTTTCCTGATCCATCAGGTGCGTATAACCCATTCCATTGATTACAGGTATTTTGAAATGCCGCTCATACTTTTTTATAGAAAGTATAGAATTGACTTTATGAAAATAACCGGTTTTATATAATGCCCTGTGTAAATAATAAAACATCGCGAAAATTCTTATTCGATGGAGATGTCAGCAAAATATTTTTGGGGAGAAGTTTCCCAAAAATCTTCTCTCAATAAAATTTCCAGAAAAACTTCAGCACTATTACCCGATCCAAATTCATGATGAGGATGAGGTTGTAAAGGCTTGTTGATGACATGATCCATGGCATACAAAATTTCATGCTTTTCATTTCCTACATGAAGGACTGTATCATGCATACTTCTTCCAGTTTGCCTGCTACCAACATTGATAGCTGGAATATTGTAATAATGCGCTTCCCGGATACCTGCACTGGAATTTCCAATGATAAACTGAGCGTTTTTTAATAAGGTCAAAAAATACTCAAAGCGTAAAGAAGGATATATAAGATAATTCTTCGAGCCCTTCCTTTTAAAGATTTGTTCGAGTATGATGTTTACACCCTGATCATTATTTGGATATATCAGTACATATTGAAAACCAGATTCATCCAAGGCTGAAAAATAATTTTCTGCATGTTGCTTCAAATGATCAATTTCAGTTGTTACCGGATGAAAAATAGAAATGGCGAAAGTTTCAAAAGGAATATCATAATGTTTTTTCACTTCTGCAATAGAGGGTAAACCGGAAGAAAGCAATACATCCAGGTCCGGCGAGCCGGTAATAAATATTTGTGAGGGCAGTTCGCCCATTTGTATTAAACGTTGCCGGGCATTTTCATTCGCCACAAAATGTACATGACTGAGTTTGCTTACCGCGTGCCTGATTAATTCATCTACTGTTCCGGATAATTCTCCTCCTTCGATATGTGCAACTAAATAATTATTTAAAGCGCCTACTGAAGCTCCTGCCAGCGCTTCAACACGGTCGCCATGGATAATCACCAGGTCCGGCTTCAGGGATCTTGTGAATGCAGAAAAACCGTTAATGGTTTTTGCCAGTGTTATATCCATTAAACCATCTTCATGATGATTTTCAAATTGATAAATATTTTTAAAACCACATCTTTCTATCTCATGAACAGTGTACCCATATTTTTCATCCAGGTGCATACCGGTTACAAAAAGGTACACTTCAAATTGTTCATGCTGATCAAGGATGGAAATCAATGATTTTAGTTTTCCAAAATCTGCTCTTGTACCGGTTAGAAAAACAATCTTCTTTTTCATATTACATGATATCATCCCAATTGATCTGTTCATCTTCTATCAAATCTTTTGCGGCAATCCGGCCTAAAATTTTTTCGTAGGCTTCAGCGAGGATTCCTCCCTTCCCGGGTCTTTTTACCCATATATTTTCCTTTGAAAAAGTTTCTCCTTTAGCAACAGGTTGAATTGTACAGATCGTTGCAAAAGCAAAATCAATAGTAACCTGCTCTTCAATTACAGGGCCTTTTTCACCGCCTCTTTGCAACGCAATAATTTTGCTTCCCTCAATTAATTCTTTACAGGCTTTCGTATCCATAGAACAAATAATATCCGGTCCGGGTCTGCTCATGTGATCTGTAAAATGTCTTTCTAAAATGGATGCTCCCAATGCTACTGCGCCAAAACAGGCATGGTTGCTCAATGTATGATCTGATAAGCCTATGACGGCATCCTGAAAATGATTTTGCAATGATGTCATCGCGTTTAACCGCACTAAACGATTGGGTGTGGGATATAAGTTGGTCGTATGCAATAAGGCAAAAGGTATTTTATTTCTTCGAAAAATATCTACCGCTTTAGAAATGCTTTCTATTGTATTCATTCCAGTGCTCAGAATGACCGGTTTGCCAAATGTTGCAATATGTTGAAGTAAAGGATAATTATTACACTCCCCACTTCCTATTTTATAGGCAGGCACTTCCCATTTTTGCAAACGGTTAGCGGCAGCCCTACTAAAAGGAGTAGAAATAAAAATCATTCCTTTTTGTTCTACATATTTCTTTAAGGCATATTCCTCTTTTTCATTCAAAGCACATCGCTTCATTATTTCATAGATACTCTCATTAGCATTTCCGGGTATCATCTTTTTTGCAGCATGGCTCATTTCATCTTCTACAATATGCGTTTGATGTTTGATTACTTCAACACCAGCTGATGCAGCAGCATCTACCATGTCTATCGCTGTTTGTAAAGATCCTTCATGATTGATCCCTATTTCCGCAATAACTAAGGGTTCATAATCATAACCAATTTTTCTACCTGCAATATTGATGTATGGGTTCATCTTATTTTTCAATTCTATAATTTATTACCAGGCCGTCCAACCACCATCCACAATGAGGTTGTGCCCAATCACATGGCTTGAAGCATCACTGGCAAGAAAAACAACAGCGCCCCGCAATTCGGCCTGGTCGCTCATCCTACCGATTGGATTCAATTTTTCAAAGCGCTCCAGGAACAAACCCTCATGCCCGTTAAAAATGCCACCCGGAGTAATTGAATTTACACGTACCCCTTTTTTTGCCCATAATGTAGCAATATATTTAGTCAGCCCGATCACTCCATGTTTACTTACGGAATACGCAACAGGCTGTACGATACCCGTTCCTTCATATAACGGATGATGTGGACTTACCACGCCATAGAGGGAAGCCATATTGATAATAGCCCCTTTTTTATGTTCCACCATGTGCTTGCCAATGACCTGGCAACCAAGAAATGTTCCCGTAAGGTTTACCTGTAGTATAGCATTCCAATCTTCCAGTGAAAAATTTTCAAATGATGCATCAAAACCCGAAGTTTTGGATTGATTGGTAAATCCGGCATTATTAATAAGTATATCAATTTGGCCAAAAGTGTTTTGAATATTTTCTAAAACGGATTCCCAGCTCTCTTTTTTTGTAACATCTAAAAAAACGGGAAATACTTTTTCATATTTCTTATTTAATATTTTAACCGCATGCTTACATTTTTCTTCCCTGATGTCCGCCAGGATGATGGTTGCGCCAAACTCCAATAATGCCTGGGCATGCTCAGAAGCCAGCAGACCTGCTCCTCCGGTGATAAGAGCAATTTTTCCGGTTAAGTCAAATAAGCTTTTGTTTTCCATTTTCACTTAAAATAAATTCGACAAATTTAAAGTCCAAAGCAGTATCAATATCTATAGCTCTTTCCCGCGGAATTGGATACAAGAGGCACTTTGCATGACTCCAATGTTCATATTCCATTAAGGCCTTTCTTTTAATAACATAAGCTGCCGGGGTAAGACAATAAACTTCTGGCGCATCCTGTCGGCAAGTAACAGGATGACTACTTTTTTTTACAATCTCTGCAAAGCCATCATGAGATAATTCCATCATATTAAAATAAGGATTCCTTTCCGCTTCATATGCAGTAATGATCACATCAGCCTGTGGATTCTTCATGGCCATAAGGATTGCACCGGAAATATCCTCTTTCGTTTTCAAGGGTACCGTTACATCTAAATCCACTAAATAATCAATTTGGTTGCCATACAAATTTTCATACTGCTCTATCACATGTCGAAATACCAGCCATTTTGAGGATGTGTCAGTAGCCAGATGAGCCGGGCGGTCAAATACTTTTTTTATGCCATATTTCTTTGCCGTATTGCTGATGTCCAGGTCATCCGTAGATACGATGACATCATGAAGTAAATCCACTTTTGATGCAGTTTCAATGGTATAGGCCATCAATGGTTTCCCATTCAACAATTTTACATTTTTTCCGGGGAGGCCTTTAGATCCACCACGACAACAAATTGTTCCTATAATAAACATGAATATTTCAAGTCTTGTGGTGATATAATTTGTCTCTGTTCAGCTGCAATTTTTGCTGCACATACCAACTGTAAACTTTTTACTCCTTGCAGAAAATCTGTTTTATTTGAATGACTATTTTCAGATAAAAAATCCTGCATACATTTTATAAAGCGATCATTGCGGGAAAAATGAGGATAGGAAAAATGAAATTCTTCTTTATCAGAATTAATCCAGTAAACATCCTGGGAAGGCAGATCCCAACGAATCGTTCCTTCACTACCGGTGATGATACAATGACGCGTTAATTTTTTTTGCAAATAGTCCAGATGAAGACTTCCTAAAACGCCACTTTGAAATTTTAAAATAATTTCAGCGATATCTTCTGTCTCGATATTCAATATTCTACTATTGGTCAAAAAGCAACCTAATAGCACCACATCACCAAATAACCAATAGAGGTAATCAAATTCATGAATCAAATCAAGCATAACACCACCACCGGTTTTTTTTTGAGCGCTCATACCTTTGCTATAATCGCCGCTGCGCCAGTCTGGTAGCCATTGCCCTACAAACGCATTGACCGAAAGAGGTTTTCCAATGAGCCCTTCACTGAGTATAGATTTTACTTTTTGCAAACCGGGATCAAAACGAAGATCATAGCCTACCTGAATGGCTGTCTCCTGATTTTTTATTTTTTCAATGATGGTTCCAAGCCCCTCCATTTCGTGGCTGATGGGTTTTTCGAGGTAAATATTTTTGACGCCTGCATCGAGTAACTTATGTAATTCACTTAAATGATTCGTAGGTGGTGTGGCTATAATTGCATAATCATAAGAACATTTTTCCAAGGCCTCTTCCAAGGTCTTATATACAACAATACCGGCGTATTTTTCCAATAAATAATCTTTACTGCTCACCACAGAAATATTGGAATAGCCCATTGAAAGGATATTTTGCAAATGCCTTTCTCCTGCCGAACCGATACCTATAATAAGGATATATGAATCTTTCAATTGAAAGTAGTTAGATCTTCTTTAAATAATGCTGAGGGAATTCTACTATCATTACTTGTCCAAGGCTTTCCAGAGACACAAAAGCTTTATTTTTAGTTGTACGCAATACCCTACCTGTATTATCCATGAAAACGCCCTGCCTGATTTTCACCTTCATATCTGCTTCAAATGTTTGTAAGGATTGCGTGGTAATAAGTACATTTTTTTCGAGTAAATAAGCCTTTATAATTTCAATTTCCTTTTCATGAATGATTGCCGGTTTCCCTTCATGATGTACGAAATTCAATACACCTTCTGTTTCCAGTATTTTTAGTTTTTCCTGTAAGGTGGTATGGACAAAAACATAGGATTTGAAAATGGGGTCGTCAATAATTTTCTTTCTGTCAGACCATTGCCTTTCTACTTTCTGCATAGGGCACCAACTCTCAATATTTTTTAGAGTCAATTTCTGATCTACTTTTTTCTCCCAGCGGGGCTTGGTATATAAAGCAAACCAATACAGCTTATTTTTTTTTATTGAATCCATAGCTTCGCCAGCTCACTCACAGGCAAGTTTTGAAAATTTCAATTTATAATGTTCTATCATGTTCATTTACCCGAAAACCATCTTTGAAAAAAGTTTTTGGGTTTCTGATCATCATGATAATAACCGGTACCGAAATGATAGCCATAACCGTACCCATACCCTTCATAATGCAGGCGTGATGATTCTTTGATTCCATTCATCACAATAGAAATATTAACCAGTTTATTTTCGACCCGCATTTTTTCAATATAATCAATTGTATTCAAAAACGAATATTCATATCTTAGGATAAAAAGTGTGACATCTGCAAAATGCCCTGTCACAAAACCATCAGCCACCAGCCCAACAGGTGATGAATCAATAATTACATAATCGTAATGGGTCTTGGCATATTCAAATAACTGAGTCATCTGAGTACGCATTAAAAGTTCAGTTGGATTGGGTGGCACCGGTCCCGATGTGATTACATCAAAAATGGTTTCCCCATTATATGTAATGATCATGTCTTCAATCGGAATATTCTTTACCAGGAAATCTGTCAAGCCATAAGTAGGATTCAATTTTAAATATTCATTTACCCTTGGTTTACGAAGATCAATATCTATCAGCAATACTTTGGACTGAGTCGCAGCCAGGCTATTGGCTAAATTAATCGCCGTAAAACTTTTTCCTTCTCCACTGATAAATGAGGTAACAAGGATGGTCTGGTTTTTATTTTGTGTAGAAAAAAATTGCAGATTTGCCCTGATTAATCTTAATTGTTCTGCAATAATGGAGCGACTACGATAAGGTACCAATACATTAGATAATTTCTTGGAGAATGAAATCTCCCCAAGGATGGGCACTTGTGTATTTTTTTCTATCTCACTTCTTTCACTGATTTTATTATAAAAGAAATCTTTTAATAACAGGATAACAATAGGGACAAGCAATCCTATAAAAAAAGCGAAATATTTTGCCTGTGTTGATTTGGGTAATACAATGCCCTGATCATATGCACTATCCACTACCCGGCTATTATTAATATTAGAGACCAGAGAGATTTCCGTTTCTTCTTTTTTCTGCAAAAGATAGAGATACAATTTTTCCTTTACATCAATTTGCCTTTTCAACTTCAACAATTGTCTTTCTTTTTCCGGAAGTGATAAAAGCAATGCATCAAAATCTGTTTTATGTACATTAGCCTGTTCCAGTCTTGAATCAATCCCGGATCGTGTATTGGCAATATTTTTTAAGATATTTTCTTTTAACTGGTTTAAGTCATTTCTTGACCTGCCCAGGATGGGGTCTTTTTCAGTAGAGATTTTTTGTTGTTGCTGGTAGGCAAGTACGGCATTATTGTATTGCTCAATCATACTACCCAATGTTGGTTCCTGCAAACCATTATTGGCAGGAATAATATCTGTATTGGATTGGGCATTTCGAATATACTTTTCAAGCGAATTCAAAATTTGCAACTGTCCCAATTCATCAATTCTATCCTTATCATATTCCTGTGCACGGGTCAGGTAAGTACCTCCGGCAGCGTCAATATCCGGTACATTATTATTTTTTTTATAGGCTTCCGATAAAAGTTCCAGATCATCCAGTTCTTTGGAAACTGAATCAACCCTGTCTGTAAGAAATGAACTGGTCTTCCTGCCCACCACATTTTTATCTGTTACCCCGGCAGTATTATATGCTTCAATGAGTTTATTAATAATGTCTCTGGCTCTTTGCGGTACTTCATCCAACATGGCTATTTCGATGATCCCTCCCATCTCATGCATTTTTACCACTTTAATGGAATTGCGTAAGGCCATACCCACAGCATCCCGGTTTTGAAGTGAAAGCAAATAACCATCCGGGTCAGATTTGATCTTGCTATTTCTTTTAAAAACAAAATGATAAGTGCCTAATGCAAATGTATCTCCGAAATGATGATACATTTTTTTACCGCCCTGCTCTATATAAAATCGTTGCCCTTCAATAAAAATATTATAAGATCCCGTTGTTGCGGGCAAAGAATCTTTACCGACAATTTCAATATAGAAAGGCCTATTTTCACCATATAATGTTGATGCACTTATATGAGCATTCGTAAAGAGTTTAATCTGGAGATTCAGCGAATCCACGATACCTGAAATGATACTTACAGATTGCATAATATCAATCTGGTTTTGCACCTCTTTACTTCCCGGCATCACGCCAAGTTCTCGTAATACATCATAATCGGGAGATGATTCTTCATCGTCTTTAATTAATACATAAGCCGAAACCTTATGCAGCTTAGGGGTGTACCGGAGATATAGGGAAACAATGGTATAGGAAATAACCAGTGAAAGGATGATCCAGGGGGAAAAATAAAGCATCCTGAATAGAAACTTCTTGATATCAAATTCCTTTGAGGAGTCTTTGGGGGCTTCTACATGATCACTTTCTGTCACAGGATAACTCATGCTTATTTTTTAATAAGAACCAATAATAATGACATGACACTTACTACCGATGTCAGTATCATAAAATTCCTTTGAAAGTTTTCTGATCTTAATTTAATACTTGTTGGCTCAATATAAACAATATCATAGTTATGCAAAAAGAAATTTGGCGAATTCAAGATACTGCTGTCTAAGAAATTTAATGATAAAATAGAACGCTTTCCATTATCGTCTCGGATAATTCTCACCTGGTCTCTTTTGGCATATTGTGTCATATCCCCTCCCATAGCAATGGCTTCGAAAATATTTAATTTTTCTTTTGTGGATGTAAAATAACCCGGGGACTTTATTTCGCCCAAAATGGCAAATTTAAAATCACCAAACTTTACACTTACAATCGGATTCAATAAATATTCTTTATAGGCACTTGTAATGGTATCTCTGGCTGCTTCGCGGGTGAGGCCACCCACATGCAACTTGCCTATTTTAGGCAATTGAATATTCCCATCAATGTCCACAATTGTGCTGATACCCGATGCACCACTTCCAAAATATTGATTGATGTATTGAACGGTTTTATCATTCTCACCACCAATTTGAATCTCCATCATATCATTAGCCTGTAAAACCAGGTTGGGCGCTTCGAGTTGTTTCAGGGTCCTGGAGATCGAATCAGGCAGGTTATTGAAGTAAGTAATGCTTTTTGTTTGTATACAGCCGGAAAACGCAATAGTGCTTACCACACAAATTATACACACAAGCAGTTCCCCTACATTTTTTTTCAACATCATATCGGGCGAGTTGATTTGCTTTCGGAACAAATTTATTTATTTAAGAAGTATGAAAATACATAATAAATCAATTTATGGAGAAGGAATTTTTAAGCATTTTAAATCATTTCCATTTTGTTGATGAAATGCTTTTTTTACAGGGTTGTAAAAACAAATATCTCAACTGTATGCCATAAAAAAAGAGTAAACCACTTTGCGTTTGTTTACTCTTTATTGTCGGGAAGACAGGATTCGAACCTGCGACCCCCTGGTCCCAAACCAGGTGCGCTACCGGCCTGCGCTACTTCCCGGAAATATGATACTCATTTACAGGGTTGCAAAAGTAAGGGATTGAAAATGAATAAACCACCTCTACCCCAAAAAAAATATAGGAAATATGTTGTTATGATATCCTTCTATTTCAAATCAAAATGCGGATTAACTTTTATTTGTCGTGTTTATCAATAGTTTGAAATAATTTTAAGCAAATAACAATTTAAAAATAGCGTCAATAAAATGGTAGAAAAATTAGCGCCCGGATTTCCAGGAATCCCCCCAAAATGGACGTCCAGTGCAAAAACAGGAATAGGTAAATCCATCAATGCAGCATCTGAAGTAACCTTTACAATAAGTCATGGCGTATTAAACGAAATTTATTATCCGCGAGAAGATACCGCTTGCATTCGTGATATGGAATTGATCATAACGGACGGTGATTCTTTTTTTTCAGAAGAGAAAAGAGCAACGAATACAAAAACCAAAATGCTGATAGAGGGAATTCCCGCGTATCATATTATAAATACCTGTAGAGAAAAAAAGTTTCAAATAGATAAATATATCGTTGCAGATCCTTTACGCGACACCGTTTTACAAAAAATTATTTTTAAACCATTAGGTAAATCGGAAACCCCTTTTCAACTGTTTGCTTTAATTGCACCACATCTCAATAATCGGGGTAGTGACAATACCGGCTGGGTCGGTGAATACAAAGGCGTCCCTGTATTATATGCACAACGGGCAGATACATGCCTCGCCATGATCTGTTCTACAGGATGGAAGAAAAGATCTGTTGGCTATGTGGGAACCTCCGATGGCTGGCAGGATTTGAACATGCATAAAAAAATGGAATGGGATTATACCATAGCGGAAAATGGAAATATTGCATTAACCGGTGAAATAGACTTAGCAATTTCCAATTCATTTACTATTGCTATTGGATTTGGCAGCAGTCCATCTGAAGCTGCACACCAGGCCAGAGCAAGTTTATTGCAGACTTTTGAAGCAATACAAAATGAATATGTTCAGGAATGGATCGCATGGCATAAAGGCCTGGCAAATATGAAAATGAATAAATTATCATCAGGTAAAAAATTCCGTGCCAGTGCTTCTATTCTTAAAATGAATATGGCTAAAAGTTTTGCCGGTGGTATACTCGCCAGTTTATCAATTCCCTGGGGGCAAAGTAAAGGGGATGATGACCTTGGTGGTTATCATCTTGTCTGGCCAAGAGATCTTGTGGAAAGCGCAGGAGGCTTACTGGCTTTGAATGCACAGGATGATGCATTAAATATTATCAATTATCTCATGACCACACAACAGGCGGATGGCAGTTGGTCTCAAAATATGTGGTTAGATGGAACGCCTTATTGGAAAGCCATGCAACTGGACCAGGTTGCCCTACCTGTTCTTTTGGTAGATACCTGCCATCATATTGTAGAATTTGATAAAGGCCGTCTTAAGCGTTATTGGCTACATATCAAAAATGCCATCGGTTTTATTATCAATACCGGTCCATATACTCAACAAGACAGGTGGGAAGAAGAATCGGGCTACTCTCCGTTTACAATTGCCACTCAAATTGCTGCATTATTGGCGGCAGCGCATCTCGCAGAAGAATTTGGGGAAATGGATGTAGCCGACTATTGTCGCAATAAGGCGGATGATTGGAATGACAGGATTGAAGAATGGACCTATGTGGAGCAAAATGACTTAGCAAAAAAAATGGGAGTAGATGGTTATTATTTGAGGATAAATCCTGAAAATATCCCGGCGAATGAATTAGGCCAAAAAAAGATTATTTTAAAAAATCATCGGGGTGATAATGGAACAATCAACGTAACAGATCTCATCAGTACTGATGCACTGGCGCTGGTCAGATTTGGGTTACGAGAACCGGATGATCCACGAATTTTGAATACGATCAAGATAATAGATCATGTTTTGAAATTAGATACCCCTTCCGGTCCTTGCTGGCACAGGTACAATGAAGATGGCTATGGTGAAGACGATCAAGGCAATGATTTCCCTTCAGATGGAAATGGGAAGGGAAGAGCATGGCCATTGTTAACCGGAGAAAGGGGGCATTATGAAGTGGCCGCAGGAAACTTTCAAAAAGCGGCTGAAATGCTTCGTGCCATGGAATCCTTTGCAAACAATGACATGTTGCCGGAACAAATATGGGATGCAGATGATATTCCACAGAAAGAACTATACTTTGCAAAACATACCGGCTCTGCAATGCCTTTAACCTGGGCTCATGCAGAATATTTAAAATTGGCATATTCCATAAAAACGAAAAAGATTTTTGATATGCCCAGGCATACAAAAGAAAGGTATTTAGAAAATAAAACTATCGCTACAGTTGCCTATTGGAGCTTTTCGGATAAAATAAAAAAAATAAAAGCAGGCAAAAGATTATGTATTGAAACTTCATCTCCTGCTATTATTTACTGGAGTATAGATCATTGGTTAAATACTAATCATACTGAAGTAAAAGATATTGGACTTCCTTTTTATTTCCACGATTTTGAATTACCAGGGAATGCTTCAAAGTTTGAGTTCACTTTTTTCTGGAAAGATGCCAATAAGTGGGAAGGTGAAAACTTTGAAATTGAGGTTAAATAAAAATATAGATTATCCTTAAAAATAATAATGCCCCGCTCATAAGACGGGGCATTATTTATAATATTCTTTTGTATTCTAAATTACCACTATGCCATCTGCATCAATATTGATTTCAGTTTTAGGTTCAGTGATCTTTTGAATTTCTTCCGTAGATTTTCCCGCATCTTCAGCATAATGTTGAAGCATTTTTACAGAAGTGGTTTTTTGTTCTGCTGTTCCATGAATAATAATTTCTTTTCCCTGAATGGCGAGAGGTACTAAAAATGCGTGGTCTTTCATTTTCACCAATGTATTACCATTAGGAGATTTTATTTTTAACCAGCAGCCTTCTCTTGTGCAAACTTCTGTAACAATTCCTTTTACAGATACCTCCATTTTTTTTCCTTCGGGAGCATTTTGAAGTGTACTGAAAAGTTGTTCCATACTGAGGGGATCTTTAGAAATAAAATCTGCCCCAAATTTAGCTCCGCTTTCAGCAGGAACATTGGGTGGTTGAGCTATAGCAGCTATGGCCAAAAATCCTGCGGCAATAAAAAGATATATTTTTTTCATTGTATAAAATTAAATCAATTTTTCTACTTGCATATAGCTCAATTCTACCGGTGTAGAACGTCCAAAGATTTTTACTGTCACTTTCAATTTTTTCTTTTCCTCATTGACTTCTTCAATGGTTCCATTAAAATCATTGAAAGGCCCTTCAATAATTTTGATGGTTTCTCCTACAATAAAAGGTTCACTCATGCTGCCATCCAGGTCATTCATTTCATCTACCTTACCCAACATTTTATTGACTTCGGCTTTGCGTAAAGAAATAATATTCCCTTTAGAGCCTTTGCCATCTGTAAGAAAATGCATGATATTGCTAATATTACTGATATGCTGTATGATGTCATCTGTTAGCTTACCATTAGTCACTTCCAGCATCACATACCCAGGAAAATAATTTTTTTCCCGCATGACTTTTTTCCCATTTTGTACTTTATACACTTTTTCCATGGGCAGGAAAACCTGCTTTACAATTTCAGTCCAACCACTGCGAATGATATCCTTATCCAGATACTCTTTTACTTTTCGTTCTTTTCCACTCACCACACGCAGTACATACCATTTGGAGTTGGATTGTTGTTCTATTATTTCTTCTTCCATGTTTAACTCTTAAAGAATGAATAAATCAATTTCATTATTTGGTTACTGGCAAAATCCATCACCCAAACTGCAGCCGTAATGAAAACGGTAGCCAACAATACAATAGCGGTAGATTGCTGAAGCTCTGACCAGGTAGGCCAGGTTACTTTTTCCGACATTTCATGATAGCTATCCTTTGCATACTTCAATACTTTATTCATACATAGTGATTTTTTTGTTTTCAATAAAGAAGCACGGGTACCTGGATTCGAACCAAGATCGAAGGTTTTGGAGACCTCTATTCTGCCGTTGAACTATACCCGTAAAAAGAATTTATTTTTCTGATCCTGTTAAAAAAATTTAGTGCTTTAAAAGCTAAAAGCTATTCCGGGGGTACCGAAACAGCTTTTAGTAGTGATGCAAATATACATTTATTTCTTTTGCAAAAGGCAAAAAATTCCGGCTTGCCTATTTTATAATCTCAGTTACCTGGCCTGCGCCTACTGTACGACCTCCTTCCCTGATAGCAAACTTCAAACCTTTTTCCATGGCTATGGGCTGTATCAGTTTTACTGTAAGGCTTACATTATCACCTGGCATTACCATCTCGGTTCCTTCCGGTAAGGTTACTTCTCCGGTAACATCCGTTGTACGGAAATAAAACTGTGGACGGTATTTATTAAAGAACGGTGTATGACGACCTCCTTCATCTTTGCTCAAAACGTACACTTCACATTTAAATTCTGTATGTGGTGTAATGCTTTTGGGCGCAGTAATAACCATCCCACGACGGATATCTTTTTTCTCAATACCACGTAGCAATAAACCAGCATTGTCACCAGCTTCACCACGATCCAATAATTTCTTAAACATTTCCACTCCAGTAACTACTGAAGTTAATGGAGCATCCATTAAACCTACTATTTCTACTGCTTCACCTACCTTAATAACACCACGCTCAATACGACCTGTTGCTACGGTTCCTCGTCCAGTAATTGAGAATACGTCTTCAACAGACATCAGGAATGGTAAATCTACAGGGCGTGGAGGTAATGGAATATAAGAATCTACGGCATCCATCAATTCTTCAACACATTTAACCCATTTTTCTTCACCGGCTAGAGCTCCGGTTGCAGAACCTTTGATAATGGGTGTATTATCTCCGTCAAAGCCATTTTTAGAAAGTAATTCACGGATTTCCATTTCTACCAGTTCCAGTAATTCCGGGTCATCTACCAGGTCCACTTTATTCATGAAAACAACAATGCTTGGTACACCTACCTGGCGTGCCAGCAATATATGTTCGCGAGTTTGTGGCATTGGACCATCTGTTGCTGCAACCACCAGGATAGCACCATCCATTTGCGCTGCACCAGTAATCATATTTTTCACATAGTCAGCATGGCCGGGGCAGTCCACATGCGCATAGTGACGAGAAGCCGTTTGGTATTCCACATGCGCTGTATTAATGGTGATACCACGCTCCTTTTCTTCAGGTGCGCCATCAATATCATCATATTTACGAGCTACATTACCCATTCCTTTTTTAGAAAGGATCTCTGTAATTGCTGCAGTCAATGTAGTTTTACCATGGTCAACGTGACCAATCGTACCAATGTTTACGTGAGGTTTGTCCCTCTTAAAGGTCTCTTTAGACATCTTTATCTTTTTTATTATGTTTATTAATCGCAGTCAAAAGACTCTTGTCCATTGACCATAGTTTCCCTTCATTGAAAATTATACAGGTCATTTGCATTACCTCTATAACGCTGAGCCGTTGATGAGAATTGAACTCACGACCTCTTCCTTACCAAGGAAGTGCTCTACCCCTGAGCTACAACGGCAATCAATACTGCGGCATACTCAAAGGCGAATGAATCCCATCCAAATGTATTAGAACTGCAGCAACCTTTTGCTTTCTCATTCATCCTTTCATTTCATTCCTCCAATTTCAGATTAAGTATTTTTTGCTCTCCTTCAAGCATTAAAATTACTTAAATTGACTCCTGGAACCACTCTTAATTTTTTGAGCGGGAGACCAGGCTCGAACTGGCCACCTATAGCTTGGAAGGCTATCGCTCTACCAAATGAGCTACTCCCGCTTTTTTAAAAGAACTGTGGGCAGAGCAGGGTTCGAACCTGCGTACTCGTGAGAGAACAGATTTACAGTCTGTCGCCTTTAACCACTCGGCCATCTGCCCTTTTCACCTCCATTTTTGTCAACCTGTAAGAATGAGCCACTTGTCGGGATCGAACCAACGACCTACTGATTACAAATCAGTTGCTCTACCAGCTGAGCTAAAGTGGCCTGTTCATTTATTTCAATAAAAATCTTCAAAAACTGGTTGCACAAAGAACTGCCCATTTTTAGGGATTGCAAAGGTAAGCGAAAAATTTATTCAGAAAAATTTTGAAGAATTTTTTTTATGCATATTTTTCATATCGTAAAACAGCCCTTACTTATTTGATTGCCAATAGGAGTTGGCTTTCCTGAGGCTCTTGTTCATTAAACCTAACCGGTATAGAATCCTGGGGTATATAAATATTTTCGACTATGGCTGTATCTTTTACTAATACGTGTGCCGATTGAAACCGGTAAAACAACAAAATTTTACCATTATTCAAATCCTGCCTTGCATAAACAAATGCTTTTGAAATCTTATTGGAAGTTTCATTTTTACATGATAACATGCCTAACAAAATGCATCCTAAAATGATTGTTTTCATAGTTGAGAAAATTCAAGTGCCTTCATTAACACAAAAGTGGAAATATTATTGTGACAGTTTCGAATAAATCAAATATAGCCCAGACTCCTTACAGGCTGTTTCAAATCTTTATTTTTTTATGAGTACCAATGAAGTTTTAGACTCGTCGTTTTGCAACCACAGGTAATAGACATCCGCGGGTAAGCCGGCCAAACTTATTTCAAAAGTAGAAGCTTGATTGATCGTAGATTGTTTCATCAATTTACCCATTTTATTCAGGATCTTCAGTTGATAGTTTTTCCTTGAATCAAGGTTATTGATATGCATGATATCTATGACCGGGTTAGGATAAATACTAATTTTTGAAATTTGATTGTCTTTACCCGGTAGCCCATTCACCGGGGGAGCTATTCCCTGGCAAATTGTAGTAACAAAATTTACTGCAGAATCTTTCACCGTTAGATTACTGTCTCTAATTACAAAGTCATTCCAATAAGTAGTTAATTTTTTTACATATACATTTACTTTGTAGCTGTACTTCGTGAGAGGAACCGGAACATTATCCGGGCATACACGCATGAGAGAATCCATTTTCCTGAAAAAGATTAAATTCTCCCCTCTATGTTCCAGTACATCCTGGTGTTCATAATAAATACCTCCGTCTGCGGCAAAAGTGTATATGCCATGTGATTGAGGCCTGAGATAAGGGATTCTACGGGTTATAAATTGCCTGAAACTCATTGCTGTTCCCATATAAAGGCCTACTCTATTTGAGTTAAAATGAACAATATAAGTTCCATAAGCTACAATTTCCTGCCCAATTTCATATAAATGATAAACAGCAAACCCATATTCATAATCAGAATTGAGACTTCTTGCCTGAACCATTTTTCCATCCTCTCTTAACTGCACAATAATACCCCGGTATGCCGTAATACAATCAGGACACTCGAGATAGCCACCAATATAAATATCTCCATTTTTAGTTTCCAGCATCGTTTCGGCCATATACATATTATAAGAACCAAGATACAATTCAAATGCTGTATTCCATTTTATTTCCCCGGTTGATGATATCCTGATAAGGCCCATATAATTTTGAATATAAACACTATTATATATACTAAATTGCAAAAGGAAATCTCCATTACGCATTTCAATAACACCTTCCGGATTCATGTGTCTAAACTCTGCAGGCATATCATAGTATTTCGCCCATTGTACTACACCGTTACTATCACATTTTATTACGGCTGAGCCCCATTTATCTTTTCCTATTTGCGGTCTAAATTGATAAGTATATATCAGGATCCCATTATCCGATGTGGCAATACAATCTGTTGACTGTGAAGAGTAATAGGAAGAGATTTTTTTTTGAAAAATCACATTCCCATATTTATCAAACTTAACAAGATCAATATCATAATTATTTGTCGTAAAATCAAAAATGGATTGTCCAACGGATAACGCATCCCCATTTGGATAAGTGACGACATGATTAACTTCATAATTGTAGAATGAATTTTTAACACCATAATACACCTGGTATGTGGGTTGTTGCGCAAACAGGCAGGAAATCCAAAATAAACATAATGCAGTCGTAATTGTTTTTTTCATTTTGGTTGAGTTTTATGGTTATAAATAGCCGGCTAAGCGACGATAACATCCATGTATAAAATTAACACAATTTGGGCGATATGGCCAAATACTCCTATAAAACAAGAGAGCCATCTTTTCAGATGGCTCTTCTTGCTTATGCAGCTTGCTTTTGTTTTCGCTTTTTTATTTGCATTACCAGGGAATCTATTGCCCCATCAAAGGACTCTTCAAATGATTTTGATGATGCTTTCACAAAAAAATGATGACGAGGTACCTGCACCTTAATTTCTGCAATTTTGTCTTTAATGTTGTGTACAACATTATCAAGTTTCAGAAAGACATCAATACTAATAATCCGGTCATGAAATGTTTTTAGTTTTTCAATTTTTCGGTTTACATAATTGACCAGTTTTTCATCTGCATCAAAGTGCACTGTTTGGATGTTAACAATCATAGTGTGTTGCTTTTTAGTGAAGAATAATAAAAATTATAGAGGAAAAATTACACCATAAGAAAGGCTTGTTTATGAATCATAAAGCTAAAAAAAATCGTTGATTAATTCCTAAAAAAAGAGCTATTATTTTAAAAAATTTATCAATTCCGAAATTAAGCTTTGGGATGTGCCCGGGAAAATGCTTCTTTTAATTTTTCTATGGAATTATGCGTATATACCTGGGTTGCTGCCAGGCTACTATGCCCCAACAATTCTTTGACGTCATTTAATGAAGCGCCATTGTTCAACACCTGCGTTGCAAAAGTATGCCTCAGTACATGAGGGCTTTTTTTCCGGATGGTTGTACTAAGCGAAAGGTAATGTTTGACGATATTGTAAACATATTTTGGGTAAAGGGGTTTTCCTTTTTCCGTTACCAGTACATATTGATTTTGTAAAGATTGCAGATTCTTTTCTGCTATATATTGTGTTATCTCATTTAAAAGGTTTTTTGAAATAGGAATAATTCTTTCCTTATTTCTTTTTCCCAAAACTTTTACGGAGGTATGATAAGCATCCACATTCAATTCCTGTAATCCCGTTAATTCTGAAAGGCGCATACCGGTTTCATATAATAGCGCTATGATTAAATGATCTGTTTTACCTTTAAATGTATTAGGGAACTCAATTTGCTGGAATAAATAATCCGTGGCTTTTTCATCTAAAAAAACCGGTAATTGTTTATTCGTTTTAGGTGAAATCACGGATGTCAGCGGGTTTTTATCCACTAAACCTTCCGCCATATAGAATTTAAAAAATGATTTCAATGCGGAAATCTTCCGATTAATACTTTTTGCAGTGATTTCATTTTCCCGAAGGGTCGCTAACCATGAACGAATAAAAGCCGGTTTGATATCCTTCAACAGGACAGGTGTATATTCTTTTTCTACAAAATTGAAAAAAACAGAAAGATCATTTTTATACGCGATTAAAGTATTGGGCGAAAACCGTTTCTGGTATTGCAGGTGATTTAGAAAATCCCGGATTAGTTTTTCTTGTATGGATGACATAAAAAAGCAGCCTAAAATTAATCAATTCCAGGCTGCTGACAATTATTTAAAAAAAGAATTAACCTTCTATTTTTCCACTTTCTACTTGTTGCTTATAGATCGCTTTCAGCACTTGTCCGCGTCTTCTGACAGATGGTTTGGTAAAAGATTGACGATCCCTGAGTTGAAGCAGCACTTTACTTCTCTCAAACTTTTTCTTATACTTTTTAAGTGCTTTATCAATATTTTCGCAATCTTTTGAGTCAATGATTAACATATATATTACCTTTTACTGGCTTTTTTTAAGGCTGCAAAGTTAAAACCTTCATTGATAACTTCCAAAACTTTTACTTAAATCTATATAAAAATCAGTTGCTATCCCAATTCTTTCTATTTGTAAAAGTTATTTTTGCAAAATGTTTACAGGAATCATAGAATGTGTAGGCCATATTAAAAGCATTACTAAAAATGGCTCAAACTTAAGTTTTCTTATTTATTCGCCTATCTCCAACGAATTAAAGGTAGATCAGAGTATTAGCCATGATGGGGTCTGCCTGACAGTGGAAAAAATTTTTGATCAATGCCATCAGGTAACTGCCATCAAAGAAACTTTAGTCAAATCCAACCTGGCTACTTATGAAAAAGGATTTATGGTAAACCTGGAGCGTTGCCTGCCTATGAATGGTAGAATTGACGGTCATATTGTACAAGGACATGTAGATTGCACCGCTATATGTAAAAGTATCCAGGATCTACATGGAAGTTATAAATACCGTTTTCAATTTCCACAATCATTCCGCTCATTAGTTATTGAAAAAGGTTCCATAGCAGTAAATGGTATCAGTCTGACCATTTTTGATGTTTCCATGAATGAATTTTCTGTGGCGCTTATTCCTTACACTTATGATCATACCAACCTGCAATACTTAAAAGTAGATGAACAGGTAAATATTGAATTTGATTTGATAGGGAAATATATTCAAAGAAATGTTTCCTTATCAATGCAAGGTAGTATCCTCGGAGATCTCTAATTCAGAATCTTTAAAATTGAAAATAGATACTTTGGAGTTTTCCTTTGTCAAATTTTTAATTGGGTAATCGTACGATAAAGGCAGAATTTCACTTCTTTGTGAAAATATATGAATATTTTTTCCCTGTTCCTTATTAATCAGCCAGCTAACAGCGTCCGGCAAACCCGCCCTGAAGATTAGCGCACCATACTGACATTGAGGTAATCCATAAACCTTAATTTTATTTTCCGGGTTCATGTGAGCTATTTCTTTGAGAGTTTTTTTTACCACAGCCCCAGCAAACTGTTGATTATTTGAATTTACTGCCAGGATAGCCAGATGAATAATGCTAAAAGTTAAAAGCCAGGTTTCTTTATACAAAATTTCCACCCTAGAAGTAGAAGATATCCCCGTGATAAGTAAGCAAAGAAACACAATAGGAAAATACAAAAATCTCTCTCCTTCCACTCCATTTGTATCTACTCCAATAGATATGTAGGGCAAAAGGCTCAAAAGAAAAAGAAGCCCCAAAAACATAAAAGTCTTTCTTTCTTTTTTATTTACCTTCTTCAAAAAAAGAATCAAAAAAATACTTAAAATGATGAGGCCATAAAAAGCTATCCTGTTTCCTTTAAACCAGGGAAGAAAACTTCTGCTAATCATTATTAAATAGTGGAGTGATAAAACCTTCCACTCATTTGAAAATATATTTTCTGCCTCATATTCTCCGATAATTTGATGTATGGTTACATATCGGAAAATCAGGTATAACAAAAAGATCATACACACTACAAAGAAATGTTTCCAGACATGTTTTTCTTTTTTAAACAACGTGAACAACAAAATATAAATGGGCAAAACCCAACAGGATTCATAACTCATAAGGGCCAGTAGCCATGAAAAGATATAGAGTAATACATAAAAGGGATGCTTCGTCTTATTTAAATAGCCAATTAAAAATAGCAATGAAAAAATTGCACCTAATATCGCTGATCTTCCCAATATCCAAAAGACGGCTTCACTATGTGATGAATAAATAAAAAAAATAGTCCCGCAAATAAAACCTTGCATCCTTAGCGGAGTATCTTGTGTCAAAAACTTTTTTACAAAAACAGCATAAAATATACCTACGAGTATGGATGCTATTATGTGAAGAATTAAATTGGTTAAATGATACCCCCAGGCGTTTTTTCCATATAAAAAATGATCAAACATGATGGATAAATCACATACTGGCCTGAAAGCATTATCCTGAAAAAAAATACCCTGTCTACTCCAATTGATATGGATGAAATCATCACTTTGAAAATATAATGCGAATGGATTGTACAGATAAAAGCCCACCATTAATACCAGGGAAGCAACAAAGAATTGAATATTTTTTCGATGCAACATGAATTGCTAAAATAATCCATGTATTCCTTTGAAAATAGAATAAATTATTTCAGGCGTTCCCGGATATCCAGCCTAAACTTTCTAGCATAGTCTTTGGCAATATCATAACCGGCATCTGCATGACGAATTACGCCCATACCGGGATCATTGCGCAAAACTCTTGAAAGACGGGCTGCCGCAGCATCGGTGCCATCCGCAAGGATAACCATTCCGGCATGAATGCTGTAACCCATTCCTACCCCACCGCCATGATGCAGACTTACCCAACTGGCGCCGCCGGCAGTATTGACCAATGCATTTAATAATGGCCAGTCTGCTACTGCATCACTTCCATCCAGCATAGCTTCCGTTTCTCTGTTTGGACTGGCAACTGAACCGGTATCTAAATGATCCCGTCCAATAATAATGGGGGCCTTCACTTTTCCCGTACGCACCAAGTCATTAAATGCCAATCCGGCTTTTTCTCTCTCCCCCTGTCCCAACCAACATATCCTTGCAGGCAATCCTTGGAAAGCAATTCTTTTTTCCGCAAGATCAAGCCAACGCATCAGTGATCTATTCTCTGGAAAAAGTTGTTTGATTGCTTTATCCGTTTCAGCAATATCAGCCGGATCTCCACTTAAAGCAGCCCAGCGAAATGGCCCTTTGCCTTCACAAAAAAGTGGGCGAATATAAGCCGGTACAAAACCCGGAAAATCAAAGGCATTTTCCAGGCCACTTTCTTTGGCACGAGCCCGGATATTGTTTCCATAATCAAATGTGATGGCGCCCCGCTTTTGCAGTTCCAACATTTCTTCCACATGTAATTTCATGCTGTCATAAGAAAGCTCGATGTATTTATCAGGATCTTTTTCACGAAGGTCATTGGCTTCTTTGTTTGATAAAGTATGCGGTACATAACCAACTAAAGGGTCATGTGCCGATGTCTGGTCTGTTAATGTTTCCGGTATGATATTTCTTTCAAGTAATCGTTTTAATAAATCAACGGCATTACAGCAAACTCCGATACTGATGGCCTCACCGTTCTCTTTAGCCATGATAGCACGATCAATTGCGGGGTCTATATCCAGATATTTTTCATCTAAATATTTTGTTTCAATCCGCTTGTCGATTCTCCATTCTTCCACTTCGGCAATAAGCGCCGTTCCTTCATTCATAGTAATTGCCAATGGCTGTGCACCTCCCATTCCGCCAAGCCCTGCAGTAACATTCAGCGTATGTTTTAGACTTCCCCTAAAATGCTTATTGGCAACAGCAGAATAGGTTTCATAAGTTCCCTGTACAATGCCCTGAGAGCCAATATAGATCCAGCTCCCAGCGGTCATTTGGCCATACATCATGAGCCCTTTTTTTTCCAATTCATCAAAATGTTCCCAGGTGGCCCACTTAGGTACTAATTGCGAATTTGAGATAAGCACCCGTGGGGCATCGGGGTTTGTTTGTAATATAGCCACAGGCTTCCCGCTTTGTATAAGCAGGCTTTCATTATTTTCTAAGTCTTTCAATGCTTTGATGATCAAATCCAGGCTTTCAAAATTTCGGGCAGCTTTTCCACGACCGCCATATACAATTAAATCCTCCGGTCTTTCAGCCACTTCAGGATTTAAATTATTCAGGAGCATACGTAATGCTGCTTCCTGTATCCAGCCTTTACAACTGATTTTTGTTCCTGTGGGTGTTTTATACTTGATGGGGTCGTATTTTTTTTCCATAAAATATTAAGGGAATGATTTAGAAAAGTACTAAAAGACAAAAAAGACTTCTTACATTTTGGCGGCGTCTTCCAGGAATTTTTTCAGCCCGGTATCTGTTAAAGGATGTTTTAATAATCCCATAATTGTATCTAATGGGCATGTACAAACATGTGCACCTAATTCCGCTGCTCTTACAATATGTAAAGAACTCCGGATAGAAGCTGCTAAAATCAGTGTTTCAAATCCCTGGATATCATAAATATGTCTGATTTGCCCTACTAATTCCATCCCATCCCAACAAGTATCATCTATACGGCCAACAAATGGGGAAACATATTTTGCACCCGCTTTAGCAGCAAGTATTGCCTGCCCTGCAGAAAATACCAATGTGCAATTGGTAGCAATTCCATTTTCAGAAAACCAATGCATGGCCTTTACACCTTCTTTGATCATGGGAACTTTTACAATAATTTTCTCATGCAAACCGGCCAATCTTTTCCCCTCTTCCACAATACTTTTAAAATCGGTAGAAAAAACTTCTGCACTTACATCACCATCCACAATTTTACAAATGTCTTTATAATGTTTTTCAATGGCTTTTTTCCCTTTAATGCCTTCTTTGGCCATCAGGGAAGGATTGGTGGTTACTCCGTTTAATACCCCCAGATCATGTGCTTCTTTAATCTGATCAAGGTTTGCTGTATCAATAAAAAATTGCATAGTCTAATTTTATAAGTATGAAAAAATGATTAGGTAAGAAAAAAAAGGCAGGCGACTTACATCGCGCCGCTACAACCGCCTACTCTTGCTGCATTCCTGCCCTGGGAGGGTTTAGCAGGAGCTGGCCGTGTAAGACCTGCCGCTGCAAATATAGGGTAGAAACCTTTTTATAAAAAGTGAAAGCTTAAAAGAAAGATTTATTTGTTCGCGAATTGATATTTATTACGCCTACTAATGATTCATGCCTGTCACTAAAAGACTGATAATATACTAAAACGGTATAAACATTTTCTGTTTCCCAATAATCACCATCGGTTTGACTGGCAGTAGCTTTATCATTGCGATCATTCATATTTTTTGTAACATAGGTATAGGAATAATAACCTTGTTTCAACAATAAAGTCGTTTCATACACCCCTCTTGCCGCATTATACTTTAGTTTGCTGCTTTGGTCAATTTTATTTTGAGTGAGCTGCCCAAGTAAATACACATTTTTATCCTGGTAAGGCTGATTGTCTTTTGGGAAAAAAGTAAAATGCACATTTGCATAGTCTCCCTGCCACCAGGGATTATTGGCATCCGTAGTAGCTATTTCAAAAAAACCATCCAGGTCCTGTAAATTTAAAATCCTTTCCTGTGTTCTTTCCGGATCCGGGAATAAATATACTGATGCGGGTACCTGACTGACATTCACACTATCTATTCGATCACTCAAAAAACGGTAACTGCGAAGGTCCGCCCAACGGTATTCTTTTCCCGCAGGAAATAAACAATCTTGTTCACCATTGTATTCATATTGATTTCCACGCATAAATAATGGTTGTAAATCGGTCTTCGCATTATCCCATCTATAATTTTGTAAAACCACTACTTTCAGTTGTTGCTGCTGATTCAGCAGGTTCAATTTTGAAACATCCAGGCTAAATTGCACTTTCTGTGTTGTACGAAAATAATTTGAATTAAAGGGTTGTTGAACCTGAACCGATATAGGCACAATATCCGTTGCAATAAGTACTCTCCTGGTAAATGCCAATTGAGATGTGTCTCCATTTAAAAAAACCATCAATAAATAATTACCACTTTGAGTAGGCATACTACTGGCTTCGGGAAGAAGTGCCTGGTAATGAATATACTTTGTTTTGGAAACTGATGAAACCCGGTATTGGCCTAGCCTGCCTTGAGTAAAACCATTTATATAATCAAAAGGACTCATATCCGCCGGCTGCCAGTTCGCATTACATAAAATGAATGCATAATTATACGATTTGATCTTTGCATCCAAATCATCAAAATCAAGTTCCAGTACCTGGCTGCTGCCCAGGCGAATCATGGGATAAGAAATTTGATTTCCTTGTACAAAAAGTTTAATACCCTGTATGGAGGGCATAAATGTTTGATCCGGCTCCCTTTGCGAATTGGCTGAAACCCCATAAAGACAAAAAAAGATACAGCAAAGGATCATTTTTTTTATCTTTTTAGTATAAGAGGAAATTGAATAAATAATCATACAATAATTCGTTTAAAATAAAAGCTTTTTTGGATAGCAGGTTATACAAATGTAGTTTTAACGCCAATGAAAACCAGTGTTTTTATTTCTAAAAGGATTGCCTTAAACAGGCAACGGACTTTTTCACGTTTTATTATCCGGTTATCCATAGCGGCAACAGCTTTGAGTGTAGCTTCTATGATACTCACCCTTTCTTTTGTGAATGGGTTTCAAAATGCGGTCAGCCAGAAAATATTCAGCTTCTGGGGGCATATTCGTGTGCAACAGGCACAAGCTGCACAATCACTCATTTCGGAAGAAACGCCCTTAAAAGGAAGTGATTCCGTATATCAAATGCTGAAAAGTTTTCCGGGAGTAAAACAAGTGCAGTCCTATGCAACGAAAAGCGCCGTACTGGAAAATAAACAGGAAATTGAAGGCGTTTTATTTAAAGGCGTTTCCGCAAATTATGATTTTCACAATTTACAATCATTTCTGTTGGAGGGCAGATGGATTGATTTTTCTGATTCTTCTTATAGTAAACAGATCGTCATTTCTAAGCCCATTGCTGACGAATTAAATATTCATGTAAATGACAGTATTCATGTCATTTTTATAACTCCGGATGCAGCCTCCACTTCTGTAAGAAAACTTCAGGTAACGGGAATTTATAAAACAGGCATAGATGAATACGATAAATTATTTGCCATAGGTGACCTGAGATTGCTTCGGAAAATTAATCAATGGAAGCATGGTGAAATTGGTGGATATGAAATTTTCCTGAAAGACTATACGCAAATGGATACCATCAGTTACCAGTTGCATGAAACTCTTCCTTTGCGCTGGGAAAGTCATACAATTCGTGAGATATATCCTAACATCTTCGACTGGTTAAATATCCTTAATGTAAATCGAAATGTTATTTTCATTATCATGGCCATTGTGGCCATTATTAACCTGGTTACCTGTTTATTAATCCTGGTATTAGAACGAATTCGAATGGTTGGAATATTAAAGTCCATGGGAGCCACGGACTGGATGATACAGAAAATATTTTTATATCATGCTGCATTCATAGCATTCATGGGTGTTTTAATAGGACTCATCACAGGGATGGGTATTTACTTTTTACAAAGATATACAGGTTTTATTAAGCTTGATGAAACCAATTATTATGTATCGGTGGCGCCTGTATTAATTAGCGGATGGGAGGTGTTTCTAATCTGTTTATCTACCTTGATCGTATGCTTTATTGCACTGTTGTTACCGACCCTTTTTGTACGATCCGTAAAACCTGTAAAAGCCATCCGTTTCAGATAAGTTCAGTGCATTTAATTTTCCCTTAGCGTTTTTTATCTACTTATGGTCATCAGGACAAAATCAAAATCACTTGAATGGAAATTTAAGAAATTTTACACCGAACTCATTTTGATCATCAAAAATCGAAATGACTCTTTAAGTTCTATTTTAAAAAATCCTTGCTTATGACAAGGATAAAATTCAGGGATGAATTCCCATGATACTTTCACCCATGAATGCATGTTGCAGCATGAATACAAAAATGCCGGAAAAAAAGCCCAAAATTGCCAACCAGCATATTTTTTTCAGGTACCACATAAATTCGATTTGCTCAATACCCATAGCAGCTACACCGGCCGCAGAGCCAATGATAATGATACTCCCGCCGGTTCCACAGGTAAGTGCTATAAATTCCCAAAAGGCATGATCTGTAGGGAAGCTCTCCATAGGATACATACCCTGAGCTGCCGCAACTAATGGTACATTATCTACAATGGATGAAAGCAATCCCAATGCGGTCCCGATGAGATAATTATTTTTGAGCGTATGATCCAGGTAAACGGCTAATTCCTGCAATAGGCCATATGACTGCAATGCAGAGACAGCTAACAATATGCCCAGAAAAAATAAAATACTGGGTGTATCAACTTTCTCTAATGCATAGGCGACCGTATAACGATGTGCCAAACCGGCTTCTTTTCTTTTATGCAAACGAGTTGTGATAACCCACATAATACCAAGGGATAATAACATACCCATAAACGGTGGCAAATGTGTAATGGACTTAAAAAAAGGAACAAATAATAATAAACCCACACCGGAAAATAAAATTATTTTCCCTTCTCTTTTTTCCAGGTCCGAAGTTGTACTAATGGACATCCTTTCCAGGGTTTTTCCTCTAAAGCGATACATGATATACAAAACAGGAAAAATAAAAGCCCCTATACTGGGCAATAGGAGTTGCATGATAATATTTGCAGCCGTAACCTGCCCCCCTATCCAAAGCATTGTAGTGGTCACATCTCCCAATGGCGACCAACAGCCACCAGCATTTGCTGCAATAATGATCGCCCCCGCAAACCATAACCTGTCTTCTTTATCTTTTAATATTTTAGAGCAGAGTGATACCATTACAATAGCCGTCGTGAGATTATCGAGTACGGCCGACAAGAAAAATGTAAGAACCCCAATGATGAAAAGTAATTTTGATTTTCGTTTTGTACGAAGATTGCTCGTAATCAGTTCGAAACCATTGTGCGCATCAATGAGTTCAACGATAGCCATGGCGCCAAGTAGAAAAAATAAAATAGAAGAAATATCTCCGAGGTGATGGAGTAGTTCTCCTGTAACAGATTCCGGTGTTTTACTTTGCAAAATATAAATGGACCAGCAAATCACTCCTGTAATGATTGCTGAAGCGGCTTTATTCAATTTTAAAGGATGCTCCATGGCGATCGCCACATAACCGATTATAAAAACAATAATTAAAATAGTTGTTGCCATTATTTCAATGCAGGTTGATATCGGCAAATATAATGAATGAGGATTTGCAGAAATGATAAAAGCGAATAAAGCAACGCCATTCAATTACTCCCAAAAAAACGATGAAAAAAAATGCAATTGGCAAAAACTCACCATCCAATTTCTTTAATCAAGCCACTCAAAATGTTCACTTCTTGGCAATTGTTCAAAAGCTCGTATGAATGAATCCGGAGGTACGGTTATTTTTCGCAATTGAGTATCCAGCCAGGCTCCGTCTACCGTAATGATAGCGCTTAGGGTGTCTCCATTTTTCCATACTTCATGTTGCATAGACCATCTGCTGAGATTGTGTTTACATTTCAATAATTGCAAGCTCATGACTATATGATCGCCATACATGATTTCTCTTTTGAATAGAGCTTCCTCGCGCAATAGAATGGGGCCGATATGATGTTGGTGCATCACTTTAGATGTTAGCCCATGATCATGCAAAAAACAAACACGGATATAAGCGCCCCAGTCATAATAAACTGAATGACGTAAATGAAAATTAGGATCCAGGTCACTCCATCTGATTTCTACACTTTTGGTATATTTTTCCATCGTTAAACTGATTGTATATTTTCTTTATCGGGAACTACTTCATATAATGCACTAAAAGAATATTGTTTTCCGGAATTTATTTCCATACATAAATACCGGCTTCTTATTTTTTTCAGTTTGATAAATTTTTTACCGTCTGTGGTAAAAAAAATCTGCCCATTTTCCAAAGATTCTATGAGTACTCCTTTTGCCGGTGCATCATATTTTTTCAATACCCGACCCAATTCCACATCACTGCAAGCGCTGGCGCCTGGGTTTTTGAGTGAGCGATATAAAGCAGCAGTAATATCTTGAGGGAAAATTTGATCCTGCAAAAATATTGCTAAAATGCCAGCATAAGTCTGCTTCCATTCCTTTCCATGTGCTGCAATATGATGACCATACTTTTCAAACACCAACAAATGCGCCAGCTCATGCAATAAGGTAATGAGAAAATCGTATGGGTTTAAATTCCCATTAACAGAAATGCGATGGTTTTTATCCTTGGTAGCATTGCGATACGCTCCCAGCAAGGTTTTTCGCTTCCGCGTGATGGTAAGTTCTGCTTTATAATAATTCAGATAATAAACGACTTGTTCAAAACTATTTTCCGGCAAAAATTCCCGGAGAGCCTGCATGGGATGTTCAGTTTTTGCCATTTTCCTTATTGAGCATAGAAGCATTACGAATCTCGATGACAGTATAAATAACATAAATCCCCATAGAGGCAACCACCCCTGCTATATTTTTGTTTTCCTTGGCTAAAGCCAAATATACCACAGCAGCCAGTGCAATGACCATAAATTTAATAAATGATGCTGCCATCACACTTCTTACAAACACATTTGGATTCTTATTTTTTACCGCATTGATATGCATGATAAGTGCCAGTACTGATAAAAGAAATAATATGATATTGGCTCCTAACAAAACGGAAGACTGAATGCCTTTGGCTAATAAAATATTTTTGGCTAAAAAACAAAAGGAGTTAATAAAAATAAATGCCAGAAGCATAGGCAGGAAATATTTTCGATAATCCATTTTCTTCATTTGTTTATTTTTTTGGTTTGTCCTATCCAAAATTTCTTTTGGTATAGAAAGCTGTTAAAATGATTGATCTTTGAGTTTTTATTGGTTGATTTTTGTATTTCAAATATGCTATAAGCGATGGGTAGACGGAATTCATTATTTAATATATTTTTCAGCCAGGTAAAATCCAATGAAATTCATGATGTTTTATTTTTGAGAAGTATCATTGATAATTTTTACAAAGATCACGATTAGAAAACATAATGGTGCTACCCAAACAAACAAAGGGAATCCAATATTTATCCATCTATCTAAATAGTACCCGGCTACCACAGCAAGGCCAAGACCAATTAAGATCTGTGATCCCAGAGATGCATACTTCCAAAGTAATTTTTTCCCATTATCCATTATACTCTTTTCATTTATTCTTTCGAGATCTCCGGGGTTTCTATTTTCAAGGGTACTGTATCTTTTTGCACTAATTCAGTACCAGACAATACTTTTTTCAAATCATCCAGATATTGTTGCTTATATAAAAGTGCCTGTTCTAATGAATCGGTACGTATTTTTATCTCCTGCATTTCAGTCTTATCTTCCCGTGCTCCATATCCCGGAATATAATATTTTAAAGGCGAAAAACTAATAAGTGCAATGCAAAAGATCATCAAAATCACCAAAGCAGAAGATAAAAACAAATATACCCGTAAACGCGATAATTTGAAGGTCACTACTTCCTCATAGCGGTCGTCATTCATGATAACCAGCCGGTAATGATTTTGTCGCCTTTTTATGGGCTGAATTTTTTCCTGGTCAGTCATATCGTTCTTTAAAGAATAAAGATAAACTTAAAAAAAGTTTTGAGGAAATCCCCCTGCGCCAAACAATCACCTTATATTTGACAAGGTTGTAAAATAAATACATTTTATAAAAATAATTTATCCATTTTAGAGTTAATTATCCGTTATTACCATATGAGGCGCATTTTATACAAGTTTTTAATTATTTCTTTCGCAATCATCCTTTGTTTGCCCGCTCATTCACAGCCCGGGACGACTATTGAACTTAAAAAGCCAAAGCCTTATGAAAATCGCACCTTGCCTTCTGAAAAAACCAAAGAAGGAAAGTTGGGATTCGGGAAAAAATTATTCCAAAATACGATCACGCACTATAATTATTATTTCAATGCAGTCAATCGTTTACAAGAGATTGTTGATCAGGCTAAAGAGATTTTTCGGGATGATTATACAAAGAAATTACCTTTTTTTAATTTTAGACTGAATGCAACTGCAAGTAATAGTGATATAGATACGGTGATCAATAAATGCAATGCGGGTATCTTATTACATGATTTAAGGAATGATTGGGTAGATAATTTATATCTGGTTTTAGGGCAGGCTTATTACTACCGGAAAAATTTTGATTCCGCTAATCAGGTTTTCCAATATATCAATTATGCCTTTGCACCTAAGGATGACGGTTATGATATTCCTGTGGGAAGTAATGCAAGTGCTCAAAACGGTGTTTTTAGTATTGCTACAGTAGAAAAGAAAGAAAATATATTACGAAAAACATTTTCTACTCCGCAAAGCCGCAATGATGCACTCGTATGGATGGCACGGAATTTCATTGAAAATCATGATTATGATAAAGCATCAAGTCTCCTGGAAATTTTGCGACATGACCCCGTTTTCCCGGAACGTCTGCAACCCGAATTACATGAAACATTGTCTTATTTGTTTTATCAATTAAATATGAATGATAGCGCAGCCTATCATCTTGGCCTGTCACTTGACCTGGCTGCCACAAAACTTGAATATGCCCGAAAAGAATTTTTAATGGCCCAGTTATACCACCTAGCAGGAGATAATGATAATGCCATTAAATATTATAATAAAGCTGCAAGCCATACCACCGATCCAATCATGGAAGTATATGCAAACCTCAACAGCATAGCGGATGGCGCCGTTGATACAACATCGCTTTTACAACAAAAGTTGGACAATCTGCTCCGGTTGGCGAAAAAAGATAAATATGCAGACAACAGGGATATCATCTATGCAGCGGCGGCAAAAGTGGCCATGGATATGAATAATGCTATACTCTCTGAAAAATTATTAAATAAAAGCATCACATCAAGCACAGATAACCCTCAACAAAAATCAAAATCTTTTTTGGCTTTGGCTGATATGAAATATGATCAGGCACTATTCTCACCTGCCAAAAATTTTTATGATAGTGTAGATGCTTCTTCTTTAGAGGAAACAGAGAAAGCCCGCTTACATGATCGTTTGCCCCCATTGACCATCATCAGTAATAATCTGACTACTATTTATACTCAGGATAGTTTACAGGCTCTGGCAAAACTTTCGGAAAATGATCGTATTGCAGCCGTAAAAAAAATAGTAAAATATTTAAGAAAACTAAAAGGGCTTGCAGATGAACCGGAAATCAATATCAATGCAGCAATTCCAAACCAGGCTCCGATAACTTTATTTTCAACAAATAATGGAGACTGGTATTTTAATAATACCACTCTGAAAAGTCAGGGATATAGCCAGTTCCGAGCGAACTGGGGAAACAGGCCAAATGTAGATGACTGGCAAAGACGGGAGGCTCTTCTCAATATGTTGAATTCAAAATCCAAGGTGAATAAGGGTGAGCAAGGTGATGAAAATGCTTTAAATAGCCCGGATGCAAACAATGGAACGAATGATCAGGATATAAGCTTTGCAAGCCTGATGTCTCATATCCCTTTAACGGAAGAATTGATGAATGCTTCCAACCTGAAAATAATGGATGCTTTACTCGAGAATGGTTTGACATTCCAAAACCAGTTAGAAAATTACCCGGCAGCCGTAGAAAGTTATGGCGCCGTATTCAATCGCTTCCCTGGCAATGATAAAAAAGCCCTTACATTATTCAACCTGTATTATTGTTATTACAAATTGGGAAATATAACCGGTGCTGATTCAGCTAAAAATGCATTATTGTTACAATACCCTGAAAGTGAATGGGCCATAAAACTTAAGAACCCGGTGAATGCAACTGCAGAGAAAAAGCCGGATGCCGCTACGCAACGATATAAAGATATTTACACTTTATTTATTGAAGGCAATTTTGAAAAGGCCAAAAGTGAAAAATTGGCTGCAGACAGTATCTACGGGCAAACCTATTGGACACCTCAACTTCTCTATATTGAATCTATTTATTATGTAACTGAACGGGAAGATAGTATAGCAATTAATAGTCTGGAAAATTTGGCCAAATTATTCCCACAATCCCCTCTAGTAGAAAAAGCTAATACGATGATCGAAGTATTGAGACATCGAAAAGATATTGAAGACTATCTCACTGCTTTACAAATCACAAGACTAAATGATGATGAATCTCCGGTGGTAGATCTTACCCCGGTGCAAACAACAATTCAAAAACCCAATACGAAAGTGGATTCCTTGGTATCGAACCCGGTGAAACAGGTAACAAAAAATATTTCTGATACTTCACACCAGGCCAATACGGTCATTCGCACCTACGAATTTGATGCTAAACAACCTCAGTTTGTGACCATCCTTTTAGATAAAGTAGCTCCGGTATTTATCAATGAAGCAAGGAATGCTTTTGATAAATATAATAAGATAAATTTCTACAATCAGAAACTGGCAGTAAGTGCTCAAAAAATTGATGACCGTTATGCAGTCGTATTGATTGGGCCTTTTGCCGGTGCATCAGAAGCGATTGAGTATGTAGATAAAACCAGACCTGTTGCAGGCAGCCGGATCATCTCATGGCTCACACCGGATAAATTTAAATATACCATTATCAGTCAATATAATTTGGATATACTTAAGGAAACCAAAGACCTTAATAGTTATAAACAATTATTGGAAAAAGTATTGCCTGGTAAATTTGAATAAAAGCCTGTCGTTTTTAATAAAAAATTACCTGAATAAAGATGGCTTATTGAAAGAAATGGTTTTTATTGCAACGTAATATTGACCTATGCCTTCCCAAAAGCAAAAAAATAATAGTGGTATCAAGCGGTCCGTGAAATTGCTCTGGCGTGTATTCTTTATCGGATTATGTGCGGCCATTGTGATGATTTTATTTGCTGACTGGGGTCTATTTGGCAAAATGCCCAGTATTGAAGAATTACAAAATCCCTCCGCATCTCTTGCCAGCCAGGTATATGCCGATGATGGTACACTCATGGGAAAGTTTTATTTACAAGACAGGGTCAATGTTGATTACAAAGATATCAGCAAGTACATCATTGAAGCACTGGTAGCAACCGAAGATGAGCGTTTCTATGATCATAATGGCATCGATCCGAGATCTTTAGCAAGAGCCTTTTTCTCTTTAGGAAGTGAAGGCGGAGCAAGTACCATAACGATGCAGACAGCAAAAAATTTATTTACGGATAATGTCAGTAGCAATATCCTAACTCGTATGGTCCAAAAGCTCAAAGAAAGCATTATCGCCATCAAACTTGAACGCAATTTTACAAAGGATGAAATCATTACATTTTATTTAAATACTGTACCGTTTGGCGATAATGTATATGGAGTTCGAAATGCATCAAAAACATTTTTTCAAAAAGAACCCGATCGTGTAAATATTGAAGAAGCGGCGGTATTAATTGGCATGCTTAAAGCGAATACAACTTATAATCCACGCATTAATCCTGCACGTTCACGAGATCGGAGAAATGTGGTCATTGATCAAATGGTACGCAATCATTACATTCCACAATCCGTGGCAGATAGCCTGAAAGTTCCACCCATAAAATTGAATTATAAAAAACTGGATGAAACAACCGGGCTTGCACCTTATTTTAGAATGATCCTGGGCGAAGAGATGAAACAATGGTGCAGTACCCACAAAAAAAACGATGGTGAAAATTATGATTTATACCGGGATGGATTGAAAATTTATACAACCATTAATCCACGCATGCAATTATATGCGGAAGCAGCAGTAGCAAAGCATTTAAGTGTGATGCAAAAACAATTAAATGCACAAGACAACATTAAAAATGGCAGTGTATGGAAAAATCATAATAATGTTTTGCAGGCTGCGATGAAACAATCAGACCGGTGGCGAAATATGAAAAGAAATGGAATTGACGAGGAAGATATTAAAAAATCTTTCTTTGAAAAGACCCCTATGAAAATATTTGCCTGGAACGCCACAAGATCCACAGATACCACAATGACGCCTTATGATTCTATTAAATACCATAGACAGATGTTACAGGCTGGATTCATGGCTATGGATCCTCTCAGCGGCGAGGTAAAAGCCTGGGTAGGTGGTATTGATTTCAAAACATATAAATATGATCATGTAAATATTAATACGAAAAGACAAGTAGGCTCTACCATAAAACCTTTACTCTATAGCCTGGCCATTGAAGATGCAGGATTTACACCTAATACGATTGTAGAAGATCAGCAACAAAATTTCAGTGGCTATGGTATGGTACCCGCCACCACTAAAACCTGTACCGGCAATTCCATGCCTTTAAGTGAAGCATTGGCTTTATCCAGGAACTGTGCTACAGCTTATGTATTGAAGCAATTAGGCGCACAAGGAAATGATGGAGCAAAAAGATTTGTAGATTTTCTCCATACCTGCAATGTTCAGTCAAAGATCGACCCCTATCCTTCTATAGCTTTGGGTAGTTGTGAAATCTCTCTCTATGAAATGATGCAGGCATTCAGTATGTTTCCCGGAAGAGGATTTAATGTAAAGCCTATGTATATTACCAGAATAGAAGATGGACAGGGAAATGTTTTACAAACCAATATCCCACAACGTAAAGAAATAATTAGTGATGCTACCGCCTATTCTGTGATAAGTATGATGGAAGGGGTAATGCAATATGGAACCGGCCGGCGTATATGGAATTATGGTGTAAGCGGGGATGTAGCCGGCAAAACCGGAACCACAAATGACAATAGCGATGCCTGGTTTATTGGCTATACGCCACAGCTTTTGTGCGGAGTATGGACCGGATGCGATGATCGTTTTATTCGATTTAATAATACGGCCATTGGACAAGGTTCATCATTAGCGTTGCCTGTTTGGGCATACTTTTATGATAAAGCAGGCGAAGATGCCACACTTGGACTTGATCAAAAAATGGCTTTTGTAAAGCCGGATAATATGAGTAATAATATTACTTATGACTGGATCAATAATGTACCTGCAAACCTGGGTGCTGAAGGTGATGATATTGGAAATGGTAGCGCCTCAGATTACGGAGGTGAAGAATCCCCCAGAGATAACAATGATTATATTTCTCCGGAAAGTTCCTTACCTGATTCATCAATTAAAAGCCCTGATCAGGGAAAAAAACAAAGCCCCAAACCAGGTGATAAAACAAAGCCTCCGGCACCTAAAGCCGTTATGCCTCCCTTGCCCAAAAAGGAAAATAATTAAACAATATCTATTTGCCGGAATTTTTTCTAAAAAAAGTTTATTATTTATTTCATTACACATTTTTGTAGTTTCTTTAAGTTTGAAAATAATCATCAATACCAAAACTGTTTAATCATGCAAAACAAGAATACTCAAAAAACCAGGACTGTCTTTGTATATGCTATAGCTTTACTCTTTATGGTCATATCAAATGGATGTAATTCTAAACCCGGCACACCGGCAAAAGACAGGCGTTCATTATTAAATGGAATGTACAGCCTAATCATTGTACAAAACATGGATTCAGCCGGTCATTGGCAACAGGATAATTGGGCAAAAGAGGGAACAGGTTATATCCTATATGATGGATCAGGCCACATGGCTGTTCAAATAACCAACAAAGGTTTCAAAGATTATCCCTGGTTAAATGAAATGGAAGCGATCATCCCGGGAAAAGTCAATATCAGAATGGATACAATGTCTTTAAATTCTGTCAAAGATGCACTCAGCGTATTTTCCTCTGATTATGTATATTTTGCAAACTATACCATAGATGACACAGCAGATATCGTTCAACACAATCGAATTTCAGCCTCGATCCCAAGTAATTGGAATACCAGTGTACGCAGGGCTTTTTCCTTTAGTGGTGATACGCTTATACTGAGTTGCCTGGACAGAAACTTGCGACTGAAATGGTTAAAACTAAAATAATCAAGTTCAAAAATAACTGCAATTTCCCCGTGTCTTGCATAGGTTTTTTCTAAACCAGGTTCGAAAGAATATAAACCGATTTTTTAAAATGAGGCTTAGCATTACAGGAGTATAAAGGATAAAAAATTCCTGGTGCTAATACTTGATTGATCTTTAATGCAAATAGAGAAATGAAAATAGGAAGGCCTAAAAGTCTATTTCTATTTATAGAATCTTAAAACTTACGTTTTTATAATATTTCCTTCAACACCCCGATCACAGCATCCACTTCCTCTTTGGTGTTATGTTTACAAAATGAAAATCTCACCGGTATATTACCCGGATCCGGGTTTAATGCGTGAATTACATGGCTTCCGGCTTCTGCACCACTGGAACAGGCACTTCCACCACTGGCACAAATATGATGTATATCAAGGTTCATTAATATCATTTCAGTCTTTTCGGTGCGTGGAAAATTAACATTCAAAACCGTATATAAACACCTGCCTTGGGGATCACCGTTAAAGGTGATATGATCAAAGTTTTTGGTTAATTGATCCATCATATAATTCCGAATCCCACAGATATAGGATTTATCCTGTTCATAATTCTTTGTAGCCAGTTCCAGGGCTTTGGCAAAACCAACTATACCATAGATATTCTCTGTGCCAGCCCGCAATGCTCTTTCCTGAGCACCACCACTGATTAATGGTTTTATTTTCAGGTTTTCATTTACATACATCATTCCAACACCTTTCGGTCCATGAAATTTATGCCCTGCACCGGTAATAAAATCAACCGGCGTATTTTTCAGATCAAAAGGGAAATGACCAACAGTTTGAACGGTATCGCTAAAGAATATGGCATTATATTTTCTGCAAAGATTTCCCACTTCATGTATGTCCAGCATATTACCAATTTCATTATTTGCATGCATCAGGGCCACCAGTGTTTTGTCTTTACTGTTTTGCAATAACTTTTCAAGGTCATCAAGATCCAGATGGCCACTGGGTAAAAGTTTTACATAATCTACATTTGCTTTTCCGGTATCAGCCAGGAATTCGAGTGTATGAGTCGTTGCATGATGTTCAATGGGAGAACTGATAATATGAGTGCAGCCTAAATCGCGAACGGCTGCTTTTAAAATGGTATTGATACTTTCCGTACCTCCACTTGTAAAGAATATTTCTCCGGGTGAAGCATTTAAAATTTTTGCTGTTTGTTTCCTGGCCATTTCCACAGCCATACGTGTTTCCCTGCCATAACTATAAATAGAGGAAGGATTGCCGAAATGTTTTGTCAGATAAGGCATCATACTATCCAATACTTCCGGATCCAAAGCTGTAGTGGCTGCATTATCAAAATAGATTCTTTCCATAAAACAATTTTATTGAGATCGTGAAAAATATTTTTGCAAAATTACAAAATTGGAAGTGTATGTTTTACATACATTCTCTGATATCCTGTTGAATACGCCGGGCAATATTATTAGCCGTTGTCTCAAAATGGCTTTCAGCATAAATCCGTATAATGGGTTCCGTATTGCTGGTACGTAAATGCACCCAGTCCTTATCGAAAAATATCTTTAAGCCATCTTCAGTATTCATTGGCTGCTTTTTATATTTTTCTTTTAATGTATCGAAAATTGCATGAGCATCCGTATTTTTTCCCAGGTCTATCTTTTCTTTACAAATAAAATAATTAGGATACTGAGCACGTAGTGCAGAGACTTCTTTACCCGAAGTTGCAAGCTGAGATAAAAACAATCCTATACCTATCAGAGCATCACGGCCATAATGCAATTCGGGTACGATAATTCCTCCATTTCCTTCACCACCAATAATGGCATTCACTTCTTTCATCTTGTTCACAACATTCACTTCCCCCACAGCGCTGGCATAATAAGTTCCACCCTGTTTTTCGGTAATATCACGTAATGCTTGTGTGGAGGATAAATTACTCACCGTATTGCCCGGCCGATGTTGCAAAACATAATCAGCGACAGCTACTAAAGTATATTCTTCTCCAAACATAGAACCATCTTCACAAACAAAACAAAGTCGGTCCACATCGGGGTCAACAGCGATTCCCAGATGCGCTTGTTTTTTTTGCACTTCTAAGGAAAGTGCCTGTAAATGAGCCGGCAGTGGTTCCGGATTGTGTTGAAAATTGCCCGTCACCTCCGCATTTAAAATGCTGTAATTTTCTACGCCTAAAGCATCCAATAATGCCGGAACGGCAATGGCTCCCGTGCTGTTAATCGCATCAACCACAACATGAAAATTCTTTTTACGAATACTTTCTATATTTACAAGCGGGTGATTGATAATAGCATTAATATGATATTGAAGTGAATCATCCATTATGGTATAACTGCCAGCCGCATCTACCGGTGCAAAGATGAATTCATTTTCCTCGGCCAGTTTTAAAATTTTTTCACCATCAGAAGCGCTGATAAATTCACCTCTATCATTAAAAAACTTTAAGGCATTCCATTCTTTGGGATTATGGCTTGCCGATAATATAATGCCTCCTGCTGCTTGATTGGCAATGACTGCCATTTCAATAGTTGGTGTGGTACTTAGTCCGGCATCAAGAACATCCAGCCCCATTGCCCTCAAAGTGTTCATGGCAAAAGATTGCATCATTTCCCCACTTATTCTCCCATCACGACCAATGACAATTTTTTTATTCCCGGGATGATCTTCCAGGATGAACCTACTGAATGCAGCAACAAACTTTACCACATCTACCGGGCTTAGGCTTTCCCCGGGTGCGCCTCCAATGGTTCCTCTGATGCCGGAAATACTTTTGATTAATGCCATGTTCTATTTATTTTCTGGTTTGCAAAATTAAATCAAAAATTCAACTTGTGTTTCTTCATATTGACAAGGTATCAAAAGATTAAAATAATTTTGTAAGGTTATGGACAATACAATCTACCCCGAAGAATGGTTTGATTCATGGTTCGATTCACCTTATTATGAATTACTCTATTCCAAAAGAGATGAATGGGAGGCCAGGTATTTTGTACAAAATCTTATTCTTTGGTTAAAGCCTAAACCACAAAGTCTAATACTGGATGTAGGTTGTGGAAAAGGGAGATACAGCAAAATTTTAGCAGACATGGATTTTCGGGTCACAGGTATTGATATATCAACTTCCTCTTTGAACATTGCCCGGAAAATGGAAAACGAAAGGCTTCATTTTTTTAAACATGATATGCGAAAACCTTTTTTGCAAAATCATTTTGATTATGCATTTAATTTCTTTACAAGTTTTGGTTACTTCAATACTTTAAAAGAACATCATGATGCCTTGCACTCCATTGTGCAAAGTTTAAAACACCAAGGTATCCTGGTAATAGATTATTTAAATGTGGATTATGCTGCCAAACACCTGTTGAACTAAACCTACGGTAGCCTTCCGCAACTATCCGTAAATTTAGCATTCAATAAAAACTATTTATTATGGCAACTAAAAAAAATCAGCGGAAGCATTAAGGTATAATAAGTACCTCAAC